>Ga0256836_1000046_pt1 | contig 78506 bp, 88 predicted proteins | sample 4561380metaG_FD_185974 | JGI IMG/M metagenome (GOLD analysis project Ga0256836, IMG submission 185974) | Hydrothermal vent microbial communities from Guaymas Basin, Mexico - 4561-380 | ecosystem: Environmental > Aquatic > Marine > Hydrothermal vents | place: Mexico: Guaymas Basin | collected...
TTAATTTTAAAAAAAATTGCAACTCTAAGATAAAGGAGATAGTAATAGATGGCATTAGTAAAAAAACATGTAGAACAAGAGATTGAAGAGTTAGAACAGTATATGACACTGGAAGAGGCAAAAGATGCTTTTTTTTCTACTGTAGATGATGCACAAAAAGATTATATTATTGATGAAATAGTAAAGTTTCATGGAGGGGGTGATTTTTTAATAGAGTATATCAATTCTGATGCTGCACAGAAAAATGTATCTACTAAAATAGCATCTGTTATCTCTAGTATGGATCCAGATGAAGCACCTATAGAAAAGATAATGGACTTATTAAAGTTAGATAATGCTTATATAAGAAATTTAGGTATCTCAATGTTACGTGATTTTGGTTCTTCAATTAAATACTATATTGTAAAATTTCTGATTGGAGATGATAGAGACTTGAGAATATTTGCAATTAATGTTCTTGGAGATGTTGATTTTAAAGAGTCTCGTGATATGTTAGTTGAACTACTTCAGAGTGAAGAGGATATAAATGTTGCTATGACTGCTGTAGATTATATGGGCGAGATTGGTGAGTTGGATGATATTCCTCTTTTAGAGTCATTAAAACAGCGTTTTGAAGGTGAGTTCTATGTAGAGTTTGCTGTTGATGGCGCTGTTAAAATGATAAGAGGATAGATTATTATGGCATACCTTTTATCTAAAGAAAATTTTAGTAAGCTTGGGGAGTTTATTTATCGTAAAAGTGGTATTTATCTTGAAGAGGATAAGCACTTTGATAAGCTAGCAAAATATATAGATAAGCGTTCAAAAGAACTAGGTTTAGATAACTTTAGGAAATATTTTTTTAAACTACGTTTTGAAGATAAATCTGGAGTTGAATTTCAAGAACTAATGAATGCGATAACCGTTAATGAGACTTACTTTTTTAGGGAAAAAGATCAATTTGAAGTACTTGTAAATAAAATTTTACCGGAACTACATAAAAGAATGCCAGCTTCAAAACCTTTACGAATTCTTTCCTCCCCTTGTTCAACAGGGGAAGAACCATACTCAATGATTCTTCATATTGTTGAGGAGGGTGTTGTTGTTGAGGAGAGAGATATTGAAGTTGTTGGTATTGATATTGATTCAACCGTTATTAGAAAAGCACAAGTAGCAAGGTATACGGAACGATCTGTTCATGCTATTCCTAAAAATATTTTAAAGAAATGGTTTGTAAAAAAACCATTAGGTTATGAACTTGGAGAAGATCTTCAAGGAAGTGTCGATTTTCAGGTTGCAAATATCTTTGATAAAGCACAGATGCGTAAGTTAGGAAAGTTTGATGTAATCTTTTCGAGAAATATGTTGATATATTTTGATGATGCATCGAGAAAAGAGGTTGCCATGACATTTTATGACATGCTGAATCCAGGTGGATATGTTCTCCTAGGACATGCTGAATATATGAGTCGAATTGTTTCAGTATTTAAAGCGAAAAAGATAGACAATACATTAATTTATCAAAAATAAGGAAAAATTATGCCATTAGTAATATTTATAGATGATAGTGAAACAGCATTAGCATCAACAAGAATGGTGACAGCTTCTATGCCGATAGAGGTAAAACAGTATACAGAGGCACAGGTAGCTTTAGCTGAAATAAAAGCTGGAATGACACCTGATTTAATTATAACTGACCTTAATATGCCAGTAATGAATGGCTTTGAATTTTTAAAAGCACTTCGTGATGTTCCTGCAACAAAGAGAACACCAACTCTGATGTTAACTACAGAGGCAAAAGCAGAACTAAAACAGCAAGGGAAAGCTCTTGGTTTAACAGGTTGGATTGTGAAACCTTTTAATCCTCAACAGTTAAAACAGGCGATTACAAGAGTTCTTCGTTTACCTGCATAAGGAGTAGTAAGATGATAATGTTTGATTCAATAGAAGAGTTACTAACTCATATTCAAAGTGTTCAATTAGATGTGATAGAACTCTCTGGAGATTCACTCTTAAAAATGAGTGCTTTTATGGAAGAAAATAGTCTTGAAATTGATGAGAATATATCTACAGCACTACAGTATCAAGATATAATTACTCAGCAGTTAACAGCAACGAATGAGGCTATTGAAAGTATGAAAAAGAGTATGGCAGTTTTTACTCATGCATATAAAAATGATGAGGGACTTGCCGCTGAGAGTATGGTAAAACTTCAAGAGAAGTTAAGTGATACACTTGCAGAAGCAAGAGATAAAAAGAGTAGGTTTTCAGGGAAGAATGCACCTGAACAGGCAGATGAAGAAATTGAATTTTTTTAGGAGAATATGATGTCAATAGTAATGGTTGTAGATGATTCAAAAACAGTAAGAAATTATCATAGTGCAATACTTAAAACAATGGGTATGGAGATAGTAGAAGCTGAAAATGGGATGGAAGCCTTAGAAAAAAGTCTAGGGGCAACGATTGACCTTTATCTTGTTGATGTTAATATGCCTATTATGGATGGATACTCTTTTATAAAAGATTTACGTAAGCAAGATAATCATAAAAATGTTCCAGTAATTATGGTAACAACACAAGCAAAAGAAGAAGATAAGATTAATGCATATAAAGTAGGTGCAAATCTTTTTGAAACAAAACCTATTAAACCAGATCAACTACAAGCTTATATAGATATATTAGTGAAGAGTTAAGGAGATATTATGGATCAATTATTAGAACAGTTTTTAAGTGAAGCTAGAGAAAATTTAGCATTTATAGATCAAAATATCGGTGATATTGGTGGGGAAGATCCTGAACTCTTAAACTCCGTCTTTCGTGCTGCACATACCTTAAAAGGTGGTAGTGGTATTGTTGGATTTGAGGCAGTTAAAAATATTACACATCATGCTGAAGATCTACTTGATATGTTACGTGCTGGGAAAATAGAGTTTGCTGATAGTATGATAGATGTACTTTATGATGCATTTGATGAGGTAGTAAATCTTATTGAAGCAGCAGAAGAGTGTGGGGACATTGTAGAGTCTGATGAAGAGACAGTAAACACTATAGTTGCAAACTTAAATGCACAGATGGGTAAAGAACTTGAAGCTGAAAGTAGCTGGAGTCTACCGTTTGTTTTAGCTGATAAATCATTTATTATAAATTTACCACTGACAACATTAAGAACATATAACACTCAAAAATTTAATTTTAATAACTCTGAAGTAGATGAAACATTCTGTAGCGAAGCAAATTTATATGGAGTCGTTTTTGATATAGATGATTCTTGTATGGTATATGGAAATGATCCAGTGTATACACTTAGTCTTTTAGAAGATAAAGTAATTGGTGTGTTTTCATGTATGAGTGATGAGAATGCAAAGAGTGTACTGAGTGGTACTGAAGATGAAGAAGGTTTACTTCTTCGTTCATCAATAGTTGCTTTTATCTATGCAACATATGAAGAGATAGAGGACTCACTGTTTAACTTTATTGATGAATTAGAATTATTACCTTTAGATATTAACACTTTACTAGAAATCTCTGTTGGTAATACAGGTCTACAGATAGACTCTCTTAAAGAACTTGCATCTCTTGCAAATAGTTCTAGTATAAGTGATATTGTTCATGAGATAAAAGCTTCAATGGAACTTGTAGGTGTAGATACAATACAGTATTCAAAACTACAGCGTTTTATCGATATTGCAGGACTTATTAAAGAAGAAGATATCCCAAAATTAAAGATGTTTTTTGAGACACTTTACGTTGGTCAAGCATATAAGAAAGATGTAGATGCTCAAGTAGAAGAAGTTGCAACACGCTCTGATACAGTAGAAACAAAAAACGAAGATAATATAGAGACTACAAGTAATGAAATAAGTGAATCTATAAGAGATACACTTAAAGTTATTTTTGAGCAGCAACTTAAAGCAACTAATTATATTGAGAATGATGATGATTTAGTACGTATAGTACTTACTCTTGAAAAAGCAAGAAAATATATGCCTGATATGCCAGAACTAAATACATTAGAAGATGTTCAGATATTTTTAAATCAAGAACTTGGTTTAAAAGTAGAAACTCCTATTGACAAGAGTGAAGAAGTAGATGCATCAATACCTGTAGAAACATCTAATGAGACAGTAGTCTCAGAAATAAAAGCTGTTCCAGTTAAAGAAACTATACCAGCAGTAGTAAAAGTAGAGTCTGTGGAAGCAGAAATTGTAAAAAAAGCACCAGCAAAAGTTGTAAAAAAAGAGGAGAAACAAAAAGCAGTAGTTGGTAAAACTGTAAAAGTAGAGCAAGAATCAATTGATAGTCTTATGAATGTTGTAGGGGAACTACTTGTTGCTAAAAACTCTTTACCATATTTGGCTGATAATGTTTTTGGAATGTCACATGATCAGATAAAACGTGAAATTATGGATAAATACATCTTTATTAATCGCTTATCAGAACAACTTCAAGACTTAATTATGGGTATGCGAATGTTACCTATCTCTTATGTATTTGACCGTTATCCTAAACTTGTTCGTGATATCGCAAAAACTTTAAATAAAAAAGTAAAACTTGAGATGATTGGTGGGGAGACTAAGTTAGATAAAAATATGATTGAGATGCTTGCTGATCCAATGATTCATATTATGAGAAACTCACTTGATCATGGAATAGAGATGCCAGATGTTCGTGAGCAAAAAGGAAAAAACCCTATAGGAATAGTTTCATTAAACGCTTATGCTCAGTCAGATAGAATTATCATTGAGATTACTGATGATGGAGCAGGGATTAATGTTGAGAGAGTTGCAAGTAAGGTTCTAGAAAAAGGTCTTATGACACCAGATCAGATTGATGCACTGAGTGAAAAAGAGATGGCTGAACTAGTGTTACTTCCAGGTCTTTCAACTGCAGAAGAGATTACAGAATTTAGTGGCCGTGGTGTTGGTATGGATGTTGTGAAAAAATCTATAGAGAGTTTTGGTGGAAGTATTGGGATAACAACAAAAGCAAATGAAGGTACGGTTATTACTTTAGCAATACCGATGTCATTAGCAGTTACTTCTCTTCTTCATATTGAGATGAACTCTATTCATTATGGTATTCCTATGGATAGTGTCTCAGAAACTGTAAAAATTGAGCATAACGAGATAGAGTATCTTCATAATGAACCGTTTGTATATATAAGAGGGGATGTTATTCCTCTCTTATTTATAAAAAGTATGTTAAATGAAGAGAATATGACTGATAAACCTCTCTCTATTGTTGTATTAAATATTAAAGATAATTTATTAGCAGTAGTTGTAAATGAGTTTCTTGGACAACTCGATGTAGTTCAAAAACCACTTGTTGGAATAATGGAAGGACATCCTCTCTTTAGCGGAACTGCACTTCTTGGAAATGGACAAATAATTATGGCTATGGATCCATTAGGACTTTTAGGTATCAGTAAGAAACTTAAAGAAGAGATACAGTTATGATAGATTTAATAGTATTTAGTGTCGGTGATAATAAATATGCTATGGATATAGAGTATGTGCAACGTATAATCCAAGCAAAAGGTTTAACAAGTATTCCTAATGCCCATATTTACCTTGATGGAATGATGTCTTATGAAGATAAAGTAATTAAAGTTTTAAATTTTCGTAAGCTTATAGGTATGACTACTTATGAAGATGAGTTAGATGCGCTTTTTAACTCTTTAGTTAAAGCACATGCTGCTTGGGTAGATGCACTTCGTGTCTCTTTAGAAACAGGATCTGAGTTTACAAAAACATTTGACCCTCATGCTTGTGGTTTAGGAAAATGGATAGACTCTTTTACTGCCTATGATGATCATGTTTTAGAAGTTTTAAATGAATTAGTTGAGTATCATAAGCAGCTTCACATTACGGGTGGTATGGCTTATGATATAAGAGCAGATGATAGGGAAAAAGCACTAGAAATATTTAATGTTGATATAATGAATATCTATCAACATACAATGGGTGCATTAGAAATATTTATAAATGAGTTAGATATTGTAGCTGACTCATTACAGAAATTTCTTATTTATGAGAACAGTGGTTCTGTTTTTGCAATAAAAGTTGATGCAATAGAAGATATAGCACATGTTCAAGAGAGTGAGTTTACAAACATTAGTGGAGAGAATGAAACAAGCGAATTCTTGGATTTAGATGGAGTGCTTGACTTTAAAGGTGTTTTAATAAATGTTATTAAAACAGTAAAACTACCTAAGTAAAGGGGATAGAATGTCGATTACATATGAAAATAATGAAGCAAATTTTACATCAGTAATTTATGAAGATGAGGTCGTCTCATTTAGAGATTTTTTACAAGAGAAAGCTGGTGAAGAAGTTTCTATTAAATTTACAGAGTGCGAAGATATACATTTTGCAATTATTCAACTTATTATGGCATATAAAAAGAGTTATAGCTGTAGTTATGTTTTTGGAGAGAAAAAGAGATTGTATCAAACTGTTTTAGAAGGATTTACAACTAGTGAAAACTATTGTAGTAAGTAATCGAAAAGGAGGCTCTGCAAAGACAACAACTGCTGTTAATATTGCAAGTGGTTTAGCAAAGCATGGTTCAGTCCTTTTACTTGATTTTGATACACAAGGGCATGCTTCTATAGGGGTAGGGTGCGAACCAGATGAAAATATAGGAGTTCACTCTATCTTTGATGGTTCTACTCTTAGTGAGACATTTATACCCACTGTACATGAAAATCTTACTCTCTCTCCTGCATTAGTAAATTTTGATGTATATGAGTATGCTGACTTAAGAGGGATACTTAAAAATCGATTTAAACGTGAAAAGATAGCAGATTTTTTTGACTACTGTGTCATAGATACTCCTCCTACTTTTGATGCACTGTTGAAAAATTCTCTCGAAGTTGCAGATAGTGTAGTCATTCCTTTTGTGCCACATCATTTAGGTGTTGTTGCTGTTGGACAGATGCTTCGAGCACTTTATCAAAGTGCTAAAGTACAGGAGAGAGAGATTGCAGATGTATCTATTCTCCCCGTAATGTATAATCCTCATATTAATGAGCACAAAGAATCTGTTGAAAAAGTAAAAATATCTTTTGGTAAAGAGAAACTCTTAAAACCAATAGGTGTAGATATTAAGCTTGCACAACAGTTTGAATCTGGAAAACCTATTATCTTAGATGTAAAGAGATCTAAGGGAATGAAAGATTACAAACAGTGTGTTGATGACCTATTAAAAAGAATTTAAGATGCAAGAAGTACAGAAACTAAAAATTCTTGCGTGTGAAGCAGATATAAGAATTTTAAGTCGACTAGAGTCTTGGATTTTAGCAATAAACCATGATGTGATTATTACTAGCGATGGAGTTGCTGCTTTAGAGGTATTTAAAAATGAGAAGCCAGATATAGTACTCCTTTCGCAAGAACTTAAAAATATGGGTGGACTTGAGCTTTTAGCAAGTATAAAAGAAGTTGTTCCTACTCAAGCAACAATCTTGATGCTTGGTGATAATGATATGAGTATTTTTAAACGTACTATTGAACTTCAAGTTGATAAATACTTAAATAAACCCATTGAAGCAAAATATCTGTTTCAAGCAGTCGATAGTCTCTCTGAAGAGAAGATTTGGCATAAAGAGTTTCGCACACAGAAGAAAGAACTCCAAGATTATAAAGATGCGATAGATCTCTCTTTTAGTGTTTCTCAACATGATAAAAATGGAAATATAATCTATGTAAATGATCTTTTCTGTGCAACTACGAAACTAGAGTATTCTGACGCAATGGCAGGAATAATCAATCCTTTAAATAATCCTAACACAGATATGAAAGTAGTATGGGATGTATTAGAAAAGGAGTTTATCTATAGAGGAAGACAAATCTTTAAATCATCGAATGGTGAAGAACATATTATTGATATAACAGCGGTTGCATTAAGAGATGAAGAGAATGAAGTATATGAGTATCTTGTTTTTTCAGATGATGTGAGTGATATTATATATGCTGCACGTAAAATTAAAGATCAAGAACTTGACAATAGACTTGAAAAACTTAATCATGCAAGAGAACTTAATAAAGTAAAAGACTCTTTTTTAACTGTTTTTACACATGAACTTAAGACACCTCTTAATGCAATTATTAATTTTTCAGAGTATGTAGGGAAACATCTTGCAAGAGAAGATTTAAAAAAAAGAGATAGACTCTTATCTCAAGTAGAAGAGATCAATAAAAGTGGCCACTTCATGCTTGGTATGATTTCAAATCTTATGGATGCTATAAAATTTAGAGATTTAAAGATAGAGCTTAAGGTAAAACAGATAAATATTGTAAATATTATAGAAAATTCCATTCTCTATAATAAAAAAAATGAATATGATATAAAAGTGATTTTTGAAAAGAGAGAGGATGTGATTGTTTTTTCAGATCCTGAATATTTTTTAAGTATTTGTAATCATTTACTATCAAATGCTATGAAATATGCTGCAAAAACAGTGAAAATAAGATTAGTTCAAGAGAATGATGTATGTAGTATTATAATAGAAGATGATGGAGTTGGCTTTAGTAATACTGAACATGTGTTTGAGTTGTTCGAGCAAGATGATACTGATAGTCTAACCCGAAATGCGACAGGTACAGGTGTTGGGCTTTACATAGTTAAGAAACTTTGTGATAGAATGTCTTACAATTTAGAGTTACTCTCTAGTGAAGAATTAGGTGGGGCAAAAGTAATCTTAAAAGTCAAAATGGATATTAGATAAATGAATATACTTATAGTTGATGATAATAAAAACAATAGAATGATCTTACAACTTCTTTTAGAAGATTATATGGAAGATAATGAACTTGATGGAATAGAATTTCTTATAGATGAAGCCTCTGATGGCCTTGAAGCTATTCGTAAAACAGATGAAAAAGAGTATGATATTGTTTTTATGGACATTATGATGCCAAACATGGATGGAATTGAAGCAACAAAGCGAATTCGTCAAAAACATAATAAACTACTTATTATTACAGTAAGTGCAGTTGATGATTCAGAAAGACAGAAAGAGATACTTAGTAATGGTGCGGAAGATTATATTTCAAAACCTGTAAATTCTGATATCTTTAATAGCCGTATGGCAAACTACTTAACACTAATTCACTCAAGACACAAAAAAAAATTACTGAACATAGAGATTATTAAAGTAGTTAATATCTTTACAAATGATATTTATAGTAGATATACAAACTTTATACTCTCTTCAGAAGATGCTCTCTCTGAACTTTGGGAATATTACCTTTTAGATTTAGAAAATAAATGTGAAAACTTAAGTGATGTGATTCGAATGGTATTCTCAATTGCTGAAGTACAATTAAAATTGGAGATGGATAGTAATCTTTTTGTTGAAGAATCAGAAAATTTTAAATATTTTACAGTTACAAACATTACTGATGTACCAGCAGCCATTATACAGTTGTTACTGAAAAAAAATGAGATTAAATGTGAGTATAAAATTGAAAATGATAAGATCTCTTTTAAACTTGTAAAACAGATGGAAAATTTTACAGCATTAGAGGAGCCTATTACTCTTCTAAATAATTCTCCTATTTCAGCAGAACCTAAAGAGACAATACCTTCTTTTGAAAACTCTTCTTTATCATTAGATTATGCGTCAACACAGTTAGAAGTATTTGACTATATCGAGTCTTATGATATGGAAGATATGGAAGAGTATGCTAAGCGACTTCGTTCTTTAATGCTTATTGTTGGAAGTGGTAATGTAAGTGAAGATGAAGTTGTTGAGATATATACCTATATAGAAAAAATCGGAGCTATCCTCTCTGGTTACTCAGAAGTGTATCCTATATCTACCGCATTAAGTGCACTAGCATCTGATATGTCAGCACATACCGTTGAATTTATAGAAAATTCGGAAGCACTTGGACCAATGTGTGCCGCATTTAGTAAAGATCTCTCAAACTGGATAGAGCAGTCTTTTTATACAGGGGCACCAAGTATAGACTTTATGAATGATACGATAGTTGTAAATTGTCAAACAATAGGAGGGATGCTTAAAATGGATGAAGCACCTGCTGATAGTGATGATTTTGATGATATATTTGATTTTTAGAAGGAGTTTTTATGTATAAAGTAAATGTTATGAATCCATGTAGCTGTTTTGTAAAGAATGGTTTTGTTAATGAACAAGAGTTTAAAGAGAAAGAAGAAGCAAAAACGGAGGCTCAATTCCTTATGGAAACAATGCAAACAAAATTTTGTAAAAAGCATGACTTCTCTATGATAGAACAGTTTGGTAACTATACTATCTATATAAAACCTAGGAGCTAGAGAAAAATCTCTATAGCTCTTTGCAAATCTTCTATCGTGTCTATTCCAAAGCCAGTACTGGCAACTTTTACCATCGCTATATTTTTTTGATGGTAAATTGCTCGGAGTTGCTCTAGCTTTTCTATATCTTCAATAGGTGCATCTTTTAATGAACAGAACTCTTTTAGACTCTTTTTCGAGAAACCATATATTCCAATATGTCCGAAATATTTTGCACCGCCACCTTGGTTGTATGGAATAGCAGAACGTGAAAAGTAGATAGCATTATCTGCATCATTAAGTACTACTTTAACTAAGTTAGGATCTTGTGCTGCATCAGCATTTATGGCATTGTAACAACTTCCCATAATAAAAGGCTCATCTATATTTTGCAGTGATTTTAACTTTCTCATTAGTGATTCAACAACATCAGGTTCTATAAAAGGTTCGTCAGCTTGAACATTAATAATAAGTTCATTATCATCAAGTTTAAGAATGGTTGCACATTCGTGAATACGATCTGTACCACTTTTATGTGTAGTCGATGTAAGCATCGCCTCCACACCATAGCTTTTACAAACTTCAATGATCTTTTCATCATCAGCTGCTACAACAACTCTATCTAAATGTGCTACTCTTTTTGCAGTCCTAACAACCATTGGAAGTCCCCCAATGTCAGCTAGAACTTTTTGAGGAAATCTTGTGGATGCTAAACGTGCAGGAATAATAATCATAATTTAATGCCTCTTTGATATAATTACGAAATTATATCTAAACAAATTTATAAAAGGTCTTTATTTATCCTATGACACTCTATCAGCCTGAATCTGGTTACTGTTATAACAGTGACTCTCTATTCCTACACGATTTTATTAATAGTTTCTCTCCTAAGGGAAGAGTTCTTGATGTTGGAGCAGGCTGTGGAATAGTTGGGTTGTTAGTGGCAAGAGATAATAAAAAAGTAGTGATTGAAGCTGTTGAAAAACAAGAAGCTTTTATCGCATATGCAAAGAAAAACGCTATCGAAAATGCTATTGGTTATAAACTCTATGAAGTGGATTTTTTAGCATTAGAGGTAGTTGAAAAGTATGACTATATCATTTCAAATCCTCCTTTTTATCCATTAGGTGCTAGAAAAAGTGAGAATGAGATGCTTATTCATGCTCGTTACAACACCTCCCTACCTATGCATTCATTTTTTAAAAAAGTATCACAGCTTTTAAAGCCACAAGCACATTTTATTTTTTGTTATGATGCAACACAGTTTGGGCTTATCTGTAGTGAACTTGAAAAGGTAAAAATGCGAGTAGTAGATGTTAAATTTGTACACTCAAAAGTTGATAAGCCTGCCTCCCTTGTTTTAGTACATGCAAGGAATAGTTCAAAGTCTATGATGAGAGTTTTAGCACCTACTTTTAATTTTATAGGTAGTGAGTACTCAAAAGAGGCTGAAAAGATTTTTAAAAATGCAAACACAGAGAGTATAAAATGTCAACTATAATAAAAAAAGAGGGTTATCCTTATGTCTTTAATCAGGATGCCTGTTCGACTTGTGAGGGAAGATGTTGTACGGGAGAGAGTGGATACATCTATGTAAGTAAAGATGAGATATTTAAAATAGCAGCACTTTTAAATCTAAGTGTTAATGATTTTGGAGTAAAATATCTCTTTAAAAATGGTTATAAATACTCTATAAAAGAGCACAAACATGGGGACTCTTATGAGTGTGTTTTTTACGATAGAGAGACAAATGGCTGTAAAATTTATGAGGCACGACCATCACAGTGTATAACTTTTCCCTTTTGGGATTATTTCAAGACACGAGTAGATGAGTTAAAAGAAGAGTGCCCTGGGATAATTGATGATTAAAATAGTTCTATTACTTGTTATATCTCTTTTTTTTGTGTCATGTTCACAACAAGAGCCTACACCAAGAGGCATTAATAAGAAAGCTTTTGCTGAAGAAGATACTTATATCTTATTTGCTTTAAGAGCAGAACAGATACAAGATCATAAAACAGCATCAGATCTTTTTATGACACTCTATGTAAAATCAGATAAAAAAGAGTATCTTTATCGCTCATTTGAGAATGATTTGATTGCAAAAAAATATAAAAAAGTTATAGAACGGGTAGATATTCTATCTAAAGATGAACCTTTTGACGCTTTTTTAACTCGTTTTAAAGTTGTTTCCCTTTTTGAATTAGGAGAGCTTGATAAAGCAATAAATCTCTCTGTTACATTGGCGGCAACTACAAAAGATCCACAAGATTATCTTTTAACAAGTGATATCTATGTAAAACAACATGAGTATGACCTCGCTGTTCGGTATCTTGAGAGTGCTTATGTGAAAGAGCATAATGCAAAGATTTTAGATAAAATGTCGATAGTTCTATATGTTAACTTGAACCGTAAAAAGGAAGCTATCGCACATCTGGAGACACACTCTAGAATGCTTGGATGTTCAAAGTTAGTCTGTTCTAGATTAATAGCATTTTATAGTAATGAGAATGATATAGAGGGTTTATTAGGGACTTATTTACGCCTTTATGAGGTTGAAAAAACAGATAAAATAGCAAAGAAGATTATTCAAATATATACATATAAACAAGACTATATGTCATTAATGAGTTTTTTAGAGAAATCTAAAGCGGATAATGCTGTGTTACTACAACTTTATGCTTCTACAAAGAATTATGAAAAGGCATACCCTTTAGCAGATATACTTTATGAAGAGAGTTCTGATCCAGAGTATGTAGGCCAAAGTGCTATATTTGAGTATGAGAGTGCCGTAGATAAAAATAGTACAACTATGCTTTTAAGTGTAGTATCAAAGTTAGAGAGTGCTATAAGTAGTGAAAAAAAACCCATTTACTTAAACTACTTGGGATATATTTTGATAGATCATGAGTTAGATGTTTTAAAAGGAATCAAATATATTAAAGAAGTTTTACTCTTAAGACCAGATTCTGCTTACTATCTTGATTCACTTGCTTGGGGATATTATAAACTTGGAAAATGTAAAAAGGCTAAGGACGTAATGAATGAAGTTATAAGACTAGAGGGTTCGGATGAGCCTGAAGTACTTTTACACATAGATGCAATAGATAGATGTAATAAAAAAAAGAAAGGTAAGAAATAAGATGATTTTAGATGACATAATTAAAAAAACAAAAGAAGATTTAGTAAAACGTGAAAAAGAGTTTTCACTTGATTGGTTAGGACGTTCGTTAGCATTTAATGCAAGAGTTCCTCGGGATGTTTTTCCATTTTTACAGGCAACAGAAGAGGATCCTTATAGAATTATATCTGAGGTGAAAAAAGCTTCTCCATCAAAGGGTGTTATTCGGGAAGATTTTGATCCACTTGCTATTGCTCAAGCTTATGAAAGAGGGGGTGCAAGTGCCATCTCTATTCTTACTGAGCCACATTTTTTTCAAGGAAATTTGGAGTATCTTGGTGGTATTCGTCGTTATGTGGGTGTACCTCTTCTTCGAAAAGATTTTATAGTTTCAAAGTATCAAGTTTTAGAGGCTTTGGTTCATGGTGCTGATTTTATTTTACTTATTGCTGCTGCACTCTCAAAAGCTGAATTAAAAGATCTGCTTAATTACACACGTCATTTAGGTATGGAAGCACTTGTTGAGGTTCACGATAAAACTGACCTTACAAAAGCGATCTATGCAGGGAGTGATATCATAGGTATTAATCATAGAAATCTTCAAACATTTGAGATGAATATGAACTTATGTTATGAACTTATTCCTTTAATTCCTAATGGAAAAATTATTGTAGCAGAGAGTGGTATTTATGAGCATGGACAGTTAGAAGATTTAAGTAAGGCTGGTGTTGATGCCTTCTTAGTAGGTGAGTCTCTTATGCGAACAGATAATGAAGAAGAAGCTCTCAGATTATTAAAAAATGGAGTAGCATAATGAAAAAAATAATTACATTAGCGATAGTTACATCAATAGTGCTCTTTACTGCATGTACACAAGAGACACAAAATAAAATAGGTCGTAGTATTCAAAACTGGACAGGTACGAATGGTGTTTTAGATATCTATATGGGTGAAAAACTAGTACAGCGTTATATTAAGATAGATAAACTTTCAACTGCTGTTGCAACAGATGGTTCAGGTATTTCTCGCAACTATCGATATGCTTATGGATACCTCGATCTAAATCAAAATTATAAAGTTGATGAGGGTGAAAAAAAGCTCTATTTTGAAGTAAGTAACTTTTCAACTTCATATATCTTTTATGATAATCCAGGAAAGTAAATATGGATGTTGTAGAGCTTTTTAAACATTTTGTAAATACAAAAAGTGAAACACCCGATGATGGTGGGTTACTGGATTTTATTGAAGAGTATCTTGAAGGCTTTGATGCAGTTCGTGTAGATGTTGCAGATGTAAAAAATCTCTTTATATATAAAAAGTTTGGAGAGGGTGAACATCTCTGTTTTGCTGGGCATGTAGATGTAGTTCCTGCTGGTAATAATTGGGATACGAACCCTTATGAAGCGGTAGAAAAAGATGGCTATATTTATGGTCGTGGTACACAAGATATGAAGAGTGGTCTTGCTGCCTTTACTCAGGCTGTAAAAGAGACAGAAGAGTTCAAAGGAACACTCTCTCTTCTACTTACTTCTGATGAAGAGGGTGAAGCTATAAACGGAACTGTAAAAGTTCTAGAATTTTTAGAGAACAACGATATGCTTCCTGATGCTTGTGTTGTTGCAGAACCTACTTGTGAAGAGAGATTTGGTGATGCTATAAAAGTGGGGCGTCGAGGATCCATAAATGGCTACCTTACACTCAAAGGAAAACAGGGGCATGCAGCGTATCCTGAAAAGGCTATAAACCCTATCCATAATATTTCAAAAATTTTAGGGAATATGGCCGGTGTTGATTTAGATAATGGTGATGAGTTTTTTGCTCCAAGTAAGTTTGTAGTAACAGATATTCGTTCGGGTATGCAGGTGACAAATGTAACACCAAATGATTTAGAGATGATGTTTAATGTACGAAACAATACTAAAACAACACAAAAAGAGATACTTGCATTTGTAGCGAAGCATTTTGAAGGTTTAGAGTATGAGTTACGTTTAACACAGGGCTCTTACCCTTTTAAAACAGATACAGATACAAAGCTTGTAAAGCATATAGATAGTGCTATAGAGTCTGTTACGGGACTCAAACCAAAACACTCAACTGCCGGTGGTACAAGTGATGCTCGTTTTATTGCACCTATGGGTGTGAATGTAATAGAGTTTGGTGTTCGCAATGACACTATTCACTCTGTGAATGAACGAACAACAAGAGCAGAGGTGGAAGCACTCTATAGCATTTTTAAAAAATTGATTGAAGCATGGGAGAAATAATGAGATACATAATTAGTTTATTTATTGTAACAACAGCACTTTTTAGTATGGATTTAGGTTGGTCAGATGATTATAAGCAAACACTTAAAAATGCACAAAAGAGTGGTAAGTTAGTTTATGTACTCATCACTTCTGATAACTGTAAATGGTGTAGAAAATTTGAAAAGACAACACTTCAAGATAAAGAGATTCAAAAAAGATTATATTCAGAGTTTGAGGTAGTACATCTCTCACGTGAGCGAGACTTTATTCCTGAAAATTTTGAAACAGCACCGATTCCTAGACACTATTTCGTTGATGCAAAGGGAACTATACTCTATAACTCTCTTGGGCATCGCGGATTGGAGTGTTTTGATGCGTTTATGGATAATGCGCAAGACAAGTTAGAAGTAAGTCAATAATAAAGGAGATAAAAGATGAAATTTGTACAGACAGAAGATGCACCTTCAGCTATAGGACCATACTCTCAAGCAGTAGTAGTAAATGGTATGGTATATACATCGGGTCAAATTGCTTTAACACCAGAAGGTGGAGATGAGCTTTTAAGTGAGGATGTAGTTGTTCAAGCAGTACGTGTAATGAAAAACCTTGAGGCTGTATTAAAAGCCTCAGGAAGCTCGCTAGAGAGTGTTATAAAGACAACAATATTTCTAGCAGACATGAATGACTTTGCAACTGTAAATGAAATATATGCTGAATCATTCGGTTCTCATAAGCCTGTTCGTTCAACTGTAGCAGTAAAAACATTACCTAAAAATGCACTAGTAGAGATAGATGCTATCGCTTTAGTTAAGTAATTAAACAAAACTTAAAGCTAAGTTGGATATAATTCCGAACTTTTTGTAGAAATACATACATATTTAAGGACCGTAGATGTACGCAATAATTAAAAATGGTGGTAAGCAGTATAAAGTAACAGAGGGTGATGAATTATCACTTGATAAAATGTCACTTGAAGCTGGTACTACTTTAGAAATCAAAGAAGTTTTAGCAGTTAACGCTGGTGAGCTTAAAATGGGAGCTCCTTTTGTTGAAGGCGCTGTAGTTACTGCTGAAGTTATCAGAGAAGGCCGTGATAGAAAAGTTATTACTTTCAAAAAACGTCGTCGTAAAGATAGTAAAGTTAAACGTGGTTTCAGAAGAGACTTCACTCGTGTTCGTATCACGAAAATAGCTGCATAAGCTAATATAACTCAAGGAGCATAGTATGGCACATAAGAAAGGACAGGGTAGTACACAGAATAATCGTGACTCAGCTGGTAGAAGACTTGGTGTGAAGAAATATGGTGGAGAATCAGTAATCGCTGGTAACATCATTATTCGTCAACGTGGAACTAAAGTTCACCCAGGTAAAAATATGGGTATGGGTAAAGATCATACTTTATACGCTTTAGTTGATGGTGTTGTTGCATTCGAAAGAAAAGACAAAAAGCGTCAACAAGTTTCAATTATACCTGCAGTATAACTCTACATTATTTGGACTTCGGTCCAGATATTTCACTTCACTTTAATATATTAGGTTTAAACCTAATAATAACTTCAAAAATTTAACAATTTACTTTTTATTGTCAGAGAGTGAGTTTTTAAGTTTTTATAATAAATACTAGGAGATCATTTGTTTACAGATAGCGTAGAATTAACAGTTTCATCAGGAAAGGGTGGACAAGGGTGTGTAGCATTTCGTCGTGAAAAATTTGTACTCAATGGTGGTCCAAATGGTGGTGATGGTGGAAAAGGTGGTGACATCTATTTTAAGTGTGATAATAACACGCATACACTTTCTCATTTTCAGAGAAAGATGCATATTAAAGCTGATGGTGGAAAACCAGGAGAGGGTAGAAACTGTAGTGGAAAATCTGGAAGTAAAAAAGTCATTATAGTTCCACCTGGAACTCAAATTATTGATATGGAAACAGGTGATATCCTTTTTGATATGACTACTGATGGCCAAGAGGAAAAATTTCTTCAGGGTGGTAAAGGTGGACTTGGAAATACTCACTTTAAGTCACCAACAAATCAACGTCCAACCTATGCACAACCAGGGGAAAAAGGTGAGACTAGAGCTATTAAGCTTGATCTTAAACTTATCGCAGATATAGGTTTAGTTGGTTTTCCAAATGTTGGAAAGTCTACACTTATCTCAACTGTTTCAAATGCGAGACCAGAGATAGCAAACTATGAGTTTACAACACTAACGCCTAAGCTTGGTCAAGTAAATATTGGAGATTATGAATCATTTGTAATGGCTGATATTCCTGGAATTATCGGTGGTGCTCATGAGGGTAAAGGTCTTGGTATTAAATTTTTACGTCATATCGAGCGTACAAAGATTCTTCTTTATATGGTGGATTTAGGAAACTATAGAGACCTTAAAGAGCAGATAGAAGTTTTAAAAGATGAAATAGCTTCTTTCTCAGAAGTATTGGGTTCTAGTAAGTTTGCTATCGCTCTTACTCGTTCAGATGTAATTGCTCCAGATGAGTTACCCGAATTAGTAAATGGTTTTATAGAGATGCTTGGACTAAAAGCAACTTATAATAATGAGTTTGACTTTGATGCTAAACTCCCTTTTTACATTCAAGAGAGTGCTGATAAAGAGTTAGGGTTTGATGAAACACTGCCATACTTAATCGCACCAATCTCTTCAGCAACACATAAAAATATTGATCCACTGAAGCATGCACTCTTTAACTTAGTACAGTCTGATAGAAAGTAGTAAAAATGAGTAGAATTGTAGTTAAAGTTGGTAGTGCAGTTTTAACACAAGATGGAGCTATTGCACTAGAAAGAATGCAAACTCTTGTTACTTTTTTAAGTGAACTCAAAAAAGAGAATGAAGTAATACTTGTATCTTCAGGTGCTGTTTCAGCTGGTTATACAGAACTACAACTCGACAGAAATATCATCAGAAACAAACAAGCATTAGCCTCAATAGGGCAACCAATACTTATGAACAAGTACGCGAAAAAGTTTGCAATGTATAATCTTTTATGTTCTCAAGTTTTAGTGACTTCTGCAAATCTTAGTAAAAAAGATGATATTGAAAGAATTCGTAACACTATAGAAGTTCTTATAGATAATAGTGTAATTCCAATCGTAAATGAAAACGATGCTACTTCTACTGATGAGTTAGAAGTAGGGGATAATGACCAACTCTCAGCATATATAGCTAAACATATAAATGCAGACCTTCTTATTATACTCTCAGATATTGATGCTTATTATGATGCAGATCCAAGAGAAGATAGTAATGCTCAAGTTTTAAAAATAGTGCATACGATAAGTAAAGAAGAACTCTCTAAAGAAGCAACACCAAATAATGTTTTTGCAACAGGTGGTATTGTTACAAAGCTTAAAGCTGCTTCATATTTACTAGAGGCAAATATAGATATGTTTTTAGCAAGTGGATTTGATTTGAGTGATGCTAAAAGTTTTACATTAGAAAAAACTCATAAGGGTGGAACACTCTTTACTAAAGGAAAATAATGAAAGTTATTTTTATGGGAACACCTGATTATGCACAGAAGATTTTAGAAAGACTCATATCTGAGTCAGGTATTGATGTTGTAGCTGTATACACACAACCTGATAAACCTGTTGGTCGTAAAAAAATTATGACTGCTCCAGAAGTTAAAGTTCTCGCTGAAACTAAAAATATAGCAGTATATCAACCAACAAGACTTCGTGATGAAGAGACAGTAAAAGAACTTTTAAAAATAGAGTGTGATTATATAGTTGTAGCTGCATATGGTCAAATACTGCCTCGTGCTATTTTAGATCATGCACCATGTATAAATCTTCATGCTTCAATACTACCACAATATCGAGGTGCAAGCCCGATTCAACAGACACTTTTAAATGATGATAAAGTTACGGGTGTTACAGCTATGCTTATGGAAGAGGGATTAGATACAGGTGACATACTTAAAATAGATACAATTGATGTTCCTAAAGATATGATGGTATCTACTCTTTTTGATGCTCTTACAGAGATAGCAAGCTCTTTAACAGTAGATGTTTTACAAAATTTTGAAAAATACACACCTGTAAAACAAAATGATGCAGAGTCTACACACTGTAAAAAGATAATGAAACAAGATGGATTAGTTAAATTTGATGATGCCCACACTCTTTACAGTAAGTATCGTGCATTTACTCCTTGGCCTGGGATATATTTAGAGAGTGGTCTGAAGTTGAAAAAAATAGAATTGATAGAGAAGTGTGCTTTAGGCAAGAGTGGTTCTATTTTAGAGATAAATACAGATAATATTTTAGTCGCTTGTTCTAAGGGTGTTATTAAAATTTATACTGTGCAACCACAATCAAAGAAAGAGATGAGTGTTATAGCTTATATAAATGGAAAAAGATTAGTACTTGAAGACACTTTTCTTTAAGAGTCTCCCCTCAACACAAATATACCTAAGAGATCTGCTTAAAGCTAAGGAGCAAGAACTCCCTCTAGCTATAGTAGCAGATATACAGACAAAAGGGATAGGAAGTCGTGATAATCGTTGGATATCAAAAGAGGGAAATCTTTTTTTATCTTTTGCTATAAAACTTGAAAAACTTCCCAAAGATTTAAAACTAGAGTCTGCTTCTATATATTTTTCATATATATTAAAAGAGACACTCGAAGAGTTTGGTTCAAAAGTTTTTGTAAAGTGGCCAAATGATCTCTATGTTGGTGAGAGTAAAATTGGTGGTATGATTACAAATATTGTTGGAGAGTCTCTTATCTGTGGTGTTGGTATCAACATACAAAAGGGAGATAGTATATTTGGAAGTTTAGATATAGATATTGATAAAAAAACTCTCTTAGAAAAATATTTTATAAATATTGAAAAAGTGTGTTTATGGAAGCAAGTTTTTAGTAAATATAAGCTAAACTTTCAGACTAATCAAAAATTCTTTACACATATAAATGGCGAAAAAGTTTCACTGAGTGAAGCAGTACTTGAAGATGATGGAAGTTTAAATATAAATGGGCAAAAGGTGTATAGTTTAAGATGAGTGAAGTAATCGTAATTGCAAATCAAAAAGGTGGTGTAGGTAAGACTACTACTGCCGTAAACTTAGCAGCCTCTCTTGCCGTGGCAGAAAAAAAAGTTCTTTTAATAGACTCAGATCCACAAGCAAATGCAACTACCTCTTTAGGGTTTCATCGAAATGACTATGAATTTAATATTTATCATGTCCTTATTGGGACTAAAAAACTTAAAGATATTATTTTAAAATCAGATTTACCAACACTTCACCTAGCTCCATCAAATATAGGTCTAGTTGGAATAGAAAAAGAGTATTATGATGCAGATAAGGCTAAAGGACGAGAGCTTGTTCTTAAAAACGCTATTGCAAATGTCAAGAAAGATTATGATTATATTATAATTGACTCTCCACCTGCACTTGGTCCCATGACTATTAATGCACTTTCAGCATCAAACTCTGTTATTATTCCTATTCAGTGTGAATTTTTTGCACTTGAGGGTCTTGCACAACTTTTAAACACAGTTAAGTTAGTACGAAAATCAATAAATACAAAACTCACTATTAAAGGTTTTTTACCAACAATGTTTAGTTCTCAGAATAATCTTTCAAAACAAGTATTCGCAGATCTAAAACAACACTTTAAGGGAAAACTTTTTAAAGATGAAAAAAATAAATACATTGTAGTTCCTAGAAATGTAAAGTTAGCAGAATCTCCATCTTTTGGAAAACCAGCCATATTGTATGATGTAAAATCAAGCGGTTCTATCGCGTATCAAAATTTAGCACAGGCAATTATAAGATAATGAAGACACAAAAATTAGGACGTGGTTTAGATGCACTACTGGGTGAAATAGATGAAGCTTATGAGAATGAAGGTTCACAACGTGATGAGATCTTAGAAATACCACTTAAAGAGATCCGTCCAAATCCTTTTCAACCAAGAAAATCATTTGATGAAGTATCACTATATGAGCTAGCTGAGTCAATCAAAAATGATGGCTTATTGCAGCCAATTGTCGTGACTGAAGATATTGATGGTTATGTTCTTATTGCAGGGGAGAGACGATTTCGTGCAAGTAAGATAGCAAAATTAAAAGAGATTCGTGCAATCGTTTTAAATTCTGATGAACAGAAGATGCGACAGTTTGCACTTATTGAGAATATACAACGAGAAGAGTTAAATGCTATAGAACTAGCAGAAGCCTATGGTGAGCTTATTAAAATTCATGAGTTTACACATGATGAATTGGCAAATATGATTCATAAAAGTCGTACAAATATTACAAATACTTTACGACTTCTTCAGCTTTCATCTAAAACACAAAAAGCACTTTTAGAGAAAAAAATAACGGCTGGACATGCAAAAGTCTTAGTTGGACTTGATGATAAAGAACAGCAGCTTATGGTTAATTCAATAATAGGTCAAAAATTAAGTGTTCGTGAAGTTGAAGCAATGATAAAATCGATGAAGTCTACAGAATCACTTCCAACGGTAAAGAAATCAGACTATTCATATAACTTTGATTCTATTAAAAATATATTTAGTAACTATGGAATAAAAATAAAAACAAGTAAAAAGTCTTTAACTTTAGAGTTTAATTCTCAAGAAGAGATAGAGAATTTTATGTCACATCTTAGAGCCTAAATTTAGAAATTTCTAAATTTAGCACTTCATTTAACTATCCTTTCAATTTAATAATAGTATAATCTCGCAACTTTTAGGAGGTGCTATGTTAGATATAAACCCGATACTACTTTTGGTTACATTTGTTGTATTTGTTTCGCTTATAGCCGTTCTAAATAGTTGGCTTTATAATCCTTTATTCGCTTACATGAATGATCGTGATGCAGACATCAAGAAGAACCTAGATAAGGTGAACTCAAATGATGATGAAATTAACGAACTTACAGAAAAAGCAGATAAAATTATTATGAATGCTAAACTAGAAGCTGCGGCCCTAAGAGAAAAAGTTATTGCGGATGCTAAGGAATTAGCCGAAAGTAAGTTAGAAGCAAAACGTGCTGAACTTGCTAGTGAATATTTAGAGTTTGAGCAATCTCTTGCGAAATCTCAAGATGAGTTGACTACTGACTTAATGTCACAAGTTCCAGTATTTAAAGAAGCTGTAAAAGCTAAATTTAGTCAAATATAAGGGTGTAATGTGAGTAGAATTTTAGTATTAATGCTAATGATATCAACTTATGCATTTGCATCTGAAGCTGGGCATGGTGAGACTGATATCGTACAACGTACGGTTAACTTCTTGCTTTTTGCTGGGCTTGTTTGGTATCTAGTTGGGGAGCCTGCAAAGAATTACTTTGCTTCACGCAGTCAAGCAATTGCTGATGAATTTAAGAAGGCTCAAGATAGACTTGATGAATCAATTGCTCTAAAAGAGACAGCACTAGCTAAGATCTCTGCTGCAGAAAAATTTGCAGAAGAGTTAGTTGTTACATCAAAGAAAGAGAATAAGATTATTAATGACAACATTATGTCACAATGTGAATTGGACTTAGAAACATTAGTGAAGCAAGTCTCTACTGGTAGAGAGTATGCACAACGTAAAATGGTTCGTACTGTTGTTGAAAATGTAATCAAAGAGACACTTGCTCAAAGTTCTGGTGACTTTGACAAAGAAGCTATGGCTAATGTTATTTTGAAAAAGGTTGCTTAACATGAAAGAACTTATTGCAAAAAAATACATTAAAGCTTTAAAAACAGGTTCTGATTTAGCATCTATGCAGAATATTACAGAAGTTTTTTCTGTATTAGCTGATTCATTTGCTGATGAAAAATTCGTTAGCATACTTGTTAATCCACATGTTGATGCAAAAGATAAGTCAGAAATTCTTTTAGCAGCAGTTAAATCTGCAGAGTCAGAAAAGATTAACAATTTAATTAAATTATTAGTAGAAAATAAGCGTATTAATATAATTCCTGCAATTGCTGCAGAATTAAAAAAAGATATTGCTAATACTACAAAAACTTACAATGGGGTTATATATAGCAACGATAATATCGATGCAAAAGTAATAACAGAATTAAGTGATGGTTTAAATAAAAAATTTGATTCTACTATTACATTAACATTTGTACAAAATGATTTTAATGGTATTAAAGTAGAAGTAGCGGGTCTTGGAATTGAGATTAACTTCTCTAAAGATAGAATCGATAGTCAAATTATAGAACATATAATTAAAGCAATTTAACTTCATAAGAGGAGAACAATAGTGGTAGCAAAAATTCAAGCTGATGAAATCAGCTCAATAATTAAAGAACGTATTGACAATTTTGAACTAAATGTTGATATTAACGAAACGGGTAAGATTGTTTCTTATGCTGATGGTGTTGCACAAGTTTACGGACTTAGCAATGTTATGGCTGGAGAAATGGTTGAATTTGAAGACGGGACACAAGGTCTTGTAATGAACCTTGAAGAGAGTAGTGTAGGTGTTGTTATCTTAGGTGCTGGTACAGCTCTTCGTGAGGGTATGAGTGTTAAGCGTCTTGGAAAACTTTTACGTGTTCCAGTTGGTGATGCACTTCTTGGTCGTGTTGTAAATGCACTTGGAGAGCCTATAGATGGTAAAGGTCCAATTGAAACTACTGAAACTCGTTTCGTAGAAGAAAAAGCACCTGGAATCATGAATCGTAAATCTGTTCATGAACCACTAGCTACTGGTATTAAAGCAATTGATGCACTTGTTCCAATTGGTCGTGGTCAACGTGAGCTTATCATTGGTGACAGACAGACTGGTAAAACTACAGTTGCATTAGATGCTATCATTAACCAAAAAGGTAATGGTGTTGTTTGTGTATACGTAGCTATCGGTCAAAAAGAGTCAACTGTTGCACAAATTGTTCGTCGTTTAGAGGAACATGGTGCATTAGAGTACACAATAATCGTATCTGCAACTGCTGCTGAAGCTGCTGCACTACAGTTCTTAGCTCCATATACTGGTGTTACTATGGGAGAGTATTTCCGTGATAATGCACGCCATGGTTTAATTGTTTATGATGATTTATCTAAGCATGCCGTTGCATACCGTGAAATGTCACTTATCCTTCGTCGTCCTCCGGGTCGTGAAGCTTATCCTGGTGATGTTTTCTATGTTCACTCTCGTTTACTTGAGCGTGCTGCAAAAATGTCAGATGAAGAGGGTGCAGGTTCTTTAACTGCTCTTCCAATTATTGAGACTCAAGCGGGTGATGTTGCGGCTTATATCCCAACTAATGTTATCTCAATTACTGATGGTCAAATTTTCTTAGAAACAGATCTTTTTAACTCGGGTGTTCGTCCAGCAATTAATGTTGGTCTTTCAGTTTCTCGTGTTGGTGGTGCTGCTCAGATTAAAGCTACAAAGCAAGTTGCAGGTACACTACGTCTAGACCTTGCTCAGTATCGTGAACTTCAAGCATTTGCTCAGTTCGCTTCTGACCTTGATGAAGTTTCTCGTAACCAACTAGAGCGTGGACAACGAATGGTTGAAGTTCTTAAACAAGGGCCATTTTCTCCTCTTTCAGCTGAGAAACAAGTTGCTATCATTTTTGCTGGTAATGAAGGTTTCTTAGATGATATGGATGCATCAAATGTAGTACGTTTCGAGTCTGAAATGTATCCATTTATTGAAGCATCTTATCCTCAAATCTTTGAGAACATAAGAAGTGCAAGTAAAGTTGATGACGATACTAAAGCACTTTTAATGAAAGCACTTGAAGAGTTCAAAGCTAGCTTTGTAGCTAACTAAGGGATAACTAATGGCAAACTTGAAAGATATTCAAAGACAGATAAAGAGTGTTTCTAACACTCAAAAGACAACACGTGCGATGAAACTGGTTTCAACTGCGAAACTTCGTCGTGCTGAAGAGCTTGCAAAACGCTCTCGTCTTTATGCTCAAAAAATGAATCAGGTTATTGCCGAAATAGCTGGACGTATTAACTGTGCTAAAATTGGTGGAATTGAGAATCGTTGTTTTAACGAGATTCCTAATCCAAAAATGGTAGACATTGTTTTTGTTACTGCTGATAAAGGTCTTTGTGGTGGTTTTAATATTCAAACTATTAAAGCTGTTAAAGCTCTTATCAAAGAGTATAAAGAACAAAATGTTAAAGTACGTCTACGTGGTATCGGTAAAAAAGGTGTTGAATTTTTTAAATATAATGAAGTTGAGTTATTCGACGCTGTTATTGATTTAAGTTCAAAACCAGATAAAAAAAGATCTGATGAATTTATCAGAACTTCGATTATGGACTATAAAGATGAGAAGATTGATGCTCTTCATATCGTATATAATGGGTATAAAAACATGATTACTCAAGAGTTACATGTTAAGAAAATACTACCAGTTGATACGGATGATTTTGAGTGTGAAGATGCACATACGTCTATGTTAGAAGTTGAAGCACAAAATGAAGAAGATATGCTTGATTCTTTAGTAAACAAATATGTTGATTTTAACATGTATTATGCACTTATTGATTCAGTTGCTGCAGAACACTCTGCTCGTATGCAGGCGATGGATACAGCAACTAATAATGCAAAAGATATGGTTAAGTCTCTTAACGTACAGTTTAATAAAGCGCGTCAAGCAGCTATTACTACAGAGCTGATAGAAATTATCAGTGGTGTGGAGTCTATGAAATAATGGAGAAAAATATGATTGGAAAAATTAGCCAGGTAATGGGTCCTGTTGTTGATGTTGATTTTGATGGATATCTTCCAGTAATCAATGAAGCAATTGAAGTTAAAGTAAGCCTAGAGGGGAAAGAACACCGTCTAGTATTAGAAGTTGCAGCTCACTTAGGTGATGGTCGTGTAAGAACGATTGCAATGGATATGAGTGAAGGTTTAGTTCGAGGTATGGATGCTACTGCTACTGGTGCTCCTATTAAAGTTCCTGTTGGAGAGAAAGTTCTTGGACGTATCTTTAATGTAATTGGTGAAACTATCGATGGTGGTGAACAAGTTACAGATGCTGATATGTGGTCAATCCACCGTGCTCCTCCACCATTAGTAGATCAATCTACTACTACAGAAATGTTTGAAACAGGTATCAAAGTTGTTGATTTACTTGCTCCTTACGCTAAAGGTGGTAAAGTTGGACTATTCGGTGGTGCTGGTGTTGGTAAAACAGTTATTATCATGGAGCTTATTCACAATGTTGCACATGGTCATGATGGTTTATCTGTTTTTGCTGGTGTTGGTGAGAGAACGCGTGAAGGAAATGACCTTTACTACGAGATGAAAGATTCAAATGTACTTGACAAAGTTGCACTGTGCTACGGTCAAATGTCAGAGCCTCCAGGTGCACGTAACCGTATCGCACTTACTGGTATTACTATGGCTGAGTATTTTCGTGATGAGAAAGGTCTTGATGTTCTTATGTTCATTGACAATATCTTCCGTTTTGCTCAATCAGGTTCTGAAATGTCAGCACTTCTTGGTCGTATTCCATCAGCTGTTGGTTACCAACCAACTCTTGCTCGTGAAATGGGTGCTCTACAAGATAGAATTACATCAACTAAAAATGGTTCAATTACTTCTGTTCAAGCGGTATATGTACCTGCAGATGATTTAACTGACCCGGCTCCAGCTTCTGTTTTTGCTCACTTAGATGCAACTACAGTTCTTAACCGTAAAATTGCTGAAAAAGGTATTTATCCTGCAGTTGATCCACTTGATTCAACTTCAAGACTACTTGATCCACAAATATTAGGTGAAGAGCATTATGGTGTTGCTCGTGGTGTACAACAAACACTTCAAAAATATAAAGACCTTCAAGATATCATTGCAATTCTAGGTATGGATGAGCTTTCTGAAGATGACAAAAATGTTGTTGAACGTGCTCGTAAAATTGAGAAATTCCTTTCTCAGCCTTTCTTTGTTGCTGAAGTATTTACAGGTGCTCCTGGTAAATATGTTAAACTTGAAGATACTATTAAAGGTTTCAAAGGTATTTTAGCTGGTGAGTTTGATCACATGTCAGAAAATTCTTTCTATATGGTTGGAAGCATTGACGAAGCTATCGCTAAACACGAGAAAAATAAATAAGCATTTGCTTATTAAAGGACTATAATGGATACATTAAATCTTGAAATCCTAACTCCTAATGGTGAGATCTATAACGGTCAAGCTCTTAGTGTAGTTCTTCCTGGTGAAGAGGGAGAGTTCGGAGTACTTGCTGGTCATGCATCTCTTACAACACTTTTAACAAGTGGTGTAGTTGATGTTGAGAAAGAAGATAAATCAGTTGAAGCTATTGTTATCAACTGGGGTGTCGTTCAAGTAGATGAAGAGAAAGTTATTATTTTAGTTGAGGGTGCTGCTGCTATCCGTGGTTCTAATGAATCTGAAATTGCGAAAGCTCTTGAAGATGCGAAGAAACTTATAGCTGATGTTGCAGACTCAAGTTCTGCAATAGCATCTGTTTCAGCTAGAATAGAGTCAGCTGCTCAGAAGTTAATATAATAATATGTTCAACAATTTAATAGATTTTTATCTTAAAAGTCATCCAGTTACTATAGGTGTTTTGGCTCTTTTGTCAATTTACTTTATAGTACTTAACTGGGTTTTCTTCTATAGATACTTTTCTATTAATAGTTGGTTAAATAGAGAAAGTAACTCCTTAGAATCACTACTAATGGGTGCAACAACTGTCAATGAAAACTCTTTTTTAAATAATTTTATAAAAACAAGTAATACTATTTCAAAAGAAGTTTTAGCACTCGGAATGCTTGCTGCAACGAAAGAGGCTACAAAAGGTCTCTCTATACTCTCTATTTTTGCTTCTACAACACCCTTTATTGGCCTTTTTGGTACAGTAGTTTCCATTTTAGATACTTTTACACATATTGGTCAAACATCAGGAAGTATGTCTATTATATCAAGTGGTGTATCAGATGCACTTGTTGCAACTGCATCAGGAATATTTGTCGCTATTTTTGCTTATACATATCATCAGGTACTTAAAAGAAAATCATTTGAACTTATCTCTTTTCTTCAAATGCAAAGTGATGCGATCTTAGCTCGAAAGGCATAGTAATATGTATGATTGGGAAGATACTCCAGAGTTAAATATAACACCCCTTGTGGATGTAATGCTTGTACTTCTTGCGATATTAATGGTTATAGCTCCAAATATTATATATGAAGAAAATATTAAATTACCACAGGGTTCAACTTCTCAACAACTTTCTAAAATTCCTCCTGTTCATATAAGCATTGACAAAGATAAAAATGTAAAAATAAACAGAGATAGATATCTTTTAAATGCCTTTATGGATAACTTCTTGCTCTACTCTTCAAAATTAGATAAAAAAGCAACTGTACTAATAAGTGCAGATAAATCTCTTGATTATGGAATTGTTATGTCAGTTCTAGCGGCTGTTAAACAGGCCGGTTTTTCTGAAGTTTCATTAGCTACCAATGGATAAAGAAAATAAATATTTTTATATAAGTGGACTCCTCTCTTTTTCACTTTTTACTCTTGTAATACTACTTTTTATTATGCTACTTTTCAAGCCATCTAAGAGTAATACTTTCGGCTTAAAAAAAGAGAATTATATTTCAATTTCACTTGAAGTTCCTAAGATTGTTTCATCAAAGCAAAAAAAACAGGTAAAAATGGCAAAGGTAAGTGAATCTGTTGAGAGTGAAATCGAAAACATTGATGTAAACAATTTATTTAGCGATGTTTGGACAAAAAAAATTACTGCGAAGAAAGAGAAACCAAAACCACAAAATACTCGAAGAATTCTAGAGATTCAAAAACAGCTCAAAACAACGCATAGTAATAAGGTTGATTCTATTGCTGAGAAAGTAAATAACCTTGATAGTGTAAAAACAAAAAGTGAGAGTGATACTACTTCTACTGCTAATCAGGTTAATGAATATTTGGCTAAAATTCAGGCAATTGTTTACCAGTATTTTCATGTACCTCCTAACTCTGCGGGGAATAGTGTTAAAACTGTAATAGAATTAAATGCTTTAGGTAAAGTACTTGATTTTAGAGTATTAAGTTACTCAGCGAATGATCGTTTAAATGCTGAAGTTGATAAAATTAAAGAGAGAATAAGACATGTTGTTTTCCCTGTTAATCCTCAAAATAGTTCAAGTAGAACTGTTGTTATATTGATATCCAAGGAGTAGATGTGAGAGTTATATTTTCGTTACTATTATTTGTAAGTTTAATGTTTGGTAGCGATGCTACAATAGAAGTGATTAAAAAAGTAGATGCACTCCCAACAATTGCTGTTGAAGATGCTTCAGAAAGCTATGATGATACATTTAAATTAAAATTTTTTAAATCTATAATTGCTGACTTAAATGTTATCAGTCTCTTTAATGTTGATCGTTTTCACAGAACTATCTCCTTTGATGCATCGAGTGTTGCTGTTGAAAATAAAGATATGAATTATGTATTACGATATAAGATGAGTGAAGGTGATGATGGTCACTTATCTATTGAAATGAAACTTCTTCAAGAGAATGAAACAGTTTTTACTAAAAATTATAAGGTAAATCGTAGTAACATTTATATGTTTATAAGTCATGCAATAGCATATGATATAAATGAGTTTATGGGTGAGTCCTCAGTTGAGTGGATGAAACGTAAAGTTATTTTTTCTCGTATTGTAGGGCCTAAAAAAAGTGAAATAGTTATTTCAGACTACTCATTGTCTTATCAACATGTTATTTTAAAGGGTGGGTTTAATATCTTTCCAAAATGGGCTAATAAGGCACAAAATGCTTTTTACTATACTTCACTGGATGGTAAAAAACCTACTTTAAAACATGTAAACATTAAAAATGTAACAGTGAAAAAGGTTATCTCTTCTGATGGGATGATGATCTGCTCTGATGTTAGTAGTGATGGAAAAACTCTTCTATTAACCATGGCAAAAAATGGACAACCCGATATATATACTTATAATATTGATAGTAAAACATATAAAAGAGAGACTACCTATGGTGGTATCGATGTTAATGCTCAATTTATGAGTAATAATAAGATTATATTTATATCTTCAAGATTAGGTTATCCAAATGTGTTTTCTAAAAGACTTGACACTCATGAAATAGAGCAAATGGTTTACTATGGTAAAAGTAATTCAGCCTGTAGTTCTAATGGAGAGTATATAGTTTATAAAGCAAGAGAAAGTTCTAATGCTTTTGAGAAAAATACATTTAATTTACATCTTATTTCGATGAAAACAGATTTTATTCGTCGTTTAACTGCGACAGGGATAAATGAATTTCCAAGATTTTCCAAAGATGGTGATGCAATTCTTTTTATTAAAAACTATAAAAATCAAAGTAGTATAGGAATTATCAGACTAAAACATAATAAAAACTATCTCTTTCCACTTGCATATGGAAAAGTTCAGTCGATGGACTGGTAGAAATTTTTTAATAAAGAGTCACTTGTTTAATTATATTAATATTTTTTTGATATAATAGCCTAATTTAAAAAAATCTAAGGATATCGAATATGAAAAGCATAGTACTTTCAAGTGTTGTAGTAGCACTTTTAGTTTTTAGTGGGTGTAGTGGTAAAGAACCTGCAGTAGATACAAAAAAATCTGAAGTGGAAAAATCAGCAGCACAAGAAGTTGCAGCAGTAGAAACTGAGACTGTAGCAGCAGAAGATAGCATGGTTGATTCAGATTCTAATGCAAATGCTAATACTGGTTCAGGAATGAGTATGTCGGATGTTGAATCTGAACTCTCTTCTATATATTTTGGGTTTGATAAATTTGATATAAATAGTGACATGGAAGATAAAATTTCTAAAGCTGCTGAACTTGGCAAAACTACTGCAGTTAACTATAATGTAAAACTTGAAGGTAACTGTGATGAGTGGGGTAGCGATGAGTATAACTTCGCACTTGGTCTTAAACGTGCAAATGCTGTTAAAAAAGCTTTAGTAGCAGAGGGAATTGATGGTAGTCGTATCTCTATGGTGAGTTATGGTGAGTCTAACCCAACATGTTCAGATAAAACACAGGCATGTTATGCACAAAATCGTCGTGTAGACTTTAAAATTTTACCATAAGTTTATAGAGTAATTTAATGAAATGCTTCAAGGTAGTAATCTTACTCTCTTGTGCTCTTCCTATCTTCCTTACTGGGGCTGAACCTTCTGCGTTTGGTGCCGGTGATCTTACTAGTTCATCCCCTTATGGACTCACTTCCAATGAAAAAGTCATATTAGACACAAAGAAAAAGCTTAATAAAGTTGCTGTAAAAAGTAATAATCAAGCAAATGAACTTGACTCATTACGTGAAAGAATTGATGGCTTACAGAGTGTAATAGAGAGTTTAAGCAGAAAAGCACACAACAATAAAATAAATATACAGAGAAGAGATGAGCTAGACTCACTCAAAAGTAAAAGTAGTAGTGAATATGAAGAGCGATTAAGTGTCATTGTTCAATCAAACTCAAAAAGTATTGAACAACAAAAAGTTGTTCTGACTGAAATGTCACTACTGTTAGATTCAATCAATAGTAAATATGTATCAAAAGAGGAGTTCAATACTCTTGTTAATGATGTAAATAATTTTAAGCTACTTATAGCTAAAGAGTTAAAAGCAAATACAAAGAAGAAATCACCAAAAAATAAGTTACATAAACTAAGCTCATCTGAGGTGTATAAAAAAGCGGAGGCATTTTATAAAAAGAAATATTATACTGACTCTATAAAATATTTTGAAGAGTTAATTAAGAGGAACTATAAACCCTCTTATTCACACTATATGATTGGTGAAATGAACTATAGACGAAAGAATTATGCTAATGCTATCTCCTACTATAAAAAAAGTTCAGCTCTTTATTCAAAAGCAAAATGGATGCCTCGTTTAATGCTTCATACTGCAATAAGTATGAGTAAAACTGGTGATAAAGATCATGCACATAGTTTTTTTAAAGCAGTAGTTGCAAAGTATCCAGATTCGGCTGAGGCGAAAGATGCTAGAGAGTATCTTCAGCCATAATATATAAAATTATGTTAAAATCGCGCAATTAAAATTATTGAAGGAAAAAAAATGGCAATAGAAGCAAATCAAATCGTATCAATTGAGTATGAAGTAAAAGATGGTGATAAAGTAGTAGATAGTAATGTTGGTGGTGCACCACTAGTTTTTATGTTTGGTAAAGGTCAAATAATTCCAGGTTTAGAGAATGGAATTGTTAATATGGCTATTGGTGAAAAAGCTGATGTTCTTGTAGAACCTGCTGATGCTTATGGTGAGTATAATGCTGAAGCTATTCAAGAAGTACCTGCTGATCAGTTTTCTGGAATTGATTTAGAACTAGGTATGACTCTTTATGGTCAAGCAGAAGATGGTGGTACGACACAAGTAACTGTAAAAGAGATAGGTGCTGAAAGTGTAACTATTGACTTTAATCATCCTTTAGCTGGTAAATCACTTATGTTTACAGTTACAGTAAATAACATTAGAGAAGCTACTGCAGAAGAAGCAATGACAGGTGTTCCAGCTGAGAATAAACCTGCTGAGGGTGAGAGTTGTGGTACAGGCTGTGGATGTCACTAGTTTTGTAACGACATCAAAAGCTTCATATCAAGCTTTTAAAACAGCTACACTTTTAAAAACACTAACTGTAAATGCTCTCATAATGGGTGAAGTTGGTGTAGGTAAGAAAAGTTTAGCATCATTTATACTTCCAGATGCATCTACTGTTGATGCATCGAATTATGATGAACTTCTTGCAACTCTTGAGAGTTGCAATGAGATTATTATTACTAATATAGAAAACTCACCAAATATTAAACGATTAATTGAAACTATTAAAATAAATAATATACGAGTGATTGCAACTTCCAAACAATCTTTTAGCAATGAATTTACAGATGACATTTTTAGTGTTAAATTTGACATTCCTCCTTTAAGTGAACGAGAAGAGGATCTTAAAGAGTTAGTAGGAATGTTTGAGATTGAAGCAGCAGAACTTTTTGGTGGCAATCAAGTTTTAGATCTCACACACTTTTCCCCAGATTTAAAAAAAAATGCAAAATCGTTAAAACGCCAAGTGATGATAAATTACCTACTTCAAGGTGTTAAAGATAATGAATTAATGGAAATTATAGAAAATTATCTTTATGAAAAGTTAGGTTCAAATAGTGACTATAGAAACTTTTTATATCTCTATGAGGTACCTCTTATAAAAGCTGGATTAAGTCGTTTTAAGTCACAACTACAGCTTTCAGATAAACTAGGTTTAAATAGAAATACGTTAAGAAAAAAGATAGCAGATAATAAACAATATTTACAAGGAAAATAGTATGAGTAAAGTAGCAATGATATTCGCTGGACAAGGTAGTCAAGCAGTAGGTATGGGTCAAGACTTTTATGATAATAGTGAAGTAGCACGTGAAATGTTTGAAAAAGCTGGTGAGAGAATAGGGGTAGACTTTAAAGCGTTAATCTTTGAAGAGAATGAGAAGTTAGGTCAGACTGCTTTTACACAACCTGCTATTCTTTTAGTTCAGATGGTAGCTTACAAGCTTTTTAGTGATGCTTGTCCGGACATTAAAGCGGAACTTTTCTTAGGTCACTCTCTTGGTGAGTTTTCAGCTTTATGTGCATCAGGTGCTATAGACTATGTAGATGCAGTTGAGTTGGTTCATAACCGTGGTGCATTTATGCAGTCAGCTTGTGACTCTGTTGAAGCAGGAATGATGGTTTTAGTTGGTCTTGATGATGTAAGTGTTGAAAAAATATGTGCTGATGCACAAGCGGAAGGTAAAAAAGTATGGCCTGCTAACTATAACCAAGATGGACAACTTGTTGTCGCTGGTATGAAGTCCGACCTTCAGAGTTTAGAGCAGACTTTTAAAGATGCAGGTGCTAAACGTGCACTACTTTTAGATATGTCAGTTGCATCTCACTGTGAGATTTTAGCTCCTGCACAAGCACCCCTTGCTGAGTTAATGGAGAAGATGGTTTCTGATAACTTTTCTGCACCAGTTGTATCTAATGTTACAACACAGATGTACTCTTCTAAAGAGGAAGCTGTTGCACTACTTAAAGACCAACTTGTTAAACCTGTAAAATATAAACAGTCTATTTTAGCTGTAGCTCCTGAGTTAGATATGGCAATAGAATTTGGTAATGGAATTACACTTAAAGGTCTTAATCGTCGAATTGCTAAAGGGCTTAAAACTTTAAATATCTCTGATATGGCATCTTTAGAAAAAGTAAAAGAAGAAATCTGTTCATAGTATGAGAATAACTCTAGCACAAACTGCACCTAAGTTAAATAGAACTAACTTAGGTGATATTATTAGCATTATTAAAGAGAATAGAGATGAGAGTGATTTGATTATTTTTCCTGAACTCTCTTTGAGTGGTTACATGCTTCAAGATAAACTCATTGAAGATGCATGGCTTTTAGAAGAGCTAGATCAACTCAGAGAGCTTAGTAAAGATATTGATATTGTTGTTGGGGCTGCTTTAAAAGAGGATAAGCACTTTAGAAATGTAGCTCTCTACTTTAGTAAGGGAGAGTTAGTTAGCAGACATATTAAAGTGCATCTTCCAAACTATGGTATGTTTGAGGAAGCTCGTTATTTTGAAGCAGGGAATATATTTGAGAGTTTTACTTTAGGAACACAAAAAATCTCTATGGTGGTATGTGAAGATTTATGGCATAAAAATGTACATCATGATTTAATTGAACAAAACCCAGATATGATTATTGCTCTTGTGGCATCTCCTGCTCGAGGCTTTAATGATAATGGATTAGAGATAGAAAAGAAGTGGTATAAGATAATAGAGTCTGTTGGACAAGAGTGTAATGCGAATCTTATCTTTGTTAACCGTGTTGGCTTTGAAGATGGTCTTGGATTTTGGGGTGGTAGCTGTATTGTCAATAAAGAAGGACATATTAAGCATAAACTCAAAAAGTTTAAAAAAATAGTTAAAACATTTAATATAGAGGAATAGATGATGCAAAAAATAGCAATAATGGGTGCAATGCCAGAAGAGATAGCACCTATACTAGAAATTATCGGTGAGTATAAGAGTACTGAATATGCAGGAAACATTTACTATGAAGCGACCTATAAAGGATGTGAAATTGTGGTTGCTTACTCTAAAATAGGAAAAGTTTTTTCTACATTAACAGCGGCAACAATGATAGAACATTTTGCTTGTACAACACTCCTTTTTTCTGGAGTTGCTGGTGGTATTAATCCCTCTTTAAAAATAGGTGATTTAATAGTTGCAACAAAACTTTCACAACATGATTTAGATATTACTGCATTTGGTCATCCTATGGGCTATGTTCCTGGTGGGAGTGTTTTTATTGATACGAGTAAAGAGTTGATCAGTATTGCAAAAACTGTAGCTTCTGAACTAGAAAAAACTCTAAAAGAGGGTGTTATAGCGACTGGAGATCAGTTTGTACATAATGAAACTATCAAAGAAAATATTGTAAAACATTTTAATGCAGATGCTTTAGAAATGGAGGGTGGTAGTGTTGCTGTTGTATGTGATGCACTCAACATTCCATTTTTTATCCTTCGTGCAATTAGTGATACAGCTGATACTGATGCCTCTTTTTCATTTGATGAGTTTATGGAATCAAGTGCAGTTATTAGTGCTGAGTTTGTAATGAAAATGGTAGATAAAATCATTGAGTAAAGATAGCATAAAACTCTCTAAAAAAATCATGTCTAAGCTTGGTAAAACAAATGCCGCGTTTAAACTTATAGAAGAGGGTGATAAGATACTAGTGGGCTTGAGTGGTGGTAAAGATTCTCTCACTATGATTCATGCGATGAAAGAGCAGCAGCGGCGTGCTCCTTTTGAGTTCGAGTTTATTGCCGTAACTGTTGGTTATGGTATGGGTGAGAATTTTGATGCATTAGCTAAACATTGTGAAGAGAATGGGATTAAACATCTTATTCGTGATACAAAAACATATGAACTTGCAAAAGAAAAGATTCGTAAGAACTCCTCTTTTTGCAGCTTTTTTTCACGAATGAGAAGAGGCTACCTCTACTCTGTAGCACAAGAGTTAGGGTGTAATAAAGTAGCCCTTGGGCATCATATGGATGATGCGGCTGAGAGCTTTTTTATGAACTTCATCTACAATGGACAGCTGCGAAGTTTAGCACCTAAATATACAGCTGCAAATGGACTAGTAGTTATTCGTCCTTTAATTCAGATGCGAGAACGCCAACTTCGAGCATTTGTAGTTGATAATAATATAGAAGCCATAGGGGATGAAGCTTGTCCTGCCATGCGATTTGATGTTAAAATGCCACATGCAAGAGAGAATACAAAAAAGATGCTCTCTAAGATGGAACTAGAGTTTCCTCAACTTTTTACTTCCCTCAATGCAGCATTTAAAAATATTAGTGTAGATAGCTTTTTTATGCAAGAGGATTAAGAAGCTATCTATTCGATAGCTTCAACTCTATTTCTTCCGTTCTCTTTCGCTTTATAGAGAGCTTCATCTGCTCGTGTCATCCATGTCTCTTGATCATCATTCTTTCTAAATTCACTTATTCCAATACTACATGTAATCTGGCCAACTCCAGGAAAATCAACTTCAGAGATAATTTGTACTAGATTTTGTGCAACTTTTTTTGCAGTCTCTATATTAGTAGAACAGAGTAGGAGAACAAACTCTTCTCCACCCCATCTAGCAAAGATATCATTTGTACGGATATTTTGAGAGATAGTCTGTGCAAATTTTATAAGAACATCATCACCCACTTGGTGTCCGTAGGTATCATTTACTTTTTTGAAGAAGTCAATATCTAACATTAAAAGAGAAGAGAGTTTATGGTTGTTTGTCGCTTCAAAGATACCTTTAGAAATCGACTGGTTGAAGTACTGTCGATTATATATATCTGTTAGATTATCATGATAAGCCATATACTCATCTTTCTTTGATTTTTTAAAGAGTGTGGAAATATTTGAAAAGATAACAATAATAGTATTTGGTTGACTTGGAATAACTTTTGTTTTTACACTGAAGTAGTTTAGACCAAAACGTTTGTTCTTTATAGCAACTACACGCTTCTCTTCACTTAGTTGTGAGAGTTCATGTATCCACTCTATATTTCCATGTGAATCAGGTGCACTAAATGTTGCTTCATTCATCTCAAAAACATCACTTAGGTTTGTATGCTTTTTTAGTAATTCTTCTAGGTTAGGAAACTCTGTAAAAGAGAGGAGGGTATTGTTAGCAACGACAAGTTTTCCTTTTTCAAAGAGTGTAATAAGATTATTACTATTATCCATAATAACTTGCATTTGACCTCTTTTAATTGCCAGTTCCCCCTCCTCTTTGAGAAGAACATTTATAAGTTTCGTAAAGAGAATATAGATTAGAAAATAGACAAAGAGTAAGATACCAAAAGAGATAAGGAGTGACTTTATAGATGTCTCTTGATTCTCTTTTATATATTTGGTGACATCTGTTGCCATAAGTACCTGTGCAAAGTTTGGTTCAAAAGGTCTTTCTATATCAAACTGGTGAAAGAGATAATATTTCTCTTTATATTCAAGAACTTTATTATTATTTGCATACTCATAGATAAATTTTTGATCAATTTTTAAATCTGTAAATAGTTTTGAGTTTGCAGCAGTTGGAAGAGTTATTTTTCTCTCTCCAATACTTGAATCATCGTTGAAGTATAGAGCATACTTAAACCTTCCTGCTTTACTTATAATTTTAAAGAGATTATCTGCTTTAAGTCCAAACTCAATATATCCAATGATTTTTTTATGCTTTTTTATTGGGCTAATCATACTATAGTAGTAGACAGATTCATTGAGTAAAACATAACCCGTTATAAGTTTTTTTTGTTTCATACTCTCTTTGAGTACAAGGTTGTTTTTCGCATAAACTTTAGTTGATCGTACTCTTTTTTCTGAATTGTAAAGATATATACCTTTTTTGTCATAAACATTAAAGTGATCGAGATTTGGAGTGAATTTTTTATATGATTTATATAAGTTTCTGCTATAGATACGTATATAGTTTAAGTCACGACTTTTAATAACATTTTTTAATTTACTGTTATTGTTAAGGTTTTTAAAGCGTCCTTTATAAAGTGCAACTTGTTTATGCTCGTACGTTCTTGTGAGCTTTGTAAGAATAAGAAGTTTTTCTATAGAGACATTATAGAGTACTTCTTCTTTCTCTTTGTAATTGGTAAAGTTTATAAAAAAGAAAAGGGCAAGTGTTAGAAGTATAATAAAAAATAAAATTCTATTACGAAGTTTTTTATAAATCATCGAATGTACTTCTATTTGAATGATATATTTTCATAATGATCATAAAGCCACTCTGCAACTGCTTGTTTTTCATCTTCAGAAAGCTTTCCTTTTAGTGATGGCATAGTACCAAATTTTTCAATTGCTCCTGTATTACACATGCTGTTTTCTAAATTTGGATTTACAATATAGTCTTTAACAAAAAGTATAAATAAGTAACGATCTACATCATCTTCTTCATCAGTTGTTTTTATATTTTCTTTAAGTCTTCCTGCAACTTCTACCATAGGAGGGGCTACAAGCTCATTAAAATGTTTTAGGGCATAACTTTTATCCATAACCTCTACATGACAAGTCTGACAGTTTTTTTTATAGACTTTATAACCATCAATAGCGAATAGAGATGAGGCAAGTAGTATAGATGATAGTAGTAGTTTTTTCATAGAGAATACCTTATTATTAATTGTATGAATTATAACATATTTATATAAGTCTACTCTTGTACTTTAAATAAAATAAAATTGTAAAACTAATATTATGCTCTTTTCATAATAGAATAATATTTACAATATAATTAAAGCAAATAAAAATTATAAGGAAATATATTATGAGCGAACCGACATTAGAAGAGATTGGAGACTATGATACTTTAAAAGGTGAAAAGAAGAGTATTGTTTGGAGTGTAGTTATAGGAGGCCTTTTTCTGGGAGTTATCTATGTTGTTTCAAGTAGCTACTTCTCTGAAGTTGATGATAAAATTAAAACAGAAGATAGTATTAAATATATACCATTAAAGTAATAATTTAATGTTAAAATAGCACTCTTAAAAAATATGAAGGTTTTCAATGTTAATGACAATAGTAGGAATTTATACATTTTATGTTCTTGTAAACATATATACGAGTGTTATGCAGATAGGGTATATAAATCAAGTAAAAAGAAAAGCACCTGTTCTTTTAGGTGCTACAGATTTTTTAAAAGCTGGAAATTATGCTGTGTCAAAAGAGAAACTTGCAATTGTGAGCTCTTTTTTTGATTATCTTGTTTTCATAGCATGGATGGGTGTTGGCGTAAAAGCACTTCAAGAGAACATACATTTTGATAATAGTGTTCTCCTTAATATAGCTATTGTTATGGGCTTTGTTATAGTCAACTCACTGCTCTCTTTACCATTTGGATATTATGAAAAATTTGTGCTAGATAAAGAGTTTGGATTTAATAAATCCTCTGTAGGACTCTGGATAAAAGATACTTTAATCTCATTTGTAATGACACTTGTTTTTGGTTCTTTAGTTGTTTGGGGTATTTATGCAATTATTACAAACTTTACACTTTGGTGGCTATGGAGCTTTGTCTTTATATTTGCAGTGGTGATTATGATTAATATGCTTTATCCTGCTTTTCGTGCAATGTTTTTTGACAAATTAACACCGCTAGAGGATGAAACCCTCGATAGTGAGATAAAAATCCTTATGGATAAAACAGGTTTTGTGAGTAGTGGCGTTTTTGTAAGTGATGCAAGTAAACGTGACGCAAGACTCAATGCTTACTTTGGTGGTTTTGGAAAGGCTAAGCGAGTTGTTCTTTTTGACACATTAATTGAAAAACTGACAACAAAAGAGCTTTTAGCTGTTTTAGGCCATGAGCTTGGACATTTCGCTCATGGAGATATTTATAAAAATATTGCACTCGTTGGTGGCATGTTATTTGCAATGTTTGGGATATTTGGAAATTTACCAGAGTCTCTTTACTTAGAGATGGGTATAGCACAAGAACCTTATGTTCTGATGATTTTACTTATGCTATTTATGCCAGTGTTAGGGTTTGTTATGATGCCAATTATGGGTATAGTAAGTCGACATAATGAGTATGAAGCAGACAGAATGGGAAGTGAGCTTGGTGGTCCTGCAGGAGCGATAGAACTTGCAAATGCACTGCAAAAGTTAGTGACTGAAAATAAAAGTTTTCCACTCTCTCACCCCTTATATATATTTTTTCACTATACACACCCCCCTGTTTTAGAGCGTTTAAAAGAGCTTGGTGTAGATATTAAAAATGGTGACAGTAGTGCCTTAGAGGGAAAATGCGAAGCAAATATATAATAAAAGAACTTCTTAGGGAGATAACTACAAGGCTTAAAAATGCCAATATTGAACGTGCTTCTCGTGAGGCACAGCTTCTTTTAATGGCGTTTCTTGATAAAGATGAGTTATGGCTAATCTCAAATCAATCAAGTGAAGTTGCTAATGAAGCAGAACTTTTTACATGGGTTGCGCGTCGTGTTAAAAATGAACCTTTTGAGTATATAACAAATAGTGTAAGTTTTTATAGTGAAGAGTTTTTTATAAAAGAGGGAGCACTAATTCCTCGACCTGAAACAGAACTTTTGATTGATGAAGTCGTCAAAACTTTTCCAGATTTTCAAACAAAGTTTACTTTTGTAGAAGTTGGTGTTGGTAGTGGTATTATCTCAATTATTCTTGCACAAAAGTATAAAAATGCTAAGTTTATAGCAGTGGATATTTCTCAAGCAGCTTTAGAAATAGCAGCTGTTAATATAAAAAAGTTTGATTTACAAGAGAGAATAGAGTTGCGATTGGGTTCTCTTCTTGATGAAGTCAGTGAGAAGATAGATTACCTAGTCTCTAATCCTCCTTATATAGAAGATGGTGTGTTATTAGAGTCGAATCTCTCTTATGAACCTCAAAATGCACTTTTTGGTGGTAAAGTTGGTGATGAGATTATTCAGCAACTTCTTGATGAAGTCTTAAAGCGAGAGATTAAGTTTTTTAGCTGTGAGATAGGTTATGACCAAGAAGATAAAATACGGAACTACTTAATAAATAAAACTTATACAAGTTTAGAGTTTTATAAAGACTATAGTGATTTTGATAGAGGTTTTACCCTAAAGGTTTAAAGATGAAAAGAAATATTTACATTGATTTTAGTTATTTCATTGTTTTAGCAGCATCATTTGGTGCTGTATTAGTTTTAGGTGCTTTTGTTGCACCTGTAGTTTTCCATACAGATAAGATTTTAGTTGCAATGATTATAGATAATTATAATGCAGGTATTATAATGGGAGAAATTTTTCATAGATTCTCTTACTGGATTTATTTTTTAGCACTGTTTGTTGCAGTGTATGAAGCTGCGAAGTATAAAACAGGTGAGCGGGATGCTGTGAGTTTTGCATCAGCAGTTACTGTCCTCTTTAGCGCTTTAATGTTTAGTAGTGTATATGCTCCAAAGATTCTTGCTATGCAGGCTATGGGGATAGAAGCGACACAAAGCGATACATTTTCTAATATACATATAGCAAGTGAAATTGATTTTAAGATTTTAGCAGTTGCACTTCTTGTTCTTTTTGTAAGAAGATTGATGCTTCTTCGTATCTCTTAACACTTTTTTAACACTTTTTTGTTACCATCTACTTACTAAATTATAAAGGAAAGTAGATGACTTTTTTAAAACTTTTAACCCTCTTAACACTGACTTATAACCTCTATGCAACACCATCCATCTCTGATACTATAAAGGAGAAAAAAATTTACCCTATGGGTGAAAAAATATATACTAAAAAATGCCCTACATTAACGATAGATAAGTATAAAAATTATGAACTTCTTCTTCATTCTATAAAAAAAGATGCCATCTGTACAAAACTTAATGAAAAACATTCACAAGCATTAGCGATATATCTTTGGGATAAAAAAAGAACACACCATAAAGAGTATAAAAAACTAACAGTTACAAAAGATGAGAAATGCCAAGTCTGTGGTATGTATCTTCACTACTACCCAACATGGGTATCTCAAATAAACTATCCAAATAATGAAACATATAAGTTTGATGGTATTAAAGATATGATGAAGTTCTATTTTAATAACAAAGAGGGAATAGTAGATATATTAGTACAGGATTACTACTCTCTTAAAACTTTAAATGCACGAGAGGCATTTTTTGTTATAGGTAGTGATGTTACAGGACCAATGGGCTATGAGCTTATAGCCTTTAGTGATAAGAAAAAAGCTATGAGTTTCTCTTTAGAGCATAAGGGGAAAAAAGTACTCAGTTTTGATAAAGTGACTGAGTATATGGTTAGAAGTCTTGACTAAGGGATTTAATTTTTATCTACTAGAGTATACATTTAAACATATAATCCGAAATGGATTTAAAAACCTATTTTTAACTGTAGTCATGACACTTCTTGTCGCTCTTTTAGCTAGTACATTTTTTCTCTCAAATGCGCTCAAACTAGAGTATACGAAAAAAATACAGAACACTCCCGATATAATTATTACAGATACAAAAGCGATGAGAGAGACTTTAATAGATGAAAATCTTGTTTCTGACCTTCTCTCCATAAATGGTGTTAGTTTAGCACTGCCAAGGGTTTATGGGGCTTACTACTTCTCTAAGGCTGATACTATTTTTAAAGTTATAGGTGTTGATGAGTTTGAGACATATCCAGATAAGAGTTTAAATGCACTTCTTTTAAAAAACACTTTAGATGAAAATTCTATGCTTGTTAGCAAGAGTGTTGCTAAGATACTTAAAGAGAACTATTACGACAGTTATTTTAATTTTGTAAACGCTGATGGAACACTTAAAAAGGTGATAATTGATAAGACTTTTGAGAGTAAAAATAGTTTTAGAGAGGAGTATCTTATAGTAATGCCTAAGTGCACTGCAAAAGAGATTTTTTCCTACCCTTCATCAATGGTAACAGATATTGCAGTTATGGTTGCTAACGGTGAAGAGATAGGTTTTATTGCAAAAAAGATAGAGACACTTCTACCAAATGCTAAAGTAAATATAAAAGAAGACCTTTTAGTAGAATATGAGAATCGTATTAATTTTAAGAGTGGCTTTTTTCTTACTATATTTATTATCAGTTTTTTTACCTATTTTGTCATAATCTACGACAAAATAAGTGGTTTAAGTAGTGAAGAAAAACGAGAAGTAGGGATACTTAAAGCTATAGGTTGGAGAGTAAGTGATATTTTAAATGCAAAACTTTATGAGGGACTTATTATCTCTTTGAGTGCTTATGTAATTGGTATTATTATTGCATTTATATATGTTTATATATTAGGTGCACCACTTTTAAAGAGTATATTTCTAAATGCCATTTCACTCTTAGATGATTGTGAGTTACTCTTTCGTGTAGATTATGAGACTTTAGCACTTCTTTTCTTCTTAAGTGTACCGCTCTATATTGCTGCAACTATTATTCCCTCTTGGAGTGTAGCAACACATGAGGCTGATGAGGTAATGCGATGATAGAGTTACAAAGTGTAAGAAAAGAGTACAAGGGTGGTATTGTTGCATTAGATGGTGTTGATTTAAAGCTATTAGAAGGTGAACTTGTTGTTCTTCGTGGAGTAAGTGGAAGTGGTAAGAGCAGTATACTCTCTCTTATTGCTGGACTCTCAAAACCAACAACAGGTGAAGTTATCGTAGATAAGAAACGTATTTCAAAACTAGCAGATCACTTCTCTACACTCTATAGAAGAGAGAATATTGGTTTTATATTTCAAAAGTATAATCTTATTCCAACATTAAGTGTTCAAGAAAACATTTTACTCCCTCTTGTACCACAAAACCTTCCAAAAAAGGAGTTAGAGTCTCGCCTACAGAGAGAGTTAATTAACTTTAATATAGAGAGTAAAAGAGATGTTATGGTGAGAAATCTCTCTGGAGGCGAACAGCAACGATGTGCAATAGCCCGTGCAAATATTAATAATCCCAAAATAATCTTAGCAGATGAACCAACTGCTAATTTAGATGAAAAACTCTCTTTAGAGTTTATTAAACTTATAAAGGAGATGAAGTCGCAGAGTCGTACTATAGTAATAGCGACACATGATCCTCTTTTCTTTGATTTAGCATGTGTTGATAGGGTTATAACCGTAAAAAATGGAAAACTCCTTTAGTATGCTTATAAATCCAGAGATATTGACTCTATATATTTTAAATATACTATTTTTTATTTTTATGAGTCTCGCTTTTGTAATGAGCTTTAAAATTGTTCTTAGATGGGATAGTAGTGCAACTACAGAGTTACAATATACTTTAGAGAAGAGAAGTTATCTCAGTGCAACCATTATTAAGTATATTTTTTATATTAAGATTCCGCTATTCCTTTTTTTCATATTTACACTTGATAAGATCTCTTTTGTTCTTCCTGGAGCTATGTGTGGGGCAGGGGTTGTAAATGCCAGTGAGTATGCAACACCACTTCTTTTTTTAAAGGTGATAAATCTTTACCTTTTTGCATACTGGATTACGCTTGATAGTGAAGATATGAAAAGAGAGTCTCAACCCTATCTTAAACAGAAATTTAGCCTCTTTTTAGTTTTCTATCTGCTTTTTATTATTGAGATAGCTCTTGAGACTACAATGTTTTTAAATATAGACATTAAAAGTGTTGTAGATTGCTGTGGTGCTATTTTTTCTAATAATGATGACACATACCTTTCTTTAGTATTAAGTATGCCTCATAGCCTTCTTTTATCGCTTTTTTATGGAAACTTTATTCTTATGTATCTAGCAAGTAGATTCTCTCAGGTGACACTCTTCGCTTTTTTAAATCTTACATTTATTTTTATCTCTCTTATCTCTTTAGTGTCTTTTTTTGGAACATATATTTATGAGCTGCCTACACATCACTGCCCCTTCTGTCTTTTGCAGCAGGATTATAACTATGTTGGTTATCTTCTGTATGGAGTACTATTTATAGGAACATTTAGAGGTCTTGTAATAGGATTTATAGAGTTGAGAAAGAATGAACGAGAAAATTCGTATAGAATTTCTCTTTTTTTTAATTCTCTTTTTTTAGTAATAGTGAGTAGTTATACACTCCTCTATTTTATAAAAAATGGGGTTTGGCTTTAACGACCACCAAATTTATCATGCCACCACTCTGAGGGTGAATATGTCGTTTTTTTGATACTCTCTTCATCAAAAGGATACTCAAAACTGTTACAGTAATCCATGACTATCTCATAAGCATCATTTATCTGCATACTCATTTTTGTAGCTTTATCAGGATTATCTGTATGTTTATCGGGATGCCATCTCTTCATAAGGTTTTTGTAGGAGTTTTTTATCTCTTTAAGGGAAGATGTTTGTCGAAGACCAAGGAGTGTTTTGGCCTTCATAAGTTTTTCGTAAGGAGTAGACACTTTTAGTCTTGTTGTTGTCTCATATATGCAGGAATATCAAGATAGTCAGGATCTAAATCACCACCAACTACTAAACGAGGTCTTACTTTTGCACGTGGTGGTGCAATAGGAGTCTCAGGTTCATATGTTGGCTCATTAGATAACTCTTTTTCAAATCCTGTAGCAACAATAGTGATCTTGATAAAATTTTCTGGAAGTTCTGTATCTGTTGATGTTCCCCAGATAACTTCAGCCTCTTCATGAGCACTATCGTGAACAACTTCCATAGCCTCTGCTAACTCAAGCATAGGAAAGTCTGGATGCATATTAAAGTGTACAAGTACACCCATTGCTCCATTTATACTCATGTTATCAAGAAGAGGAGACTCTATAGCAGCTTTGATCGCCTCATAAGCAGCATTGTCACCTACATGCTCACCAACACCCATAAGGGCCATACCTTTGTGACTCATTACAGTTTGTAAATCTGCGAAGTCAAGGTTGATATCATTATCTCCACTAGAGAGAATCACACCTGAAGTACCACTCACTGCTTGTGCTAAAACGCTATCAACTATTTTAAAGCTCTCTTTCATACCGAGTTTACGGTCTATGATAGAGAGAAGTTTATCGTTTGGAATCACAACAATAGAGTCAGACTCTTTTTTTAGTTCACTTAGACCTGCTTCTGCAAGTTTAAGACGTTTACGACCCTCAAACATAAAAGGTTTTGTAACTATAGAGATAGTCAGTGCACCAACTTCTTTAGCGATCTGTGCAACAACTGGTGCTGCACCAGTTCCTGTACCACCACCAAGTCCAGCAGAGATAAATACGATATCTGCACCCTCTAAGGCTGCACGAATTTCATCGTAGTTCTCTAAGGCAGAATCTTTACCAATCTCTGGTTTCATCCCTGCACCAAGACCTTTTGTAAGCTTCGCACCTATTTGGATTTTTGATGCTGCTGAGTTTTCGTTTAAAACTTGAGCATCAGTGTTTATAAGCATCATCTCTATGCCTGTAACACCCTCTTTAAGCATATGTCCGATCATGTTTCCACCACCGCCACCAACACCAACAGCTATAATTCTTGCACCATTAAGGTTGCTTGATTCTTCTACTACAAATGGTTCCATTACTTTACTCCTTTAAAATAACTGGGTTGCCCAGTTCCAAAACTTACTAATTCCACTCGCTTCATCACTCTTCTTCTCTTTTTTATCACCAAGTGTAACCATACTTGGCTTTTTACTCTCTTCTTCTGATGGAGCGACAGGAATCTCTATGCTACTTGGAGCAGAAAAGTTAACTTCTGTTTCACCTGTTGGCATCTCATTTGTATGACGAACTCGTTTATTTGCATCTATCTCATAAGGAGTATAAGCAAAGGCTGAGTACATTACAAGACCAATAGCACTTGAAAATTCAGCACTACGAAGTTCATCAAAGAGCCCATTCATCTCTACTGGACGAGCGAGACGAACAGGAATAGAACCAAAAGTTGCTATTGCTAACTCACGAATACCTTCCATTTTTGAGAAACCACCCGTTAGAACGATTCCCGCTCCAATCTGATCTTTTAAACCACTATTTTCAATAAACTGTGCGAGAATCATAAGTGTCTCTTCCACTCTAGCATAGATTACATTATGTACAACATCAAGAGATACTTCATGTGTAGTATCTACATCCCCAATAACAGGAATCTCAATAAGTTCATTTGATTGGTTTGTTAGAGAACCATATGTAAGCTTTACTTTATCTGCAATATTAAGTGGTGTATGTAGTGCCATTGAGAGGTCTGATGTGACATGGTTTGAACCTACACCGAGAAACTCATTGTATCTTATAGCATTTCCAGAGTGAATAGCAATATTACTTGTATTACCACCCATATCAATAACAGCAGCACCGAGCTCTTTCTCATCGTCGTTAAGTGTTGCAATAGATGAAGCATAAGAGTTTAAAACAATATTTTCTACCTCTACACCTGCACCAAGAACAGCTTTTTTAAGGTTGTTGAGATTTGACTTTTGTGTTGTGATGATATGTGTTTCAACTTCTAAACGTGAAGCATTCATCCCTAATGGATCTTCTATAAAGTCTTGATCATCAACTTTGAAGTTGAATGGGAGAGTATGAAGAACTTCATACTCATTTGGAATATTTGCATTATAAAGAGAGGTGTGCATTACCCGTTCTATCTCTTTAAAGCTAATCTCTTTTGTCTGTATATTTACTATACCGTTTGAGTTGAGGCTTTTTGTATAAGCACCACTCATAGAGACTATAGCAGATTTAACATCACTTCCAGAGACGCGTTTTGCATCTTCTACGGCAGTTTTGATACTTCTTGATGCTAACTCTATATTTGTTATACTACCACGTTTAAGACCCTGTGCACGAGTTGTACCAGCACCAGTGATAGATATGGTGTTGTCATTTGCAATCTCTGCAATAACAGCACATATTTTAGTAGAGCCAATATCTATGGCTAAAACAGTTCTACTCAATTTAGAGTCCTTGGATAAATATCTCAGTTTTATACTTGCTCTCTAATCTTTTGATAAGAGCCTCGTTAAACATAGCAGTTTTTATTTTATTCATTGATTGCATCAAATCATTATTGGTTTTAGAAAGCAATTTTTGTTCCAAAATATAGTATAAAACAATTTTTCCACTGTTTAATGTTATGTAAGAACGTTTCTTGTCACTACTAAAGAGTTGTTGTAAAAACTCACTAGCTTCAGCTTCTGAAAGCTGCTGTAGTAATAGGGTGTCTTGTGAAGTGATAAAAGGTGTATTTGTACCACTAAAAGTAGCAAGTGAGTTATTTGCGAGTTCTTGTAGTTTTGTTTTTTTTGTTTCAGATGTGTAAGCTAAGAGTATAGCTTCTTTTGCTTCTTCAAAACTTTTAGGTGCTGCTGGAATAATTTTCACAAGTTCAAAAGTATGGTAAATTCCATTTACTTGTAGTGGTTTCATATAGGGAGCAGTTAAAGAGAGTGCTGCTATTTTCTCTAAAGCTTCTGCATTAAAAGGATTGTTTGTAGCAGAGATGATTTTTGTAGAGATAGTGATATTCTCTAGTTTTCCTTTTTTGTATGCAATGTATGCACGGAGTGCTTTATCTTTTGTAGCCTTTGCATTTAACTCTTTTGTAACGGCAGCTTTAGCAGACTCTAGTGGAAGAATTTTCCCTTCACTATCTTTAAAGTGTGTTTTATTTTCATTGTAATATTTTGAGAGTTTAGCATCATCATAAGAAGCATTTATAACATTTTGTGTAATATATTTCACTTCGTAAGCAGTATCACTCATGTAGTTCTGCTTTCTAGTTTCCCAAAAAGCTTTGAGCTCATCTTCTGTTGGTGAAACTGTAATATCTTCTGTTGTTAAAACTTTATAGTTTATCTTATCCGCGATATTTAAAATAGTTTCAAGCACTTTTGTCTCATTCTCTGTCGCATTACTTGGAAGTAGTGCTAATGTTTTTCTAATTAAAAGGTCTTTTTTAAGACCCGCTTCAAACTCTTTTGTACTAAGTCTGTTTTGAGAGAGTACCTGTTTATAAGTCTCTTTGTCAAAAACACCATCTTTGAAAAAATATGTCTGTTTTTTAAGTTCAGCAATAAGTTCAGCATCGCTTACTTGAAGATCATAAGATGCTGCAAGGTTTAAGATAAGTGCTTGTTGTGTTAGCTGATTAAGTGCCTGTTTTTGAAGACCAAACTGTTTTGCTTTCTCTTCATCAAAGTTTCCTTGAAACATTTTGTTATACTGTACATAAAGATTTGAGTAACTTTTCTGAAGTTCACCTTGAGTAATCTCTACATCACCAACTTTAGCAATTGCTCCAGCTTTATCGCCATAACTATACTGACCCCAGCCAACGAAACCTGCTCCAACAAACGCGATAGTTGAAATCCATATAGTAATAATTAGCCACTTCTTGTGTCTCTGCATCCATGTAATCATATAAAAAAAACCTTACTTCTTGATATTTATGTAATAATAGGTAAATTACCATTAATTCTTGATAAAAAGGGTTCTATTTACGAAAAGAAAGGCTTTTGTAACACTACTCAGTATCGAAATTTGTTTGGGAGTTGTCTAGCATAAGAAGTCTACAGCTTTTTTCTAAAATTGCAAGTTTTTTTGCCATTTCATGAATATCGCGACTATATGCATAAACGCCATATCCCCGAATAACCATTAGATTTGTTTTATTTGTTTGTAGATAATAGGCTATCTCACTATCTGCTCTATCATACCAATCTTCAAACTGTTTTGGGTCAATAACTTCAATAGTTCCAATCTCTTTGAATCCAAAGTAATCCTTAGGTGTAATTAAGTCGTGCTTAAGTGAGTAAGCTGTGGTAAACTGTGGCATTGAAAAACAGATAAATTTTGCTTCACTGATTTGAGAGTAGATACTAAAGTGAATCTTAGCATCTATACTTGCTTGATTCCATCGGTAATCTTTTTTAAAGTAGAGCTCAATCAGACTTAAATCATCAAGCGCATCAAAAACAGCCTCTTTTGTGTTTATAAGAAAACGGCTAGATTCCGTTTTAGCAGAGATACTTCCATGGTAGATACCAAAGAAGTCTTTTCTAAACATAGAGAGTGCTAATGTTTCAAGACGATGTTTAAGATTTGTTTTATTCATCTCTCTATTTGAACCAGCTTTTCATCTTATCTATCGCTGATTCTAAAACACCCTCATGTGGTGTTGATTCAATACCAAAAGAGGATTGTAGTTTTGCGATTAGATCTTTCTGTTCATCATTGAGTTTTTCAGGGTACTGAATGTTGATGATTGCAATTAAATTTCCTTTGCCGTGTCCATGAACATCTTCAATTCCTTCACTTCTAAAGGTAAAACGCTGTTTATCTCTAGTTCCTACTTGTAGTTTCAGCTCAAGTTCACCAGTGAGTGATGGGATAGTAATCGTTTCACCTGTTATGGCTTGTGTGAAAAATACAGGAATTTCTATGTAAACATCATTGTCATCACGAATAAAATGTTTATCTTGTGCTACTTCAAATGTTACATAAAGGTCACCACGACTTCCATTTTTACCAATGTTCCCTTTTCCAGAAACTCTTAAACGGTTACCCGTATCAATTCCTGCTGGAATTTTAACACTGACACTCTCTTTAACTTCATCGTAACCACGACCTTTACAAGATTTACATTTGTCAGTTGCTGCAGTTCCTGTTCCTTGACATGCTGGACATGTTTGTGCAAATGTCATAAAGCCTTGTTGCATTGCTACTTGACCTTGACCGCCACACTGTTTACAAGTTGAGAGTTTACCGTTTTTAGCACCGGTTCCCTTACAGTCTTTACATGCTTTTTTATACTTAAAAGTTACCTCTTTTTCACAGCCAAAGATAGCTTCATCAAAAGAGAGTCTCATGTCTACATTCATATCTAATGGATACTTATCCACATCTGCTGGGTTTCTACGACGACGAGATCCACCGCCACCAAAGCCATTAAACATCTCTTCAAACATAGAACCTAAGTCATCAAAGCCAGCAGAAGAGCGACGGCCACCGCCACCACCCATACCTTGAAGTCCCTCTTTCCCATAACGGTCATAGATACTTTTTTGCTGCTCATCACTTAAACACTGGTATGCTTCATTACAGAGTTTAAACTTGTGCTCTGCTTCTTTGTCCCCTGGATTTTTATCAGGATGATACTTTTTAGCCATAGCTCTGTAGGCTTTTTTTATAGTTGTTTTATCTGCGCTCTGCGATACTTCTAGTATTTCATAGTAACTTAAATCTTCCATTTTTCACCTATAACTTATAAAAATATTTTTGGAATTATACCCATAAAAAATAAATACTATAAACGCTATAATCCATTTATGATTAAAGGTTTCCTAATTTTACTTATAAGTTTGCTTTTTTTGAGCTGTTTAAAGAGAGAATCTACCACTCTTTTCGATACATTACCGCATACTTACCTAAAAAAAAGTGAGTTTAAAGAGCTTGATAGATATGATAGTGAGCACTTTGATACAGTTTTAGAAAGTTTTATAAATAACTGTACTACTAAAAAAGCTCGTAAAATATATGGTGACCTATGCATCGATGCTAAGTATGTAGTTGATTCAGAATCTTTTTTTAAGAAGAACTTTACCCCTTACCGTATCTATACTAAAGAGCAGGAAGATGAAGGACTCTTGACCGGTTACTATGAGCCACACCTTTTTGCTTCTCTTAAAAAGAGTAAACGCTATAAATATCCACTTTATGAGACACCAAATGATCTGATAATAGTGGATTTGAGTTCAATCTATCCTGCACTTAAAAAGTATAGACTTAGAGGGAGAATAGAAGGGAATAGACTTGTTCCTTATGATACACGAGCAGAGAGTAAAAGAAAAAAAGTAGATGCTGCTGTTATCTGTTACTGTGATTCAAAAATAGATAGGTTTTTTTTAGAGATACAGGGTTCGGGTAGAGTAGAACTTAATGATGGAAATACAATGTTCATAGGTTATGATAATCAAAACGGGCACAAGTATAGAGCAATTGGGCGTTACCTTGTAAAGATAGGAGCACTTAAACTACAAGATGTTTCTCTTCAAAGTATTCGTGCATGGCTGAGTACCCATCCAAAGAGAGTGGATGAAGTACTTAACTTTAATAAATCTCTAGTCTATTTTAAAGAGCGATCACAAGGGGCTACCGGAGCTTTAGGTTTAGAACTTACTCCTAAAAGATCTGTTGCCGTAGATAGAAGTTTTATCCCTTTAGGGAGTATGCTTTATCTGAATGCTGATGTAAATGCTAGCTCTTTTAGTCAGACAGTTTTTGCACAAGATACAGGTGGTGCTATAAAGGGTGCTATACGAGCAGACCTTTTTTTAGGAGCAGGTAAAAGTGCTTTAGAAATTGCAGGAAAGTTAAAATCCCCTCTGAAAATTTGGATATTTTTACCAAAAAAATTAAAAAAGAGTAGTAAATGAATCGTTCTTTAGAAAAATTTAATCGTCTTGTTGATTCCCTTCAAGAGTTACCAACCATCGGAAAAAAATCTGCTACGAGACTCGCATATCATATGATAATGAATGATACTTTTGTTGGAATGAGAATTTCACATGCTATAGAAGATGCTTTGAGAAACTTGAAGAAATGTGAAGAGTGTGGGGGAATGAGTGAGGATGAACTCTGTTATATCTGCACAGATGATGGTCGTGATGCAACACTTTTATGTATTGTTGAAAATGCTAAAGATATTCTTCTTTTAGAGGAGAATGGACTCTTTGATGGTCGCTATTTTGTTTTAGAGAATCTAGATGAAGTAAGTATCGCAAAGTTAGAATATTTAGTAGATAATGGTGTTAATGAAGTACTCTTTGCACTCACACCATCCATAGCAAATGACGCAGTAATTCTTTACATAGAGGATAAGCTTGGAGCTTATAGTGTAAACTTCTCCAAAATAGCACAGGGTGTACCAACTGGAGTAAGTTTAGAAAATATAGACTTACTCTCGCTCACTCGGGCTTTAGAAGATCGAGTGAGGGTTTAATAGTTAAGTTATACTCTCTTATTGTAGGATAAGTCCTTAGCTGGCACTTGCTGCAGATGCCATGCCAAGCATTCCAAGTAATACAGGTGATGTCATAAAACCAATAATGGCAAAAACAATTCCTAGTGAACTCCAAATAAATTGTTTTTTTATAATTCCAATAACACCAAATAGTAAAGATAGTGGAACAAATAATATAGAGAACATAAATATACTAATAAGTCCAAAAATAAATGATGCAATTCCCATTGCACTTGAGGCATTTTGAATAATAATTGTTTGTTGGGCAGTAGCTTGACCGCTTAGTGGTTGTGTAGTTTCTTGAGTTTCAGACATAGTGTCTCCTTAGGTATATTACCAATTATAATCACAAATAAGTAAATTTAATACTACAGAGTAGAACTAAATATAACTATTTAATGTGTAGTGTAATAGTACATTAGAAGTGTGTATTAAATGTGTACTTTTATATTTTTTTTGTTAAAAAAAGTGTAAATTTTGAGAGGTGGGAAAGTTTAAAGTAAAAAACTTTTTTGCATAGCGTTTTTTATTTTTTCTTTAGCTAGGGTTTTATTCACAAAAAGTTCATTCGCTAAAACTCCTTGACCTAAGAGCATATCTGCACCATCTTTATAGATAAGGTTTCTTTTTTTCGCTTCTTTTAAAAAAGGTGTGAGTTTCCCATAAATTGCATCTGCAACATATGAGGTGTTGTTTAAGATAGTGTTTATGATATCGAGAGGTGCTGGAAGCTCTTCATCTTTAAGTCCGGCACTTGTTGTGTTGACTACCAGGTCATAGTCTGTTTGTAAAAATGTTTGCCATGTGTAAGTAGTACAACCTATATTTTCAAAGTAATTAAGTCTACCTTCACTTCTATTGATAACATTCACTTCTATATGCTCTTGCAGAAAACGACTTGCAAGTGCTTTTGCTGTACCACCAGCTCCAAGAATAAGAATTTTTTTGATTTCTTGAAACTCTTTAATAGCATACATAAAGCCATCTGCATCTGTGTTATAGCCAATGAGTTTACCATTTTCGTTGATAAGAGTGTTTACAACACCTACAGTTTTTGCAAAACCTCTTACTTCATCGCAAGCATTAAAAGCTGCTTCTTTATGGGGAACGGTAACATTCGCACCACTGAGACCTAGTTCAAAAAAAGTCTCTTTGAGTCTACTACCATCCTCTAAGTGAGTTCTTGTATAACAAGCATTGTAGTTACAGTTTTTAAAAACGCTATTATGCATAAGTGGAGAGCGTGAGTGTGAGACTGGATCCCCAAAAATAGAAAAGAGCTGCATATCTACTACTTTTTATCTAAATCATGGAGAGAATGAATGAGTGCACCGAGTTTGTTCTCAACCTCTTGGTACTCTGACTCATTTACACTATCAGCTACTATTCCTGCACCTGCTTGAAGGATGACTTTATCCTCTTTTACCATTGCTGTACGAATGGTAATTGCAGAGTCCATATTTCCATCAAAACCAAAGTAACCGATACTTCCACTATAAAAACCACGTTTAAGACCCTCATACTCTGCTATAAGCTCCATTGCTCGTATTTTAGGTGCACCTGTCATTGTTCCTGCTGTAAAAGTTGCCATAAAAAGGTCAAACATATCTTTATCATCTGCAAGCTGAGCAACTACATCTGTAACGATATGCATAACATGGCTATAGCGTTCTATATGCATCATATCTTCTACTTTTACAGTTCCGGTTTTTGCAACACGACCGATGTCATTACGACCTAAATCTATAAGCATTAGATGTTCAGCAAGCTCTTTAGGATCAGCTAAAAGGTCAAGTTCTAGCTCATGATCTTTCTCTTTTGTCTCACCCCGTTTACGCGTTCCAGCAATTGGGCGAAGGAGTAGTTCCCCATCATCTAGTCTTACCATAACTTCTGGTGAACTCCCTACTATACTAAAATCTTCGTACTCCATTAAAAACATATAGGGAGAGGGGTTTTTTGCTCTTAAGATTCTGTAAAAACTAAAAGGATCCACTTTTATGTTTCTTGTAAAACGATTTGTCATAAGGATTTGAAATACATCACCACTCTTAATCATCTCTTTTGACTTCTCTATCATCTCAAAAAACTGCTCTTTAGAGTGTGCAAAACTTCCTTTATCACTACCGATATTATGCACTCTGTGTTGATAAGTGTATGAGCCTTTAAGGTCATCATGTATATTCATAAACTTCTCTTCATACTCTTTGAGTGTACTAATGAGAGTGATTTTATGGTCTTTATGTGCATAAACTAAAATCATTTTAGGAAGGATGAGGTCTAAGTCTGGTGTATTGAGTTCATCTTTGAGATGATCCATACTCGAACCTAGTTTTGGTTCAAATACTTTTACCATATCGTAACCTATATAGCCTATAAAACCATCAACATAACCGACTTTTAGTTTTTTAACAGCCTCTTTATAGAGTGCAGTATCTCTATTTTTGTAGTACTCTTTTAAAAATGTAAAAGGATTCTCATCTTTGAAATGTTTTTGGCCTTTGGCATCTGTATAGATAGTCTGCTCATTTATGTACTGAAGGCGCTCTCTTGCACCAACACAGATAATACTGTAGTTCCCTTCACTCGCTCCCGCAGACTCAAAAAGGTAAGTTATCTCACCTTTAAACATGGATTTTAGTTTTGAGTAAACAGCAATAGGTGCAAGTTGGTCTAGTGTAAATTGTTTAGAGTGTATCATAGATTATAGCTTTACTAAAAATGCACCCGGTTCTACTTTTGATCTCAGAGTACGTTTTGCATTGTTTGCTTCTTCTCTTGTTTTAAATGGACCAACAAGAACTTTGTTTAGGTTTTTAATTTTATGGTATTTGTAGTTATATCCTAAAGATGTAATAGAATGTAAGAATTTTTTATTTGGTTCATATTTTGAAAAACTTCCAACTTGAATATAGTAAGATCCCGTTGCTACTGCTTGTTTTTGAGTATGTTTCTTTGGAGTCTGTTTTTTTGCTACAACAGCTCTTTTTACAACTTTCTTTGTTTGTACTTTTTGAGGAGCCACTACTACAGTTTCTTGAGTGATAATCTCCTCTTGCATACTCTCTTGTTTAAGTTTTTGAGCTATTTTATCAAGGTCTGAGTCACTGCTGCTCTCCTCTTCAACTACTTCAATCTCTTCAAAAAGAGGTTCCTCTTCAACTTGATTCGCAAGTTGTGACTGTGGTTCAGGAGGGAGTACTGCTTGTGGAAGATTATCTGTTCCACTAGAGCTTAAAGAGTTCATTAGCATTACTACTATGATGAGTATAACACCAAGTGTAGCAACTGCTAAAATAATCTTTTTATTGGAATTTGTAGATCCACCCTTGTTGAGTATAATATCATTTAGTTCATTCTTTTCATTCATAATTTTCCCCTACTGTTTATTTTAGTATCATAACTAAAAAAGTATAAATTTTTATACCTTTGGAGTTAGGATGTTTTTTAAGAGATGCTTGGCAGTCTATGCCTCACATATTTTCTTTAATTTTAACCTAAAAATGCCAAAAAAATTGGCATTACATGTGTTTTGACCAAGATGCTCCACGCTCTTTTGCATACACTTCATATGGAAGAGTGAGTATATTATATTCATCTGGCATATCAGCATTTGGAAACATTCTCCACTGTTTTGGTTGCTTTGCAGCTAGTTTCATACTTATCATTTTACCAAGTTGGATAGCCTCTTGCAAAGTTGTGTGTCCTTTATGGATGTAAACATGAAGATGACCATCTGTTTTTGTCTTATATGCTGTAAAGTTTATGTAACCCTCTTCACGAAGAAGAAGTTGTGTTTTATGGTAAAAACGTTCAGGGTCTCTACCATTATAATCTATAACAATATTCTCAACTTTATTATGTTTATTAACAAGTGAATGGGCAACTGTTATGTCCCCTTTTATATGTTGGTTAATAATAGACTGACTTAAAGTGGCATTTATTTTTTCAAACTTGTTGTAAAAAGTACGCCCTTTAAAGGAGAGTTTATGGACTACGGTATCACGCTTAATCCAGTAGTGGTCACTCACCATTTTAATAAGTTTTAGATCCATAGAAGTCAAGATAATCCCCTTTTTTGTACTAGTAAGTTGGTTGGTTATAGATTACAAAGTTTTGAGCAAGCTCTTTTAACTCTGCTTTAATAGTCGCTTGAAGCTCAGTGTTGTTAATGTCATCTAAAACATCAGCCATTCTGTTGGCAATTAATTCAAACTCTTTCTCTTTCATACCACGAGAAGTTAAAGCAGCTGAACCAACACGAATACCTGAAGTTACAAATGGACTTCTTGTCTCACCTGGAACAGTGTTCTTGTTAATAGTTATACCTGCATTTCCAAGAGCTGCATCAGCATCTTTACCAGAAATCTCAGTACCTACAAAAGATACAAGGATTAGGTGGTTATCTGTTCCACCTGAAACTACATCATAACCACGTTTAACCATTACTTCTCCAAGTATTTTAGCATTTGCTTTTACTTGTTTTGCATAGTCTTTCCACTCTGGGCTTAGATTGTATTTGAAACCAACAGCTTTTGCAGCGATAACATGAACAAGTGGTCCACCTTGAAGTGCTGGGAAGATAGCAGAGTTTAATTTCTTTGCTAAATCTTCATCATTAGTCATAATCATACCACCACGAGGTCCTGCAAGAGTCTTGTGTGTAGTAGTAGTTACAACATCAGCATAAGGGAATGGGCTAGGGTGCTCACCAGCTGCAACTAAACCAGCGATGTGTGCGATATCAGCAAAAAGAATTGCACCAACTGCATCAGCAATCTCACGGAATTTTTTGAAATCAATTTCACGAGCATAAGCAGAAGCACCACAAACGATGATTTTAGGCTTAACAATTTGAGCGATGTCCATAACTCTATCGTAGTTAATTCTACCGTCTAACTCAACACCATAGTAAAATGGAGAGTAGTTTTTACCAGAAAAAGATGGTTTAGAACCGTGTGTTAAGTGTCCACCATGGCTTAAATCCATACCTAAAATTTTATCACCAGCTTTAAGAAGTGCTGCATAAACTGCACCATTTGCTTGGCTTCCTGAGTGTGGTTGTACATTTGCAAAGTTACATCCAAAAAGTTCACAAGCTCTATCGATAGCTAACTGCTCAACACCATCAGCATACTCACAACCACCATAGTAGCGTTTTTTAGGATAACCCTCTGCATACTTGTTAGTAAATACAGAACCCATAGCTTCCATTACTGCTGGAAGTGTAAAGTTCTCAGATGCAATCATCTCTAAGTGGTCAGTTTGACGCTCTAACTCTTTTTCACATAAATCAAATATTTCACTATCATACTCTTTTAAAAAACTCATTCTTAATTCTCCTCATCTTGTGTAGTTTGTTCTTCGTTACTTACTGGTTTCATTGCTGGAAATAATAGCACATCTCTGATTGAATGTTCATTAGTTAAAAGCATAACTAGTCTATCTATACCTATACCTTGACCCGCTGTTGGAGCCATACCATAGCTCAGTGCTTCAACAAAGTCACTATCCATTTCATGTGCTTCATCATCACCACAATCTTTAGCTTCCATTTGACCTTCAAAACGTGAAAGTTGGTCTATCGGATCATTTAACTCTGAGAATGCATTTGCTATCTCACGACCAGCTATAAAAAGCTCAAAACGCTCAGTAATTGCTGGATTTTCATCACTTCTACGAGCAAGTGGAGAGATCTCAACTGGATACTCAGTAATGAAAGTAGGGTCTATTAGTTTTTCTTCAACGAACTCATCAAAAAGTTCACCTTGAAGTTGCCCAAAATTCATTCCTGGTTTAACAGAGATGTTTTTAGATTTTAAGTAAGCGATTATAGACTCTTTATCGTTACAAGATTCTGCAGGAACACCACCAATAGTAGTGAGTGACTCAATAAGTGGGATCTCTTGAAAGTTTTCAAAGTTTACTTCCATATCTCCATAAGGAAGAACAGTTGGAAGGTCTAAGTGCTCAAAAAGGTACTGAAAGTACTCTTTTGTAATGTCGATTAAATCTTTGTAAGTTTTGTAAGCCCAGTAGAACTCAATAGATGTAAACTCAGGATTGTGAGTTGCATCCATACCTTCATTTCTAAAGTTACGGTTGATTTCAAAAACTGCCTCAAATCCACCAACGATTAAACGTTTAAGATATAACTCTGGAGCAATTCTTAAAAATCTATCAATTCCAAGTGCATTATGATGAGTTACAAATGGTTTAGCATTTGCTCCACCAGCAATTGGGTGCATCATTGGCGTTTCAACTTCTAAGAAACCCTTGTCTTCGAAGAAACGACGAGTAAGGCTAATAACTTTTGAGCGTGTTTGAAAAGTTTTACGTACTTCAGCATTCATAATTAAATCTAAGTAGCGTTTACGGTAACGAATCTCTTTATCTGTAATTCCGTGAAATTTTTCAGGAAGAGGACTAATTGCTTTTGTTAGTATACTCAGACTATCAGCATGAAGTGAAAGCTCTCCTTTACCAGTTACAAATGGGTATCCACCAACCTCGATGATATCTCCAACTTCAATATTCTTTTTAAACATAGTGTTGTAAAAATCTTTAGGTAGATTATCACGAGCTACATAAATTTGTAGCATTCCAGACTCATCTTCTATTTTAACAAAAGATGCTTTTCCCATAATACGTAGAAGTTTAATACGACCACTTACTATATAGTGACGTTTCTCATCACGTTTTTCTTCCATATCAACTACATCTGAGTTTACATTTAAGTACTTCTCTACAGTAGTGTTCCGTTTTGAATCGTTTGAGTATGGATTGTGTCCAGCCTCTTTTAGTAGTTTTGCTTTTTCTATTCTTTGTTGAATAAATTTATTTTCAAAAATCAATAATTTTCCTTCGTTAAATTTAGTAGTTTTAGTTGTTTTGGCACTCTGCACAGATACCATAGATCTGCATAGAATGGTCACTCATTTTAAAGCCAAGCTCTTCAGTTATAGAGTGTTGACGTCGCTCAATTTCAGCATCTACAAACTCTGTTATTTTACCACACTCAGTACAGATAAGATGGTCATGATGCTCTTTTGCTCCTAACTCATATTTCTTACCCTGTGCACCAAAAGAGAGTGAGGTAACAACATTTGACTCCTCTAGAAGCGCTAAAGTTCTATATACTGTTGCTATTCCTGTTTTTAGGTCAGGCTGCTTATCTTGGATAAGATGATGTAAGCCTTCTGGTGTTAAATGCTCATCAGAGTTATAAAGTGTCTCTAAAATCACTTCACGTTGGATAGTGAATTTTAAATTATTCTTTTTTAAAAGAAGTTTGAAATCATTTAAAAGTTGTTCATACTCTATAGTTCTATCATTAAAGTTTGTGTTTACATTACTCATTTGTTTTCTCTTTTAGTTGTTTATTTATCTGTTCACTTAACTGTTTTTTTACTTTTTCTATCTCTTCTTTAGAAGAAGTTTTGACAAGCTCTTCTGTTTTTACTTTGAGTGCTTCACTTCCTTTGGAGATAGTAGTATTGATATCTTCACTTATACTGACAGGATCTATCTTCATGATAAAGGCACCAGTTTCAACCATAATAGGGAAAAGAACACTTGTTTTCATAGTAGAGTCAAGAGTCGTTTTCACTGCTTTTATACTATATGCAGCATGTGCTATAACAGCGGCGATAAGAAAAAATTTACTTGCACCAAATACAAACCCTAAAATCTTATCTATTGGACCGAGTCCACTCATAATACTTAGTTTTTTAAAGGCATAACCTATAAGAATCATTAGAAACCAAAAAATTGCTAAAGTAGTAAGAAACCCCATAAAACTAACGGCTGATGGTGAAGAGAAGTTGAAGATAAGAGTGTTGAGATACTCTCCAACACCATCACCAAAACGTGAAGCTATAAAGAGACCACCTACAATTCCAATAAGACCAAAAACTTCTTTAAAGAAGCCGTTTAAAATACCTTTAAGCCCAAGTAATAAGATAATTACAGCAGCGACTAAGTCAAAATAATTAATTTCCATCTGTTATAACCTCTGAGCTCATTCTATTTTTTCCAGCCTTTTTTGATCTGTAGAGTGCTTTATCTGCTCGAGCAATAATATCATCAGGTGTATCGCCCTGATAGTATTTTGTAGCACCTATACTCATAGTTACATTGAGTGTTTTGCCTTTATATATAAGTTGATTAGAACTTATAAGTTTAAGGAGTCTCTGTGTTACTTTCTCACATGTTTCTTTATCTATTCTATTGAGGATAATGATAAACTCCTCCCCTCCATATCTAAATATTTTATCACCATCACGAAGTGTTCTTCGTAAAATATTTGCAATAAAAATTAAAATTTTATCTCCAGCAATATGTCCATATGTATCATTAACAACTTTAAAATCATCAATATCTAAAATTAATAGGTGGAGTTCATATGCAATCTCTTTCTTTGAACATATTTTATCAAGATAACTTGTAAGTGCACGTCTATTAAACACTTTTGTTAAGGCATCAAGGTTTGAGTTGCGTTCTAACTCTTTTACCTGAGTAGAAAGATCAGTAATGATATTGTTTGCTCTTTCTACTTCTGTAGACATCTGCTCTTGAATTAGGTTGAATTTCTCTCTAATTTCAGGAAAGTTAATATGGATTTCAGAACACTCAGCTACAGTCTCTTGGTGAACTTTAGCTAACTCTTCAAAAACATCATTTGTGTCTTTGTAAGAAGAGAGGGTCGTAGTAGCAACATCTTTAAAGGCATTCGTAAATGCTAGTTTTGCATGCTCTGTAGAATCAAGCTTATTCTCTTCTAAACTCGCAATTGTATTCGCTGAGTCTTGAAGAAATGTTACTACTTGGTCTTTTGTAGCATCTTTTTGCATATCAATATTGCTTAATAGCTCTTCGTACATCTGTGTAACGAGAGATTTTAGATCTTCTTTTCGCATTCAAGTTCCCATGCTGTAAAATTACGTAATTATACTGTTTTAAGCATAAATAAAACTTTTATATTAACTTTGTGTGAAATCAGAGATATGTAATAACACTTTTAGCTATTTTTAGATAAAATCCTGCAAAATTATATATTAAGGTATTATTATGAGTACATGGAGCCCCCAAAGTTGGAGAGAAAAACCGATTTTACAACAACCAACTTATCCAGATCAAGTAGCATTAAAGAGAGTTTTAGCAGAACTTAAAAACTATCCGCCACTTGTATTTGCTGGAGAAGCTCGTTCACTAAAAGCACAGCTTGCTAATGTTGCAAATGGGAATGCTTTTTTACTTCAAGGTGGAGATTGTGCTGAGAGTTTTAGCGAATTTCATGCTGATAATATTCGCGATACTTTTAAAGCTATGATGCAGATGGCAGTAGTTATGACTTACTCGGGTGGTCTTCCTGTTGTTAAAGTTGGACGAATGGCTGGGCAGTTTGCTAAACCTCGTTCAAGTGATACTGAAACATTTGATGGTGTAGAGCTTGCTTCATACCGAGGAGATATCATAAACGGTACTGAGTTTACTGCTGCAGCACGTATTCCAGATCCTGAGCGTATGATTAAAGCTTATAATCAAGCATCAGCTACTCAAAACTTACTTCGTGCTTTTGCATCAGGTGGTTTAGCAGATTTACACCAAGTACATAAATGGACACTTGATTTTGCACATCAAGGTGAAGTAAGTAAAAAATATGAAGAGATGGCTGAAGAGATTGAAAAATCTTTACAGTTTATGGAAGCTTGTGGTGTTACATCTAAAACATATAGAACACTAAGAGAGACTGATTTTTATACTTCACATGAAGCTCTTTTACTTCCATATGAAGAGGCATTTACTCGTAAAGACTCTATAACTGGTGAGTGGTATGATACATCTGCACACATGTTATGGATAGGAGATCGTACTCGTCAACTTGATGGTGCGCATGTTGAGTATCTTAAAGGTGTGAAAAACCCTATTGGTGTGAAAGCTGGTCCATCTATGGATCCTGAAGATTTAGTAAGATTATGTGCTGAGCTTAACCCAGAAAATGAAGCAGGTCGCCTAAATGTTATCGTTCGTATGGGTGCTGGAAAAGTTGGTGGGGATAAGGAAAATGGTGGTATGCCAGCACTTATCAAAGCTATAGAAAAAGAGGGAATGAAAGTAGTATGGTCATGTGATCCTATGCATGGTAATACTATCAAATCTTCTAACAACTATAAAACTCGTCCAGTAGATAATATTTTAACTGAGATGAAAGAGTTTTTCCAGATTCATAAAGCAGAGGGAACTCATGCAGGTGGTGTTCACTTAGAGATGACTGGTAAAAATGTTACTGAGTGTATCGGTGGTAGTTTTACTGTAACTGAAGAGGATTTATCTTCTCGTTACCATACTCACTGTGATCCTCGTTTAAATGCTGATCAATCTTTAGAACTTGCATTTTTAATTGCAGACTCACTCAAAGAAGCTAGAAAGTAAATACTCACAGAGTATTTATCTCTTCTTCTTTCTCCTGTATAGTTAAAAGTTCTTCAACTTTTAACTCATAGAGTTCTTCAAGAGTAGCTAACTCTTGAGCTATCACAGTAATCCCTCTCTCTTCATAACATTTTGGATCAGCTAAGCACTCATTTTTCTGTTCTATTTTTTCTTCAAGTTCATCTATCTCTGTTGGTAAAGATTCTAATGCCATTTTCTCTTTGAAAGTGAGTTTAAGAGTTTTTATTTTCTCTCTTTTTGGCTCTACTACTTTGGGTGCACTAGCTGCTTCTTTCTCCATTTGTGCGAGTTCTTTAACCTCTTTTTCCATATCAAGATACTCACTATACTGCTGATGAGACTCTTCTATCCGTTTATCTGCTTGAAATATAAAGAGTTTCTTTGCGATTTTGTCTACAAAGTATCTATCATGGCTTACGATTATAACAGCACCAGGGAAGTTTGTAAGCTGCTCTTCTAAGATGTTAATAGTTGGAATATCAAGATCATTAGTAGGTTCATCTAAAATAAGGATATCGACATCTTTCGTAAAGAGTAGGGCAAGTGCTACACGGTTTTTCTCACCACCACTCAGTACACCCACTTTTTTATCTAAAAACTCACGAGGAAATAAGAAGTTTTTCAGGTAACCATAGACATGCAGGTCCGCACCACGAACACTTACTCTGTCGCCACCATGAGGACAGAAAGTCTCTATGAGGTTTTTATCATCATCGAGCATCTCACGATGCTGGTCAAAGTAACCCACTTTAAATTCACCACGTTTTATAACTCCAGTAGTAGGTTCTATGCGACCTAAAAGAGCTTTAAGCAGTGTTGATTTTCCACTTCCATTTGGTCCAACTATAGCTATAACATCTTTTTGCAGTATACGAGTAGTAAAGTCTCTGAGTAGCTCTTTATCTCCAAGAGTAAGTCCAAGATTTTCTACCTCAAAAAGCATCTTCTGTTTGTTTATACTTTTGTCACGGTTGAAGTGTTTTGCTTCACGTTGAAGTTCTACACTCATTTTACGAATTTTAGCAGGGTTTGTTTTTGCCTCTTCTCTGAGGTTCATAAGTCTCTCTTTACGACCTTCGTTGCGTTTAAGACGAGCTCTAACACCCCGAGCAAACCACTCATTTTCTCGTTTAAGGACACCAAGTAAGTTGTCATGCTGTTTTTGAAGTGTACGAATATACTCTGCTTTTTGAGTGAGGTAGTTAGAGTAACCACCGCTATACTCTTTTAAAACGCAGTCATCAACCTCTACACTTTTTGTAGCGATACGATCTATAAAGTATCTATCATGAGAGATAAAAACAAGAGTAAACTTCTCTCGTAAAAGAAGCTCTTCTAAGAACTCAACCATATAAACATCAAGGTGATTGGTAGGCTCATCTAAAAGTAAAATATCTGGTTTTTGAAGGAGTAGAGAGGCGAGGGCAACACGACGCTGCTCACCACCACTGAGAAGAGATATAGGTTTGTCCTCATAGCGTTTTAGGTCAAAGTGCTGGATAATACGTTCTATCTTATCATCTAAGTTCCAAGCATTATGATGTTCAATGTAGCGTGAGAGTTGCTCATGCTCATCAAGAAGAGTTCTATTCTCAAAGTCATCAGCTAGAAGTAGTGAGAGTTCACTATATCGCTCTTTTGCACGATTTAACTCTTTGAGTCCATGCTCTACAGCTTGGCGAACATTGTGTCCCTCTACAAAAGCAGGACGTTGGTCTAGCATCTTTATCTCAAGATCATTTTTAGTGATTCTTCGACCACCATCAGGAGTAAGTGTTCCGTTAACTATCTTCATAAGAGTAGATTTTCCACTCCCATTTTTACCGATGATAACTATACGTTCACCCTCATCTACATGAAAGTTTACTTCTGTGAGAATTTTCTGTGCTGAGTAGTGCTTTGAGATGTTTTGGAGATTTACAAGTGCCATATTTACTCTGCTTTATCTAGGTTTTCTTTTTGCTTCTCAACTGGAATCCACTTTGATTTTATTTCAGCTTTTTTCTTTGCTCTCTGTGCTACTTTTTTATGACGTGGTTTTTTTGTTTTGTCTTTAACTGAAGTTTGAGCACGGTTTGTATGTGTAAAATCTTTAAGCTCTTGCTCTTTCATCTCACACTTCATCATAAGTTCTATAGTAGCTAGTTGCCCTTCATCTTCAGGGTCTATAAGTGAAATAGCTTCCCCTATCTCATCAACAGTGCGAAGACGTTTAAAGTAGTCTGGTGCTTCAAAAGGGAGGTCGTAGTTTATAAGAGCCTCTATACCTTTAAGTTCCATCGTCTCAAAAATTCTATCTGTAGTGATAAGAATTTGTAATGCTTTAGTATTAAACGCTATCTGTGCATCTTCTATTTGTGAGCTTCTATGATTCCCATGAATACCAAGTGCTTTAAAGGTGTTCTCTTTAAGTGTAGTCTCTAAAGTGTCAGCACTCTTTTTACTTTTAACTATAAGTAAAATTTGTTTATCCTTTAGAGGTTTAAGTAACTCTAGTAACATGCTGTTTTTATCATGTTGTTGGACAAAGTAGGCTTCTTGTTTGGTGCGGTTTCCAACGCTAATATAGTCGTAATACTTTTTAGGTGCAGATGTGTTCTCTTCGCTCAAAAAAGGCTCCTTGTAATTTTAAAAGAATTATAGCTAATTATATTCTTTAATGTTCAAAAGAAGAGCTTTGAGATGTTTTGTGTAACTATCCATAAGTGATATATAGCTTTTACTATGTGTGTCGCTAAGAGAGTCTTTTATTTTTAAGGCAATATCATTGAGTTTATCTGCCCCAATATTAGCAGATACACCTAAAATATCTAACAGAAGTTGATCTGCTTTTTTAAACTCTTGGTTAGAGAGAAGAATATGAAGTTTATGATCTGAGTCACTATATGTTGCAACAAACTCGGCAAGTATCTCATGGTAAAACTCCTCATCTCCTCCACAGATACTAAGTCCTTTATCTCCATCTAGCTCTTCTGTCATTATAACTTCTATATACTCTGAGTCCTCTACTTCTTCATCTCCTGTATATGCATACAATATATCATAGAGAGCTTCCATTCTTAGTGGTTTTTCAAGTTGCTCAGCCATTCCTGCTTCTCGCATTTTTGCTATGTCATCGGCAGCAGTATCTCCACTCAGTGCTACTACTAAAATGTGATTGTAGTTTGGATTTTTTCTTATCTCTCTTGTCGCTTGAAAACCATCAACCCTAGGCATGTGAGCATCCATAAGAACCATTAAAAAGTCATTGTCTTTTTCTAAAATATCAAGGGCCTCTTGACCATCATTTGCTATGATAAGATCCATGCCACTCTCTCCAAGAAGACCGAGAAGAACTTTTTGATTAATTAGATTATCTTCTGCTATAAGAACTCTCTCTCCTTCAAACTCTTTAAAACTCTCTTTTGTGATTTTATCATGTGGGGGAACAGAGCGTTTTTTAATCTGTCGTGTTGGAGTGAGTGTCTCCTCCTCTTCTTCAATCTCCTCTTGGAGAGTACCAAAGTCTCCCTCTTCACTACCCGCTAAATCATCATACTCATCTTCGATAATGGTGCTCTCTTGAAGATCATCTATGGGTTCTCGAAGAGTCTCCTCCTCTATATCTTTTTTTTCAGAGCTTAAACTCTTTGCAGGATTTTTCTTATTTTTCTTTTTAATAAGTATAAATGATAGAAGAGCAATCACTACTACAGATAATGCTATAAATTCATATAAATATTCATTTAACATATAATTCTCTTTTTTTTTCTTTATGATACCTAATTGAAAATTTAAATTAGCTTTATGTTATATAAGTTTTTGTATAATAAATCCATATTATTACAGAGGTGTTTTTGTGCAAGATATTCCACATGTTCCAGTACTTTATAGAGAAGTTATAGCAGCGTTTGAAGATATTGAGAGTGGTATAATTATAGACTGCACTATGGGGTATGGTGGACACTCTTCTATGATTCTTGAAGCAAATCCAAATATCAAACTCATAGCGATAGATCAAGATCAAACAGCGATAGATTTCTCAACAGAGCGTTTAGCTAAGTATGGTGATCGTGTAAGTATTAGAAAAGGTCGTTTTTCAAATGTCATAAAAGAGATATTAGAAGAGTATGAACCAAATGAGATTAAAGGACTTTTAGCTGACATTGGTGTCTCATCACTACAACTCGATCAAAAAGAGAGAGGTTTTTCATATGAGAGTGAAAACCTTGATATGAGAATGGATAAAGATGCACCTCTAAGTGCTGAAAATGTTGTAAATGAGTATACTCAAGATGAATTAGAGAAGATTCTTTTAGAGTATGGTGAACTAAGAAACTATAAAAAAATAGCAAATAAGATTATTCAAAACAGACCTTTCTCCTCTGCTAAAGATTTGAGTGATACACTTAAAAGTGAGATGCCTAGAGGGAAAAAAATTCACCCTGCAACACTTTTAATGCAAGCTATTCGTATAGAGGTAAATGATGAGTTAGGTGAATTAAAGTCTCTTTTAACATCTCTTAAAGAGGCAGAACTTCCTGAAGCTCGAATCGCCATTATCTCATTTCACTCACTTGAAGATAGGATAGTTAAGCAGGAGTTCGTTGCCTGGGCAAAGTCTTGTATCTGCCCTCCTGAAGCATTTCGTTGTGAGTGTGGAAATAATCATGCCCTTGGAAAGATTGTTTCACGTAAGCCTATCATGGCAAAAGATGATGAACTTAAAGAGAATGTCCGTAGTCGTAGTGCGAAAATGCGTCTCTTTCAGATGGATAGAGTGTGAGTGAAAAGGCTGAACTATTAGAGGAGTATGACTCTCTTTTAAAAGTAAAGAAACAACTTAATTTTAACTACTTTTTATATATATTTTTTACACTTACTTTTATAGCTATGTTTGCTTTTCCTAAAGTTTATATTACACAACAGATCTATTTTACAAGTAGAGATATTTCAAAACTAAAACGCGAATATGAAACACTAAAAGAAGAGAATAAAATCATCTCTGCTTCAGTTGAGTCTATAAAATTTAAGAACCAGATATTAGATACACTTTTTTAGGAAAACAAGATGATTAGAAAACTAATAGAATTCTCTATTGAAAAACCATTACTAAACCATATACTCCTCATTTTTATTTTAATGCTATCAATCTTTGCTTATATAAATATTCCCAAAGAGATATTTCCTCCAACCCAGATGGATAAAGTTACCATTAGTGGTGGTTATGTCGGTACCTCTGCAGATGTACTTGATAAAATGGTTGTACAGACTATAGAAGATGATCTACAAAATATTAATGAGCTTGAAGAGATTACAACAAGTATTAAAAATGGCTCTTTTAGTATTATGGCAGATATTAAAGCTGGGTCTGAAAATATTAATGTTTTAAATGATGTTAAAGATGTTGTGAGTGCTGCGAAGAAAGATCTTCCAGCAGATATGAATGAACCACTCGTAAAGATAAAAACACATGAGTTCCCTCTCGTACTTATTGCTTTATCTGGCGATGTAGATAAACGGGTTCTACTCCAACGTGCAGAGGAACTTAAAACACAACTGAGCCGTTTTAAAGATTTAAGTGCTATTACCATTCGTGGTGATGCTGATGAAGAGTTAGATATAAAACTTGATACACAGAAGATTCAAGCTTATGGACTCAAACCCTCTTTAGTTGTAAACGCCATTAGAAACATTAGCTCGATTTTCCCTGTAGGAACTATAAAAGAGAAGTCACATCATCTCTATATATCCACATATAATGGTGAAAAAACTGCTAAAGAGGTTGCAAACAGTATTATTTCTGTTGGTGGTATGAGACTTCGTATAGGTGATGTAGCTGAGGTGAGTTTTAAACTGAGCGATGAGGTAGAACTCTCTCACTATAACGGTGTGAGGAATGTATCTCTTAACATTACAAAGAGTAAAGATGGAAATGCCATTGCACTTGTTCGTGATATAAGGAAGATGCTTAAAGAGGAGGAGATAAAACATACTCAATTACAGTATAGCATCTACACAGACACCTCCGTATGGATAAAAAATCGTTTAAATACTGTATTTTCAAATATCATCTTTGGGCTAATGCTTGTTTTTATTGCCATGCTTATTTTTATTAACCGTGGAATTGCATTTGTAGTGGCTATGGGAATTCCTCTCTCTTTTATGATAGGGCTAATCGCTACAGAGCTTATGGGTGACAGTATGAACATGCTCTCTCTTCTAGGTGCACTAATCGCTCTTGGGATGTTAGTAGATGAGGCTATTGTTGTTGCTGAAAATATCTACCGACATTTAGAAGAGGGTATGGAGAGAAAAGAGGCTGTCATAGTTGGTGCAACAGAGATGTTTCCTGCTGTTTTAACAGCAACTCTTACAACAGTCTTTGCCTTTTTACCGATGCTTTTAATGACAGGAGATATGGGAATGTTCATAAAAATAATCCCAATAATGATTACTGTTTTACTCCTCTCTTCACTTTTTGAAGCATTCTACTTCTTACCTCTACATGCATATGACTTTTTAAAAGTTTCCAAAAAAGAGAGCTTTACAAAGAAGTTTTGGCAAAATATGTATGATGTATATAGTATTATACTTCACTTTTTATTTCGTCGTAGATTTATCTCTCTTGCCGTTATAGTCATTTCTATTCTCTCTTTGACATTTGTGATGGTGAAAAACTCTAAGTTTCAACTCTTTCCTGACTTTGATACAACACAAGTATATGTATATGGAAAGGTAAATATAAACAATGAGTTAGAAGATACTGAAAATATAGTCAGTAAACTAGAGCAGATACTCCTCAAGAATTTAGATAAAGATAATGTCTCTTCTATAACTTCTGTTATCGGTTTTAAAATGGACTCTAAAAATAGAGCTGAGTTAGGTGAGAATATGTTTCATATTTTCATAGACTTAAATGAGCATACACCTGTAAACTTTTTTGATAAAAATATAGCACCTTTTCTGACTGTTGAGGATAGTACTCAAGATAAGATTCGTAAAGATGATGCAAAAGTAATCGCTCAAAGAATAGAGAAACTTCTTATAAATCTGCATACACAAAAAGATGAAAAGAGTCTTTTAGTATTTGAAGAGTTAGTTGTAAAAGTTCCTGGTGCTGGTGTTGTGGCAAATGATATAGAGATAGCACTGAGTAGTAAAGATGGAAGTGATGTTGTACCCTCTTTAGAACAGCTGCAGAGTGAACTAGCTAAGATAGATGGCGTTTATAATATCTCTGATGATGCAGACCTTGGAGAAAAAGAGTTAAAACTTCGAGTGAACCAGTATGGTCAAGAGTTAGGGTTTAATGAAGAGCTTATCTCTTCAGAGCTTCGTGCATACTACTTAAAAGGGGAGTACGGAAAGCTCTTTAATAGTAGTGGGCTAATTCGTATAAGAGTAGAGAGTAAAATAAACAAAGAGATATCTTCAATTAATACTATAGAGCTTCAAGTACCTTCAAGTGATCAGTTTGTAGCACTTAAAGATATCTGTGATTTTGTCTATGTTCAGAGTTTTGTGACACTTAAAAAAGAGGATGGAAAGCGAATCCGAAGTTTTTATGCTTCTATAGATAAAGATATCATTACCTCCTCTGAAGTTATGGAAAAAATGCAGCCATATTTGGATGCTGTAGAAGAGAAGGGAATCACACTAGAGATAAAAGGTGAAGAGAAAGAGAACAATAAAAATAAAAGAGAGATGATGCAGTCTGGAATCATTGCGATTTTTCTGATTTTTATTACACTTGTATGGCTTTTTGATTCTATAAAAAAACCACTGATAGTTATTAGTACTATTCCCCTTGTACTACTAGGTGTTTATATAGGTCACTGGATTATGGGTCTTAATATGACTATGCTTGGTATGATTGGTATAGTAGGGCTTGCAGGGGTAGTTGTAAATGATGGACTTATTATGGTTGACTTCATTAAAAAAGCAAATGATACAGAGGAGTTAATGAGTCGAGCTAAAACTAGACTTCGTCCTATCTTATTAACATCACTGACAACTGTTCTAGGGCTTCTTACACTTATCTTTTTTGCTTCAGGGCAAGCGATGATACTTCAACCGATGGCAGTCTCTTTAGGCTTTGGGATAGCATGGGCAACAGTACTAAACCTACTCTATGTACCACTCCTCTACTCAGTAGCCTACAGAATAAAACCACCAAAATTAAAATAAGGAAATATATATGAATTTAGAAATAATGCAAGCACAATTTGGAGTTCGTCCTCCTGTACAAAAGCCCATACCAGAGTTTATCCTTGAGATGGGAGAAGAGGGGATAAGAAAACTTATCTCTGATCATTATGATGCGATTAAAGCGAGTGATATATACTTTCTATTTCCACAAGATGCAGATGAGTTTGAAGCAGCAAAGAGACACTCTTCAGATTTTATCATCCAGATCTGTGGAGGTCCTGCATACTTTAACCAAAATAGAGGTGCTCCTCAGATGGTAGGACGTCATGCTCCTTTTGCCATAGATGCTAAGGCAAGAAAGCGATGGTTAGAACTCTATAGACCACTTCTTGAAGAGTTAAAAGAGCAGGGTGTTACGGAAACATCTCTCAACTCTTTTTGGGGATATATCAATATTTTCTCCATATGGATGATAAATACACAAAGTTAACTCTTTAGTAAGCAGACTCTAAGCAACAGCTATGTATAATCTCGACCTACAAAACGTAGAAGTGGGTCTTTAGCTCAGTTGGTTAGAGCCCTCCGCTCATAACGGAGTGGTCATGTGTTCGAGTCACATAGGACCCACCACTTATTACACCTCATAAACCCCAATAATACGAACTTTCAAAGAAAATTAAAATTGTTTAAATCATTTAAGTTTTTAATAGGTAACCACTTAGGTGACCACTTTATACTTATTTTGTCATTAATTTCCAGTACTAGTATAAACCAGAGTAATCAAAATATTGTACCAATTCTAAACTTTATTTACAAAAAAACTGTAAACTACATCAGTTGAAGCAATAAATAACTATAAATATAATTGTTGAAACATAAATAAAAATCTAAAATTGAATTTTCAGTTATAAATATTAATTTTAGATAAAAAGATACCTGGTATATACTAAGGGTAGAAAGATTAAAAAGTAAATAGTAAAATCCTATCTTTTAAATCTAAAGGATATATTCGTATTAAAATTGTATAGCACTTTTTGAATTTAATGACCGGAAATAGGGAGTTTAAATATTTAATTTTACTAAATGTGTATTTTTAATAATGATACGAAAATAACCAATATAAAGTATAATGGATGTGTTTGTATTAGGATTGTAGCGTATTTATTGAATTTAATTCCATAAAATATACATGCATCCTTATTGCGAGCATAGACTTTATAATGTGCATTAATATAGTCTTTTATATTGAGTTTGAATAGGCAAACAATAAAGAATACCTAGTTAATCAACAAAAAATGTTCGATAAAATAATTTCTAATTTTGTAAGAGTATAATGTCCCCACTTGTCAAGACCACTTAAACCAACATTCTTATTTCACTTATTTGCATATAACGGAGTATCCGGACATCTCTGCTGTTTGAGATCGGACAGTTGAAGAAGAGATATTTTCTGTAAGTGTATTTTAGCATAAGTGTCCGAATGATTTTTATTTTAAATCTTGTTATGGTTTAGAACACATGTAATATTCATTATCTTTAATACTAGATTTCATTTTTCTCATAGATGGACCACTGAGTTCTACTCTGTGAGATGAATGGACAATTCTATCTAAAATGGCATCAGCTATAGTATTATTATTGAGATAGTTATACCATTCACTCACAGGAAGCTGTGAAGTAATTATTGTAGAATTTATCTCAGTTCTATCTTCAATAATTTCAAACAGGTTTGTTGCATCATCTTCAAGCATTGGAGCTACTCCAAAGTCATCAAGTATCAACAGTTTAAACCTTGAGTATTTTTTGAGAAGATTTGTGTAAGTTCCATCTATTCTGGAAATTCTTATCTCTTCAAGTAGAGATGGTGTTCTCACATAATATGCACGATACCCATCAATAATAGAACGATTTGCAATTGCTTGAGCAAGATAACTCTTACCCGTTCCTGTTTTACCAGTGATAATAATATTTTGTTGTGCATGTATAAAGTTTAGTGCTGCAAGTGAATGTATCTGCGACTTATTTAGTTTTCGTTTTGGAGTGAAGTCTATAGCATCTATTGCTGCTTGTTTATCTTTGATTTTAGATAGTTTAAATGCCATCGCTATTTTTTTATTCTTTAAGAATAAGTCTTGTGCATCAAGGAGCTGATAGAGTCTATCTTCGAAACTGACACTATCATAATTTACATCCTCTATCTGTCTTAGATATGCTTCTTTAAAGCCTTTATAGCTTAACTCTCCAAGTTTATTGATAATAGTTGTATGGTTCATTTATAGATTCCTTTATTTATATTCATCCGCTCCACGGATGTTAGTATGGTTGTCAAAGAGTGATTTCTTAACACTTGTGATGTTATTTGCACTTTTTATAAGATATAGTTTTTTATCGAGTATTGATTTGATAGATTTAGTTGTAATAATTCTCATCTTAGTTGCATACATAAGTGCTAACTCTAACTCTGTATTTCCATATAGTTTTGCCAAAGAGAGTACAGCAGATATTTTTCTATATGCTTGTGGATAATGTTTGACCTCTTCAAATGCATCTTCGACAAACAGACTACTGTATTCACCAATGTTTTTAGCCCATGATCGTAGTCTTAGAGGGTTCATCTTCTCATTAACATATTGATGTTCATTTGGCATATGTTCATGTAGTGTAGAAGTATCACCAACTCTTCTTAATCTAGGATGTGAAGCTATTAATTTATTTTTAGAATATACATACACACTCTGAGTGGAGTACCTAACTTCAACATCCTCTTTGATATATTTAAATGGTACTGAGTAGTTGCATTTTTCAAGTGTGATATGATAATCCTGATTTACTTTAGCAATTTTAAACTGCTTGTATACATATCTATTCATTGGAAGTGGATTAAGATATGGTTGATCAAGCTCATTGAATAATTCTGTTCTACTTTTTTGCAGATGTTTGATGACTTTATCATTGTATCTATCAAGTAAAGGTGCTAATGCTTGGTTGAGCTCATCTACACTAAAGAACTTTTGATGACGAAATCTTGCTAAGATATAGCGCTGGATTGCTTGAACACCTTGTTCAGCTTTAGATTTATCTTTTGGCTTGTACGGTCGTGCTGGTTCTATTGCAACTGAGTAGTATCTATTTAAATCTGCATAACTTTCATTTACAACTATCCCATTTTTATTATTTGAAATAATGGCACTTTTTAGATTATCTGGAACAACTATATTTGGTACTCCTCCAAAGAAGTTATAGCACTCTACATGGGAGTAGATAAAATCTTCTTGTCTTTGTGAGTGTGTCGCATGTACAAAGGTATATCCACTTGCACCAAGTACTGCTACAAATATCTGAGCCTGCTCAATCTCTCCAGTTCTTTGGTTATGAATTGGTACTGTTAAGCCACTATAATCTACAAACAGTTTTTCTCCTGCGAGGTGAACTTGTCTCATAGATGGATTTAATCTTTGTTTGTATCTTCTGTAGTGCAGGCGAAATTGACTATATTGATAGCCATCAGGATTAGATTCTTTGTATTCCTCCCATAATAATTGCAAAGTTATTTTTGTTTTTTTACGGAGTGTCATCTCTTTATAGAGATAGTTCATATCTGGCATAGCCTTTTTAGAGACCACTATAGATGAGTGTTCAGGGAAGAGTTTTAGTTTTAGTTCATCATCATTTAGGATATTTATTTGCTCAATGCTTAGTGAAGAGGTCTTAAATCTTCGTATGTAATCAGAAATTGTACTTTTAGCTACACCTGTAGCACCTTGTATCCGTCGTAGTGACAAATTCATAACACTATGAAGTTGTAAAACATCACGAACTTGTTTCATTGATATTATCCTCATTTAACACCCTTGTAATATTAGTTACAACGAGTGTATTTAAATTTAGAAAATATCTCTTCAGTTTAGTTTTATTAAACTAAAATAAAGTGCCGTTATTTATCTTAAAGTGTCCGAATCATTTCCGGCATCACTGTCCGATTATAAACGGCTCTAGTGTCCGAACTCAATCAGCATTGGTGTCCGATTTGCTCCGTTTTTTGCATGTTGCAAAAATTACTTGATATCAATGAGTGACTTTAATACTTTACAGGTATAATAAAACTATGAAAAGTTATATATTAGTATTTTTACAGTTTTTTATTATATTTTTGATGATACTCCCTGTTGGTGCACCTACAGAAGATCTTGAAATTGGTTTAAGTGTTTTTGGGTTTGGTACTCTTATCGGGGTCTTAGCACTTCTTAAAAATGAGATGGGGAATTTTAACATTCGTCCTGATATTAAAGAAGATTGCACCCTTGTAACTACAGGTATCTATGCATATATTCGCCATCCTATGTATACTGCTGTTCTTATTATGATGGGTGCTATTGTCATCATGTACCCAGTAAAAGCACTCTTTGTGCTCTATAGCGTTTTGATAGTTGTCCTTCTTATAAAAATGTTTTATGAAGAGAGTCTCTGGAAGTGTAAGAGTGAAGAGTATATAAACTATACTCAGAGTACAAAAAGAGTCATACCTTTCATCTTTTAAGGGGTATTTATGGCATTTAGATTTTCTCCTCTTAACACTCTTTCGTGGGTGTAGCACTCCAAAATTTAGCTCAATCACTATGTATGAAAAGATTGGAAAAGTGAGTAGATAATGGAAATAACACTATTAGTAAAATCATTTGTTGGTTTAGTAAGTATCCTCTTCATTCTAATCTTTCTCCTTCTTTATAGTGCAAAAAATAAAAAGATAACAGCCAAAAAGAGTGAGAAAAAAGAGAAACCAATAGTTGATGAGAGTATGGAGTCTTTAGTTGAAATTATTAAAAATAAAAAATCGACTACACAAGAGCTAAAAGTAGCACTTGACAAAGTTCTACAGTTCCATGGCACAATACATGAGAAACTAGGCTCCAGACCACACCCTGACTTCAATCTTTATGCAGAGATAATATTTCGAATCTGCAGACACCCAAATACAAATAAGGATCTTATTCTTCATTTTGATAAAGAGTTAGAGAAAAACAATCCCGCTTATGTGAAAGATATCAATGATTTTCTCTCTAAAGGTTTAGCCTCTAGAGGATTTTAACTAGGCTTGGCGTTTGTTAAACCCAGAACTCCCAAGTTTTGCTTTTGATGTAAAAGAAGTAGAGTAGGATTTGAGATAGGCAGGAATAGCTCGACCTTTTAGCTTCATCATATCTTCAAGCATATACTCTGCTACCTCTTCTGCTTTGAGCTGCTTTACCTCTGTAAGGTAGCTAAAGAGGAGCTCACCTAAACGCTGTAGTGAGATTTTCCAAGTGGAGTCTGTCTGCTCATATATCCATAAACCAAAAGCATAAAAGTTTTCAAACACAGACTCCTCGCCCCACAGTAGGTGAATAGACTTTTTAAAGTTTCCACTATTATATGTTAAATCCCAAAAACGAGCAAAACGTTTCATCACTTGAATATCATTAAAACTTAGTTCACTATTTTTTAAAATGTCATAAGGGGGAATATCACTGTAGAGCATCTCAAAGAGTACGTCATGGCGTTTTATATAAGTTCCAGAGAGCTTTTTAAGTATGCCTATCTGTATCTCACAGCTACTCATGGCCATCAGTTTATCAAGATTGACTCCGAAACTCTCTAAAGACTCTCCTGGAAGACCTACTATAAGGTCAAGGTGAATATGTGCTGTTGTCTCATTTTCTAAAAAGGCTATGTTCTCTTCTATCTTTTGCATTTTAAGTTGGCGAGAGATATTGTCTGCTATCTCTAAGTTAAGAGTCTGTATGCCTATCTCAAGCTGTAGCGCACCATGTGGAAAACTTTTTATCTTCTCTCTAAGTGAAGCTGGGAAGTGGTCTGGAATTACTTCAAAGTGTGCAAAGTAGGGTGCTTCTTTTGAGAGAAAAAAGTCTAAAATACGGTTAGCTGCTTTCATATTGAGGTTAAAAGTTCTATCTACAAACTTAAAGTTACGAGCACCTCTCTGCCAGAGTATCTCAAACTCCTCTAAAACGCTATCGAGGTTAAAGGCTCGTACCTTCTCATCCATAGAACTGAGACAAAACTCACACTCAAAAGGACATCCTCTTGAGATCTCTACATAGATGTAACGGTTTTTGATATCTTCATCTGTGTAGTATTTATAGGGAAGTTGCACTGCTTTGAGGTTAGGAAGTGTCATTTTAATTATTCTCTCAGTCGTACTCTCATCAAGAATACTTTTACAGAGCTCATAAAATGCCACATCACCTTCCCCTTGTATTATGTAGTCGGCATCATCTAAGTTTACTCTA
>Ga0256836_1000047_pt1 | contig 78174 bp, 75 predicted proteins | sample 4561380metaG_FD_185974 | JGI IMG/M metagenome (GOLD analysis project Ga0256836, IMG submission 185974) | Hydrothermal vent microbial communities from Guaymas Basin, Mexico - 4561-380 | ecosystem: Environmental > Aquatic > Marine > Hydrothermal vents | place: Mexico: Guaymas Basin | collected...
CGCTTGAAAAATACTTGCCGTATCTAACCCCGGACGAGAGAAAAGCCGTCGAGGATTACATGGCCGGCCTAAACGAGACACTTCACCAAACCAAAGGGCAGGAGAACCTGTGCATAGCAGTTTTTGCTACTAACCCCGAGGCGATAATTCCGGACTATGGGGGCCACTCCGAGTTCCTAGCCAAATTCGCCCTTGTTGCCGTGTTTGTGGGACTCGCACTGGGGAGGTGCCGGGACAATGAAACACGATAAGACCATCTTCATTTGCATCATTGTCCTTCTGTTCATGGTGCTCGCGACCATTATTCCCGCCGAGAGATACTCCGGCCCCGGCGACCGTTTCATTCTCACCAACGGAGAGTTCAACGAAATCCTTCACTCATTCAACGCTACGAACCTCTGGAACTGCAACCCCAGAGCCATGATGGCCGTCGAATGCAGGGTCTACACCGATGGTGAGCTTAACGAGACGTTATCATTCTTCGAGAGCCTCCCACACGACACCATCGTTCTATATGCGGGAGAAGGGGGTTCATTTAACGTCCTACTCACCAATGAGACCGCCTTTAGGGAACCGCTTCCCCGAAATTGCGTTATCGTAGGCCGCAAGGAAGCCGGTGTCGTCTTCAGCAAAACGGAGCGGGAGAAACTGCGGAGGAAGCTTCAGGCGTTCAAAGAGCTTGAGAGCGTCCTCCAGAACCCAGAGGAAAGGGTGTTTATCCACAATAGGACTGTTGAACTCACCGCCGACCTTGAGTACGCCCTCGGCCTGCGGAGCAAGGGCAGACCCTGCAACATCACCCTCGTCACCGTCAATATAGACTACCCAAAGCCCGAAAGCAACGTTCCGTTCATGGCCCTCCTCTGGACAGGGGCTGGAGTTTCATCCATTGCGGGAGTTATTTTGAGCAGGGATAAGGATAAGAAGCTCGTCTTTGGAGCCCTCCTAGTTCTCTCACTAATTTTTGTTGGGACGTATCTGCACGACTCGTGGGTTCAATGGAATTCTGAGAGGGCAGTTCCAATCATTGAAGCACTCAATGAGAGCAACGCCACCTTTAAGGACGCGAGTAACTTTGCCGTTCTCTACGTCACACTCGACGGCCCTGAAAAGGCAAGAGAACTCGTGGAACTTCTCAACGAGTTCAACGTTAGGGTCCGGGTCACCTGGAACGGGCCCAGAACCCTCAGGCTCGACGGAATACTGTCCCTTGGGAAGCTGGAGACGTTTAAAAACGCCTCTCGAGGAGTGGGCTCTGTATTTATCCACAACAACAGCCCCACTTATGAGGAGTTCATAAGGAAATACGAGCTTGAGAACAAAATAATCGAGGAGCACCTAAACGAGGTATCCCCGAAAAGCAGGGAAGTGCTAAGGGAGGTCATTAGAGAAAACCAGCAGACCATTAAAAACCTAAGAATGGCCATGTATAACCGAGTCCAGCTGATAATCTTGGTTTCGCTTCCATATACTGCCTCGCCGGAGGCCTATCACGACCTCTCTTCAAAGCTGATGTTCGTTGGGGTTTTTCTTGGCCTCGGTTGCATCCTTACCAGCGTCACGGAAGATAAGCGAAACCGTTAATACCCCCAGTGCAGAGGTTCAATCTCGGTGGTCATATGGAGCGCTACGTCCTATCACTGGATGAGGGAACTACCTCAGCCAGGGCTATAATCTTCGACAGAGAGAGCAACATCATCGGACTGGGCCAGTACGAGTTCCCCCAGCACTATCCCAAGCCCGGCTGGGTGGAGCACAACCCGGAGGAAATCTGGGACGCTCAGTTCAGGGCCATCAAAACTGCCCTTGAGAGAGCGAAGGTGGAGCCGGACCAGATAGCAGCGATAGGCGTTACAAATCAGAGAGAAACTACGATAGTCTTTGACCGCGACGGAAAACCGCTCTACAATGCGATAGTCTGGCAGTGCAGGAGAACGGCCGAGATGGTGGAGGAGATAAAGCGCGAATACGGGAACGTGATAAAGGAAAAGACGGGCCTCGTTCCCGACGCGTACTTCTCCGCGAGCAAGCTCAAGTGGCTCCTCGACAACGTTCCCGGTCTGAGGGAGAAGGCGGAGAAGGGCGAAGTCCTCTTCGGAACCGTCGATACTTTCCTAATCTACCGCCTCACGGGTGAGCACGTTACAGATTACTCCAACGCCTCAAGGACAATGCTCTTCAACATAAAGAAGCTCGACTGGGACGACGAGTTGCTCGAAATCTTCGGGATTCCCGAGGGGATTTTGCCAGAGGTGAGAGAATCGAGCGAGGTCTACGGCTACACGAAGAAGGAGCTTTTGGGTGCTGAGATTCCCGTGAGCGGTGACGCCGGTGACCAGCAGGCGGCGCTGTTCGGACAGGCAGGCTTCGAGACTGGAATGGTAAAGGCCACCTACGGAACGGGGAGCTTCATCTTAGCCAACACCGGAAAGACCGTCCGCTACTCCGACAATTTGCTCACGACGATAGCATGGGGACTCAACGGAAAGGTCACCTACGCCCTTGAGGGAAGCATTTTCGTAACGGGTGCAGCGGTTCAGTGGCTCCGCGACGGGATAAAGATTATCAAAAAAGCTTCCGAGACCGAGGAACTCGCGACCAAGCTGGAGAGCAACGAAGGAGTCTACTTCGTCCCGGCCTTCGTCGGCCTCGGCGCACCTTACTGGGATCAGTTCGCGAGGGGACTGATAATCGGCATAACGCGCGGAACGGGAAGGGAGCACCTCGCGAGGGCAACTCTGGAGGCGATAGCATACCTAACGCGCGACGTCATAGAGGAGATGGAGAAGCTCGTCGGGATAAAGGAGCTCCGCGTTGACGGCGGGGCAACTGCGAACGACTTCCTGATGCAGTTCCAGGCGGACATACTGAACAGGCGCGTTGTCAGGCCCGTCGTCAAGGAAACCACCGCGCTCGGCGCTGCCTATCTGGCGGGACTGGCCGTCGATTACTGGGAGAGCCTTGAAGAGATAGAGAGCCTCTGGAAGGCGGAGAAGGTGTTCGAGCCAGGTATGGACGAGGGAACGAGAAGAAAGCTCTACCACGGATGGAAGGAGGCGGTAAAGAGGGCCATGGGCTGGGCGAAGGTCGTGGGGAGTCCCTGATTACCATCCATACCACTAAATTTTTATACCCCGCTTTAGTATAGAACCGGGGGGAGTTATGAGAAAAGAACTCGCAATTTTTGTTGTGCTCCTAATGATTTTCGTGCTTGGGCATGTTTTCTTGGACGATGATAGCACACACGAACTATACGAAGGGAGCCGTTCCCCAGCTACACAAACCACTCCAAATGCGCCCTCCGTTAACCAGGTGCTCATCAAGCTTGGCTCTTACACCTCCATCTGCTGGGAGGTGAACGGAACCTCGCTTTCGGTGCTCGGAATTCAGGCAAAGCGAATCAGGGGCTGTCTTAACCATTCGAACGGCTCCGCGGTTTACTGGATTGAGGACGTTAACGGGAGGAGATTTCCGTACAGGGTAAACTCCACGATGGATGAGATTGAGTGGTCAATTGTTACCCATACAGTCTGGCCAGAGCTGAACATCGTGAACTTCCTCTGGTGGGTTCTGGAAAACGGAAACGTTACGAGCGTCGAAAGAATCGGGAATCACTACGAGTTGCACGCATCCCTCGAGTACGAGGAGGAGTCCAACGCTGGAACCATTGAAGACCCATACTTCGTGAGAATCTCTGAGAGGTGGAACGTTACGCTCATCCTCGATGAAAACGGGGAACCCGTTGGAGGCCATTTCGTCGGGAGGGCTCGGGGTAATTCAAACGTCGTCGGCGCCAACTGGTTCAGGGAAGGGAACTTTACCATCCTCGGCGAATGGAAATGAATGAACACTTCCGTCCATTCAAATCCTGTCCTGCCCTGTCCTTTTTTCTAATGCCCCAAAGGGTTCTTTCATCGCTTTTTTCGCCAAACTAAAGGTTAAGGAAAGCTTTAAAACACCCGACATCGTTTCTGGAGTCAGATTGAGGTGAAGATTATGAAGACGAAAGTTGCCATAATAGGGGCTGGAATCAGCGGGGCGAGCATAGCGAGGGTTCTCAGCAGGTACGAGAACCTCGAAGTCCACCTGATAGAGAAGGCCCCAGACGTGGGCTGGGGGGTGAGCAAGGCCAACACAGCTCTGATTCACGGTGGCTACGACGACGACCCCGAGAAGTATCCCACGAGGGCGAAGCTGTGCATAAGGGGAAACAGACTCTGGCACCAGTGGGTCAAGGAGCTTGAGATTCCGCACGTCTGGAACGGGGCCCTGATAGTCGCAACGAAGGATGAGGACTTTGACGAGCTCGAGAGGCTTTTGGAGCGCGGAAGGAAGAACGGCGTCCCCGAGATGAGAATCGTTGATAGGGATGAGCTCTTCCACCTTGAGCCAAACCTCACGAGGGAAGCGATTGGAGCGCTGTGGGTTCCAATAGTGGGCCAGATTGGGCCGATTCCAGCCGTTATTGCGATAACCGAGAACGCCGTTGCGAACGGTGTGAAGACGCACCTCGAGACGGAGGTTACTGGCATAAAAGTCGAGAACGGCGAGGTTAAGGGTGTTGAGACGAAGGACGGCTTCATCGAGGCGGACATCGTTATCAATGCAGCGGGTCTTTACGCGGACAGAATAGCGAGAATGGCAGGCATAGACTACTTCGAAATCCACCCGAGGAAAGGTGAGTACTGGATTTTTGACGACGACGTTCCCGGGCCGAAGCGCGTCCTCTTTCCGACGCCGACGCCGATAAGCAAGGGAATAGTCGTGACCACCGAGATTTCAGGACATCTGATGATAGGGCCGAACGCCCAGGATTTACCGCCCGAGGAGAAGGAGAACCTCGCCACCACAAGGGAGGGCCTTGAGCAGGTCTGGGAGGGGGCCAAGAAGCTCTGGCCACAACTCCCGCCAAGGAACAAAGTAATCAGGACTTTTGCAGGTCTAAGGCCCGAGCCGACGGGAGGAGACTTCATAATCAAAGCCGAGGAAGAGGTCTGGGGCTTCATCAACGTCGCTGGAATACGCTCACCCGGCCTGACGAGCGCCCCTGCGATAGCCTATGAGGTAGCGGAGATTATAAAGCGCGACCTTGGAATCGAGCTGAAGGAAAAGGAGAAGTGGAACCCCTACAGGAAGGAAATCAGCCACTTCTTCACCATGACGCCCGAGCAGGTGAACGAGGCTATCAAGAAGAACCCAGCTTACGGAAAGATAGTGTGCCGCTGTAACAACGTCAGCGAGGGCGACATCCTTGAGGCCATAGAGAGGATGAAGTTCATAGGTGTTAAAACACCGAGCGTTGATTCCGTCAAGTTCAGGACTAAAGCCACAACTGGAACCTGCCAGGGAAGCTTCTGCAGGCCGAAGATTGTCCAGCTTCTTGCCAGGGAATACGGAGTAGAGCCCTGGAAAGTTACGCTAAAGGGTAAGGGAAGCGAGATTGGAATAGGAGACGTCAAGGTTCTCCTCAGGGGGGATGCCTGATGTTCCCGAGGATTCCAATGCTGAGCTACGACGTCGTTGTCATCGGTGGCGGTCCGGCCGGAATGGCGGCCGCGATTAGAGCCAAAGAACTCGGGCTAAAGGTTTTGCTCCTCGACGAGAACGACTACCTTGGAGGAATACTCCCCCAGTGCATTCACCCCGGCTTCGGCCTGCACTATTACAGGGAAGAGCTGACAGGACCCGAGTTTGCTTCACGCCTCGCGAAGAGGCTGGTCGAGCTTGGCGTGGAGTACAGAACGGCCGCGAGGGTTCTCGAGATTAAAAACTACTCCGACCTCGAGAAGGTTGTAATCTTCACATCGCCGGGCGGGGCCTATCAGGTCTGGGCGAAGGCGGTAATCTACGCCGCGGGAGCGAGGGAGAGGCACGCCTTCGAGATAGGAATCGTCGGTGACAGGGTTTCGGGAATCTACACGGCCGGAGAGGCCCAAACGCTGATGGACCTCTATGGCATAATGCCAGGTAAGGAGATAGTCATCGTGGGTTCGGGCGACGTTGGGCTGATAATGGCGCGCCGGTTCGCCCTTGAAGGCGCGAAGGTCAAGGCCGTTGTCGAGCTGATGCCCTATCCCGGGGGACTGGCGAGAAACGTGATGATTCTCAGGGACTTCAATATTCCTCTCTACCTGAGCCACAAGGTCGTGGAAGTCCGCGGAAAGGGCCGCGTTGAGCGGGTAAAGGTTGTCAAAGTCGACGAAAACCTCAACGAAATTCCCGGAAGCGAGTTCTGGATTGAGGCGGATACGTTGATAATATCTGCAGGTCTCGTCCCGAGCGTTAAAAAATTGAAGAAGATAGGGGTTGAGATTGACCCCGCAACGGGCGGACCGGTCGTGAACGACAGGCTGGAAACCAGCGTCCCGGGGATATTCGTTGCCGGGAACTCGCTCCTGATAAACGACCTCGTTGACTACGTCGCAGAGCAGGGTGAATTAGCGGCGGAGGGGACCAAGGAGTTCATCGAGAACGGGGGAATCGAGAGCAGGAAGTGGGTTAAGGTAGAGAAGGGTGAAAACGTCCGCCTGATTGCGCCCCACTACCTCAGTGGAGATAGGGACGTCTACCTCTACCTGCGCGTGTCTAAGCCGATGGAGGACGTCGAGCTCAGGATTCCAGAAATCGACAAGGGGATGAAGCTCCCCGTGGTCAAGCCGGCCGAGATGCTGAGGATAAAACTGAAGGCAGAGGAAATCAGAAAGGCCGAGAAGCTCACCGTGGAGGTGGTGAAGGCATGATATACCGCTTCACATGCATCGTCTGCCCCCTTGGCTGTTCAATCGAGGTCGAGGTGGAAAACGGAAAGGTCAAGGAAGTCAAGGGGTGCAGGTGTCCTCGCGGTAAGGAGTGGGCAGTTCAGGAGGTCACCAACCCAAAGAGGGTCGTGATGAGCGTCGTGCCGGTTGAAGGAGGAGCCCTGCCCACAGTGAGCGTCAAGACGGCCGAGCCGGTGCCGAAGGAGAAGATACCCGAGCTTATGAAGTTTCTGGCGAAGCTCAGGCTCAAAGCCCCGGTGAAGGTCGGAGAAACTGTTGCGGAGTGGAAGGGGATAAAAATAGTGGCGACGAGAGGGGCTTAGTCCCAGAGTCCATCAAAACGTGGGGCGTTTTCCACCCCCTTCGGCTTTTCTATTACCACGGGCTCGTTAATCTTGTTAAGAGCCTCGCTGTCGTGAACTATCACGTGGACTGGAATCGTATCGTTGGTGAGTGAGTGGGGGATATTGAGGGTGAGGTCAAAGTACGTCTCAATGTAGTATGGGGTGCCATCCCTCTTGAGCTTCACGAGAACCCAGCCATCATGGGTCTCAACGGTGCCGTTTATCTCGAAGAGTCTGTCCAAGGCATAGGTTCTCCCCGTGGCGTTGGCGAACTGCTCGAAGGTAACGTTGAGCTTGAACTGGTAACCACCATCAACGGGCATTATGCTCACGTTGGTCGAGTTGAGGATTGCCCGTATCGCATCGAGGTTGTAAGAGCCGGCGCCGGTTTCCTGGTTATCGGTGGCGTTGTACCACTTACCGTCAACTTTGAGGTAGGTATCGTTGCCCTCAATATAAAGGGGCCAATTGAACGTTATGTTGAGGCCGTTGTAGTAGACCCAACCGGTATAGTTGCCAAGGGCCCTCTTCTTCATGCGGTCCATCATGGCTTTTATCCTGAAATGCATGGTCATATTGACGGTGGTATTGTCGTCAGGTATCGTGAAGTCCATGGCCATCGTGAAGTTCTCATCATAATGGGCCGTTTTTATGTTCTTTATGGCCTTAATGACCTTCTCCTCGGTTAGGCCGGTGCTCTTACCAACGCATCCGGCGGCGAGGACAACAATCGCAACGAGGAACAGCGAGAGGGCAACCTTCCTCATCACTACTACCTCCGCTCGTTTTCAAGTAGGGGAGGAGAATCGAGTTTAAATACTTTTCGATTAAGGAAAAATTGAAAACTATATTGGATAAAACACCCTCATTGTAAGTGGTTACAACTAGAGGAATATCGTTCTTGAGAGAGAAGAAAGAGGTTAACACCACTCCCCGAGGACCATAAAGTTTCCCGTCAACAGGCCCTCACTTCCCCCAGCAGAGATGTAAGTTCTCCGCTCGAAAACACCTCAAAGAAGTCTCCTATTGGAATCCACACTAAGAACAAGCCTCATGCTGAGCTTGGTGGTTATAATATAGGGGTTTTCAAGCGGACCGGCGTTCACGGTCTCCGTCCTGTTGAGCTGTAACGTTAAGTGATAAATCTCATCTGAACGGGTGATGTTTACAAGCTTTCCGTTCTGGGCGACGTATCTGATGAAGTTCAAAACGTTCCACTCAATCCACGCACTGTTGAAGGCCAAATCTCTGAGAAAAGTATCGTTGGTTTCAGGGTTCAAAACAACAGCATACTCCCTTCCATCCCTGATTATCCTCCAGAACGCGCTGGAGTTCTAAAGGATGTAAGAAGTGTAAGGAGAAAAACAACAAAAATCGCCAGGAGAACGCGTTTCATCAGTTATACTTCGAATTTCTGGAGGAAAATCCTCAAATCCGTTTTGAAGGGCTCCTCGGCGCGCTGGAGCTCCTCGTTCAGAAGCTGGAGGAAGTTCTCCTCGTCGGTCGCCTCCTCCCAGAGCCTTCTAACGAGGTTCTCCAGCCTGTCCCAGTACTCCACGTAGGGGCGGGCTTCAAAGAGGGCCCGTTCAAGCTTTTCGTCGTTTTTCACCGCCATCCCCTCCTGAAGAGGTAATACCAGAACCTCTGCCTGTCTTCTTCTTCTCCCAGGATGAGGAAGTAGCGGAGGATGGAGAGGTTAACGAGGAGGAGGAATATCAGCATTATGTTATAGGCCGGAACAGTCGCGCTCAAGAAGGCGAAGTAGTCCCAGGTGAAGTGAAGGAATATCGCAAGGGCGTAGAAGTTGCCCAGGATTACGGGTCGGCCCTCCGCCCTTAGGCCGTAGCCCACCCCTATTATAGCGGTCCACGTTGCGTGGGCGATTGGCGTCAGGAATGCCCTCGTCAGCGTCACCGCGACGCCCCAGCCGAGGCCGTAGAGGAAGTTTTCGGTGGCGGCGAAGCCGAGACCCGCGGCGACTCCGTAGACGAGGCCGTCCATTATACCGTCCATCTGGCCGGCCTTATAGGGAAACCTGACCGCGAGGGCCTTGGCCGGCTCCTCAACGAGACCAGCAACAAGCGCAACGTAAAAGGCCGTCGTTGGGAGAATGGGCTGTATAAGACCTCCAACGGTCAGAACACTCTCTAGGATGTAAGATATGCCAACCGAGAGCGTCGCACCGAGGAGGAACGTCGCTATAACGTAGCGCTTTGGTTCTGGCTCGTACTTGTCCTTGTGATAGAAGTACCAGAGTATCGCGAGTGCAGGAGCGTAGGCGAAGAACAAAAGCGTTGTCAGCACGTCCATCGCTATCACCTATGAGGGTAATCTTTGAGGGGTTTAAATCTTTCGTTATAACCGTGAGAGAACTTCCCGAAGCTGGGACAGCTTCCCGAAGTCTAGGAGTTCATTATCGAGGGGCACCAAAACCCTAAAGTCCTCCGGGTAGAACCGCAGAAATGGCGAAACAATTTCTCTGAGAACGTCGTTGCCGTAGGCCCAGGGGCTGAACGCGGGCAGGACGATGAGCTTCTCGCCGAGGAGAAAGGCCGGGACCTTAACGATGGCCCCAACCTCGTCCCTGAGCCTTATCGCCGGGTGCTCGTGGCCGATTATGAAGCGCTCACCTTCAACGACCCTGTGACCGTGAACGAGCTTCCACCTTCCGAGCTTAAGTTCATCAACGACCTCAACGCCGAGCTCTCGGAGCCAGAGAGTTCCAACGTCGTGGTTCCCTCTGACGAGGACTATCTCTTCAACGAGCGGACCAATCTCTTCGAAAAACGCCTTGAGCTCCGCCCTCTCACGCCACTCCGGGATGAAGGAGTGCTTCAGGTCGCCGTTTATGATGAGCCTCTTCGGCCTTTCGCGCTTTATCAGGCCCTTTAAATCCCCCACGACCTCATGGAAAACCCTGGGGAGGTAGAACCCCTCCCTGGCCATCGCTATCTCGTATCCGAGGTGCAGGTCGGATATGATGAGGTTTCTTCCCAGGAGCAGTGCCTTCTCAGGGAGGGGCTTCGGTTCCATGGTTGTGGGTTCGTTTAAATGCTTTTAAACTTTGTTAGGGAAACCGAAAAGGTTTTAAGTCCGTCCGCCGAGGTAACAATGGTGAGTAAAAATGGCCTATATTGGGTTTGCGAGGAGTCCTCATGGGCCCGCGAGGACATACGAACTTATTCTTGAGGAGCTAAGGAAAAGGGGATTCCGCGTTGATTTCTCAAAGCACCACTGGATGGGGGATGTTCCATTCGGGCTCGTCATCGCGGAAACGGATAACGGGAAAATAGCGGTCAGGTGGAACCTTGGGCGGGAATTCAGCCTCAAAATCGAAGAGGTAAGCGACGAGGACTGGGATGAGTTTGTGGAGGACACCCTGGAGTACCTCAGCGGCGATTGATGTAGTGGATTCCGGTTTCATTCACCATTTCTTTGACTGTCTCAAGGCCCAGGAGCATGTAGTTTTTGTCCATAGGCGGCGCTATGTAACCGATGTAAGAACCATTCACGAACTTCCAGCTCCCTATTTCCTGGAAGTAAACCTCGTTGCCGTTTGAGGAGCTCTTGCTCGTCCAAACTACTATTGAGAGGGTTTCAAGTTTTTGAGTGAAGTTAACTGCAAGGTAGCCGTAGCCAAGGTTCCCCTCGCATTCGGTATCGTTCGTTTCAAAGCCAAGGGCTTTCAACGTTCCAGCATCAATTTCATAAACGGTGAGCACTCCAGTTGGTGTAAAGTTGTAAACGTACGCGACGGAGCAGTCATCGAGGAGCCTGTCCCCAATGGTGAACTGCCACTTTCCTTCTGGAGGTGAAGGGCCGAGGTAAATCGCCGTAACGTTAGGGGGTGCAGGGGTTATACCACCCATGAGGTCCTTCCACCAAGGGCCTATGGAGAGGACTAGTATCGCAACAAACGCGACCAGTGATAGTATCACTACCCTGCTCTTGAAGGGGCTCTTCATGGGCATCCTCCAAAGGTAGTTGGAGAACATCCTAGAAATAGTTTATCATTCTAGATGTTTTCTCTTTTGGACGTTCTCAATCACATCGAACAGGCTCCACAGATCCCTTATGACGTGAAGGTGCGGAATTAGGGCAAGCTTCTCTCGGTTCTTCTCAACGAAGCGAGCGGTAAACGGGAAGTAGTACCACACGAACTCCGTGTTCTCGTCGCCCCTGCCAATGAAGCGCCAGGGCTTGTCGTCCACCCAGATGAAGGTCTCGTTCCCGTACTTCTCGCGGACGAGCTGAAAGGCCTCGTCGAGCGTCATCTTCCTGCCAAAGACGATAACGTCGTCGAAGAGGTCATAGAGGCCGGCCATCTTCAGCCGTTTGACCTTCATGCCGTCTATGAAGTCCTCTGCCGAGAAGGATATGACCGTGTGCCCCTCTTCCCTAAGTCGCTTTAGGAACTCAGGGGCATCGTCTATGGGCCGACTAAGCTTCGCCCTCTCGATGAACCACGTCTCGAAGAACTTTGTCCGGAGGAAGAACGGCGGTTTGTGGGTCTTTTTATGGCCCCCGAGGCTCGGCCTCTCGAACTGGAGCTCAATTTTGGTCAACAGCTTCGCCCACAGCCCCTTTCCAGGGAGCCAGCGGTAGCGCTTCTCAAGTGCCCGCTTAAAGGCCTCCTCTATGCAGGAGTAGCTGTCCACGAGCGTTCCGTCGAAGTCGAAGCCGATTATCATTGACGACCCCTTAACTGGGGAGGATGATGGACATTTAAGCGTTGTCCCGGGTGACTTTTTCCATGTCGGATGATACGGCATGACCTGGAGGGCTCCAAAAACTATAACCCTAATAACTCGAAAAAGTTTTAACCACGCGTCACCTCACAAGCCTCGCATACACTTGGGGTGATAAAATGAAGAGGGCTGGAGCCATAGTTCTCGTCCTTATAGTACTCGGTGGGCTGGGCTTCGTGAGCGCCTGGCCGACGAACGGACCGACCCTCGAAGACCCAATGAACGTCCACCAGAAGCTGACCTACAAGGCCATACAGGCTGTCTACAGGGACAACCCGACCCTCGGCTCGATACTCATGCAGTACCGGGACCAGCTCCTCTACGGAGCATACGACGAGGACTGGCGCGGTGGAAGCATCGAGTTCAAGGGCAAGACCTACACCCTCCAGAGCCAGTACCACTTCCTTGACCCGATGGATCACGCCGAGCTTCTTACAGTCAATCTCTTTGGCGATGCGGACACATCGGCCGCCGACATGGCCCAGAGGCTCTACGAGCAGGCGGTTCAGCTCTGGAAGGAGGGCAAAAGGGAGGAGGCCATGCTATACCTCGGCAGGACGGTTCACATTCTCGAGGACATGAGCATGCTCGTTGCCCACACGACCCCCCACATGTTCGAAGACCTTGAGCAGTTCAAGTACATAGAGAACGCCCACGACTTCGTCGAGAACGAGGTTTCCCCCGCCGTCGCCGACGACATACTCAACGACCGCGTCCCCCTCGACCTCACGCCGATAAAGTGGTGGCAGATTCCTCAGGAGAAGGAGAGGTTCATCATGGGGAAGGACATCTACGTTGCCGACAACGAGAACGGCCACATGAGCCTCGCCAACGGCGTCGCCTGGGCCTACGCCGACCTCATCGCCCACAACTCCTGGCGTTACATGCTCTACTCGACCGGCAAGGACATCAATCTCTGGAGCGAGCGCGGCCACCTCGGAAGCTACTTCTGGACGAAGGAGCTCAAGAAGGGCGACTGGAGCGTCCTCAAGCTTGAGTTCAAGGGAGCCAGCTCAATAACCATCGTCTTCAAGGACATAGACATGCAGAACGCCTACTTCAAGACCCTCGGCTACGTTGAGGTCTACGACAAAAACTGGAACCTAATCGCCCGCTACGCCCAGGACCCGAACCCGCTCAAAGACACCAGAGTCACCGTTCCGGGGGATACAGTCTACATCTACACCCACGTTGATAAGGACGACTGGCTCGACGACGATGTCGACGGCTGGGCGATAAGGAACATCGAGCTCCACGCCAACTTCGACGTGAACGCACCGAGCGGCTTCAAGACCCTCGACGGTAGAGAGTACAGCCTCGTCCAATGGTCCGTCTACGAGACCATGCAGTACGACATAAGGGCCGTCGCCGGGCTCATGGAAAAGTTCTTCGAGGACGTCGGCGTTACCAGCTAATCTCTTCTCTTTTTTTGAGCACAAAGCATATATTCCACCCAGCCAACTTTTAAACGACCGTCTTAACCTTTCGAGGTGATTGCCATGGGAAAGCACTACCTTCCCAACCTCGCTCAGAGGGATGAAATGCTGAAGGAAATCGGCTTCAGCTCAATCGAAGAGCTCTTCTCGGACGTCCCCGAGGGAATGGTGAAGGAGTTCAACCTCCCAGAGGGAAAGAGCGAGTACGAGGTCTTCCTCGAGCTCAACGAGGTCCTTTCGAAGAACAAAACCGTCCTCGAGATGCCGAGCTTCCTCGGCGCTGGAACCTACTTCCATTACGTCCCAGCTCACGTTAAGTACCTCATCGAGAGGAGCGAGTTCCTGACCGCTTACACCCCCTATCAGCCCGAGATAAGCCAAGGTATGCTCCAGGCTCTCTTTGAGTACCAGAGCATGATGGCCGAACTCTACGGCCTGCCGGTCGTCAACTCCTCGATGTACGACTGGGGAACGGCAATAGCTGAGGCCGCTTTGATGAGCGTCAGACTTCACAGGGGCAAAAGGAAGCGCTTCGTGATTCCAAAGGCGATAAGCCCTGAGAAAAAGGCCGTCATCGAGACATACACGCGCGGTGCAAACCTTGAGATAGTCGAGGTTCCCTGGGACGAGAGGGGCCAGCTCGATATCGAGAAGCTCAAGGAATCCGTTGAAAATTCGGCTGGTGTTTACGTCGAGATGGCCAACTTCTTCGGCCTGGTTGAGGAGAACGTTAGAGAGATAGGCGAGATAGCCAAGGAAGCAGGAGCTTACTTCGTCGTTGGGGCCGACCCGACGATGCTCGGAATCTTCGAGGCGCCGGGCGAACTCGGGGCGGACATAGCGGTCGGTGAGGCTTCATACCTCGGCAACCCGATGAACTTCGGCGGGCCGAGGGCAGGAGTTTTCGCGGTCAGGAACGACAAGAAGCTCATCCGCCAGATGCCGGGCAGGATAATCGGAATGACGAGAGATGCTGAAGGAAAGAGGGCCTTTGTCATGACCCTCCAGACGAGGGAACAGCACATAAGACGCGCCAAAGCTACCTCAAACATCTGTTCGAACGAAGCACTCGTTGCCGTTGCTTCCGCCATACATCTGGCCAGTCTCGGGCCGAAGGGCTTGAGGGAGCTCGGCGAGGTCATACTCAAGAACACCGCCTACCTGAAGAAGAGGCTGGGCGAAGTGGCCGAGATTCCCTTCGAGGGCCTCTACTTCAAGGATGTTCCTGCTCGCTTCGAAAAGCCATACAGCGAGATACACGAGGCCCTTCTCGCGAGGGGAATACACGGCGGCTACTACATAGGTAAGCACTTCCCGGAGCTCGGCGAGACCGCGCTCTTCTCGGCAACTGAGACGACGAGGAAGGAATGGGTTGAGGTCCTAATCGAGGCCCTCAAGGAGGTGGCCTGAATGTTCCGCCAGGCTAAGTGGGACGAACCCCTAATCTTCGAGCTTTCCCGCGAGGGACGGGTCGGTTATACGTTGCCGAAGCCGATTGAGGACGTTGATGTCGAAATTCCCGAGAAGCTCAGAAGGAAGAGCAAACTCGGCCTTCCCGAGCTGAGCGAGCCGGAGATAGTGAAGCACTACACCCGCTTGAGCGAGATGAACTATGGAGTAGATTCTGGCATCTATCCCCTCGGCTCGTGCACCATGAAGTACAACCCCAAGATAAACGAGGAGATTGCCGGTCACCCCGGGGTCGCCTACGTCCACCCGTATCAGGACGAGAGAACCGTCCAGGGCGCGCTTAGAATAATGTGGGAGCTGGAGCAGTGGCTCAAGGAGATAACCGGCATGGACCGCTTCACGCTCCAACCAGCTGCCGGGGCAAACGGCGAATTCACCGGCGTTTCCATAATAAGGGCTTACCACCTCGACAACGAGGAACCCCAGAGGGACGAGATGCTGGTGGCCGATTCCGCCCATGGAACGAACCCGGCCAGCGCGGCGATGGCCGGCTTCAAGGTCATCGAGATTCCCTCGACGGAAGAAGGGACGATGGACCTGGAGGCCCTTGAGAACGCGGTCGGCGAGAGGACGGCTGGATTAATGCTCACAAACCCCAACACCCTCGGTATCTTTGAGGACGAGATATTGGAGATAGCGAAGATAGTGCATAAGGCCGGCGGGCTTCTATACTACGATGGGGCGAACCTCAACGCCGTCCTCGGAAAGGTTAGACCAGGCGACATGGGCTTCGACGTTGTTCACCTCAACCTGCACAAGACGTTCTCAACACCGCACGGTGGAGGCGGGCCGGGAAGCGGGCCGGTCGGAGTTAAGGACTTCCTCAAGGACTACCTGCCCGTTCCGCTGGTGAGCTACGACGAGGAGAACGACCGCTACTACCTCGACTACAACGTGCCCAAGAGCATAGGGAAGGTGAAGGAGCTCTACGGCAACTTCGCGGTCATGGTGAGGGCTCTCGTTTACCTCAAGGTCATGGGCAAGGAGGGACTGAAGAACGCGAGCGAGATAGCTGTTCTCAACGCCAACTACCTGACGAGAAAGCTTTTGGGAACGAAGGGCTACGAGTTGCCAGGCAAAAAGCTTAGAAAGCACGAAACCGTCTTTTCAGCCGAACCGATGAAGAAGGAAACTGGCGTGACGGCAATGGACGTGGCGAAGAGACTTCTCGACTTTGGACTGCACGCGCCCACCGTTTACTTCCCGCTGATTGTGCACGAGGCTCTGATGATTGAACCGACAGAAACCGTCAGCAGGGAAGAGATTGACGCATACGTCGAGGCGCTGAAGAGGATAAGCGAGGAAGCCTACAACAACCCCGAGGTCGTTAAGGGCGCTCCCCACAACACAGCAGTTAGGCGCGTGGACGACGTTCTTGCCGCCAAAAAGCCCGTCCTCAGCTGGAGGATGTACCTCGAGCTGAAGGAGAAGGGCGAAGTAGACTACTAACTCCAATTTTTCTATATCATTTTACGGACCCTTAAAAAGAAACCCGGTCTAAAATAACTTTTTAGACCTCCTTGAAATTGCGGTAGAATAAAGAATCACGAACCTTGGTCAAACTTCGCGCTCAGCCTTTGAGAAAGGCTGGCGAAAAGAGCGCCCTTCTCACCAAAGGGCAAAAACAGTCGTGCATTTGCCGAGTGCAAGTTTGGACAGGGTTTAACACCAAACAAGGCTTTTCAAGCAGTTCCAACTTTGTTATTAGCGTCCGAAGGACGCCGTTTAAAGGATGGAACACTCACCAAAGAGCACGTGGATAAGAAACCCACTTGGAAATTAATACTTCAAAAAAGCACTTAATCTTCCGCCAGCGCTTGCGAAGCAAGGGCTGTAATGGAGCCCCGGGCGGGGTTTGAACCCGCGACCTGCCGCTTACCAAGCGGCCGCTCCACCAGGCTGAGCCACCGGGGCGCTGTTGACGTTGATACGATGGAGGGAGCCTTTATAAATTTTTCTCTCCGAGCTTCTCGACGAGACCCCCAAGGACATCCTTGAACGCTGAAGCGTCAATCCACTTGATGCCCATCTTCTGCGCCCACGTCAGGATTCCAACGTCCGCAGAAACTATCGTCGCGTCCAGCTCTTTGGCGAGAAGGATTAACTCAAAGTCCTCCTTGCTGTCAACGATTCCTTCTCGAAGGGCCTTGCGGTAGTTCCTCCGGAGCTTCTGGATTATCTTGTCCACGTTGTCCGTCTCGACGACGCTTTCTCGAACGGCCTTCTCTGCAACTCTAAGCCCCTTGTCAACCCGTCTCCTTATGTCGTCTATGAGCTCGTAAACGACGAAGGCCGGAATCTTGAGGTCGTGCAGGTTGGGGGGCTTCTTGATGATGTAGAGCTCTATCTCCGGCTTCAGTTCCTCGTCAACGAAGTGCATGACCTCACGGTAGATACCAGGTGGCATGTAAAACTCCACCTTCCCGAAGAGCTTCTCGGCGTAGTCTAAGAAGGTCCTCATGGCCTCGGTCGGGTTATCGCCGAAGTCCTTCCGGATTTCGGGGTTGACGAATATGCTCGTGTCGAGGACGAACCTCAGCGTCATCGGCCACCACAAGGTTATTTAGGGTCTGGGCTTTAAAAGGTTGGGTGGAAGCATGAAGGTCGGCGTTGCTTTCGGGGTTAGCGAACTCGCGAATCCGAAGTCGTTTGAGAAGAAGGCCTCCGAGTTCCTCACAACCCTCGCAAAGGACTTCGACGTCGTCGGCGGTTTTATGCTGAGCTCAAAGGCGGACTTTCGGGAGGCCAAGGAGGAGCTCAACTTCAACGAGGTTGACGCCATAATCCTCTACCCCTTAACGGGTGGAACTGAAGGGTTCCTCAAAGAGTTCTTCGTCTTCAGAAGGCCCACCGTAATCTTCGGCGACCCCTTCAACAACTCCCTCGCCGCTGGAATCGAAATCAGGGAGTTCCTGCGTGAGCGGCTCGTTCCCTCGACGCTTGTCAAGGACATGAACGAGCTCAAGGCCGCTTTGCTTGCCTACGAGGATTCCCTCGAAACCCTTGAACCATTCCTCCGGGCCAGGCTCGGCCTCATCGGCAGAATCTCCCCCTGGCTCGTCAACGAGAAGTTTGAGCTCCCCTACACGAGGATTAGCCTCAAGAAGTTCTACGAGTACTACGATAAGGTGAGTGATGAAGACGGCTGGAAAGTCGTTGAGGAAATCTTTGAGCGGGCGAGTGAAGTGAAGGAACCCGGAAAAGATGCCTTAACAAAGGCGGGCAGAATCTACCTCGCAATCAAAGAAATCCTGCGCGATTACAGGCTCGATGGCTTCACGATAGGCTGTTTCGACTTCATAGGCAAGCTCAACGCAACGCCCTGTCTGGCCCTCGCGATGTTCAACGCCGAGGGAATTCCAGCGGGCTGTGAGGGCGAGCTGAACTCGCTCCTCGGGATGTACATTGTAAAGAAGTACTTCGATAAGCCCGCCTTCATGGGCAACGTTGCGGACTTCGGGGAAGACCACGTGATAATCGCCCACTGCACCGCACCCCTGCTCTGGCGCTACCGCTTGAGGAGCCACTTCGAGAGTGGCATAGGTGTTGGCGTTGACGTCGAGTTTCCGAGGGGGAAGGCGAGCCTCTTCAAGCTCTGCGGGAGGCGTGCGGTGGTTGCGGGCGTTGAGGTTGTCGGAAACGAGCATCTTGAGAACAGGTGCAGGACGCAGGTGAAGCTCAGGATTGAGGATGCCCCAGAGTTCCTCGACGGAACACTCGGAAACCACCACTTGATGGCCTACATTGACCCTGAAGAACTGGCAGATTTGCTCAGCGAACTGGGCTTTGAGGTTATGCTTTACTGATTTTCTCTTTCGATTCATATACCAAAAGGTTATAGCCACAAACGTTCTAAGTTTTTAGGGGGTGAGAGCTATGAGGCCAGCCCAAGCCGCGATAGAGTACCTGTTTATGATTGCCCTTGCGCTGATTATGGTTTATGTAGCCGTACGTTTAATGCGTCAAACAACAGAACAGGCGACCCAGCAAATAAATAAAACGAGTGAAGAGCTCATCCAGATTCTCCGGAATATGAGCTCTAACGGGTAGCTGAGACAATTCCAAGTTTTTCTCCTATCAATGCTGCAGTGAGTACCAAGACAAGGCCAAGTGCCACTATCCCTGGATGTAACGATGCTGCGGCAAACGCCACAACTATGAGCGCTACCCTGTATGCTTTGTTGAGGTGCCCTTTCAGCCATCCTGTGAATCCCACCGATAGCATGTAGAGCACGAGTATCGTTGCAAGAAGGTCATAGACCACCGTCGCCGCCATTTTTATCGTCCAATCGCTGACCGTTATTATGAACATCTCCGGGTGCGTGAAGTAGATGTAGGGGCCGATGTATCCCGCTATTGCGTAGCGAACGGCGTTGAGGGCCGTCTTCCAGAAGTCACCGCCTGCCAAGGCCGAACCCGCGTAGCTGGCGAGCGCTACGGGTGGCGTTATATCTGCAAGGATTCCGAAGTAGAACACGAAGAAGTGCGCCGCGAGGAGGGCTATGGCTGTTCCAAAGCCCGGAACCGGCTGGTTATATGGGGGGACGGAGCTAACTGCTTGGTAAATCGCGGGCGCCATGACGAGTGATGTTATGATGTAGTTCGCCGTTGTCGGGACGCCCATTCCAAGTATCAGGCTGAAAATCATCGTGACTATGAGCAGGAGCCAGAGGTTTCCGCCCGTGAGGTCTGCCAGACGATAGCCGAGGGAGTTGGCGAGGCCGGTTATCGTTAGAGAGCCCTGTATAAGTCCAGCACTTGCAGCCGCGAGCATAACGGCTGTGCTCGTCTTTCCTGCCTCTATCATTGACTCGTAGGTCGCCGAGAACATCTCCTTTCCGTCGTGCGTCTTCGATATCGCTCCAACGATTAGCGAGAAGATTATTCCAAAGATTCCCGTAAGGAAGAGAAGGTTCTCCTTGCTCATGCCGATTGCCTGGTTGAAGGCTATGAACAGCAGGAACAGCGCCGTTATGTAGAACTTCTCGTTGAACTCCACTTCCTTCTTCAGCGCGCCGAGGACGAAGAGGAGAGCCGTTAGGGCGACGAGGAGTGGGTAGCCTTTGCCTACGAACATTATGAACGTTCCGATGAGAACTATTGCCACGTAGAGTGCTTCATTGCCCTTAATCCCGTCTTTGGAAATCCAGGCAACCCAGATTGCGATTCCCAAGGAGGATATTGCCGCGATGTGAGCCGGGATTCCCCAGACGAGGGCGACCGTTATGACGACTATCGGCAGGAGGATGTAGCTCTTCCTCAGGAAGTAGCGTATCGGCTTGAAGTGCTCCTTGGGCATGCCCTTGAGGCCGAGCCTCTTGGTTTCCCTGTCTATGAAGAGGTAAACTCCCGAGTAGTAAACGAGGGCCGGAATAACGGCCGCGATGATTATCTTATTGTACGGTATTCCAAGGAACTCCGCCATTATGAAGGCCGCCGCGCCCATTATCGGGGGCATTAGCTGGCCACCGGTCGATGCCACAGGTTCAACGGCCCCCGCTATTTCTGGAGGGTAGCCGGCCTTCTTCATCAGCGGTATCGTGAAGGTTCCGGTGGTAAGGACGTTGGCGACGCTTGAACCGCTGACGGTTCCCATGAGACCGCTCGCTATGACGGCGGCTTTGGCCGGGCCTCCCGGGCGGGAGCCGAATAAGCTTAACATGAACTCGGTAATGTAGTCGCTTATGCCTATTTTGAGCAGGAAGGCTCCGAAGAATATGAAGGCGAAAACATAAATCGTCATGACGTAGAGTGGTGTCGCGAAGATTCCCTCGCTGGCGAGGTACATGTGTTCCGTGAACACCATCCAGTTGAAGTTAATGTTCTGAATGGCGTAGCCAAGGAACACTATGACGACCAGGGGGAGAACCCAGCCTATCACCCTCCTTGTGGCTTCGAGGACGACGAGTACGGCTATGAGGGCGAATATCACGTCCCTCTGGTAAACCGTCGCGTTCTCGGCGTAGCTTGGATACCTGAAGAACAGGTAAAACATCGTTATCAGACTCAGGGCTATGAAAACGTAGTCAATCAATCCAACGTTTTTGAATCTCTCAGAGCGCCGGAAGGGGTAGAGAAGGTAGGCTATGATAAGAATCATCGCTAGAACGAAAGCCTCTCCCTGCTGGCTCTGGAGTGTGTAGAGAAGGAAGTTGAGCTTTATTCCAACGCGGGAAAGCATGTCGTAGAGGGCTCCGTTGAAGTTGAAGATGAAGAGAATCTCGTATATTCCAATGAGCACCGCCGATACCGTCACGACCATTTCAAGCTTTGGGGGCAGTTTTCTCGTCCTGCTTATTACCTCCTCAAGTTCCTCAACTTCCACATGCTTCTCTTCCAAAGTTAACACCTCCCTAAGGCTGTGAGAATCAGGGGGCACCTCTCAACCCGGAAATGTACGAGTCCCGGGGTCGGTGGCCTGATTACAGACGCGTTGTTCACGACGATTTGAGGCCGGTTGAAGGGTATGAACCAGTAGTCGAGGCTCTTCCCGAGGGGCTGGTTGATGACCTTGTAGTAATAGTCGCCCTCCCTGCCCTGGATGTCCTCCGGAAGGCCGGCCCCGAAGTCCTTCCAGAGCATCTTCCTGACGAACATCCCGCTCGAGTTGACCTCGATTACCTCGACTACCTCGCTGTGTTCCACACTGTGGTTGTACTCAATCCTAAGCCAGACTTCACCGAGGTGATAAACATACGAGGATGATTCAGTCGTTATCACCAGGGAATTAACAGGAAAAACGGATGTGACAAGGAGTAAGATGACAAAAAAGAAAAGGGTCCTTTTCAAGACCCTCACCCGCTCGGTGGCTTGATATTGTCAGGGACGTTGAGGCCCTTCTCTTCATAGTATTTGTAGGCACCTGGGTGGAGCGGTATGCTCATACCGTCGAGGGCCGTGTCGAGGCTTATGTACTTGGCCTTCTGGTGGACCGCGCGGAGCTGATCAACGTTGTCGAAGAGCACCTTGGTCATATCGTAGACGACGTTCTCTGGAAGGTCGGCGCTGACGACGAGGATTGCCTTGACGGCGAGGGTTGGCGTGTCCTCAGTCATTCCCTTGTAGGTGTCCTTCGGGAGAACCTGCCTGACGTAGAAGATGTAGCCCTCGCTCTTGAGCTTGTTGAGAATATCGTCCGATATTGGGATGACTCTAACGGGCGTTGTAACGGCTATCTGGGTTATGGCCGGGGTCGGGGCTCCGGAAACTATTACAGCCGCGTCAATCTGGCCGAGCTTGAGGGCCTGGGCGGCCTGGCTGAACTTCTGGTTGACCTTCTGAATCTTGTCCCAGACGCCAGCCGCCTTAAGAATCTGTTCGGCCGCAACGGCCGTTCCGCTTCCCGGAGCACCTATTGCAACTTTCTTTCCGGCCAAGTCCTGAAGGCTCTTTATGTCGCTGTCCGCCCTAACAACGAACTGGACCGTCTCAGGGTAGAGTGCCGCGACACCGCGAAGCTTCTTTATCGCGCTTCCCTCAAACATGTAAAGGCCGTTGTAGGCATAGTAAGCCACGTCGTTCTGCATAATCGCGGCCTGGGCGTTGCCGTCGCCGATGGCCTTGGCGTTAGAAACGCTTGCACCGCTGGTAACAGCCTTAGCTTTTATGCCCGCCTTGTTAAGGAGCTCCGCGTATTTGGAGCCCAACGGATAGTAGACTCCGCTGGTTCCTCCAGTGTAGATTGTTATGGTCCCTGTGTAGGTCGTTTCCCCGGACGTTCCCGAGGTTCCGGTCTGGGTTCCCGTCTGGCTTTCGCTTCCTTCGCCCATACAGCCGGCCACGAACACTGACAGTATCAATACGGCCACGAGGGCCAGGGTTGTTAACCTCTTCAAACCACACACCTCCACATCAATGTACACAATATGGCTATATGGCCATATTGGTCTATTAGTGTACTTTTCCTTTTTAAATAGTTTGCGTTACAACTTCGAAAAACCTACGAGCCATGTTTTATTGTTACTACTCAATTTTCGAAGGTAAATGGGTATATTTTGCACACTCTCGCGGCTATCCCCATAACGTTTTATAACCTCCCCGCTAACCTGGCCCCGGTGGAAGCCATGAAGGTCATCATGACCACGAAAATCGACAGGGCTTCGATGAACATAATGGAGAAGCTCATCGAGAACTTCGGGTTCAAGGAAACCGACATGGTCTTCGACGGTAACCCAGTTTACAGGAACGGGGAGACGCTGATACTCACGACCAACGACGAGATGATTTACTACGACAACCTCGACAAGGCTATAGATGCCCAGCTCGGTTTTATGCCCGAGGTGATAGCCTTCGCCTCTAGGCATTCGAGCAAGCAGAAGTTACCGGCACTGACGACCCATGTAACTGGCAACTGGGGAAAGGCCATGTACGGCGGGAAGGACAAGAGTTTAGCGATAGCGTTGCCGAGTGCAATGAAGCTTGCCCTCCTCAAGATGAACGAGCTAAACGACCTCGGCTGGACCGTCTGCTACGAAGCAACGCACCACGGACCGAGCGAGCTCGGAGTTCCGAGCTTCTTCATAGAGATTGGTTCGAGCGAGGAGGAGTGGGTAAACAACAGGGCGGGCGAGATAATAGCCGAGACAATCGTTTACGTCCTTGAGAACTACGAAAAAGCTAAGTTCAAGGTTGCCATCGGAATAGGCGGCGGCCACTATGCACCGAAGCAGACGAAGCGTGCCCTTGAGACCGACATAGCCTTCGGCCACATAGCCCCGAAGTACGCGCATCCCCTCTCCCGGGAGATGTTCCGGAAGGCCATTGAGAGAACCGCCGAGAAGGTCGAGGCGATATACGTTGACTGGAAGGGTAGCAAGGGTGAGACGAGGCAACTCGCGAGGTCGCTGGCGGAGGAGCTCGGCCTTGAGTTTATCAGGGACTGAGCCGAAACCTTTAAAGAGACTACGGGCCAGTTAAGTTCAGTTTCGGGTTAGCTAAGTTTATATACCACTCCCATACAAACTCCAAAGGGTGTTAAACTCTTCGGAGGGTGAAAAGATGCTGAAGCTGATTGAGGACGCCATCGAGAGAACCTCGGCGGCCCAGCCCAAGGCCGTTCCGGAGGTTCAGCCCCAGTCGGACATAGATGAGGAGCTTAAGAAGCTCCTTGAGCAGATTCAGGCCAAGATATACGTCGTCGGTGTCGGCGGTGCCGGTTGTAACACCGTTAACAGGATGATGCAGGTTGGAATCGAGGGTGCTAAGATAATCGCAATAAACACCGATGCACAGGATTTGCTCAAGATTAGGGCCCACAAGAAGATACTCATCGGAAAAGAGCTTACCAGAGGCCTTGGTGCCGGCAACAACCCCAAGATGGGTGAGGAAGCCGCAAAGGAGAGCGAGAGGGAAATCAGGGAGGCCCTTGAAGGCGCGGACATGGTATTCATCACCTGCGGTCTCGGTGGAGGAACCGGAACCGGTGCAGCACCAGTAGTCGCAGAGATAGCCAAGAAGATGGGTGCCCTGACCGTTGCCGTGGTTACCCTTCCGTTCACCGTTGAGGGCATCAGGCGCATCAAGAACGCCGAGTATGGTCTCGAGAGGCTCAGGAAGAACACCGACACCGTCATCGTCATCCCGAACGACAAGCTCATGGAGGTTGCCCCGAACCTGCCGATTCACATGGCCTTTAAAGTTGCGGACGAGATACTCGTCCAGGCCGTCAAGGGCATCACCGAGCTCATCACCAAGCCAGGTCTTGTCAACCTCGACTTCAACGACGTGAGAGCAGTCATGAAGGACGGCGGCGTTGCGATGATAGGCATCGGCGAGAGCGACAGCGAGAAGAGGGCTTTGGAGGCCGCCCAGCAGGCACTCAACAGTCCGCTCCTCGACGTTGACATCAGCGGTGCCAAGGGCGCTCTCATAAGCATCAGCGGAAGCGACGTCAAGCTCGAGGAGGCCCAGCAGATTATCGAACTCGTCACCAGCAAGCTTGACCCGGAGGCGCAGGTCATCTGGGGTATCCAGCTTGACGAGGAGCTCGGCAAGATGATTAGAATCCTCCTCGTTGTCACCGGCGTCAGCTCGCCGTATGCCGTCGCCGAGGAAGAGGAGAAGTCCTACTTCGGCGAAGAAGAGAAGAGAACAATCAAGCTCGACCTTGACGAGCTTTGAATCCTTTAAACTTTTAGAGGGGTGAATGAAGTGACGAGCACCGTCGAGAAGATTAAAACGTTCCTCTCAGAGTCCAAGAGGGTACTCCTCGTTACGAGAAAGCCAGGAATGAAGGAGTTTAAGCTGGCCGTCAAGATTACCGGTATTGGAATGATTCTCATAGGCCTTATAGGAATGCTCATTAGGATGGTCGGTTACTTCATCACGGGCTCGTGAGGGTTGCGCCATGAGCGAGGGAAAGATATTCACCGTCAGCGTTACCGTAGGTCAGGAAACCACGACCGCGAACCTCGTTTACAGCAAGGCTAAGACTTACAACATCCCTATTCAGGCCATCCTTGCACCAAGCAAGGTTAAGGGGTACATATTTGTGGAGGCCCCAAACAAGAGCGCCGTTGACGAGGCTATAAGGGGAATCCGCCACGCGAAGCGCGTTCTCCCCGGTGAGATTCCCTTCCACGAGATAGAGCACTTCCTCGAGGAGAAGCCAGCGGTTAGTGGCTTCGAGCCCGGCGACATCGTCGAGCTCATAGCCGGCCCGTTCAAGGGTGAGAAGGCCAAGGTCGTCAGGGTTGACGAGAGCAAGGACGAAATTGTCGTCGAGCTCATAGGCTCAATCGTCCCGATACCGGTCACGGTGAGGGGCGAATACGTTAGACTTATAAGCAAACGCCAGAAGGAGTGACAGGCCCGAGACAAAAGTAAAGGTGGTGAGATGAATGCCACAGGTTGTCGAAGTCCTCGTTGAAGGTGGAAAGGCCACACCCGGACCCCCGCTCGGTCCGGCCATCGGTCCCCTTGGACTGAACGTTAAGCAGGTCGTTGACGAGATAAACAAGGCCACTAAAGAATTCGAGGGAATGCAGGTTCCCGTCAAGATTATCGTTGAGGACCCCAAGAAGAAGACCTTCAGGATTGAGGTCGGTATTCCGCCAACCAGCCAGCTCATCAAGAAAGAACTCGGCATTCCGAAGGGCTCAAGCGAAGCTGGCCACACTCCGGTCGGGAACCTCACCATGGAGCAGGTCGTCAAGATAGCCAAGATGAAGATTGACCAGATGCTCTCACCGACCCTCAAGGCTGCAGCGAAAGAAGTCATAGGAACCGCCCTCAGCATGGGCGTTACCGTCGAAGGCAAGGACCCGAGGGAAGTTCAGAGGGAAATTGACGAAGGACTCTACGACGAGATTTTTGAGAAAGCCGAGGAGTGAGGGAAAACTTTAAAAATCCCTCCTTTTACGCATCTTTGACTTTTTCGGCTCAAATCGAAAACGAAAGGGAGGGCTGTAAATGGCCTTCGACAGGCAGAAACTCGTGGAAGCGGTGAAGGAGGCGAAGGCCCGGGCTAAGCCGCGCAACTTCACACAGACCGTCGAGATAGCAGTCAACCTCAAGGATATCGACCTCCGCAAGCCGGAGAACAGGTTTAAGCTTGAGGTTGTACTGCCCCACGGTCGTGGGAAGGAGCCAAAAATCGCGGTCATCGCTGATGGTGCCGTGGCTGAGGCGGCTAAAAAGCTCGGGCTTGATGTGATTAGTGGAGAACAGCTTGAGGAGATAGCGAAGAGCCCGAGGGAAGCGAGGAAGCTGGCGAAGCGCTACGACTTCTTCATTGCCGCAGCTCCGCTGATGCCCAAGATAGGTAAGTACCTCGGTAGGTACCTCGGTCCGAGGAACAAGATGCCGCAGGTCGTTCCGCCGACCATGACCAACCTCGAGCCCATAGTCAACAGGCTCAAGAAGACCGTCAGAATACAGCTCAAGAACAACCCGGTTGTCCACGCCCCGATAGGCACAGAGGACATGGACGACGAGAAGCTCGCTGAGAACGCCGAGGCGGTTCTCAACGCCATTATCAACAAGCTCGAGCGCGGAGAGAACCAGGTAAAGTCAGTGTACGTGAAGACCACAATGGGCCCGGCCGTTAAGGTTGAGAGGTGAGGGAGATGGCCCACGTAGCCGAGTGGAAGAAGAAGGAAGTTGAGGAACTCACCAAGATTATCAAGAGCCACCCAGTGATTGCCCTCGTTGACGTGGCCGGTGTCCCCGCTTACCCGCTCAGCAAGATGCGTGACAAGCTCCGCGGGAAGGCCCTTCTCAGGGTCAGCAGGAACACCCTCATCGAACTGGCCATAAAGAGGGCCGCCCAGGAGCTCAACAAGCCTGACCTCGAAAAGCTCGCCGACTACATCGAGGGAGGAGCGGCGATACTCGCCACCGAGATGAACCCCTTCAAGCTCTACAAGCTCCTCGAGGAGAGCAAGACCCCTGCCCCGGCCAAGCCAGGAGCGGTCGTTCCCAAGGACGTCGTCATTCCAGCCGGACCGACCTCGATTCCACCGGGCCCGCTCGTCGGTGAGATGCAGGCCCTTGGAATCCCGGCGAGGATTGAGAAGGGTAAGGTTAGCATTCAGAAGGACTACACCGTCCTCAAGGCGGGAGAGGTTATAACCGAACAGCTCGCGAGAATCCTCAACGCCCTCGGTATCGAGCCCCTCGAGGTCGGTCTCAACCTGCTCGCCGCTTACGAAGACGGCATCGTCTACACTCCTGATGTCCTCGCGATAGACGAGCAGGAGTACATCAACATGCTCCAGCAGGCCTACATGCACGCATTCAACCTGTCAGTTAACACCGCCTATCCGACCAAGCAGACCATCGAAGCCATCATCCAGAAGGCCTACCTTGGTGCCAAGAACGTTGCAGTCGAAGCTGGCTACATCACGCCTGAGACCATCGAGGACATCTTTGGCAGGGCCCTTCGTGCCGTCCTGCTCATAGCGCAGAACCTGCCCGAGGAGTTGCTTGACGAGAAGACCAAAGAGCTTTTAAACGCTCAGGCCCAAGTGGCCGTTGCCGCGGCTCCTCAGCCAACCGAGGAGAAGGTTGAGGAGGCCGAGGAAGAAGAGGAAGAAGAGGAGGCATCCGAGGAGGATGCGCTCGCCGGACTGGGCGCCCTCTTCGGCTGAATTACTTTCCCTCGCACACGTGTGAATAAAGGAATGAAGATGATTGGAGGTGTGAAAAGATGGAGTACGTGTATGCCGCTCTGCTGCTCCACGCCGCTGGTAAGGAGATAAACGAGGAGAACCTCAAGGCCGTCCTTGAGGCCGCTGGAGTCACTCCGGATGAGGCCAGGATAAAGGCTCTCGTTGCAGCGCTCGAGGGCGTCAACATCGACGAGGTCATCGAGAAGGCCGCCATGCCTGTCGCCGCTCCGGTCGCTGTCGCCGCCGCTCCGGCTCCCGCCGAGGGCGGTGCCGAGCAGGCTCAGGAGGAGGAAGAGGAGGAAGAGGAAGAGGTCAGCGAGGAGGAGGCCCTCGCTGGTCTCGGCGCCCTCTTCGGCTGAACTCCTCTTCTCTTTTGTCCGCCCTCGGGCGGGCTTTTCAAAACTTTTCTCAGCGCTTCCTGAAGACGACAACCGTCTTCCACGTCCTTCTGTATCCCTCTGGGTTGAGCCTTCTCCTCAGCAACTCCATAAAGACCACGTAAGTTACAAAGAAGATGACGGAAACGACAACCTTTTCGACCGTGTTCCTGAGGCCATTGAGTGCGTTTATCCAGGCTATGCCGAGGGCTCCAAGCATCAGGAATCCCGCGGTCTCGTACAGGGCAACGTTTCTCGGAAGTCTCTCAAACTTTCTGAGGGTCACTCCGACAACTAAAGTAATTAGGCCGATGAGCCCTAAAACCACAGTTGTTGTATCCACGGCACTTGCTCCATATCTCTGCGCCAGCAGGGGGTAAAGGGGAAGCGCCGGTGCAAGTGCAAAAAAGCCTGCAATGGTGACCCCACTCACGATGAGCACTTTTGTGCTTCTTCTCATCCCTCTTCCCCAATTAACATTGGCCGAGGTAACCTAAAAGGTTTTCGTAAACCGCAAGGTTTATGTTTAGCCCATCGGAACCATCAGGGGTGGGCCGGTGGCCTAGCCTGGACGGGGCGTCGGCCTTCGGAGCCGAAGGTCGCGGGTTCGAATCCCGCCCGGCCCGCCATTGAAACTTTGCCTTCGCAAAGTTTCATCAAAGTTTGTAGCTCTTTCTGGAAGGATATATTTCAAGAGATTTTCCATTTAATTGGCCGTATTGGGTAAAAGAACTTTTTAAATTGCCCCTTTTGGAAGGGTTTACCTTTAAATCGATGCCCGAAGGGCGTCAAGAAGAGAGTAAACCCCTTTGTAGGGTGCTGTTTTTGTGTTCTCCATTTGAAAAGAGCAATTTCGTGAGTAAAATCGATTTTATGGGGGTCTTTGGCGAGGAGCTACTAACTTTTGGTGAAGCTTTTGAAAAAAGCTTCCTTCGCAAGCGCTGGCGGAAGAGTAAGTGCTTTTCTAAGGATTAGCAAGTTTTGAGATGGGTTTACTCAACTTGCCCCTTGATTAGTGTTTCACTCTAAGAAGGCGTCCTTCGGACGCCGATGATAAGTTGAAACTACGCAGGAGCTTCATTTAGTTTTTAAACCCCTAGTCAATGTTGCACTTTTGGTGCACGACTGGCCTTTTGCTCGTTAGAGAGAAGGGCCTCATATCGCCAGCCTTTCCCAAAGGCTGTTGCAAAGTTTCATCAAAGCCGGCATGCCTTTTGAATGGTTCGTTCTCAGGGGTTTACTTCCAAACTCGCCAGTTTTAAGCGTGTTTCCTCCATTAGCACCCGAAGGGCGCTGTTTAAAACTAAACACTTTCCTCCACACGCCATCATGAGCGTAAACCCCGAATCCATCGACTGTTTGATAACGCATGCAACTTTTCTTTTACCCTTTCGGACAGTTAAACCATTTTGGTCAAGCTTTGCGCAAGCAAAGCTTGCTGGCCTCAGGAGTGGTGGCCCTCCGCACCCCTCGGTGCCGGGCCAACCGCTCATCATCGGCCGGATTATTTTTATACCACCGCCTTAAATCCCCAGCGGTGGTTGGTATGATGCTCCCAGATTGGAAGATAAGAAAGGAGATTTTAATCGAGCCCTTCTCTGAGGAGTCCCTGCAACCTGCTGGCTACGACCTTCGCGTTGGCGATGAGGCTTACCTCAACGGTGAAATCCTGAACGTTAAAGAGCTCGGAACCTTCGTGATTCCCCCTAAAACGTACGCTCTCGTTTTGACCCTTGAGAGAATCAAGCTTCCTGACGACGTTATGGGCGATATGAAGCTGAGAAGCAGTCTCGCGAGGGAAGGAGTGATTGGGTCTTTCGCCTGGGTTGACCCGGGCTGGGACGGGAAGCTGACCCTCGGCATCTACAACGCCTCTGAGGAGCCTGTTGAGCTCTCCTACGGGGAGAGGTTCGTTCAGATTGCCTTCATCCGCTTGGAAGGGCCTGCAAAGAAGCCGTACCGCGGAAAGTATCAAGGAAGCGCTGGAATCGCGCTCTCAAAGCGCAGAACCAGGGAACTTAAGTGAATTAAATCCAATTGTCTCGAAGCGCCTAAAGGTTTTCTATCAGGGCCATCGTCTGGATTTGGGGACCATATCTGGGTGGTGTCTTTTTATCACATTTTAACAATTGTCGTAAACCCTACAATGCTCAGCACCTGGCAGATTTTCCCCGTGCCCAAAAGGCATGTATACTTAGGTGTACATCCAATTTGGAGGCTTTAGAGACCGTTTTTACCGAAAGCTTTATATACCTCCGATTGCTTAGAGGGTACCGAAAAAGCTTTTACGGAGGTGTTGTGAATGGCCGAGCTTCCAATTGCCCCGATTGACAGGCTTATTAGGAAGGCCGGCGCCGAGAGGGTCAGCGAGGAGGCCGCCAAGGTCCTCGCCGAGTACCTCGAGGAGTACGCCATCGAGCTCGCCAAGAAGGCCAACGAGTTCGCCAGGCACGCCGGCAGGAAGACCGTCAAGGCCGAGGACATCAAGCTCGCCATCAAGGCCTGATGGCCTTTTTGGCTTTTCTACCCATTTCCAAACCGTTAGCGTTTTAAGCCTCTTCTCGCGCTTTCGACCATGCCGGAAATAGCCGTTCGAATGACCAGGCGCAATCATAACGCCTTCGTTCACCTCCTTGGGGCCCTTGAGAGCCAGGGCTTTGACTTGGGCGAGCTCCTCATAACGAAGGACTTCAACGAGATTCTCAAAGCCCGGCCGAAGGTCGTCCTCTACTCCTTCTTCACGGAGGAAATCTGGGGCGACCTCCCGAGGGAAGTCCGGCTTTTGAAGGAGAACGGCGCGCTTCTCGTGGCGGGAGGCTATCATGCGATAGCGATGCCCAAGCACACGCTCAACGTCCTCGGGTTTGACGTAGCCGTCATCGGAGAGGGCGAGGAGGTAATATACCAGCTCCTAACGACCCTGAAGAGGACAAACTACAGAATAACCTCCGAACTCGCCAAGGTGAAGGGTCTCGCCTTCTACCTCAACGGTGAGTTCACCTTTACCGGCTTCGCGAAAGTCGAGGACTTCTGGCGTTTTCCTCCGTATCCCGAGAGCGTCCGCCTGATTTCGCCGATAGAGATAAGCAGGGGCTGTCCCTTCCGCTGTTACTACTGTCAAACTCCCTACATCAAGGGCTTCCGCATGAGGCACAGGCCCATAGACCAGATTGTGAAGTACTCACGGAGAATGAAGGACATGCGCTACATAACGCCGAACGCCTTCGCCTACGGTTCTCCGGGGGCGATACTGAAGCTCAACAAGCTCGAGGCCCTTCTCAAGGCCCTTCAGCCCCTCAGGAAAGAGGGCAGGAGGCTCTTTTATGGAACCTTCCCGAGCGAGGTGAGGCCTGAGTTCGTCCTGCCCGAGACCCTTGAGCTCCTCATTGACTACGCCGACAACAGGAGGCTTGCAATCGGAGCCCAAAGCGGGGACGACGCGATGCTAAAGGCCATGCACAGGCTCCACAGGGTCGAGCACGTTCAGCGGGCCGTTGAGTACATGCTCGAGTACGGCTTTGAGCCTGTGGTTGACTTCATCGTCGGCCTGCCGAACGAGAGCGCGGAGAGCCAGAGGAGGAGCATCGAACTGATGAAGTGGATTATGCGGAAGGGCGGAAAGGTTAGGGCACACTACTTCATGCCTCTCCCAGGGACCCCCTGGGCGCGGTGCAAGCCGAGTCCGCTGAGCGAGGAGATGAAGAAGTTCCTCGGTAGAATGGCCGCTAAGGGAAAAATAGAGGGCTCATGGGGAGTCCAGATAGAGCTTTCAAAAAGGCTCCAGAAGCTGATAGAGGAGTTCTACGAGGAGCCGATGAGCTACCACGGAAGTATAAACTCAGTCTGCTGAACCCAAAAGCTTTTAACTTCACGGAGTATTGGATGGCGAGGGCGTTATGTACGCCGAAAACTATAAAAGATTCCTGGAGCTTATAGACGAACTGCGAGAGTTTGAAGGCGCCCTCATCGTTGAGGGCATGCGAGACGAGGTGGCTCTGAGGAATCTGGGGGTCAGAGCGGAGATAATCAGGCTCTCCCGCCTGCCTCTACCAGAGGTCGCGCTCATCGCCTCATCCTACGGCGAAGTCAAGATACTCACAGACTTTGACAGAAAGGGGGAGGAGCTGGCCAAAAAGCTCCTTCGCTACCTGGCCGGCTACCCCTGCAGGGTGGACGTGGAAACCCGGAAGGAGCTCAAGAAGCTGGTCAAGAAGGACATCAAGGGCATTGAAGACCTCTACGGCCTATACCTGAAGGTAATCTCCGTTTCTGACCCCCTGCTGGAGGGGATTCGATGAAGAGAAAGAAGACGATACTCCAGCAGGTTTTGGCTGAAAAACGAAAAAAGGCTAAAGAGGGTGGTTTCATGTCAGGAAAAGACGAGTTTGGAACGACCAAATACGTCATCTACGCCGAGTTTGAGGCTAACGGCATCGTCGAAAGGCCCGACGTTGTTGGTGCTATTTTCGGACAGACCGAAGGTCTTCTCGGAGACGACCTCGACCTGAGGGAGCTCCAGAAGACCGGAAGGATTGGAAGGATTCGCGTCGAGGTTCACAACAAGGCCGGCAAGACCTACGGAACCATTACCGTCCCATCGAGCCTCGACAGGGTCGAGACGGCAATCCTCGCCGCGGCGCTTGAAACCATTGACCGCGTTGGTCCGGCCGAGGCCAAGATAAGGGTCCTCCGCATAGAGGACGTTCGCGCCACAAAGAGGAAGTACATCATTGAGAGGGCCAAGGAGATACTCGAAACCCTCATGGAGCAGGAGATTCCCGAAACCCAGGAGCTCACCGAGGAGGTCAAGAAGGCAGTTCGCGCCAAGGAGCTCATCGAGTACGGCCCTGAGAAGCTTCCCGCTGGACCGCACGTCCCGTTCTCCGACTCAATCATCGTCGTTGAGGGAAGGGCCGACGTCCTCAACCTGCTCAAGCACGGCATAAAGAACGCGATAGCCGTGGAGGGAACCTCGATTCCGGAAACCATAATCAAGCTCAGCAAGGAGAGAATAGTTACCGCCTTCACCGACGGCGACCGCGGTGGAGAGCTCATCCTCAAGGAGCTCCTCCAGGTTGCCGATGTGGACTACGTAGCCCGCGCCCCCGAGGGCAAGGAGGTCGAGGAACTCACCAAGAAGGAGATAGTCAAGGCCCTGAGGAGCAAGGTTCCCGCCGAGCAGGTCATCAACGAGATGTTCAACAAGGGTAAGAGCTTCTACGAGCTGATAAGGGAAAGGGAAGAGAGGAAGCCCGAGCCCAGGAAGGTCGAGCCGAGGGAGCCGAGGGTCGTCCCGGTCAAAGTCGAGGAAAAGAAGCCGGAGAAGGTTGAGAAAGTCGAAAGGCCAGAACCCAAGGAGGAGAAGATAGTCAAGCCCATCGAGAAGGCCCGCGTTCCAGAGCTTGAGGAGTTCGGTGAGTTCATCGAGCGCGTTAAGAAGGACGGAATAGCACTCCTCCTCGACGAGAACAAGAACGTCATAGCGGAGATTCCAGTCAGGGAGCTCACGAACCAGCTCAAGGAGCGCAAGGACGTTTACGCGGTCGTCTTCAACGGCGTCATCACCCAGAGGCTCATCGACACAGTCAGCGAAACCGGCGTTCGCTACCTAATCGGCGCGAGGAAGTACAACGTCGTTAGAAGGCCCGTCCAGCTCAAGATAATAACCTTCGCCGAGTGATTAGCGGAGGATTACTCCGCTCCTTCCCCTTTTTATTGACATTCCCTTTTCCCTTGGGGTGTACAGGAGGGGGCTTTTCCTCACGTAAAGCCGTTCTCCCATGCCCTCCCTGGAAACGACTTCAACGACGTAGTGGGCGTAGAGTGAGAACCACGAGAGGAACTTCCCCGATGTTCTGTCCCTGTTGAGAACCCACAGGTTTATGGACTCCCTACTGTCTGCTTCGCTAAGTGCCATGAACCTCTGAAATATTCTCAGTGTGTTTCTCTCCCCCAGGAAAAACGCAAAGCCATCGAGTGTGAAATCCACGCGGACAACCCGCTGGTCGCCCATTTTCTCCTGTTCAATTGTCCTGAACAGCATTGAATACTTGGGAACGAACGTGTCTGCTGAAAGGTTTTCCCCTGAGTAAACGAAGTCTTCATTGTATTTGATACCGTGAAGGGAGCCAAAGACGTCTATGACTGCCAGGTTACCGCTTTCACCAAGGGCGCGAAGGTCAACGCCTGAGGGAAAGAGTTCAATTTCCAGCGTAGAGAGGGGCAAAACGGTGTTCGTTACAACTCCGAAGTCTCCCATTTCAACTCGATTTCTCATAATCTCAAAGGCTATTGTCCAGCCGGTTGAATAGGTGTTGTGAATTATCAGGAGGTTGCCGTTTGGAATCAAACCTCCTCCTATTGCACGGTCGAGTTTCCTGATTCCAGTGCTCAGTAGCTCCATGGTCACCCCACCGTAACGTTCGTAAATTAAATTTTAACGTTTAGGTTTATCTCTCTTTTGGAATTTCGGACTAACCTTTATAACCGCTTTCCCCATTCCCCCACAGGTGGTTAAAGATGGTGGAGGAGCTAATCTGGAAGTACGCGCTCATCAACGCCTACACCCACAAGGGTAAGGCGAACCCGAAGGCGGTTATAGGGAAGGTTCTCGGCGAGAACCCGGAGCTGAGGCCAAAAGCCAGGCAGATAATCCCGCTCGTGAACGAGATAGTTGAGAAGGTAAACGCCCTCTCCCTTGAGGAGCAGGAGGCGAAGCTGAGGGAGATTTACCCAGAGTTCTTCGAGGAGAAGAAGACCAAGAAGGAGGAGAAGAAGGGCCTTCCCCCGCTTCCCAGGGCGGAGAAGGGAAAGGTCGTCACCCGCTTCGCACCTAACCCCGACGGTGCCTTCCACTTGGGGAACGCGAGGGCCGCTATTCTGAGCCACGAGTATGCAAGGATGTACGACGGCAAGTTCATACTCCGCTTCGACGACACCGACCCCAAGGTCAAGAGACCGGAGCCGATTTTCTACGAGTGGATTAAGGAGGACCTTGAGTGGCTCGGCTTCAAGATTGACGAGATACACATAGCGAGCGACAGGCTTGAGATATACTACGACTACGCCGAGAAGCTGATAAAGATGGGCAAGGCCTACGTCTGCACCTGCCCGCCGGAGAAGTTCCGCGAGTTAAGGGACAAGGGAATAGCCTGCCCGCACAGGGACGAGCCGGTCGAGGTTCAGCTCGAACGCTGGAGGAAGATGCTGAACGGAGAGTACAAGGAGGGTGAAGCTGTCGTCAGAATAAAGACCGACCTAAAACACCCCAATCCCGCCGTCAGGGACTGGCCCGCTCTGAGAATCATAGACAACCCCAACCACCCGAGGACTGGGAACAAGTACCGCGTCTGGCCCCTCTACAACTTCGCATCTGCCATAGACGACCACGAGCTCGGCGTCACCCACATCTTCCGCGGACAGGAGCACGCCGAGAACGAGACGAGGCAGAGGTACGTTTATGAGTACCTCGGCTGGGAGTACCCGGTCACGGTGCACCACGGCAGGCTGAGCATCGAGGGGGTTATCCTCAGCAAGTCCAAGACGAGGAAGGGCATAGAGGAGGGCAAGTACCTCGGCTGGGACGACCCGAGGCTCGGAACGATTAGGGCCCTGAGGAGGCGCGGAATAAGGCCCGAGGCGATAAGGGAGCTAATCATCGAGGTCGGTCTGAAGAGGAGCGACACGACGATAAGCTGGGACAACCTTGCTGCCATAAACAGGCGCATAATAGAGCCGATAGCTAACAGATACTTCTTTGTCGCCGACCCGATTCCAATGTACATAGAGGGGGCCAAGGAGTTCGTTGCTGAGATTCCGCTCCATCCAGACCATCCAGAGAGGGGCGTTAGAAGGCTTAAGTTCGTTCCAGGAAAGCCGGTTTACGTCTCCAAGGACGACATGGAGCTCTTCAGGCCAAGGAACTTTGTTCGCCTTAAGGACCTCTTCAACGTCGAAATCCTTGAGGTGAGCGAGGACGGTATTAAGGCAAGGTTCCACAGTGTTGACTACGAGATAGCGAGAAAGAACAGGTGGAGGATGGTTCACTGGGTCACCGAGGGCAAACCCTGTGAAGTCTGGGTTCCCGAGGGCGAGGAGCTCATCATAAGGGAGGGGCTACTTGAAAGCGACGCCCACGTTAAGGTCGATGACGTCGTCCAGTTCGAGCGCTTCGGCTTCGTGAGAATAGATGAGGTAAAAGATGGAAAGGTCAGGGCGATTTTCGCCCACAAGTGATTCATTCTTTCTTTCCAAATATTTCGTTGCCCAGCGCACCGAATCCAACAAGCACTACTGCGAGCAGGGCACCAATCCAGTTAGCCCCTCCAGCTTTAGCCGTTGTGTAGAGGGAGTAGAGCCCCATTGGTATGAGGACTATGAACAGAATGGCCCCAGCTACTTTCTGGATGGTACTTGGCTGAACCCCTGTAATCTCTCCGACCCTCTTGGAAACTACCGGAATGTACTCAAAGACCGCCGTGAAGAATATAGTTGTAGAAACCCCGAGCAACATTGCCTGGGCCAGGCTGGGTATTGAATCTGGAATCCCAATTAGTAAAACGAGCCCCATCAGGTACATGGCTGCCTTGTTCCTTCCGACTCTGGTGTTGAACTCTATTATCTGGAGACCAACCTCGGCTGTTGGCAATATGCTGGTGATTCCAGCGAAGAATATTGAAACCGCTATCAGTAGCAGAAGACCTTTGTAGTCAGCGAGAATTGTTGGGAGCTGTCCCATGAGGTGAATCGCTCCCTCTTCTCCACCGTACACGTACTTCAAGAGCTCCTCCGGGGTAGAGGGCGCTATGGCGTAAACTATCGTAATTGTGGAGAGGATTCCGATAATGGCCTGTATAATAACACCCGCCCCAATGATGAGCTTGGCGTTGAAGCGCTCGTTCATGAAACTGCCAAGCATCAGGTAGAAGGCGAATCCAAGGCCGATGCCGTAGATGGCCCTTTCAATGGCAGCCATCACGAGGTCTACAGTTACCGGATGCCTGCTCATTATCATGTGTTTTGCCATGCCCAGAAACGCCGCGGTCGACGGAATCTTCGACACGAATGCCACAGTCGTAACGACGACTGAGATAACGAGTACCATTGAACCCGCTGCCATTATCGTGAACGTCTTCTCCTTGGCCCTCGTCAGGACGATGAAAACTATCACCACCATTAGAACCTTGGCTATGAGCCTTCCTACGGTCCCGGTTCCAACAATTGGGGACAGGAGAACGAGCATAGTGTTGGCGGTATAGTATGAGAGGAACACGACTATCAGCGCCAGCACTGCGAGTATCATGGCTGGTTTTCTTAGAACTTTGTTGTAGAGCTCAACAAAGTAGTAGCCCGATTTTGTGACCTTCTCTGCCTCTGTTATAGCAACGTACGTAAACACGGCCAGGAACAGCAGATGCACTACAAGCCCCGTTAGCCCGTATTCCATCCAGAACTGAGGGAACAGCCCAATTGTTCCTATGCCCGTTGCAAATCCAGCAACGAGGAACATCAAGTACAGCGTCCACTTCCTTATTTCATCCATCCCAACCACCCCCAAGAGCTTTCCTTTCGAATGGAATCCTAAAAATTAAAAGCTTTACCGTGCGATTCCCCTTAAAAATTTAGAATTGAAATCTTTATTTGAATTGAAACGTGGCTTTGGAACATTCAGTCCAGGCCAACCCACTTCACGAGGCCGAGCAGGAACTTGTGGGGAAGCTTCTCGTGGTGCGGGTAAACGCGCAACGCGTAGTGCCAGCAGGGGTCTCCGAGGTGCCTCAGCGCGCTCCCGCGGTAGGTGTAGAGCCACTTTCCACCTTCGAGCCGCTTCGGATGCCTGAGCTCGACGATGTGCGGCCTCTCTATGTGATATCCCTCCGCCCTGACTCCATAGTAGAGCTCGACGCGAACATCTTCAGGCTTCAGCCCGTCGAGGTCAACCGTCACCTCGAGGCCGGAGCGGTCATCGAGGACTTTAACGTCAACGAAGCCTACCTTCGGCCACGACTCGGTTACGCGGTCCTTCCACTCGGCTATCTCCTTGGCTCCACGGTAGCCCTCCTTCGTGAGCCATATGTGGTTGCTCATAGCCTTTGAGTAAAACTTGTCCATGTACTCCTTGACCATTCTGTGGGTGCTGAAGCGCGGGGCGATGCTCTTTATGCTCTCCTTCATCATGTAAATCCACTTCGGCCTGTTGCCGTAGTAGGTAGGGATAATCTCTCTCTCAAGGAGGTCGTAGAGGGCCTGTGCGTCCTTCACATCGTCGGCCTCGCTCTCGGGCTCGGTGCTCTCCTCGCCTATGACCCAGCCGTTCTTTCCGTTGTAGCCCTCGACCCACCAGCCGTCGAATATGCTCGCGTTCAAAACCCCGTTCAATCCAGCTTTCATTCCGCTCGTCCCGCTGGCTTCAAGGGGCCGTCTCGGCGTGTTCAGCCAGACGTCAACGCCCGCCACCATCAGCCTCGCGCTTCCCATGTCGTAGTTTTCCAGGACGAATATCTTGCCCCTGAACTCGGGCATCTTGCTGACCTCGTAAATCCTCCTCAGGAACTCCTTTCCACCCCAGTCGTTGGGGTGGGCCTTTCCACCGAAGACTATGTAAACCGGCCTCGTCGGGTCGTTCAGGAGCTTTCTGAGCCTGTCAAGGTCCGTGAGAAGAAGAACCGCGCGCTTGTATGTTGCAAAGCGCCTCGCGAAGCCTATTATGAGCGCGTTCTCGTCTATAGCCGGAATCGGGTCGTCGGTTCCGAGGCGTTCGTTCCGCTCCATCGCCTTCCGCCTGAGGAGCTCAATGAATTGCCTTTTGGCCTCGAGGTGGGCTTCCCAGAGCTCTTCATCGGGAATCCTCTCGACGGCGTACCAGATACCCTCAAGGTTCGTGTGCTCGCGCCAGACCTTGCCGATGTAGCGGTCGAAGAGCTTCCTCATCTCGTTGTGGACCCACGTCATTGTGTGAACGCCATTGGTTATTGGTTCGATGGGTATCTCGTCGAGTGGAACCCCCGGCCAGATGTCCTGCCACATCCTTCTGCTCACTTCTGCGTGCAATTTGCTGACGGCATTAACGTAGCTTGACGTCCTAATCGCGAGTAGTGTCATGTTAAACTGTTCTCCCTCCCTGCCGAGTTCGAGGAGCTCTCCCCTATCTTTGAGGAACTTGGCGAGTCGTTTCCGAACCTCCTCAATCGGAAACCTGTCGTGGCCAGCTGGAACCGGCGTGTGAGTCGTGAAGACCGTCGTCCCCCTAACGACGCTCAGCGCCTCGGTGAACGTGAGGCCCTCGTCCATGAGCCATGCAATCCTCTGGAGGTTCGCGAAGGCAGGATGCCCCTCGTTCAGGTGGACGATGCCGGGCTCTATTCCCAAGGCTTTTAACAGTCTCATTCCACCGATGCCGAGGAGGATTTCCTGCTTTATCCTCTTGTCCATCTCTGCGTTGTAGAGGTAGTCGCATATCTTCCTGTCGTCTGGGCTGTTCTCGGGGACGTCCGTGTCGAGGAGGTAAATCCTTACTCTGCCAACCTGAACCTCGAAAGCCCTCGCATAGACCGTCCTGTCCTCAATCGGCACCTCGATTAGGAGCCTCTCCCCGTTCCTGTCGAGGACGGGCTTTATCGGCATTTCCTCGGGTCTGTACTCAGGGAAAACCTCAATCTGGTTTCCGTTCTCGTCTATCTCCTGACGGAAGTAGCCATGCTTGTAGAGCAGGCCAACGGCTATGAAGGGCAAACCGAGGTCGCTCGCTGTCTTGACGTGGTCGCCAGCCAAGATACCAAGCCCGCCGGAGTAAATGGGCAGGCTCTTGCTTATACCGTACTCCATGCACAGGTACACAATCGGCTTGTCCCAGTTGGGATAATTGGTTGAGAACCAAGTTGAGTCCGGGTTCATGTAGTCCTCGAACTGCTCCATGACGAGCTCGTAGAGGTTCATGAAGTCGTCATCACGAAGGAGCTCGCGGAACCTGTGGTGGGGTGTGTCAAGGAGTAGCTTCACCGGGTTCTTGTACTCGGCCCAGTGCTCGGGGTCTATCTTTTCCCAGAGCTTCGTAGCTCGCCTGTTCCAGCTCCACCAGTAGTTGTAAGCTAAATCAGCGAGCCCCCTGAGCGGACTCGGAAGTTTCTCACGGATTGTTTCATAAGTGCACTCGTCAACCCTCGCCATAGAAACCACCGCGTATCATCATGGGTGATACTAATTTCTCGCGAACCTTAAAAACACTGTCGCTCGGCGTTCGACGAAAGGAGAAAAGAAGAAGTCATGCCCGCTCCAAAACGAACGGGCTTATATAGTCCCCGTACTCCTCCCTGGCCTCAAGGAGCCTCTTCCTCTCCTCTTCGAGAACCCGGAAGAGCTCCTCGGGAACTTCTCTGACCTTCTCGCGGTAGATTTTCTCTATGCGCTCAATCTTCGCGAGGAGTTCTGGAACCCTTATTGTGAACTGCTTCTCGTAGTCTTCTCTGCTGTACTCCTTGTTGAGAACCTCCTTGAAGAGCCTTGCCAAATCCTCGTACTTCGGAATGTACCCTATCGGCGTCTCGATGGCATCAACGTCGCCGTGAACGCGAAGCTCCATCCACTTGAGCCATACCGCTTTGTCGAGCTTGTGGTTGAGCCACTTGCCGTTCTCGTCGCGGAGGAAGTAGTTAACGGCGAATATCTTCGGCGTCTTCCTCAGCTTCTCACCGAACCGCAGGTAGTTCTCGATGTACTCGCCGAGCGGGACGCTCATAAAGTCGAGTATGGCCATTGGGTTGAAGGCCCTAACGCCTTCCTTTCCGAGGGTCGCCGCCGTCGTCTCGCTCTCAAGCGAGGCGCCCATCGTTATAACACCGTGCTTCCAGTCAAAGGCTTCCCTCACCGGGGGCCAGGTGTCCTTATCGCGACCGCCGAAAATCATTCCGCCGACTTCAACACCGCATGGGTTCTCGAGGGCTTCCAAATCCACGTTCGGAAAGTGCTCAAGCGAAACAGTGAAGCGCGCGTTCTTGTGGCTCGGCGGTATCTCGTTTCCTTCTTTGTCCTTCTTGCCCTTCCACCACTTTCCGCTGTGGTTTTCTCCTTCGTCAGGAATCTCGATGCCCATCTCGTTCCAGTAGGGCTTTCCGTCCTTGACGAGGACGTTGGAGAAGATTATCTCGACCGGAGAGTGGAGGACCTTCCATATTATCGGGTCGTCCTCTGGATTAACGCCCTGGATTATGCCAAAAACACCTTTCTCGACGTTGGCACCGCGCGCTACGCCGTTGACCGGAAGGATAAACGTGAGGTCGTCTCCGACTATGTTCTCCCAGGGAATCATGGCGGTGGAAGTCTTACCGCACATGCTTGGATATGCACCTGTGAAGTAGGTCTTCCTGCCGTTCGGGCCGTTAACACGCATTAGGAACATGTGCTCGCTGAGCCAGTCCTCTTTAACTGCCTTCTGGATGGTGAGCCTGAAGGCGAGCTTCTTCAGGCCGATGGTGTTGCCACCGTACTGGGTGTTGACGGAGTAAACGGTGTCGTCCACAAGGTCAATGTAAATCCTCCTCTTGTCGAGGTTCTTGCTGGTCTTCCTCTCGTCGAGCTCTCCTGCCGAGTGGATGAAGCGGAAGAACTTCGCGTTCCTTCCGAGGCGTTTGAACTCCTCGTAGCCCTTTCTGTAGAGTATGAACTCAGAATGGGCTACGTAGGCCGAGTCGGTGAGCTGGACGGCGGGAATCGTGAATATCGAGTTCTTGGGCCCGAGAACGAAGAAGCAGATGAACAGCTCCTTGCCCTTCATGACACCCCTCATGAGCTCCCTAATCTCCTTCAGGCCCTCTTCACGGTCCTTGGTGTTGAGGAAGGGAATCTCCTTTCCGCCGGGGACGAGGAGCTTGGTGTTGGCCTTGTCCCTGGCCTGGTCGTAGTAGTTGTCGTAGTGGACGGTGTGGTTCGGCGTTTCGAGCATCTTCTCCTCGCCGTAGTAGAGGGCCTTCCAGCGGACGTACTGCTCGTCCTCTTCGCTGTCGGTGCAGACGAAAACCTTGCCCGGCTCGAGCCACTCAATCCACTCCGCCAAAAAAGCGTGAAGCTCGGGGTTGTCGATTGCCTTAACCTTCTCAAACTGTTCCTCCGGGAGGAGTTTCCTAAGCTTTTCAAGGGCGTCCATTTTTGTCGCCTCCATCGGATGTGTGCATCTTACCTATTTAAAGTTCCTTCGTCGTTGTGACCATCAACTGGGCGATTAAAGGACCTTTGTCTGATATAACGTCGAATTTTTTGGGCAGAGTTGTCAACTACTGAACCAAGTAATGGTCATCAATGGGCTCCTGGACGCATCCATGTGAATGAACGATGAAGGGCGCAAAGTATTTTAACTGGGAGTGATACAATAAAGCGGTGCGGTGCAAGATGAAGGCAGTGATTTTGGCCGGAGGCAAGGGAACGAGGCTTCTTCCCCTGACCGTGTACAGGCCCAAGCCAATGATACCCTTCTTCAACAGACCCCTAATGGAGTACACCCTCCTGAGCCTCATTGAGGCCGGTGTTGACGAAGTTTACGTTCTCGTCGGTTACCTTAAAGAGCGCATAATCGACTACTTCGGCGACGGGAGTGAGTGGGGGATAGAGATTCACTACTCCAACAAGGAAAACGTGAAGCTCGGAACCGCTGGGGCCACCAAAAAGGTCGTCAAGCACATGGACGACACCTTTCTGGTCGTTTCAAGCGACGTGCTAACGAACCTCGATTTGAGGGCCCTCTACGAATACCACAAAAAGAAAAAGGCCCTCGCCACGATAGCGCTTTCCGAGGTTGATGACCCGACACAGTACGGCATAGCGATAATAGACGAGAACGGGAGAATTCAGCAGTTCAAAGAGAAGCCGAGACCCGAGGAAGTGTTTAGTAACCTCGTCAACGCGGGCATCTACGTCTTCGAGCCCGAAGCGTTCGACCACGTTCCCAAGAACAAGAACTTCGACTTCTCCAAGGACCTCTTCCCGAGGATGCTCAAAAACGACCTTCCGCTCTACGGGTTCCCCTTCAAGGAGTACTGGAACGACGTTGGAAGGCCGTCGAGCTACCTTCAGGCGACGGAAGATGTTTTCCTTGGGAGGCTCATCCTGCCGCAGGTGAAGACCGAAAGCCTTAAGGGCAACCTTGAGCACGGGGGAGCGCTCTACACTGGCAGGCGTTGCGTTCTGCGGAAGCCAGAAATCAGGGGCTTCGCGGTCATTGGTGATGACGTTGAGATAGGCAGAAACGTTAAAATTGAACGCTCGGTAATCTTTTCAGGCGTGACCATCGAGGACGGTGCCGAAATAAAGGAGGCCATAATAGGAGAAAACGTTCACATAGGCAAGGGCGTTGTCATACAGCCCGGCAGCGTCATCGGCGACAACACGCTCATCGAGGACTTCAGCAAGATAGGCTCGAATGTGAAGATTTGGGTCGAGTCAAGGATTGGTCGGGAGAGTATAATACTCCCAGATTGAGGTGGTGGAAGTGGAAGTGTATTATTCGCAGAGGTTTAATCCCGAGGAGCTTGCCCTCCTTGGAAGGGCCATAGGAACGGTCTCCCACGGAACGATAATAGTCGGCAGGGATGGAAGGGCCATCTCGCGCTACGGCAAGAGGGCGATGGTGGTTGGCATCGTCAGCACAGGTTCAACGATAATGGACGTCCGCCTGATTCCGCTCATAGCGCTCAAGGACTTCGCCCACAAGAAGGGCCTTCCGCTGGCCTACGTCTACTACTACGGGGGCGTCCGCGTTTACGTCAGCGGAATCGACGTCGACGAGATAAACGCCATCCTCGAGAGCAGGAGCTTCATCGAGGCCCAGCCCAACGACATCGGTGCGACGGTTTACTACCCCAACGCCCTCGACGACTTCATGCACGACCTCTTCAAGCACTACAACTTCAAACTCGGAGGAAAGGCCCTCGTTGATGCAATGAACACCCCTGCGGTGCTCTTCTTCCCCAGGATGAACGAGCACTTCGGTTTTGAGGTCGAACTCATGAACGACATGATGACAAGCTACCTGCCGCCGAAACCCAAGGAGGTCTTCCTTCACAAGCTGAACAAGGGGGACTACGACTTTGGAATGCGCTTTAGACCCGATGGCGTCGTGGAGTTTTACCGGGAGGACGAGCAGAAGGAGTTCATGAGCATGTGGTCGCTCTTCGACTACCTCAAGAGGCTCTCAGTATGACGGCAGTTTTATAAGCCCCCTGCCGAGGGGTTTACACGTTCTTCCATTTTGGGGGTGACGGGCTTGGGGATATTCATTGTGCTCGAGGGCATAGACGGCGCTGGAAAATCAACTCAGGCAAAGCTACTCAAGCTGTGGCTTGAGGAGAGGGGCTATGAAGTCGTTCTAACAAAGGAACCCACGGACACACCGTTCGGAAAGCTCATCAGGAAACTGGTCTTGACGGGTGGAAGGGAAGGAATCATTGACGGGGCTAAAATAAGTCACGAGGCGGAGGCTCTGCTCTTCGCGGCGGACAGGGCCGAACACGTTGACAAGCTTATAAAACCCGCGCTCGAATCGGGAAAGGTTGTGATTTCGGACCGCTACTTTTACTCGTCGCTCGCCTATCAGTGGGCGAGGGGACTTGACCTTGAGTGGCTGATAGACCTCAACCGCTTTGCAATAAGGCCCGACCTCGTTCTGCTTCTCGACCTTCCTGTCAAGGAGAGTATGAAACGCATAAGAACGAGGAGCATAAAGACCGAGTTCGACAAAATAGTGGAGCTCCAGAAAAAGGTTCGCGAAAACTACCTCAAGCTCGCGGAGCGCTTTCCTGAGATTAAAATCGTCAACGCACTGGAGGACGTTGAAGGGGTTCACAAGCAGATTGTTGCACTCGTTGAGGCCCTGCTCGAGAAATGAATGGAGCCCCGGGCGGGATTTGAACCCGCGACCGGCGGATTACAAGTCCGCCGCCCCGCCAGGCTAGGCTACCGGGGCAGGCTCGCTTTAGGGGACTCCTTTGGGAGTTATAAACCTTTTCCCCTTTCTAACCGCAAAATTTATAAACGTCCCCTGTATCCCCTACATTGGGTCGAGCCGCCGTAGCTTAGTCGGTAGAGCGCCGGACTGTTAATCCGGCGGTCCCCGGTTCGAATCCGGGCGGCGGCGCCATCAGTGGGCCCGTAGCTCAGCCTGGTCAGAGCGCGCGGCTCATAACCGCGTGGTCGGGGGTTCAAAGCCCCCCGGGCCCACCATAGCAAACTTTTCTGGGGAAAAGTTTGACCAAAAGTGTTTGACTATTCAAAGTGTGGAGTTTATAGTTCGTGCACGTCAAGGAGTGTCTCTTGTTGGGAGTTTCTTTTTGACTTGCTATTCAGAGAGCGTTTCCTCCCCGAAAGGCGTCCGAAGGACGCCGATGATAAGTTGAAACTATTACAAGGCTTGTTTTTAATGCTAAACTCGCGTTAAGTTCTTCAATTTGAAAGTGCACAACTGAGGTTTGCTTGTTTGGTAGACGAGCGCTTTTCGCCAGCCTTTCCCAAAGGCTGTGGGCAAAGTTTCATCAAAGTTCGTGATTCCTTTTGAAAAAGCCTATTCTTTGAGTGGATTTCTTTTTGAGTTGCTCTTTTGATGAAATGAATTCCTTTGAAAGCGCCTTTTACAGGGGGTTCAAGTCTTTGCGCTCCTTCGGAGCGCGGTTCAAGTAGAACCCGCGTGAAAGAGGGTGTATCTTTAAAAAATTCAATCTTCAAGGGTCAGTTTAGAGTTTAAAATCCCTTTGTAGAGGAGCCTCAAGGAAGAATCACAAGCTTTTGGTGAAGCTTTTTCCAAAAGCTTCCTGCGCAAGCGCTGGCGGAAGATTAAGCACTTTTTAGAAGTGTAAGTTTCAGAAGGAGCTTCTATTATATCTCGCCTCCTATTGCGAGGGTTTTTCTCTCTTTGAAGGCACCCGACAGGCGCATTTTTGAATGAAACACTAATCAAAGGAGCGAATAGGGCCCTGCTTGAAAACAGGGACACGCCCAAGAAAGGCACATCATTTCCGCCAGCGCTTGCGCAAGCAGGGGCTGATGTGGTGGGGCCGCCGGGATTTGAACCCGGGTCACGGGCTCCCAAAGCCCGCAGGATGGGCCAAACTACCCTACGGCCCCCTGCGGTAGGTGCATCACGGGTTGCCTTATTAAATTTTTCGCCGCTGAACTGGATGATGATTTCACGTCAACAAAGCTAAAAGGAAAGAATGAGAGAGCTTCGAAGGCTGATATAGTGCATTCCAAATAAGGACAAATAAGGAGTCGCGAACTTTGATGAAACTTTGCCCACAGCTTTTGAGAAAGGCTGGCGAAATGAGTACCCTTCTCACCGAAGAGCAAAGGAGTCAATCGTGCACTGTTAGAGTGCAAGTTTAGAAAGGGTTTAATATCAAACAGGGTTTTTCAAGCAGTTCCAACTTTGTTATTAGCGTCCAAAGGACGCCGTTTAAAGAATGGAACACTCACCAAAGAGCACGTGAACAAGAAACCCACTTGAAAATGATAAATACTTCAAAAAAGCACTTAATCTTCCGCCAGCGCTTGCGCAAGCAAGGGCTGATGTGGTGCGGGGGCGGGGATTTGAACCCCGGAACCCCTACGGGAGTGGATCTTGAGTCCACCGCCTTTGACCAGGCTCGGCAACCCCCGCGCTCGCGGGACTCCCGAAGAAGTGAAAAAGGGCTGAGTTTATAAACCTTGCTTCAGCGCTCCATCCTCTTGACTCCATCTTTCGTGCCGACGAGGACAAGGTCAGCTATGTCCGCGAAGATTCCGTTCTCGATGACGCCTGGAATGTTGTTGAGCTCTATCTCAAGGTCGAGCGGGTCCTCTATGCGGTGGAACCTTGCGTCGAGTATGAAGTTGCCGTTGTCCGTAACGACGGGCCCGTCCTTCTTCTCGGCCATCCTCAGCTCGGCGGTGGCGTTGAAGACCTCTATCTCCTCCGCGATTGCGCGCCAAGCAACGGGAATCACCTCGATGGGAACGGGCATTCTCTGACCGAGCCACTCGACGAGCTTGGTCTCGTCAACGAGGACGACGAACATTCCGGCTCTGTACTCGATGATTTTCTCCATCGTCAAAGCCGCACCGCGCCCCTTGATGAGGTTCATCTGCGGGTCAACCTCGTCCGCCCCATCAACCGCTATGTCTATCGCGTCAACCTCGTCGAGGCTCACCACGGGAACCCCTGCCTCAAGGGCCAAGAGCCTCGCCTGGTATGAGGTGGGGACGCCGTAAACCTCCTCAAGTTCACCGTCCATGATGAGCTTACCAAGGTAGCGGATGAAGTAGGCGGTTGTGGAGCCGGTACCGAGGCCGACGACCATTTCATCCTCGATTAGCTTTAGGGCCTCCTTGGCGACGGCCTTCTTCATTTCCTCAACGTTCATGAAATCACCCCGTCACGTTGGTCACATTAAACACGCATTTAATCCCGGCCGTCCCATTGTGGACGACCCGGTAGAGGAGGCTCTGGTTGGAGTAGCAGACCGGCTGGAAGTTGATGGCCACCGAGTAGCTGAGCATCGTGAAGTAGAGCCAGAACAACAGCCAGCCCCAGAAGGCCTTCCTGAGTATCGCCCGCTGGTCGGGAACGTCGGGCGGGAGCTCCTTGACGACCGCCATCACGAACTTGTCCACGAAGAAGTATAGCAGGAAGCCGAGTATCCATGCGCTCCTGTTGTAGTACGCCAGCAGTCCGCTGATTACCCCGGTGATAATGCCCCATATATAAACCGCGAACGAGAACTTGTACTCTATCTTCACGTCCTCCCACCTAAGGGGCTCTTGTGGGAGAGATTTAAAACGTTATCGAAAAGGTGCAGAAAGGAAGGCTCACTTGAGCCTTATGGCGTCGAGGTTGTTGGGCGCGCGCGTTGATATGCCGAACTTCCTGTGTATGCTGGAGCTGAGGTCGAGGCACTTGTGGGCCTCGCCGTGGACGGTGATTATCCTTTCCGGCCTCGGCCTGACGCGGGCGACGTAGCTTATAAGTTCTCTCCTGTCCGCGTGGCCGGAGAAGCCGTCTATCGTGTGGACCTCCATGTTGACCTGAACGACCTCCGTCCTGCCGTCCTCGCCGATGAGCGGTATCTCGCGCAAACCTCTCTGAACCTGCCTTCCGAGCGTGCCCTCGGCCTGGTAGCTGACGAAGATGATGCTGTTCTTCGGGTCGGGGGCGAGCTGTTTGAAGTATTCGACGCTCGGTCCACCGACGAGCATGCCCGAGGTGGCTATGATTATCGCAGGCTCCCCGCTGTCTATGATATCCTGCCTCTCGCGCGAGTTGGCGACGGGTTTGAATATCGGGTTGAGGAACGGGTTGTAGCCCTCGTGGAATATCTGCTCGCGGAGGCTCTTGCTGAGGTACTCCGGGTAAGCTGTGTGGATTGCGGTAGCTTCCCAAATCATTCCGTCGAGGTAAATCGGAACTTCTATTCCCCCGACGCGCGCGTACTCCTCGAGAACCATCATTATCTCCTGGGCCCTTCCAACGGCCATCGCCGGGATGAGCACCTTTCCACCGCGCTTGATGGTTTCTCTTATAACCTCTATGAGCTTCTTCTCGGCCTCCTCACGAGGCATCTGATAGTCGTTGCTTCCGCCATAGGTGGACTCCATGACCAGGGTCTCAAGGCGCGGGAACCTGCTCACGGCGGGCTCGAAGAGCCTGGTCGGAATGAACTTAAAGTCTCCGGTTACGGCTATGTTGTGGAGTCCATTGCCTATGTGGAGGTGGACAATGGCTGAACCGAGTATGTGACCAGCGTTGTGGAGGGTCAACCTTATGTCGGGGGCTATGTCCCTGACCTCGCCATAGTCGAGGGTTATGGTGTGCTTTATAACCTCCTTTATGTCCCTTGGTCTGTACAGGGGCTCGACGCCGTTCATGTGCTGAATCTCAATGAAGTCCTGCTGGAGGAGGGTCATCAGGTCCCTCGTCGGGGGAGTGGTGTAAATCGGCCCGTCGAAGAGCTTGTAGCGGAAGAGGTAAGGTAGCATTCCGCTGTGGTCGAGGTGGGCGTGGGTTATGATTATCGCGTCAAGAAGGCCCTCGTCAAGGACGTAGCGGAATTCTGGAGCGTCGAAGTGCGGAAACGCTTTGAGCGGGTCTTTCATCGCGGCGATGTTCACACCGAAGTCAACAAGAACGTAGCTCTCATCGGTCTGAACCAAGAGAGCGCTCCTTCCAACCTCGCGGAAGCCACCCAAACCGGTAATCCTAATCCACCTGCTCTTGTACTCGGACTTGCGGTAGATGTTCCTGCCGACCTGCCTGAGGAACTTCCTCCTGTCCTTGCTCTCGGTCTGGAGAATCTGCCTTATCGAGTAAATCGTCTGGCTCTGGAGCGGAGGAGTCCTGACGACTCTCGGCGCCCAGTGAACCTTCTGCGTGATTAGGCGAAGCGTCTCGCCGTTTTTCCCGATGACGAGGCCGGGCTTCTTGGCCTCTATGAGAACTTCGCCGACTGAGGGGTCGAAGCTGATGTTGGTTATCTCGGCCTCCTTCGGGACGAGCTCCTTAATCATCTCCTCTGCCTTCTCGGGCGGAATCAGGATGTCCGGGTCAGGACGGACGCTTATCCTCTTCTTCAGAACCTTCGCGAGGTTCCTGATGAGGTCACCGTCCTTCATTATCGCCTCTGGGTTCTTGGTGTAGATGACGAGCTCCGGCCCCTCGAACTCGACGTCGGTTATCCTCGCGTTCGGCGGAACCATCTGGGCTATGACCTCGCGAATCTCCTTGAGTATCTCGTCAACGTAGGTTTCCCTCCGAATCAACGCCACCACCTCAGAACAGCGCTTTGAGTTCCTCCTCGCTCCACTCGCGGTAGCCGTCCTTCGTTACCGTCACGAGTGTAACCCCACCCCCCGTATATATGTCCCTGCGGGTGGAAGCTTTTATCGCCTTCAGGGCGAGCCTTATTCCATCCTCCAGTGAGAGGTCATCGCGGTAGTTCTCCTCAAGGATTGAGAAGGCGAACTCCATTCCGGAACCGGCGGCGGTGAACTTGTCCTCCGTGACGCCACCGGCCATATCTATCGAGTAGAGGCCCGGCTTCTCGTCGTAGCCGGCAATCAGAAACCAGCCGTAGTATGGCATGAAGCGGTTCCCGTGCAGGATGTTCGACGTGAGAGTGGCGAGGGCTCTGACGCTCATCTCCCTGCCGACCCTCGCGCGGTAGAGCTTTGCCTCAGCCCTTAGAAGTCTGACGAGGCTCAGTATGTCGCCAACGCTCCCCGCTCCTGCCAGGGCGAGGTGCTCGTCTATCTGGAAGACCTTCGTGACGCCCTCGGAAAGCACCATGTTGCCGAGCGATGCCCTTCTGTCTGCCGCTAAAACTACACCGTCCTTGCAAACTACGCCGACGGTAGTGGTTCCCTTTAGGTTCTCAGTCAACTACAACACCCCTGGAGTTGGTTTTTAGAATAGAAGAACCTCTGAACCCCGCTTAGAGAAAGAGTATTTAAAGGTTTCGCCCCACTCCCTTAGGTGGTTGTCATGGCAAAGGAAGTAATCCTTCTAACCGGCCCGCCCCTCAACGGGCGCGACGAATACCTGAGCGAGGCCCTTGAAAAGGCCAGCGGGGAGAGCTACGCCTACTACCACGTCTTCGAATACCTCAGGGAGGTCGGAAAGGAGAGGGGTGTTAAGATAACCCGCAAGAACGTCCTCGACTTCGCGATAAACCACCAGGATTTGATGAACGAGATTCGCGACGAGGCCTTTGAGAGAATCAGACGGGAGATAGACGAGAGCGACAAAAGGTTCCACCTCGTTTCGACGCCAAGTCTCTTCCGCTGGGGGAGCGGGAGCGTCATAGGATTCACCCTCAGCAACCTTAAGCTCTTACGGCCCGACAGGGTCATCATCGTCCTCGACGACGTGCTCTCGGTCAGGAGGAGGATAATCAACGACCCGGAGTGGTTCGAGCGCTTCGGCAACGACCCGAACAACATAAAGCTTACCACTCTTGTAATGTGGCGTGAAGATGCAATAAACCACGTGAAAACATTAGTCCACGAGCTCAAGAAGGAGGGAATAAACGTCCGCTACGTCCTCCAGTTCGGCATAAGGCACCCACCGGAGGTTTTCCTCGACCTGCTGTTCAGGGAGAAAGAGAAGCCCCTCGTCTACCTCAGCTATCCGATGACCGGCCACGAGGAGGAATACTACCACCGCGTTCGGGGCTTCTACGACAAGCTGAGTGAGCACTTTACCGTTCTCGACCCCGGAGCTTTAGACGACTGGTGGGTCGTCGCCGAGTACGACAACCAAGTGGCGAAGAACCCGAACGTGAAGAAAATCAGGATAAAGCACCTCCTTGACGGGAACGAGGTGGACGAGCTCGACAGGGAAGATATTGAGCAAGCCACAGAGATACTCAGGAGACAGCTCGTCGAGAGGGACTTTAACCTCGTAGATGTCAGCAGGGCCATAGCTGTCTACCACTATGCCGAGGGCGTTTCAGCGGGGGTCGTCAGCGAGATGGCTGAAGCGTACAGGACGCTTGCGGCGATATACCTCTATTACCCCTTCAAGAGAAGACCCAGCCCGTTCATGGAGTTCTACGGCATGCAGAACCCATCGAGGCGGACGATGTTCAGGGACGAGGACGAGATGATAAGGGCCATGGTGGATGAGAAGGACTACTGGACGAAGGGCTGATTTTTCTTTTTACTTCCCAAGAACCTGCGGGAGAATTGAGAAGGAAATGAAGGGAGAAGAAATTACTTCTTGACCCATCCGCGGTGTTTCATGGCCTCGTAGACCCTCTGAACGGCAACGACGTAGGCGGCGTCACGCATGTGGATGTTCTTCTCCTTGTGAGTGTTGAAGACGTCCCAGAAGGCCTTGGTCATCTTGTCGTCGAGCTTCTTCCTGGTCTCCTCAACGGTCCAGTAGAAGCCGTTGATGTTCTGCACCCACTCGAAGTAGCTGACGGTGACACCACCGGCGTTACAGAGGAAGTCCGGAATCTGGAGGACGCCCTTCTCGTGGAGTATCTCGTCGGCCTCAGGCGTGACCGGACCGTTGGCGACCTCGGCGACAATCTTGGCCTTGACTTTGTCGGCGTTTTCCTTGGTAATAACTCCCTCGATTGCCGCTGGAGCGAGGATGTCAACCTCGAGCTCGAGGAGCTCCTCGTTGGTGATGTTCTGGGTTCCCGGCATGTCCTTAACTGAGCCGTGCTCCCTCTTCCACTTGAGGACCTCGTCAGCAGATGGGAGTCCGTCCGGGTTGTAGATGCCGCCCTTGCTGTCGCTGACGGCGACGACCTTCATGCCGAACTCCTCGCTCATTATCTTGTGGAGGTAGTAGCCGGCGTTACCGTAGCCCTGGATGGCGATGGTCTTGCCCTTGAGGTCGTCCCAGCCGAGGGCCTTGGCGGCCTCACGGATCGTGAATGCGGCACCACGGGCGGTGGCGTCCATCCTGGCGACGATACCGCCAACTCCCGGCGGCTTACCGGTGATAACACCGAAGGCCGGGCCCTTCCTTCTCATTATGGTCTCGTACTCGTCCATCATCCAGGCCATTATTTTCGGGTTAGTGTAGACATCCGGAGCCGGAATGTCGGTCCACGGGCCGATGACGTCGTAGACGGCCCTTATGTAGGAGCGAGCAAGCCTCTCCTGCTCCCTCTCGCTGAGTTTCTTCGGGTCAACGATGATACCACCCTTACCGCCACCGTACGGAAGGTCAACGACGGCGACCTTCCAAGTCATCCAGGTGGCGAGGGCCTTAACTGTACTGAGAGTCTCGGCCGGGTGCCACCTTATACCACCCTTGGTCGGGCCGCGGGCCCAGTTGTGCTGAACGCGGAATCCGGTGAAGACCTTGACAGAACCGTCGTCCATCTCAACGGGGACACTGACCTCAACAATCCTCATGGGCCTCTTGAGCCACTCAAGGGCCTCTTCGCTTATGTCCATAAACTGGGCAGCCCTCTCGAGCTGCTGAACGGCCATCTCAAACGGGTCAATCTCGACCATTCATATCACCTCAGGCTTTCGGTAATCTGCGATATCCCCTACGACCTTTGCATATATAAACCTTTCGGGAAAGGAGGAAGGAGAGGGCTTAGTTTGCAACAAAAAGTTAGCATCTCAAATTTTCGAAGAAATAAAAAGCGCTCCCGAAATTTTTAGCCAAAAAGAGGGATGTACATCCAAGATTTTATGAACATTGGTGAACATTGAGGTGCAACGGTGAAGGAAAGAATAGAAACCCTCAGCGAGAAGTCGGTCATCATCCCGTCAGCTCACTCTCGTTCCAATCATCGGGCGACTCCTTCTTGGGGGTTCTGATTAAAAACTCTTTTGTGAACAATACTTCATGCTTTGTGTCGTCGCATTGCCAGTCCATTTCAAAAGGTTATTGTCATAATGACTCCAAACTCCGCCACTGAATAGGCATATCTGAAAAAATGACAAAAAAGGATTTCAGGTTATTTTACGACAAAGTAAATCGTCTTTCGTCGAAATAAAGGCCCAAAAAGCTTTTTAAACAATGATGTCCTTTATACGTAGTGCCCCGTTAGTGGGCATTCGATCCCAATAAAATACAACCCTGATTGGAGGTGGTTAAAAGTGGAACAGCAGAGGGACCAGTGGGCGACCAAGATTGGTTTAATTTTGGCTATGGCTGGAAACGCGGTCGGCCTCGGTAACTTCGTGAGGTTCCCAACTCAGGTCGCCCAGAACGGTGGCGGCGCCTTCATGGTGCCGTATTTCATAGCGCTGTTCTTCCTCGGTATTCCAGTGATGTGGATTGAGTGGGTCGCCGGTCGCTACGGTGGCAAGTATGGTCACGGTACCCTCGGTCCAACGTACTACCTCATGGCCAGGGAGAGCGTTAAGCCCAGAAGCGCCCTCTGGTGGGGTGTCATAAGCGGTATGCTCGCGTTCTCGCTGACCATACTCCTCAACAGCTACTACTTGCACCTCATAGGCTGGTCTGCGGCATACTCCTGGTTCAGCATAACCGGAGCCTACTTCGGCAAGAATACCGGTGAGTTCTTTGTTCAATATCTCAACAACCACGCAGAAGTTATGTTCTTCTGGGGTATCACCGTTATACTGCTGGCCATAGCGGTTGGTCAGGGTGTCAGCAAGGGTATCGAGAGATGGGTTAAGGTCATGATGCCGTTGCTCTACATATTCGCCATCATAATGGTCGGCTACATCTTTGTACTCGGTTCGCCAGTTGACCCGAACTGGAGCACCATAGATGGTTTCAGGTTCATCTGGACTCCAAACTGGGGCTACCTAAAGGAGCACCTGGCGGCAGTTATGCTGGCAGCAACGGGACAGATATTCTTCACCCTCTCGCTCGGTATGGGTATCATCCAGAACTACGCCAGCTACCTCGGTCCCAAGGATGACGTTGCACTCTCAGGCATCGCAACGGTCTCACTCAACGAGTTCGCCGAGGTTGTCCTCGGTGGTTCAATAGCCATACCGCTTGCCACAGCCTACGCTCCCAAGATTGTTCCACCAGAGGTTCTCGCCAAAGGCAAGACCGAGGTGTTATCCTGGATTGGACACAAGTTCGGACTCGGCTTCTCGTACACCAGCCTGCCCAACGCTTTCGTCAGCATGGGTGAGGCGGGAAGGCTCTTCGGTGCACTCTGGTTCCTCCTGCTCTGGTTTGCAGGATTCACCTCGGCAATAGCGATGTACAACTACGTCGTTGCACTGCTCGAGGAGGACCTCGGCATAAAGAGGAACGTTGGAACCTGGGTCGTTCTGGTGATATACTTCCTCGCGGGACTGCCGGTCATCTACATTGACGGCTACATGGACCAGGTTGACGCGTGGGTGAGCTTCCAGCTGACCCTGCTGGCGCTCTTCGACATCATTGTCGCGGTGTACCTCTTCAAGCCCGACAACTTCTGGAAGGAGCTCCACGAGGGAGCCTGGATGAAGGTCCCGGAGTGGTACAAGCCGATAATCCTCTACATTGCGCCGCTACTCCTCATGATACCGCTCCTCGGAATGGTCAAGAGTCTCATAGGCACGACCCTCGAGTGGCCTGCCAGGATTGCAATATTGCTAATGTGGGTCATTGGCTTCATCGAGAGCTACTACTCAATCAAGAAGAAGTACGGCGAGGAGCTCGAGAAGAACGAGGTTATCATAAAGGTCTGAGGTGGTGACGATGGAGAGCTGGGTAATCTACATGCTCTTTGCCTGGTTTGTTATTTTTGCGATGATGTACTGGAGCATTGGAAAGCTCCTCAAGGCCGAGAAGGCACAAGGGTCTTAAGGCCCTCCTTTCTTTTCAACTTTTGGAGGTGTAAACGTGAAGAGCAAGGATATTCTGCTCGACACAGCAGAGGTTCTTGAATCAACCCTCGATAGAATAGACCGTCTCACGGTTCTCACGGAGAAGGAGAAAGAACGCGTGAAGGCTAAGATTAAGGAGGCCGCCGAGAACTTCAGGAGGCTCGCTGAGGAGGTCAAGAAGGACAACGAGGAGCTCGCAGAGTTCTTCTACAAGAAGGCCAAGGAGTTCAAGCTCATGAGCACCGACAAGGCCATAGAGAGGGAGGGTAAGAAAAACTACCTCAGGCTCGCCGATAGGATACTCCTCTATTCCCGCTCCGCTGAGTACGACTTCAAGCCCGAGAAGCTGGCCGAGCTAAAGAAGGTTTATCGGAGGTATCTGTTTGGGATGACGGCATTCTTTGTGCTCACCGGTTTCTATCTCAACCAGTTTTTGGCCATAACTGCCCTAATCCTTGCGATTCCGATAATCCTCTCGATGCTCTCTCTCCAGAGAAGGGGCTACCTCGGACTTCTGCTGGCGTATTCTGCGATACCAATACCAATCATCGTTGGGGTAATGGCCCTGAGGTCAAGCATATACAATCTAATTACGCCAGAAAAAATTACGGAAATAATGGCCAAAACCCACTGGAGCGCCAGCACAGTCAAGGCATACCTGGTGTTCCTCATGCTCCTCTCTGCGGTTGAGCTGTACCTGATAGGGAGTGCAATCGTTGGTCTCTACAAGCACCGCCACGCGTTCCTCTGATGAAGTCAGTAAAGGGCCTCGTTCCCCTTTTCCCCCGTTCTTATTCTTATGGCCTCTTCGACGGGGATGATGAATATCTTTCCGTCGCCGGGGGTTCCGCTCCTTGCGGTCATAACGATTGTGTTGATAACTTTTTCAAGGTCCTCGTCCTTGACGACGAGCTCAATCTTCATCTTTGGTAGGAGGTCGTAGGGTGGTACACCTCCCTGAACACCCCTCCATTGAACAGGATACGCCGTCAAGGGCACGATGCCAATCTCCTTGAGGGCGCTTTTTACCCTCTCAAAATCGTTTCCCCTGATAATGGCCTCAACCTTCTTCATGGACGACCACAGATAATAATTCTCAGAACTTCAAAAAAGGCTTTCGAAAACAAAAATGAAAGCTCAGGAAATCTGGGCCAAAAACTTTCTCAGCCTCTTTATCGAAATCCGGGTTTTTCTCGCGAGCTCTTCAAGGTCAGTGTTAAGTAAGTCCTCGGGTGTTTTTATCCCCGCTTTGTTCAGCTTCGCGAGGGTTTTAGGGCCGATGCCCTTGATGTCAATGAGGTTCTTTACTTTTGCGCGTTTTTTCTCGACCCTCGGCTTCTCGGGCGTTCCAATCCTCTCGACCCTCTTGGCGAGCCTCGTGTCAACTCTCTTCGTGAGGGGAACCTTTGGCTTCCTCCTTTTCACGAAGGCGAGGGAAGTTGCGTAGAACCTCTCCGCCAGTTCTTTCCTCTGATCTTCGGCTTCTGAAGTTGAAGTTTTAACAGCCCCTTCTCGGGAGTTATCCCCAGCCTTCACGGTCTGCCCTTCGGCGGAAACGTTCTCTTTTAGAGCTTTGAAGGTAGCGTCGCTCCCCTCGGGCGGGACCTCGGGCGGTTCGACGAACTCCTCAAGCTCGGGCGGATTGTCGCTGATGTAGTAGGAAACTATAACTGGCTTGAAGGGGTTGTCGCGTTCCTCGAGCCCCTCGAGGAGTGAAACGTCCATCTCACCGGTCCTGAAATACTTGACTACCTCGTTGGCGAGCCTGTGGAAGTCCCTGCTGTGGAGCAAAACGCGCTTCTCGGCGTAGGCCTTTGCCTGGCCAGTTGTTATGAGGAACTGCCAGTCGCTCGCCTCGAGGATTAAGAGTTCTCTCGCGAGCTGTTCTATCGCCCTGTCGCCAAGCTTGTCCTTCCCGTAAAAGCGGCTCGCCAGCGCGACCATACGCTCTTCCGCGCGGTAGATTTCCTCCCACGTCCATTCGGTTTGCTCGTTCCACCAGGTCGAGTGGTCCGCGTTGGCACCCCACGAGCCTTCGGGCAGTTCAACCTCAAGCCTCTCGCCGGAGTAGTTAGAGAGGAAGGCCGAGAGCGTCGTCGTCTTGATTCCGCGCTCGGCTAAAAGCTCAAGAACCCTGCCAAGCCACTTAACTCCCTCGTACCACCAGTGGCCGAAGAGTTCTGTGTCATAGGGAGAGACTATTATTCCTTTCTCGCCCGTTTCCTCCTCGAACCTCGAGAGCAGGCCCTCGACGAGGGAAACGAAGTGTCTCGCATGCTCTTCAACCCGTTCAAGGGCCTTCTCGGGGTCGTAGAAGCCCTTCTCGCCCAAATCAACGTCCTTGCCAGTTATACGCCAGTACTGGTTACCGCTCTTCGGGGCCTTCCTGTGGAACTCCCTGTACCAGAAGTCGCCGGGGTAGCCGTAGTGGGCGCTCCAGACCTGATGCCCCGTCTCGCGGTTCCTCGTGAAGACCGCAACGTTTGACCCCTTGACCCAGTAGGGTCGGAGCATTGCGAGCGAACCGGTGGGAACCGGGGCGCCGTAGGAGTCGCTGACCGGTCCGTTATCAATGAGGTTGCTCTCGACGAAGAAGTACTCGATTCCAAACTCCCCGAGGAACTTCTCTATCCCCTTCCTCTTAACAGTCCTCCCGCCCGGGAGCTTCCACTCGCCACTCGGCCGGTAGGCGCACTCGGAAACCCACATCCCCCGCGGTCTCCTTCCGAAGTGCTTCTCGTAGGTCGCTACTCCGTTGGCTATCTGGGAGCGTATCGACTCCTCCCGCCAGAGGAGGGGAAGGTAGGCGTGTGTCGCGGGGGAGGTTATGATTTCAAGGTAGCCATCTCCCTGAAGTTCCCGGAATTTGCCGATTACGTCGCCGGTTATGGCCTTCCAGTAGGAGTAAACGCGCTCGAAGTGGCGGAGGACTTCCCTAACGGGCTTCTCAGGGTATTTACTGGATTTTAGGTCCTCCCTTGTTCTTTCGATTTTCCTCAAGAGGTACTTCTCAAACTCGGCCTTGATGTAGTCGTCCGCCAGCTGTTCCATCAGGACGGGCGTTATGTTCACCACGAGCTGGAAGCGAACGCCAGAGTCCCTCAAGCGCTCGAACTCCATTAGCAGGGGCAGGTAGCTCTCGCTCATTGCCTCGTAGAGCCACTCCTCTCCGAAGGGCCACTTGCCGTGTTTCCTAACGTAGGGAATGTGAGTGTGGAGGACGAACGTGAAGTAGCCTTTCATTTAGTATCACCGTTGGTGTTTAAGCTTCATCGTATTTAACCTTATTCGGAACAGACCTGTCACGATGGTCAGTAATGTGCATGGAAAACGTTTTATCTTCAGATTCCAACTGAGTATGGTGATAACATGAGGGCGATGGAGCTAGCAGGAACGGAGAGCGGGTTCATAGCCGGTGCCCTGGCGGTCGTTCTTCTGGGTTCAATACTGAGCGTGCTCTCATCCCCCATGGACGCCTTCACAAAGCTCGCGTACGTGCTCTACGATATGGGACTCGTCGGCCTATCCTTCGGACTGCTGAGCGAAGCCATTGAGGGGAACAAAAGCGACACAACCAGGGCGGCTCTCGCGATTGCGGGGGCGCTCGTTCTGCTCGCGCTGAGGCTTTAACCTTTTAACCCCCGCCCTCTACTCTTTTCGGGTGAGAGAATGAAGGAAGAGATGAGTTCAGTTGACATACGTTACGTCGTTAGGGAGCTCCAATGGCTCGTTGGCTCTCGCGTTGACAAGGTTTACCACGACGGCGACGAGATAAGGATTAAACTCCGCACGAAAGAGGGAAGGGCCGATTTAATCCTCCAGGCGGGGAAGAGGTTCCACCTCACGAGCTACGTCAAGGAGGCGCCGAAACAGCCTTCGAGCTTCACGATGCTCCTGAGAAAGCACCTGAGCGGAGGCTTTATAGACGCGATAGAGCAGCACCAGTTCGACAGGATTGTCAAGATTCGTGTCGGCGACTACACGCTCATTGGCGAGCTCTTCAGGAGGGGCAACATCGTCCTCGTTGATTCCGAGAACAGGATTGTGGCCGCTTTGAGATACGAGGAGTACAAGGACAGGGCGATAAAGCCCAAGGCAGAGTACAAGTTCCCGCCAGCGAGGGAAAACCCGCTTGAGGTCAGCTTCGAGCGCTTTCTTGAGCTGATGAGGGAGGATGAAAACCTTGAGCTGGTTCGTGCCCTGGCGAGGAAGCTCAACATGGGCGGGATGTACGCCGAGGAAATCTCCATAAGAGCGGGCTTTGAGAAAACCACCCCAGTGAGGGAGCTGAGCGACGAGGATTTGAGGAAGGTCTACGAGGCGATGATGGGAACCTTCAACGACGAGCCGAGGCCGAACATCGTCTACAAGGACGGAAACATGCACGACGTCGTTCCGATAGAGCTGAAAATCTACGAGGGCCTTGAGAAGCGCTATTTTAAAACGTTCAGCGAGGCCCTCGACGAATACTTCGGTAAGCTCACAATCGAGAAAGCCAAAATCGAAAAAACGAGAAAGCTCGAAAGCAAAAAGAAGCAACTGCTGGCGACGCTTAGGAAGCAGGAGGAGATGCTCAAGGGCTTCGAGAAGGCAATGAACGAGAACCAGGAGATAGGGGATTTAATATACGCGAACTACACGATGGTTGAACGGCTTTTGGACGAGTTCAGGAAGGCCACAGAAAAGCTCGGCTGGGAGGAGTTCAAAAGGAGAATAGAGGTGGGCAAAAAAGAGGGCAACAAAGTTGCGCTCATGGTGAAGGCCATCGACCCGAAGGAGAAGGCCGTAACTATTGAGCTCGAGGGGAGGAAGGTCAAGCTCTACCTCAACAAAAGCATAGGTGAGAACGCCGAGCTCTACTACGAGAAGGCCAAGAAGTTCAGGCACAAGTACGAGGGTGCCCTGAAGGCCTACGAAGACACGAAGAGGAAGCTCGACGAGGTCGAGAAGCTCATCGAGGAGGAAATGAAGAAGGAACTGAACGTGAAGCGCATAGAGAGGAGAAAGAAGAAGTGGTTCGAGAAGTTCCGCTGGTTCGTTTCGAGCGAGGGGTTTCTTGTCTTAGCGGGAAAGGACGCGAGCACCAACGAGACGCTCATCAAAAAGCACATGACCGAGAACGACCTCTACTGCCACGCCGATGTTTACGGCGCTCCCCACGTCGTCATCAAGGACGGGCAGAAGGCAGGGGAGAAGACGATATTCGAGGCCTGCCAGTTCGCAGTTTCGATGAGCAGAGCGTGGAGTCAGGGGCTGTATGGAGCGGACGCCTACTGGGCGTATCCAAATCAGGTGACTAAGCAAGCTCCCAGCGGTGAGTACCTTGGGAAGGGCGCCTTCATGGTCTACGGAAAGAGGAACTGGCTTCGCGGGCTTCCGCTCAAGCTGGCGGTGGGAGTTATAAACTACGAGGGGGAGGATTACGTCGTCTGCGCGCCCGTTGACGCTATTAAGGCCCACACGAGCAAGTACATCGTCATAAGGCCCGGCAGGCTCAAGAAGGGCGAGCTCGTCAAGAAGATACGCGGAATCCTTGAGAAGTGGGGCTACAAGGTTCGCGAGGAGGATTTGAACGCGATTCTTCCGCCCGGAGGGGGAGAAATAGCGGAGGTGGTAGGTTAAACCAGCTCCTTCCCCGTCCCCGTCATGACGAGCTTGCCGTGCTTCACTCCCTTGAGGCTCAAAAGCCTGTCCGCTATTTCCTTTATCCTGCTCGCCTTCCCCTTGACGATGACAACCTCAAGGCAGTTGTGCTCGTCCATGTGGACGTGAATGCTGGAAACTATTTCATCAAGGTAGTCGTGCTGTAAATCGAGGAGCTCTTTAACGACGTCCGCTTCATCGTGGTTGTAGAGCATCGTTATCGTTCCGGCAACTTCCGCGTCTCCAGTTTCCCACTCGTGCCTGATTATGAAGTCCCTCATCAAATCCCTTATCGCCTCGCTCCTGTTCACGTAGCCCTTCTCCTCGATTATCCTGTCGAACTTTTCAAGCAGTTCCTCAGGTACGGAGACGCCGAAACGAACCACCCTCATAACACCACCAACCCAAGTGATGGCACGGAAGTTATAAACCTGTTCCAAAAGTCTTTTATCCGAACCGGAGTAGGTTCGAGCATGAAGGATGAGCTTTACTCAATAGCGCGGAGGGAGTTCGCGGAGGATTTAATCTTCGAGATTGAGGGAAAGCCCGTTACGCTCTCGATAAAGGGCCTGCTCATAGCGAGGGCAGAGAGGGAGGGCTACAACTTCTCGTTCTTTGAGGTGACCGAAACGGAAACCGTGCTTGCGGTCCAGATGAAGGGGTTTATCGTCTACATAGCCATCGAGAGCGACGAGGAGCTCGACGACGAGGAGTACGCAGAGGTGGGAAAGGCCATGCTCGAACATCTGACCCCGAAGATTGCCCTGCTCGTGACGAAGGCGGAGAAGGACTACTCGGGAAAAGCTGACATACTCCTCGACGACGGCATGTCTCCAGACATGAAGGAGTTCTTCTACTCGCTCCTCGTGAAACACAGACAGGGGAAGAGCCCCTACGAGCAGACCGAGGTCGCGTGAGGTGTTGGGATGAAAGGGGGGTACAGGATTTTGGCAATCATCGTCATCGCGCTCATAGCGGTTGGCGTCGTAAACTACCTGTCTAAGAGCGGGGAAAGCGGGCAGGAGGAGGAAAGCGTTAAACCCGTGGAAAAACCCACCCTCTGGGGCCTCACCGACCCACCGCTTCTCGAAAACGTGAGCTGGGAAAGGAACGGGAACGTCGAGGTAACGACGCTTCCCAGGAACCTCACAGGGAACCTGGAAGAGCAACTCAGGACCCTCGGCTACTACCCCGTCTACGCCAACTGGAGCGACTACCGGTGGACAATCTGGAGCGGGAGAAAGGCATACTACGTTGGAGAAACTAAGGACGGCATTTTAGTGGCGCGGGGAGGCCTGAAGGCGGTCGTTGAGTGGGTGAATGAGACATCAAAGTGCGGAAAGCCAGGTTGGAAGACCACCGTCATCGACCCGAGCCCCCAGAAGGCCCTCTCCTACACGGCCTCGCTTATAGGCGAGGCACTGGAAAAAGACGGTACAATCGTCGTTCCCTCCGAGTGGGGCGGAAAAATCCCCTGGAACCTCGCCAACTACAGTGTAGAGGCGGGGAAAGTGAAAATACTGATTCTAATCTACGCAACGGACAAACAGCTTGAGTACGCGAGGTCGCTCCTGGAGGGGAAAACGCTCTGCATCTCCGCCCTTGGCTATCGTGCGCTTGTAGTATTCAACGGCCCCGCGTGGGATGTCTCAAGGGCCTACGACTCGATTGAGAGCGTTGCCGATACAAGAGGAGCTTCCTGTGGGTGATGGAAATGAAGAGGCTCGTTGCTGGAATAATCCTTGCCCTTTTTATCTTCGCGGGCGTGGTTTACTGGAAGTACTACTACATCGAGCCCGTTCCAAAACCCCAAATATGGGGGTACACGGACCCACCGAGTTTGGAGAACATGAGCTGGGAGAAGATGGGCCCAGTCGAAATACTTAACGAGACCACTGAGAACGCGGGAGGACTTTACGGAAGTGTGCTCTCCGAACTCTCAAAGATTGGCTACTCAATGGTATCTGGAAACTGGAGCAGTAAAACGTGCCAGTGGAGCTACTGGACGAGGGGGACAAAGAGCTACTACCTGGCCTACAACGGAACGAAGTTTCTGGTTATACGCGGGGAGACGGGGGCGGTTTTGAACGCCAGCGATGAGCACTGGCTCTGCGGGAGACCCCTTGACTCAGGCCCACTGCCGTCGCCAAGCCCCTGGAAGGTAGCCGAGGCGATGGCAATCTCGCTGGCCAACAAGTTCATGGAGAACAACGTTACTACAATCCCTGCCAACTGGACTGGACCCATGCCAGACTGGTACCTCGCTAAGTTCTCCTTCAAGGCAAACGTCGGAGAAGGTGTCGAAGTCCTCATTCTCGTGTACTCAAGCGATGACCAGGTGAAATACGCTGAGTACGTGATGAAAAAGGAAGACAGGAGCATAAAGTTCCTGAGAAACGACGGCGGTGATTACTACACCCTCATAGCCCTTAAGGGAAGAAAAGCGGACGTTGACAGGGCCATTGAGATAATCCAGAAACCGGAGAGCTAACATTTTTCCTTTTTCATAACCCCCAGACGATTCTCAAGAACGATTCAAAACAACTTGAAACCATAGCAAAGGTTATATTCTCCCGAGACGTAACAACTAACGAGGGCCAATGGCGGGCAAACTGATTGCTTCCGTTGCCGTTTCGGCGTTGCTCTCATCCCTCGCGTGGATAATCCTCCAGCTCAACCACCTCCTCGGAGTCCTCCTCTTTATTTCCGCAGTTATTGTACCCCCACTGGTTTTCAGGAACTACTACAGCAAAAGGCCCCTCCGGCTGGCACCGTTTTTGATAATCTCGCTCATCCTGATGCTCCTCTTAATGCCCCCTCCAGTTACGGGCCCGAACGTCGAGTTTGGTCTCCACTTTGTCACTGGTTGTTGGGGGAGAGGGGGCAATACCTGGCCACTGAGCGGTGGGGAGCTCGCCTACTCCTGCAACAAACCGATTGCGTACTCGACGATTCTCGTCAGCGGGGTCGCTTGGAAGTCCTCAGGGGTCAGACTTCCAGTTCTCGGTCGTTATGTAACCCTCCATGAACCACGTGGGAAGGCTGATAACGCCTATCGCGAGGCCGCAAAACGCGTTGAGTCGGAGGGCTACTTATTGATTGTGGAGAACTACGTAAGCGACTCCGACATCATGAGGGATGCCCTCTTCGTTAAGAACAACGAATGCATCTATCTTGCGAAAACGAGGATTCTCGGCGGTGGCCTCGCCGTTATCTCGGCGCGGGGCCCCTGCAGGGGCGTCAAGGGGTTTGCACTCCGCTGGCACGACGGCTACCTCTGGAACGCCAGCGAGCCGCCAACCTTTGAGGAGTATCGGTTCAACTGGAGTACCGAGGACGGCCTAAAAGTCGGGAAGTTTCTGTCCTCGGACTGGCCCGACGAGTGGGTTAAGAACACCTACAAAGCCATAGAAATCGAGCTCAAGGGAACCGGATACGCCAAGCGGATGGAGGGGAAAAGCGGGGACTGCAGGTGGTCTCTCTGGACAATGGGTGAAAAGTCGCACTACGTCTCTCTGAAGGGAAAGGAAATCCTCGTTATAAGCGGGGAAACCAGAAAAGTTGAGAACTCCGCGGAGAGGATTTCGCCCTGTGGAATGAAGAACGCCCGCGAAGTCCACGAGCCGACGCCTGAAGAGGTGCTTAACTCCGTAATTAAGGAGCTCAACGGGAGCCTCGTCCTGAAACCCGCCGGGGAACCTGTCCTCTGGTCCCTCGCTGGAAAAGAGTTTTTGACATCTGTGGGTGGTAGAAACCTCAGCGTGAACCTTCTCGTGTACGGAATTCGCGGGCAGTGCGACTACGCTCGCTACCTGCTCGATACATCCAACGAAACGACTTCCATCTGCCTCAAACGCAGAGGATACTTCGTCGCCGTGGCAGTTAAAGGGGAAGCCAAAGAAGTACAATTCGTCTTATCGTCAATAAAGCAACCGAAAAGAACTTAAGGAAATGCAGTTTCTTTACCTCGATGCGCCATGATGGTCAGGAGTGATTGTTTTTGGCTTTGAAGGTCGCTTCTTGAGCCCTGACATAGCCGTTAGGCGGGATTGTTTTTGGCGCTGAGCTGAGGAGGGATTGCTTTTGGCCTCGCCGTTCTGCCACTTAAACGCTCCGGTTTAGTTCTCACGCTCTTATTCCCTCACCCTTTGGGACTTCTCAAAACCCCAAAACCGGCGGAGGTGGTAGAATGAAAGCCGTTCTGCCCGATTCAAAGATACCCAAGAGGTGGTACAACATACTGCCCGACCTCCCGGAGCCCTTGGCTCCACCCCTTGACCCGGAGACCGACGAGCCGATAAGGCCGGAGAAGCTGGTGAGGATTTTCGCAGAGGAGCTCGTAAAGCAAGAGATGAGCACGGAAAGGTACATCGAGATTCCAAAGAAGGTTCGTGAACTCTACGCCAAGATAGGCCGTCCGACGCCACTTTTCCGCGCCACAAATCTCGAAAAGGCCCTTGGCACGCCCGCTAAAATTTACTTCAAGTACGAGGGGGCAACGGTAACGGGAAGCCACAAGATAAACACCGCCCTGGCCCAGGCCTACTACGCGAAGGAACAGGGGATAGAGAGGCTCGTTACCGAGACTGGGGCGGGACAGTGGGGAACGGCTTTGAGCTTAGCGGGTGCTCTGCTCGGCCTTAAAATCAGGGTCTACATGGCGCGCGCGAGCTACCAGCAGAAGCCCTACAGGAAGACGATAATGCACCTCTACGGTGCTGAAATCTACCCCAGTCCGAGCGACAGAACGGAGATAGGCCGGAAGTTCCTGAGCGAGAACCCCAACCACCCTGGAGGGCTGGGAATAGCGATAAGCGAGGCGATTGAAGACGTTTTAAAGGACGAAAAAGCCCGCTACGCCCTCGGAAGCGTCCTCAATCATGTGCTCATGCACCAGACCGTTATAGGCCTCGAAGCCCAGGAGCAGATGAAAGAATTTGAGAAGCCGGACGTTATAGTCGGGTGCGTCGGAGGTGGAAGCAACTTCGCGGGATTAGCATACCCGTTCGTGAGGGACGTTCTGAGCGGAAAGGCCGACTACGAGTTCATAGCGGTCGAGCCCAAAGCCGCCCCGAGCATGACGCGCGGGGTTTACAAGTACGACTTCGGTGACTCCGGCGGTTACACCCCAAAGATGAAGATGCACACACTCGGCCACACCTACTACGTCCCACCGATTCACGCTGGAGGGCTTCGCTACCACGGTTTAGCTCCAACTCTGAGTGTCCTGATAAATCATGGCATCGTCAAGCCAGTCGCTTACCACCAGACCGAGGTCTTCCAAGCTGCCGAGCTCTTCGCGAAGACTGAGGGTATAATTCCAGCCCCGGAGAGCGCCCACGCGATAAAGGGCGTAATAGACAGGGCGTTGAAAGCGAAGGAAGAAGGAAGGGAGGAGGTCATACTCTTCAACCTGAGCGGTCACGGCCTGCTCGACCTGAAAGGCTATGAGGACTACCTGGACGGAAAGCTCGAGGACTACGAGCCCGACTACTTCCCGGCCCTCGGCTGAACCTTTCTTTTTTTAAATGTGGCCAAGCCTTTTCGCGAGCTCAGCGTTGAGGACTGAACCTCCAGCCGCGCCGCGGACGAGGTTGTGGCCTGTAACTACGTACTTGAATGCTGAGCCGCTCTCCTCAAGCCTTCCAACCGTAACAGTCAGCCCCCTTCCCCTGTCCCTGTGGAGCCTCGGCTGGGGAACGTCTGTGTAAACGAGGGGCCTCTCGTAGCTCGGCAGGTCGAGCTTTCTCAGCGGGTCGAAGGAGCGAAAGGCTTCCCTTATATCCTCCACGCTCCCGCGCTCGAGCTCAATGAATACCGCCTCCGTGTGCCCGTGAAGAACCGGAACGCGCGTGGCTATGGCAGAGACCTCGAAGGACGCCGGCTTTATCCTGTCCCCCTCCAAGCTCCCGAGGATTTTCCTGCTCTCGTTCTCAATCTTCCATTCCTCACCTTCGATGAGCGGAATCACGTTGTCCTGGATGGTAAATGCTGAAAGGCCCGAGAAGCCGGCTCCGCTTATGGCCTGCATCGTGGCCACATGAATTCGTCTAATCCCGAACTCCCTCAGGGGGGCGAGGGAAACCGTCAAAATCGCGGTGGAGCAGTTCGGATTTGTCACTATGAAGCCGTCCCAGCCCCTTTTTTCGCGTTGAACCTCGATGAGCTTCATGTGCTCCGGATTAACCTCGGGGACGAGTATGGGCACGTCATCGTCGTAGCGGTGAGACCTGGCGTTGGTGAAGACCGGGATTTGCTCGGCGAGCTTTTCCTCGACTTCTCGCGAGATTGAAGCAGGGAGGGCGTTGAAGGCAATGTCAACGTTGGGCTCACTGAGAAACTCGCCGAGCGAGACGACTTCAATATCCTTAAACTCCTCAGGCGCGTCCTCGACGAGCTCGCCGTAACGCCTCCCTGCTGAGCGCTCGGAGGCGACGAGGGCTTCAATTTTGAACCACGGATGGCCTTGGAGGAGCCTCACGAATGTTCTCCCGACGAGGCCAGTTGCACCGAGAACGGCGGCCCTCATTTCATCACCTCCCTGAAGGCTTCGAGCGTCGGCTCTATTGGCTCGGGAAGGGTGAAGCGGTTTACGACGACGTTCGGGTCCTTGAGCCCGTGCCCCGTCGTCACGAGGACGTAGCTTTCGCCCCTGTCAAGCTCCCCGCTTTCGAGGAGCTTCATGAGGCCCGCCAGGGGAGCCGCGGAGGCGGGCTCGACGAAGAGACCTTCCTTACTAGCCAGCAGTTCCTGGGCCCTCAGTATTTCCTCGTCGCTAACGCTCTCGAAGAGGCCACCAGATTCCTCAACCGCGCGCCAGGCCTTGGGCCAGTTGGCGGGGTTGCCTATCCTTATGGCGGTGGCAACCGTCTCGGGGTTCTCAACGGGCTCGAACGGCTTTTTGGCCTTCCAGGCCCTCGCGAGCGGTGCCGCGCCCTCGGCCTGTATCCCTATCATGCGGGGGAGCTCATCGGTTATCCCCTTCTCGTAGAGCTCCTTGAAGCCCTTCCATATCGCCGAGATGTTTCCCGCGTTTCCAACCGGAAGGACGACGTTGTCCGGCACGAAGCCGAGCTGGTCGTAGATTTCGAGCGCTATCGTCTTCTGACCCTCGAGGCGGAATGGATTTATCGAGTTGAGCATGTAGATGCCGAGCTTTGCGCTTGCCTCAACGACGACCCTGAGGGCGTCGTCAAAGTTGCCCTTAACTGGAACGACCCTCGCCCCGTAGATTATCGCCTGGGCGAGCTTTCCGAGGGCTATCTTACCGCTCGGCACCAAGACGTAGGCCTTTATTCCCGCTCTGGCCGCGTAGGCCGCGAGGGAAGCCGAGGTGTTGCCCGTTGAAGCGCATATCACCTTGTCCATGCCGAGTTCGAGGGCCTTGGATACTCCAACCGTCATGCCCCTGTCCTTGAAGGAGCCGGTTGGGTTGGCTCCCTCGTTCTTGGCGTAGAGCTCAACGCCGAGTTCCCTCTCGAGGTTGCTGAGCCTGTAGAGGGGCGTTCCACCCTCGTTCAGCGAAACTCTCTTCCTCACGGGAAGCCAGCTCTCGTACTTCCACAGCGTCACGTTCTTTCCATCGAAAACGTCCTCGGCCCTCTCAAGGTCCGTAACGACCTCAAGCAGGCCACCGCAGTCGCATCTATAGCGGAGCTCGTTTTCGTCGTATTCCCTACCGCATTCGATACACCTCAAAACCATACGGCACCCCTTCCGGCTTTTGTGACGTAGACATCAACCTCGATTCCGAACTCCTCGAAGGCCTCCGCAACGGCCTTCCCTATTTGAGCCACGTCCCCACCCACCGCAAACACGGCCGGACCCGAGCCGGAAACCGAAAAGCCGTAAGCGCCCGCCTCAAGGGCGGCCTTTCTTGCCCTATCGTACCAGGGCATGAGCCTCCTCCTGTATGGCAGGGCTATTCTGTCGTCGAGGAGCCTTCCGACTGCCTTAAGGTCGTTTTCCTTCAGCGCGAGAACCAGGGAAGAGGCGAGCGCGATGTTTCTGATGGCGTCTTTCAGCGGTATCTTTGGCGGGAGGACGCGCCTCGCCTCGCTCGTTGGAATCTCGACGGCTGGTAAAACGGCAACAACCTCAAAGTCCACCGGGATCCTCTGGACCCTCAGGGGCTCGTAGGACTCTATGATAGTGAAGTCTCCGTAGTAGGCCGGAACAACGTTGTCGCCGTGAGCACTGCCGGAAGCGGCCCTCTCGCCCTCCATCGCGGCCCGGAGTATTAGCCTCTCATCCTCAACTCCGAGAACCCTAGCCATTGCGAGCGCCCCCGCGAGGGATGAAGCGCCCGAACTGCCGAGCCCGCTCCTCGGCCTTATCCCCTTCTTCAGCTCCATTTTGAGTGCAATATTTTCACCAACCATCTCGGCGAGAGCTCTGGCCGCAACGACCGCCGTGTTTCGCACATCGGCTGGCACGTCGTGCCCCTTCACGCGTATCTCCCACTCGCTCGATTCCCTGAAGGACAGCTCGTCGTAGGGCTCGCCTATGCCTACGCCGAAGACGTCAAACCCGGGCCCAAAGTTTGCTATGGTAGCGTGAACGCGAACCTTCATCGAAGACCACCCCGTGTATCTCCCTCAAAGCCGGCACGAGCTCCTCCCTCTCGACCGTTATTGAGAAGTATCCGTTCCCCTTCACTCCCTTCCAGTCGGGGAGCTCTTCAACACCTACAATTGATATCCTCGCCCTCTCTCCCTCGACCCGGTGGACAATTATCGGCCAGTCGTCGCCGAAGTCTGACACAAGGGTTCCAAGGCGCCAGTCCTCGGTTCTGCCGAGTATCAGCGGAATACTTCCGAGGGGTTCGATGGTTCTTGGGTGGAGTGCCTTCATCCCGAGCTTCGCCGCCAAAAGGGCCCTCTCGCGCGAGAGGAAGTGTATCAGCCTGGCTTCCGGAACGAGCCTCGGGTCGGCGGTGTATATCCCCTTCACGTCGCTCATTATGAGAACGCCCTTCGCATCGAGCATCGCCCCCAAAGCCGAGGCTGTGTAATCGCTACCGCCCCTGCCGAGGGTTGCCGTTTTTCCGTTGAGGTTTCCTATGAAGCCTGTAACTACTGGAACCGCTTTTTCTGCCAGCTCTCCGAGTTTCCGAACGCGGGGCAGGCTGGCTGAAAAGTCTATTTCCGCGTTCCCAAAGCTCCCGCGAAGGGTTAGGATTTCCCTCGCGTCCACGGGAATCGCCGGGATTCCTTCGTTTTCAAGAGCTTTTGCGAACAGCACTGCGGAGAGCCTCTCCCCGAAGGAGAGGATGTAGTCCCTCCACTCAGGGTCGTAACGGCGCCTTGCAACGGCTTTTTCGAGCTCGCTGAGAAGGGGCTCTATATCCGCACCGAGCCTGTTCGCTATCTTGTAGTGCTCGAGTGCTATGCTCTCAAAGGTTCTCCAGTCTGGCCACTCCGAGAGCTTCACAAGCTTCTCCGTGACACCCCTGAGGGCAGAAACGACGACAACTACCCTGCTTCCCTCGAGGAGGTAGTCAACTAACTTCAGTGCGCTCCAGAACGAGCCCTTCACCGAGCTTCCTCCGAACTTGACGACGGAGAGTTTCTCGACCACCGATGGTTGACCACCCGCTTTAGCGCACCTTTTAATGAATATAAACCTTTCGAAAGAAGGCCCATCTAAGTGACAAAATTTCGCTGAAAATCCCAATAGATTTAGAAATTTGGAAAAATATTATATCACCACTTGAACAGTTGACAGGGCCCTTGAGAACATTATCCTTCTTCCTATGACCTCCCAGTGAATCGCGTTCAAAGCGCTCCCGAGACGGGAAAGCGGAACGCGAACTGACACCCAAGGAATTCCCTTTTCCTCGTGCCTCTCGAAGGGAAAGCTCCCGAGCGAGTCAACTCCCACAACGCTGACTATTCCATCGCTTCCCTCGACACGGTAAGTCACTATGGGTATCCCGGAGCTCTCATAACCAACGACCGTGCCGATGTGCCAGTCTCTCGTCCTGCCGAGGTGTATTGGCCCCGCCACTTCAGCCGCCTTGGGATGTAGCACCTTCATTCCGAGCCTCGCGGCCACGTAGGCCTCCCCAAAGGAAACAAAAGGTATGAGCCTCGCCCCTAATACTTTCCTTGGGTCCGCGGTGTAAATCCCCTCAACATCACTCATTATGATGACACCGCTCGCCCCGATTAGACTTCCGAGGGCCGAGGCCGTGTAATCGCTACCACCCCTGCCGAGGGTCGTTCTGAAACCGCTGTAACCGCCAACGAAGCCAGGAACTACCGGCACAAGGCCTTCCTCAAGGGCTTCCTCGACCGGCTTCACGGTTTTCCTGCTCGCCCTGAGGTCTATTTCCGCGTTACCGAAACGCCCGTCCGTCATCAGGATTTCCCACGGCTCGAAAAGCACGGCTGGAATGCCCCTCCTCCTCAGGGCCTCGGTGAATATTATCCCTGAGAGCATCTCCCCAAGCGAGAGAACGTGATCCCTGAAGGCTTCCCAGGGAAGGTTCAGTGTGTTTATTCTCCTGAGCTCTTCAAGGATGGGTGAAAGAACGGAAGGCGATACTCCCCTCCTCTTCGCGAACTCCAGGTGGAGCTCCTCAACGCTCTGGACGCTTCCGTTGCCCCTTGAGATGCCCTCGAGCATGTCCGTTACGCCCTTCAATGCTGAGACGACTACCACGACCTCGTTCTCGTCCCAGAGGCGGGAGACGAAGGAAAGGGCCTCCTCGAAACTATCCCTCAGCGAGCTCCCACCGAACTTGACGACGAATCTTCCCCCGGAGCAAAGCATCACACCGACCTCCTGAAGGGTATGCTCTTCTTGCCCTCCCTCGCGAGCTCCTTCCTGACGATCTCAACGCCCCTGACCATGTTCACGAGCTTTTGATATGCTATCCTCCTGTCGAGGAGCTTTAGGCCGCAATCGGGGTTTATGTAGAGCCTCTCGGGCTCGACGTAGTTCATGACCTTCCTTATCGCCCTCGCGACCTCTTCGGGGCTTTCAACGCGGGGATTGTGCACGTCGATGACGCCGAAGCCAAGCTCCTGATGGGTCAGCTTCCTGAGGAAGTCCATGTCGCGGAACTTCCTGTTGGCGAACTCGAGGGCAAACTGCGAAACCCTAAGCTCGTCGAAGTGGTCCGCGAGGAGGTGATAGTTGGAGAAGCAGACGTGGAGGCCGAACTTAACGTTAACCCCCTTCACGGCCCTGTTGATAGCCTCGACAGCTATGGGGACCTCGTCCGGATGGTTTAGCATCGCTGGCTCGTCTATCTGGATGAACTTCGCCCCTTCCTCCTCGAGGAGCCTGAACTCCCTGTTGAGTATCTTTGCTAGCTCAAAGGCGAGCTCCTCCTTGCTCGAGTAGTACTCGTTGAAGCTCCACTCCGCTATCGTGTAGGGGCCAGTTATCGGAACCTTCACTATCTCCCGCGTCGTGTTTTCTTTGACCCAGCGGAACTCGTCGAGGACGAGCGGCTCACGGTACTCGAGCTTCGAGACCGCCGCGGCCTTGTTGAAGTACGCGTTCCCCCACACCCGTACTGGACCGTAGAAGCGGAAGCCGCCTATCTTGGAAGTGAAGTACTCGGTCATCTCGCTCCTGCCCATCTCCCCGTCCCAGGGAATATCAATGCCGGTCCTCTCGTGTTCCCTCAGGACGGCTACGCTCGCGTCCTTAACTGCTTCCCTGAAGTCCTCCTCGGGAAGTCTGCCAAGGGAGTAGAGATTGTACATCCTCAGGAGCCACCTCGGCTTTGGATAGCTCCCTATGACGCTCGTGGGAAGGATTGGAAGCTCCATCTCACTCATCCCCCTAGCTTTCCGAGGAGCCTCAGTTTCCTCCAGGCGACGCTCTCTGGAAGGAAGTCGAGGAGGGTATTCGGCGTAACGTAAACCTCCCCGTACTTTCTGAGGAATGGCCTGAGCCTGTCTATTAGCCTGTCGCGCCTCTCCATCTTGGTTTCCCTCGCGTTCACTATGCCGAGACCTATCCTTCCCGAGTAGTTTTCCGGAACCGAGCCCTCGATGAGGTCAAAGTTCATGATGACCCCCTCGGGAAGAACCCTGGGGGTGCCGAAGTACGTAACGACCCAGAGCTCCCTTATCTTCGCGAGCCCCTCTATGATCTCCCTGGCGACCTCCGGAGAAACGTCTTCCTTTTTCTCCCTCGTTGCCCTCGAAAGCTCCGCGGCCAAGGCAGGCTCCTGAAGCTCAACGAGCTTTACGGGCAGTTCCTTCATGAGTTCCCCCAGGACGTTTGCGTAAGCTTCCGCCAGCTCGTTAAGGCTTTCGTAGGCCTCGTTTATCGAGTGATAGGCGAGCGTGACGGGGCCGGGCAGGACGGCCTTGAGCGTTGCCTCGGGGTAAACCTCCTCCTTTATCTCCAGAGCCACGTTAATCCACTCGGGAATCGGGTTCTCCCTGAGCGAGAGCTCTCCCCTCACAACGGGGGCGCGGTAGAAGAAGTTGTTCTCGTAGAACTTAAAGAGACCGTCCACTTCGATTCCGTCTATGAACCGTATCAGCGGGTTAAATATGTCGTCCCAGCGGTAGAGACCGTCGGTTATTACCTTTATCCCGGCGTTCCTCAGCTTTACGAACGCCCGTCTCGTGTGCTCTCTGTAGGCCTCTTCCAGCTTCTCCTTGCTCAGCCTGCCTATGGAGTACTGCTCAATCTTCTTCGCCAGCGAGACCGGTCTGGGAAGGCTACCTATCAAAGCCGGAACTATCATACGAACACCTCCCTCACGAGCTTTCTCGTCTCGTTCCAGAGCGAGAGCCACTCCCCGGCGGTGTCCGCGAGGAGAATTAAGTTCACACCGCTCACATCGTCAAGGGATTTGACCTCCTCGAGGAGCTCCTCAAAGCTCTCGCCTCCCACGGGAATGCCCATCCTCTCAAGGAACGGTCTGAGCTCGTCCCTCAGCGGGTAGAGGAGCGAGACCACGACCGGAACGTCTACCTTAGTCTTCTCCCTAATCCCGCCGAGTATCTCGCGTATCGCCGCGACGCTATCCCTTCTCGCGACGACCTGGGTGAAGAAAACTTCGGCCCCCGCAACGAGCTTCCTGATGAGTCTCTTCACCTCGAGTGTCGTCCTGTAGTGGGGACTCATGGCGGCCGCAACCCTCGGACGGCCCTCAACTGAAACCCTGTAACCGGGGGGCATTACACCCGCAAAGACGAGCCTCGCGAGCCTTATCAGATTCGGTGCGTCGAGCTCGAAGACGGGCCTGCTCGGCATCGAAAGCCCGGGCCAGTCGCCGGTGGTCAAAAGAACTGCCTCAAAGCCGAAGAGCTGTGCAGTCCTTAGCTCAGAGGCGAGCGCCGAGAGGTTCCTGTCCTTGGCCGTTACGTGGGGCATCACACCAGCTTTTAGGCCGGTATCCTTCAGCTTCGTCGCGAGGGCAATCGGGTCGAAGTGCGGGTAACCGAGGGGGTTGTCCGGAACGGTCACGAGGTCTGCGTCGAGACCATTAACAACCTCAAGGAAATCACCGCTTGAGCGGACAACCCTTATGGGAAACTCGACGCTGAAGGCCCTCCCCTTGGATATGTTCCTCCAGAACGCCGAGTCCTTCGGCCTCGAGTCCGACTCGACGAGCCCCTCGAGCCGGGCGAGCAGTGGATGTTCATCGAAGAGCATCCAGGGTTCAAGGGGAAGGCGCTCCAGCAGTGATGTCCACGGACACCTCCTCCCGTCAACCTCGCAGGAGTCCCCGAGGGCCCCACCGCACGGCCCGTTCAGGAGATCCTTGGGGCAGGAGTAGACCTTAATCACCATCACCCCCCAAGGCCCTGTCTATGTCCTCTATGAGCTCATCCGTGTCTTCAAGACCAAGGGATAGGCGTATCAGGCCGTTGGTGATGCCGAGGAGCCTCCTCCTTTCCGGGGGCATTACCTTCGCGGCGCTCTGGGCAGGATAGGACGCTATGCTCTCAACTCCTCCGAGCGAGGGCGACGGGAAGATTTTCCTCAGCGAACGGAGGAATCTCAGAACCTCGGCCCTGCCGTCGGCGTGCTCAAAACTCACGACTCCGCCGTAGAGGTCCCTCTCGAAGAGCCTCCGCGCGGTCTCGTGGTATGGGTCGTCCCTCAGCCCTGGGTAGTGGACGGCCCCAACCTTTGGATGCTCGCTCAGAAACTCCGCCACCGCAAGGGCACTCCTGCTCTGCCTTTCAAAGCGAACTTCAAGCGTCTTCATGCCCCTCAACACGAGCCACGCCTCAACGGGCTGAATTATCGAGCCGAGCATTCTTCTCCACTGCCAGAGCCCGGAAACGTCAAGGCTTCCGAGGATTACGGCTCCCCCCAAGACGTCATTGTGGCCGGCTATGTACTTCGTTAAGCTGTGAACAACCGCATCGGCCCCTACCTCAAGCGGTCTGAAGACGAGCGGGGAAAAGGTGTTGTCAACAACGACCCTGGCTCCAACCTCCCCGGCCCTCTTCACGACCTCCGGAACGTCTATCACCTTGAGCGTCGGGTTGGTCATCGTTTCAACGAGCACGAGGGACGTTCCTTCGTCAATGGCCTCAACCAGGGATTCGGCGCTCGGATAGGCAAGCTTAACTCTAACTCCAAACTTCCCCAGCTCCTCCGCGAGCTGAATGGTGGTTCCATATGCCTCCATCGGGAGGACGACCTCTTTCCCGGCCGAGAGCTGTGAGAGGTAGAGACAGCTTATCGCCGCCATGCCGCTGTTGAAGGTCAGGGCATCCCTTCCGCATTCAAGGGTTGAGAGTTCCCCCTCGAGTATCCTAACCGTTGGGTTCTCTTCCCTGCTGTACTTCAGGTCAAAACCCCGGTCGGATTTTCCCGCCTCGCCGTACTGCGCGAATGCAACTGTGATATAAACTGGCTCGTGGAGGGGTTCCATATTGCCACCCTTGGGGACTGGAAGGTTGCATTTATATAATTTTCGACATATTTTCCGACACTAAATATTCTTCTTGGTTATACAACTTGACAAAGTTACAACAGGGACTTCAGAGGGGCCAAAAATTCGTCAGAGGCGCGAGAGAAGTGAGCGCGGGTGGAAGTTCAGAGAGGCTCTCGCCTCAGGAACCTCCATTCCGATGTTTATCCCGAGGCTCATCAAATCCCTCGGCCCGCGGACTTCCCACCTGCTCTCGGCCGAGCTCGTTATGAAGCGAGGGACGCGATACTTTCTGACCAGCTCCCAGACCTTTGCCATAAAGCGGAGCGTTAAGGCTCTCTCGTAGGGGTTCGCCCTCAAAAGGGGTGAGAGCGAGAAGCCGATTGCAACGCCCCTCCTGCCCGCCATTCCAGCCAACGTGTGGTCGAAGCCGTAGTCCTTCCTTCCGAGCCAGGGACTTATCAGCGCGTCAACCTTTGCCTCAATGGCCATCCTGTTGACCCTCATGTCGCCTCCCTGAACGTAGAGCAGGGCCTTTAGGTTTCTCGCTTTAAAGGCCCGTATCAGGCTCGGCTTTCTCGTTACGAGCAGAACCGCGACCTTCCCGTAGGTCCTCCTCAGCTCCCGAAGCTCCTCCTTCAGCGAGTCCCAGTCTGGCTCGGTATCGAGGATGAGCTTTTTGGTGAAGACTACCTCGTCGAACCACTCCTTAGCTAGCTCGTAGGCCTCCACGCTCCTGACGTCCATCTCGACGAAGTAGTCCCTCTCGCTCATTCCTTCTCCTCCAGCCACTCCCTCACGGCCTTCACGACGGCCTCTTTCCTCATCGGGAAGGCCTTAACCTTAATCTTAACCTGAATCGTGTCGCCTCCCTCGTCAACCTCTACCTCACCGAGGTAGGCCTTCTGCTTGTTGAAGCGGACGTAGAGCGTTCCCTCGTCGTCGACCTTCTCGTCGAGGTTTTCCAGTATGTAGCGCCTTGCGTTCTCGTCGAGGAGCTCTCTGAAGTGCTTGAGAAACGCCCTCACCGCTTTGCTCCTCTTTATCTCGACGTTGACGACCTTAATCGGGTTGCCAAAGAAGCCCGTGGTTTCCTCGACTTCAAAGTGAACATCCTCGTCGTCTATCTCCTCCGGAATGAACGTCCCTATCGCCTCGAGAACTTTGTCCTCGTCCTCGGTCGCGTGAATGAAGGTCGTAAGCCTGACGTGGTGCGCCCTGAGCGTCATTTTCTCTCACCCGAACTCCTTTGGAGGAGGGATTTAAAAAGGTGAGTGGGGAAAAACTATAAGTATACTCCCACTCAAATTCAAATGGTGGGAAAATGCTTGCAAAGGTGGACTCAAGGGGTAGGCTCTACATACCCAAGGAGCTCAGGAAGGACATTTCGGGTGAGGTTTACCTCGTCAGAGTGTCGGAGGGCATTCTCATAGTGCCCAAGCCAGAGGACCCATTGAGGGAGCTTGAGGAACTCGGAAAGAAGCTCCCAGACGTTTCTATCGAAGAGCTTAGAAGGGAAATCCTGAAAGAGGCGGAGAAGCTCGCGGGTGGCTGACCTCCTCCCCGCCTTGGGGAGGTTTGCGGGCCCATAACCTACTCCCGTTGCCGGTTTCGGTTCAGCCCGCAGGCCCGGCCTCGGGCCCGTTACCCCTACCGCAGAGCGAATTGGGGTTATCGCTTGAGGCCACCACCCAGAGTCCTTGACTGCCACAACGGGCAGTCATTGAAAGGACGCCTTACGGCGTCAACCCTCCAACGCTGGAGGGTAACGTGAAATCCCTCACCCCATGGGGTTGTTCTTTGGTGGCCTCTTCGAGGTCTTATTACGCTGACTAGACTTAAAAGGGTTTCGATGATTCAAGGCTGTTGGGTGGTTTACTGCATCCCCGCCGTGAACGGCGAGGCTCTCAAAAGAAAATAAAGTAAGATGGTATATGCAGACACTGATTTTTTCCTTGCTCTTCTCAAACCCAACGACTGGCTAAAGGAGAACGCCAGAAGGCTCTATGAGGAATATAAAGGGCGGATAACGACCTCGGAGGCAACTTTCCTCGAGCTTTTGATACTCTCAAAGAAGTTCGGCCTTGACCCTGTTAGACTATTATCTGCCGTGATGGCCATAATCGAAGAGGAAAATGAGGACT
>Ga0256836_1000048_pt1 | contig 78174 bp, 101 predicted proteins | sample 4561380metaG_FD_185974 | JGI IMG/M metagenome (GOLD analysis project Ga0256836, IMG submission 185974) | Hydrothermal vent microbial communities from Guaymas Basin, Mexico - 4561-380 | ecosystem: Environmental > Aquatic > Marine > Hydrothermal vents | place: Mexico: Guaymas Basin | collected...
CGGAGGCTGGCATTACACCTTACTATTTCGCTCTCCGCCACAGATATTATAGCAAATCAATGCCTTACGACATCGCTCTGTATCCCCTCCCTTACGGAAGGGGACTTAGAGCGTATTTTTAGTTAAAGAATTATAACGCCAAGATTACAAAAGGCACATCCTCAGAACAAGACACAAAAGGCCAACACCAATAAGGAATGGTTCTATCTTTAATTACTTCCCCTTCTTCTATCCCCGAACAAGGCGGTTCACCCAGCCACACCGGCATTATCATGATTCACCTCTTCTGTAATACTGTTCAAAAAATGCAAAATAATCTTTGTATTTAGGCCACAATTTGAAACTATTGAGGTAAGAAACCAGCGTTGAAATATTGCCACTTCGTGCTAAAATGGCATGAGTAAGAGCAGGCCACTTCTTAAACCACACATCATCATCTCCCGACTGCACAATTATCCCCAACTTGTCATCATCTTGATTGTAAATGTAAGCCACATTAGCAACTGTGCAGTCAGGTAAATTCTCTATGTCATCCAACAATTCAACATTAGCTTCTAAGTAAAACTTATCTTTTACCCAAAATTCATCCCCCCAAGAAGGCTCTTCATACACGCAGTAATCCGACCAATCCACCTCATATCCCGTAACATCCACAAAGGAAGAGAGATTAAGGTATTTAGGGAACTTTGTAGAAAAATCCCCCAAGTGGTGACGCCTGTCCATAGCCAACAAGCTGTAAGCCATAGAATCGTTGAGCGCAATCTTATTCACCATCCAAAAACCCTTATCATCAGGTAAAACAACAGCCCCAATCTCTATTGTTACATCGTGCTTTTTCACCTCACCTGCCAATACTCCCACAACTGCCAAAACCGGAATCAGCACTTTTCTGTTTCCACTTCCATAGATTCCAAAGATAACCTTGGGAGTTAAACTGCTTGAGTCTTTATTTATCTTCATCCCAATGCTATCTAAAAACCCAAACAGTGACTCACAAAGCTTACTCCCTATCCACTTCTTAAGCTCATCCCTTTCTATGTTTAAAGAAGGCCAATCCCCGGAGATTAAGGCGAATTCCCCTCCGCTTAAAGAGTCATCCAAAGCCTGAAGTAAAGCCAAGTGATTGCTTTCCCCTGTAAAAGATGCCCCAAACTCATCCTCTTCAAAAAACCCGCTACCAAGGCTATCAATCAAATCGTCACTAGTTAAAGAATCAAGCCCTGCCCACAATTCAGGATACTTGCTGCGTGGATAAGCATTTTCAACAGCGGCCAAAAACTGATTAAGGAAAACTTGGTGGGGAACATCGTGGCGGCAGTAATTACCATACAACTTAATTTTAGCTTCTACCTCTCCCGTATCTTCATCATACGAAACTGTCGTATTATCAAACCAAGGCTCCATTTTCCTGAACATTACTTTATCTGAATCAACCTTGTAAAGAGTTAATGAATCGGGCAAATTCCCCAAAAACTGATAAAAATTCGGTAAATCAGTCCCTCTTACACCAATCCTATAAGGGAATAAAGCCAGATACTTCAACCATTCCTTATTAAATTCGTTTATTCCTGCCAAGCTCATACACAAAATGGGTTTCCCAACAAAGCCATTGTAAAATATATCCGGATACTCATCTATATTCCCATCATTAGCCAGAGAAAGAGAAATCAAGTCAAACCAAATACCATTCTGATAATCCCTAAAAGGAACCCGATAACCATTCACTACAAAATCTGTGGCTATACCCAGCAAAGATTTATGTTCTTCAGTTAGCGGAATTGCATTTGTCTGGGCCAGATAAAAGCCCAAATACCTGTATCTTCTAACTTGATTCTGCAAAAAGGCGTCTACTTGTTTAATAAGCAAACAATTAAAACAATCCTCTTGAGTTGAACAAGACAAAGGTAATCGGTTCCTAAGAGCATTAACAATTCCGTAAAGCAGGAGAAAAAGATTTCTATTCTCCTTTACTTTTTCTTCATCATCAATTACCGCTTGCTGAATGTTTCTTCTCAAAATAGCAGCAATACTTTCAACCTTGTCTTCGGTAAAAATATCCTTCACCCCCATTAGGGCCTCTCCTTCTTTTTAAGTTTTTCAACAAGCTTTGCTATCCTTTCAAGCCTTTCAGCGGGCACTTTTAACTCATCCACAAACGGAACGAACTCTTCATACCCCTCTTCAAGGTAATCCTCTATCTCTCTATACCAAGGAATTTCAACCTGCCCTTTCTCAAGGGCCACTGCCAAGTAATTAACGCCATAATCGGCAGTAGGTATCACAAGGCCCGTGTTTAAATCAAGGAGATAACTCCACCCGGTATCCGTTGGGACATAAACAAGCCCTTGCTCTTCAAGCTCGTCTATAAGCTGCTCCCAATCCTTGGCAGTTGTTCTAAGGATAACTTTCCCTTTCTTCCTTGACATTTTCATTCCCCCAAATGTAATATCTTCCATCATGTTATTCAAAAACTCCTCAAGCTGAGTTTTACTGTTGAAAAATCTTGAGAATAAAAGCTTATTGCGACTGTAATAGTAAAACTCTGCTTCGCCTTCGGGCATCCTTTTTAACAAAGAAAGAATTTTTGCTAACTGTTTCTTGGTTAAAGGAGCCGAATGACACTTTATTATTATTTTTCCGCCATCTACCTCAAGCTCACACCGTCCTCTCCTTGAATCAGGAAGAATACTACCCTCCGGGTTCACCACCCAACGCCCGACCAAAGCTTTCACACCGGGCAACCGAGCCGAGACCTGTTGGTTCATCTCCACCCCCGATAAGCCCTCATGCATCAATTTTACCAAAAACTGTCTTGCATCTCTACGAGACTCAAAGGTTTTATTCACCAAAGGCGCATTATCAGGCTTTGTGAAATACTCAAAAACAATGTATGTCGGCCTTTTAATGCCTACAACTCTCAAAAGCTCCCATAGCTGGTCATAAGTTAAGGGAGCCGCAACACACCGAATGAATAAACTACCATCCCGAGTATATCTCCATGAGCATATCCCAGATTCCGCCCAACACTCTTTGGGATATTCGCTATGGTCAAGCCCCCACAACAACAAAAGGTTTCTGCCATCAGGGAAAACTATACCGGCCTCTACATCCCTCAAATCAAGGCCTTTACCCCAAAAATGTTCCCGTGGAAACCCATATGTCTCTTCCAGTGTCCTTAAGGTCTCCTCTAGCTTCTGCTTACACTTCTCACTTAACGCCATAACGCTTCAACTCCCTAAGCCAAGTAAGAACTCTATTTACATAAGTCTGGTTCCAATAACACCCAAATCCTTTCCGCCGCCTCGGCCTACCGGCATTATAAGCCGCAATGGCATCAAGCCAGTTGCCGTAGCGGTCGTAAAGCTTCCTGAGATACTTGGCTCCGTAATAAATAGAGGTGTCAGGGTTGTAAAGCCCTTCAGGAGGGCCCTTATATCCTAAACTCTTAGCAGTGCTATAAAGCATCTGCATAAGGCCTCTGGAGGCATCGTTTATATGAGACTCATACCTATAGGCCCTCGGGTTTCCGGAACTCTCAGTGCCTATAACAGCCAGAATCAAAGCCCAAGGCACGCCCCAGTATTCGCCCCACTTTTTAGCAAGGTCTTTATACATGAGAACTCTACCCAAAGCCCTCTGCGCACTCTTTAAAGCGTTGTAATCAACCCTCAAACAACCTCTACCTAAATACTCGTCTGGGTCAAAAGGATAAGCCTTACTTAGGGGACTGAAGAAATTAGTTATGCTCTCCAAAAACCCACCCGAACCCGAGCCCGACGGTTTCGTAGATTCCCCGGCAGGCCTTTCAGTCCCGGGAGCCGAAGAAGACGAAGAATAAGATTCGTGATGAAGTCCTTTGTATAAAAGATACCCTACAAGGCCAAACAACGGTAAGGTTAAAGCAGCTACTTTACTCATAGCTAATCCCTATTCATCATCACTATCAGTAGTATTCCAGCAAGAGCAGCCCCACCCAAAAGTAGATACTTGCCGGTATTATCTTTAGGTGGTGGATACGCAGGAGCCATAATAGTCTCCCCTACTCCACCACCCGTAGGATACCCTCCCCCGGTTGGAGGATAAGCGCCACTCTGGGCTTGCATCAATTTAGCCTGCCACTTTAACTGATTCTTGGCAAGCTTATACTGAAGGTAACTCTGTAAAATTGGTTGGCTTTTCTGAAAGAGGTTACTAAAGAACCCTCCAATTTTGGATAAAAAGCCTGTCTTTTGAGTAACAGGCTTAACAAGGGTTCTTTGTGTAGCCGGCAACCTTAAGAAACTTTTCGCTGCTGAACCAAGGTTTAAACGGTAGCGGTTGGGATTCAGATATCCCAACGAATAACTGCTTTCCTTTGAGCCACTCATCAGGGAATACCTTGAAGGATTGAGGTATCCTGTAGAAAGCTTTGGGCTCTTCCCTAAAAGGGAAAACTTGGACAGGTTTAGATTAAACAGCCCGTAACCATCTTTTTCTTGCTCTACTTCAATCCTCACTGCCGGCATTGGTAGGCTCCTTTAATGAGAAGTTTTCTTCTTCTTGATTATAACAAAGCCGACATTGGGGGGTTGACAATAATTAAGTTAAGGACTAATTTTCAATATACCAAGAGAGCCTACACTCATGACGACCTCCAGTGTGTAGGTGAAAGCCCCGCCGGTTGGCGGGGCTTTTCTTTTCTACTTCTTCAGATGAGGTTCTACAATCTCTAAAATCTTTTGAGCCTTATTTAGGTATTCATCATAACACATAGTAACAAACCAAGGCTCGTCAACACTCATCAAAAAGGCATCGTGGTTTTTGTCATAAAAATTGCCCAACAAGAATTGAGCAATCTTTCTGTGTATAGCAAAATCCTTAAAAACAACGCTCTTATTTAGAAGCAAATTCACCCCTGTTACAAGAGAAATGCTCTTCTTTATTCTCCTATCAACGGAAGGGGTAACCATAAAAAGCATTGGTAAAATTTTAAGCAACTCAAAGGCACGCTCTGCTCCAAGCTCTGCCCCAATAGTAAGCAACCATGCTAAAGCCTGAACTGTTTTTGTGTGGCGTCTCTTCACTTCCATCGTAAAATTGAAAGTTAAATCCACCCTCTTTTTGCCTGCCACAAGAACATTAACTGCTCTTTTAAATCTTTCAAATCTGTCTTTTATCCGGGCAAGCTCATTAATAAACGATACAAAAGTGGGTTTTGCGAGCGCAGAAAAACTAGCACCCTCATTCACTATTTTCTCTAACACATCCTTAACACCAAGAGATGTCAACATAGAGAGAGTTAAAATCATATTAACATTACCCCAAAGCATATTCTTTGACGACAACTTCATCAACATCTCTTGGACATCAGGAGTAAAAGCTCCAATTGAATCTTTGGCATTAGCTCCAATAAAAGACACTGTTTGTGAAACATCTGTTATTGCACTCAATAACTCTTGAGTTTGCTCATACGACATCTGCTTTAAAGGAGTATTGAATATCTCTTGCAGTTTGTTTAACGCATATAAGGTTAAAACACCCTTATCTTCTATTATAAGGGTGCTTGTAGCCCTATGAGCTTTTTTGACCCTCTTCTTCAAGAGTTCCCCTTCTATATAACGGGCTACCCTCTCGTGAGACCAATTGCTGCTTACACCAAGGCCATATCCCTTTATTTTAAGCATCAAATTCTGCACTACCGTAGGAATATTCTCCTTATTCATCCAATACTCATACCAAGATTTGATTACGCCAGACTTATAGAGAGCCTTGGTCAGACGCCTAAACAAACGAACAAACGACCCAATACCTTCTCCCTTTTTATCTGACACACCGAAAGCATACCCTAATATTTCCCAAAATAGGGTTGTTCCGGGCATATTGCCTACCGGGAGTTTACCGTAAACCCAAATTCCATAATCCACTCCCACCTTAATTAGTTCCTTTATACCCTCTTCATCCCCTGCTATCAATTTGTCAAAATACTCGTCAACCTTTAAAGATGGTGATGTTAACATCTTGGCATAGAAGGACGAGGCCGCAACACCATGATAAAACTCCTCAAAGTTAAAAAACAAAGGCAATTTGTTACCCAAACTTAACATCTCCGTTAATGCTCGTCTCACCTTCTCATCGTTTATACCCTTTTTAGATATTCTTATAAGGTCAGCCGCCTTACCTAAAGCATAAAACAGCAATCCCAAAACTTCTGTATACAACTTGTCATTCACCAAAATGGAGTGAATATTTCTAACAATCCTAATTTTCTCATTAGTTTCCAACAAATCAAAGGTTTTAAAAATATTGAACGAAATATTTGGACGAGTTATATAGAGGTAATACTCAATTAGCATTCTCCGGAAAGCATCCTCTACAGAGTATCCATCCAACTTAAAAGTAGATAAAACTAAATTCTTGGCTGTTTCCACTTTTTCTAAATAAGAATAACGAGCTCTTTTAAGGAGATAGAGTCTAATCTCATCTTTATACAAGATAAAAAGAGGAGCAAAGAATACTGGCCAAACCATATTCTTAGCATTAGGAATATCACCGGTTTTCTCTAACAAGCTAGCCTTTTTCTCTCTTAACGAGTCATAAAGGTCAAACAAAGAGGCTCCGGCTTCCGGTTCCATTCCGCTTCTTGCTCTTTCAGTCAAAGAGATAAGAGAATTAACTAAAAGCCCAAACTGATAAGTTAAACCAGCCCCCTCTCGCCCATCTCCATCATGGGGATAAGCCAAAAGGGGATAACCAGCAAGATGACAGAATTCCTTTGATTCAATAGCTCCTTGGATTCTATTGTTGAGAGCTGCCACCAATTCCATGACGACCTCCTTTTGATTTATTTAGCTAACTTAATAGTAAACCAGAAAAGACCGGGTGTCAAGTCAATTTTGTTTTACACAATCCAATTAGCCATCAAATACAAATTCTTAACTTGGCAGGCAACAGACAAACCCCTTTATATCCTTAATAGCCAGCCTTCAACAACTTGCAAGAAAACACTATGTTTTTAGACACAGCACAGCTACACTTCTAACCAGAATGTTGGAAACGGACATCTCTGTAGCCACTCATAAATCTCCAAAATCTGGAAATCCTTAGCCCTACATCCCAAAAACCCGGTAGTTGGTTTAATAGCATTCCCATAGAATCCTGTTGACAATTTCTTCCTCAGGTGAAAAACAAGCTTATCAGCTCTTCACACTCCCATAAACGCTCACAAGCTCAGGCCGCAAGCTCGCTTTATTAAAAAATGTCTGTATATACTTGCCCTCTTTACCTAACCCTCAAGATTGAATTATTAGCTGATAATCCTTTCTTGCTTACCAAAAATTCCCTCTCTTTCAGTTTGTAGGTTCTCTATGGTTCTATGGGGCTATCCTCCCTTGCATTCAAACAAAGTTCTACCGCCTGCATACCTAAGTTTCAAAACAGAACAGTTTACGGTCAATTGTTATTTCCAAACACGCTCTTAGCCCCCAACCTTGAGTGAGTTACAAAAAATTTTTGAAAATTTTTTTTGAGTCTCCCGAGCCTTCAATAGCTCTCAATAGGTTTATTAGTGATTTAGAATTAAATAAGTCCCTGTGGCTTTCTGATTTCTTAAAAAAAAATTTTCACCCTAAGCAACATTGGGGGCTAAGAGCGTGTTTGAAGATAGAATTTGATTGTAAACTGTTCTGTCTGCAAACTATAACCTCTACTTGTAGCAAGCAATTTAGCAGGCCGTTAAGATAGCCCTATAAAACCCCTCTAATCTTAGACTCTGAATTATAGAAAGGTTTTGGATGGCAAAAGATAAAGATTAGTATATATAATGGTTTTGACTTCAAAGAGAAGTGTTATAGCTTGGCGAGCATTTTTATATATCAGAATACTCAGCCATAATTTATATGGCTTTATTTTATATCAGGACTTATCAAAAAGCTTGATTTTTACCCCTTTCAAGATAAAGATGCCCTAACGCTATTAGCGTCATTGAGGGGACAGAAAACAGTATTTTGGATAGCTTACCTTTACTGAAGTTGGCTTGACTCCAAACAGACAGGCGGTTGTGGAGGATGAAGATATTTTAAGTAAATTGACTATTCTGATTTAAGGCTTAAAAATACTTTGACTTAAGTCAGTTGGTTTTAAAGGGCTAAAACTATGATAAAAGTATTTGCCTAATTATTGCTCGGGGAAAGATAAAACTAATCTTAAAGTGAAATCCCCCCACCAATGCCAGCCTTTAAGGCCAACATTGACAGGGGGAATGGCGGGAGGGAGGAGAAAGGGCAGAGAATTAGCTTTCTTCCTTTTTAGATTCTTCAGAGCTCTCAGAGCTTTCAGGCTCTTCCTCTGTTATCCTTTCAAGAGCCTTATTTCTGGCAAAGGCGTAATCTAAAGTCTCCCAAACCTTTTTGGCCTGCTTTTCAGAGGTAAAGAGAATGGCCGGGAGAATGACAGGTTCCAAGTTTTCGTCAAGGTGGGCTAATTCAAAGAGGATTAAAGGAGCAACCCCGGTTTCCATAACCTTAGAGTAATCCTTAAGTTCCTCTTCATCAGAATCAGGGAGAATAGCAGGCTCATAGTCCAGAACTATTACGGAATTGGCAGGGTCAGGAACGATATATTGCAGCTCTTCAGGTAAAAGGCTTTGGCTGATAGAGACAAATTCCTCACTTCCTATCGGAGCCATGTCAAAATAATAGGCAGACATTGCATCGTGACGAATCCGGATTTCCCCTACTTTGATGAAGGGCTTGCCTTCAAGGCTTGCTACCTGCTTGTGGGCGTAAGGGAGGAAAAAGGAAACTTGGTCTGCTTCAAGAAAGATTTTATCAAGCGTTGCTGTGAGTTCTTTAATGAAATCAAACCTTTCCCTTTCTGCCATTGTAGCTACGAGGTCTTTGCGGCGGATAAAGCCATCGTTGCCAACCACTAAAACGCAGATGCCGTTGCCGATTTCGTGCGGGTCGTAGGAGTCCCTGTAGGCATAGCCGTGTTGGGTGGGTTCCCCGGCTACCCAAGTGTAATAGTAGTAGCCTACGACCCTTGAAAGGTCAATTCTGGCGTTCTCCCCAAGCGGGAAAAACTTGTTAACTTCAATTACTCCCATTTGAGACCTCCTTATAGTAAAGTGGTGTTGAGTAGTCCATTTGCTTTTCTATCTTTTAGCATCTCAATGATGTCTTCAATATCGGGTTCTTCGTTAAACTTGACGGTAAAAATTGTAAAAATCCGATTGATATTCTCTTTAAGAAAGTGTTTAAGCTGTTCTTTATTCTTATCTATTCCTTTCTTTCTGGCTTCCTCAAGCACTCCGGCGAAACTATCACAAAAAGAACAGGAACCAAATTCACTGGCTATAACAAGAACTGTTTGTGAAGATATTTTAGTAGCCAGAATAAACTCTCCCGAATAACAATGTTCTCCTAAAGCAAGCCATGTGGAGCAGATGTCCACAAAGGTAGTAATCAGGCTCGCCATAATTTGACTGGGGTAGTGTCCTATCCCAAAGTATTCGTCGGCATAAGGTAAAAGGACTTTGACAAGGCTTTCTTTTATTTCGTTTGGAATGTTAAAATTAGCGTCTGTAAAGTGATTCACATTACTCATTGCGTCCTCCTTTAAGGGGAAAGGCCAGCCTTGGAGGCCGGCCTTATCGTTACTCAGTTTTGGGATGGGTAGAGTCCATAGTAGAGTCCATGGGGACTACGATAGGCTTATCGTCATCATCAAGTTTCATGGGAGCTATGATGGGCATATCGTCAACGGGTTCTGCTCCTTCTTCTGTGGGCTCTTTTACGGTTTCTGCTGTTTCGCTGGCCGCTTCACCGGCTTCCTCAGTTTTCTTGCGTCTTCTGGGTTTTCTAAAAAGGTTTTCAGCGAAAGCCTGAAGTTCAGCCGGCTGGGTTTGGGAAACTACCATGTCAACGATAGCGTTAATAAGGTCTCCCAGCCTCTCTTTCCTTCCGCTTACGGCTCCGAGAAGGAAGTAGTAGGTGTTGGGTTGTAGTGTGACGCTTACTGAGTGTTTCTTGCGGCCTCTCTTAGCCATGGCTACCTCCTGTATTAGAGTGGTTTGGCTGTAAGCAACCTTTTAGTTGCAATAAGCGAGTCTTGTGAGGGTTGGAATCGTCGTTAAGTTCCCTCTTTAAGGTCTTTGATGTAGTGAATTTGAGGTAAAGCGTTGGAATAACAGTTGGTTTGTCTATAAAAGTTGTTGGCACATGAACTCTTTTACACTTAATCTCTAAATCTCCTAAGTTAGGGAAGTAAATCTTCTCTCCGGCTATCAACCTTCCTTTTATAAGGTTAATGAGCTTTGTGATTAGCCCCCGGATACCGTTGAGGTTATACTCGGCCTTTAACTCTTCCTCGTGTTTTTCTACAAGCTCAAGTAGCCCCAACGCTCCTTTCTTGTGGATGGTGAACTTGCGCCTTTTCTTCATCTTTCTCCTCCTTTGTGAATGGCGGGGAGGATAGCCTCCCCGCTGTGTAGTTAGTTGGCCGGGGGCACAAGTTTGAGGTTGCTTTCGCCTTGTGGAGATGGGGGAGCTATTTTAATGTTAGTCGTAGCCTGAATGTAGAGGTTGTAGAGTTCGGAGCCGGGATTTACTATAACTTTGTAGTTCACTAAGGCCTTATTAACCTCAGCGATTTCTTTTTCTCCGTTGTCAATTAGACAAGGAGACACTAAACCAAGGTCTTTGGGGGAAATGGGCATCAGGACTTTAGGGTCTTGGAGAACTATTGTGGTTTCGTTCTCAGACTCAACCCTACCAAGCATTTTTTCTCCGCTGGCTAGCCCCAGCAGGACGATGGTGTCTTTCTTGTTCATGGTTTCCCTCCTTTACGAGTGGTTTTTAAAACTCTGCACTATCATTGTTATCATTTTGCCTGTCAGTAGCCCCGCTACCAACGCCGGCATCAACAGGCACATCCCCAAAAGCGTCGTCGCTACCTGCGTTGCTGTTAGTGTTCTGTTCCTTTTCATCTTCTTTCTCCTGATACTTGGAGTCTGAGGGAGCCTTAATGCTGGAAACTACGAGGGTGAGCTCCTCTCTTTCGGTAAGGTAGCTAACCTTGTTAAACGGTGAGAGGCAGTCTGCTTCTTGAAGTGCAAAGGAAAGATTGACATCCTTTTTGAAGAACTTAGCGAACCTGTATATAGGTTCAAAGGGAATTACCCGGCTGGCGAAGGGCTTTTTGGGGTCTATAAGGTCGTATTCAAGCCTTGAAGAGAAGTCAATTTCTTCCGGGTCTTCTATAAACTCCCTTTTGACAGTTATTTCTACCTCGGATTCTCCTGTATCGTAGTTAATTTGCTCTCCGATTAATCTTACGGGTATCTGGGAATCGTATTTAACTGTTGGTTTTATCGCCTCGCCAATGTCAACTAAGGCATCTCTTGTAACAGTAAGCTCAATAGCAAAAGTTTCTCTGTGGGATACATTATCAACAAGCCTTTCTACATTCGGATAATCAAGGGCTGCTTGAGGAGCGGCGAAGATGAAGTCTTCGTCTACGAGAAAGAATCTTCTTTCGTCAGCCTTGATTGTTGTAGGGGCAAAGCTTGTGAGGACTTTAATGGTCGTGGATGCTCCGTCGTAAGGAATTAAGACCTGTCCATTGCCGGTGTATTCTGTCTTGTAGAAAAGGAAGAAATTGGGGGTTCCACCGCAGACAAAGAGCTTGTTGTTAATGGTAACCAGTGCCAAAGCGTGCATCTTTGAGGCAGCATTTCTATCTGTGTATTGGTGGGCTAAAGCCATCACTTTTGCCAAGCGAGGGATGTAGTCGGGGGAGAATGTAACTATTTCCTGAGCTTGAGAGGCGTCCAGAATCTCTTGGATGTTATTGAAGCTTTCAAGGGCAAAATCGTGCTTGTTGACTTGATATTTGTGTCTCCCCTTGACTACATAGCGTTTTGCTGTTTCTTTGATGTTTACTTGGTCTCTGCCGGCTTTGGTGATGATGTCTACGAGGTTCTTGTCACCACCTATAAGACCCTCTTCATGGACTAATCCCTCTACTGGGATTTTGAGGGCCATTCCGTCCATCATGGCGTAGTAGTAGGCGTTGAGCTTTCCCTCTTTGGCCTCAATAAAGAAAAGGTCGGTGTCTTTGTTTTTCATAAGGCTTACGAGGGTTTTTAGTTTGAGCAGCCCTGACTCGGTGAGAGTTACATTCATGACGACCTCCTTGAAATCAAGTTCTGTATGTAATTATATGGCTTTGAAATCAATTGTCAAGCTCCATACGCCCCTTCGTCGGGATTATACGGGGTTTCTTCGTATGCTCCTTCACTGTCAAACTCTTTTTCTATGAGCTTTAACATCTCCCTTAGGGCCTCAGTCAGGTTTTGGCTTTTCTGTTTGAGGCTATTGACCATGAGTCTGCGTGCTATCGGGTTGGAGAAATCCCCTTCTTCGCTAATTATCTCCACTATCCTTGATAAGAGAACCATCAAGGATTTATTTTCGGTATCAATGAAGCGATAGAGTTCTTCAATAACTGCTTTGCTGTTCATTTCTCAGCTCCTTTATAAGGGTTTCGTAGACCTTTTCGTTGGTGTAGCAAAATGGACAGACCAAGAATACCTGCAACCGGTCGCCGCTAACCACGATTTGAATAGAACTACTCCTACCAAGGCTTGTAGTAGGCTCAAATTCCCTGCCGCAAGCATTGCACCTTAAGGTGAAAAAATTGCTCGTCATAGCCCCTCCTTTAAATGAGGGCGGGCAATGCCCGCCCTTCAGTTATTGAGATTGTTGTATTTGTTGGCGGTAAGACTCTCCCTCTTTGACAAGGTGCTCTACAAAGCCGGAAATTTGTTCCTCTGTGTAGAGGTCTTTGACTTTTTCGTAAATCTCCTTGGCCATCTCTTGGGCAGAGCCAAAGGGCATGAGGGTTCCGAGAATGTTGTAGTGATATTGTTGCGGGTTGGCTTCAACCTGCGCCTGTTTGAAGATACCAAAGAGGGTCTCTCCGGTGAAGTCTTTGTAGTCGTTGGGGTGTATTTTGGCTACGCTTCTGAAGAATAGGTCAAGCTGCTCAAGAACTGCCGGTTTTAAGTTGGTGATTTCCTGAACCTTCTCTTGGGGCAGGTAGCTTTTGTCAAAGACGCTTGTGGGCTGTTGGGGTTGTTGTGTTTGTTGTGGTTGCGCTTCCTGTTGAGCAGGTTGTTGAACGGGCTGTTGAGTGGGCTGTTGAGCCTGCTGCTCCGGCTGTTGGGTTGGTTGTTGAGGGGGAGCCGTGGGAGGCTGGGGAGCGTTTTGGGGTTGTGTTTGACCTTGAGGAGCGGGCTGTTGAACCGGTCTGGGCACTCTCCTGACTATTCTTCTCCTAACTACACGCCTTGGGGCAACCGGTGGGGGCTGCATTCCACCAAAGCCGGCAGGGGGCATTTGAGATTGTTGCATAGCTCCTGCTTGAAGGATTGCGGGTAGGGTTTGGGCGAGGCCTTCAAGGATTCGCTGGAAGAACCCTCCTCCGCCGCCGCCTCCTCCTTCTCCGGAGCCGAGAACCTTTTTGAGCTGTTCTATCTTTTGGATGTTTTCTACGAGCTCCGTAATGGGGTCTTTCTTCTCAGTCGGTTGAGGCGGTGGCGGTGCTTGAACGGCCTGCTGTTGTTGGGTTCTAAGCACAGTCTCTATGGTTTCCCGGAACCTATCCATCATCATCATCATCTGTTGTTGCATCTGAAGCTGTTGTTCCTCTTGGCGGCGCATTAGAGCTTCAATGAGCGTAGTTACCTTGTCGTCTTCTTGGTTGCGTTGGAAGATGGACTGTAAAAGCTCTTTTTGTTGTTGCTGAAGCTGAGTAAAGAGTCTTTCTTGAGACTCCTTCATCTCTCTAATAAGCTCCATGATTAACCTTTCTCTGCTGTCATCCTTCTTGAGTCCAAGCATGTCAAGTATCGTGTTGAGTTTTTGCAGTTCTTCCATCGGGTCTTTGGGTTTAGGCATGAACATCTGCATGAGTTGTAGGAATTCTTTGAACTGTTGGTGGCTATCAGGGGTTTTGGGCATCATTTCTTTGACCATGGCGAGGAGAGTCTGGAATTGTTGAGTCGGGTCTACCTCTTTTTTGTTGCCTTGGAGGGCAGTTATGACTTCAACGATAGACTTTAGCTGCATAACAGGGTCAATATGAGGCTTTTCTCCTTCCTTTTCTTTATCCTTTTTGAGCCTCTCAATAAACTCCAGCATCTGTAGCATTTTTTCCATAGAGTCATCTTTCTTCTGGAGCTGTTGCAGAGAGGCCTGAATGATAGGAGCCACCAATGCCAGCAGGGTATCTTTATCTTCGCTCTTCTTCTCCTTGGACTCTTTGAGAGTTTGAGCGATGTTGTTGATGAGGCCGAATACGATGTTTTTGAGCTCTTGGAGTTGCTGTTGGAAACTGGTGGCCAGTTGATTAATAAGGGTTTGGACTTCGCTGCCTGACGATTGGCCGAGTTGTTGCAACTCTTCCATGCGTTTACGGTAGGTCTCTTCAAGAATGGAGAGCTGTTGTTGGAGCATTTGCATGGTGCGTTCGGCCTGCTCTATCTCCTTTTGAGCAAGCTGTTGTTGGAGCTGGAGCATTTGCTGATAGAGCTTGTCTTTCTCCTGCTCCATCTTTTCAAACAGTGATTTAACGAGAGATATGGTCTCCAATTCGTCTCCTCCCTCTTGAGGAATTACGATGGGGGTTCCATCAGGGCCTTTAGTGATGAGCCCGGTGACATATATATCGGCTTCTGTTGTAGCTAAAACATTACCGGCAGCGTCTATTATTTCAATCTTGAAGCGATTAACCCCATTTTTACGGGCGTATTTCTTCTTTAAGAAGTCGTGGATGTCGGTGTTTTCTACTATGTCGCCCGGAACCGTGTCAATGTAGGCCCATTTGTTAGCTTCTTCGTCCCAGATGAAGATTTTAAGTTTAGCTTTAGGAGGAGCTTGTTCAAGGACTCTCTGAAGGACATCTTTTGAAGCGGCTGACACGGCTTTTTGAACGGTCTTTTTTACAGAACTGTCAACGCTTATTTGGAGAGTTTGAGGTTGGGGCTCCGGTTGGGGTTGTTGGACTGCCGGAGCAGGTGCGGGTTCAGGCTGAGCGGCTGTGTCTTCAGGCGGAGCCTGCATGAAGAGTTCTGCAACCTCTTCAGGGGCCATTCCTGCTTCAATAAAGCCCTCAACTTCTTCGTCTGCTGGCAGTGAGGTTATGCCGTTTTGAGCAAGTATTTCTTTGACTTTCTGAACATCTTCTTTCACTCCCATGCTGGGCCTCCTTATTTAGTGTTCGGGTATAGAGTATTCTCCATTGTTAAGTTTTCTAATCCATAGCACCATTATGGCGTCGGGGTCGTTAATGCTTTGAAGTTGGTGAGGAGATGTTTCAAAGAACTTGGTTTTAGGATAAACTTTAAATATTGCGTAATTACCTAAGTGAACCAGAACTCCAAATTGATGGGGTTCGTTGACGAATTTGAAGAGGTATTCTTTTAGTGAGTCCTCGTTTTTGAAGCGCATAATTACCTCTTATTGGGGTTAAAAAGCCTTGGGTCGGCGTTAATGGATAGCACTACCCTAACACAAGGTTGTTGTTTGCGTCCTTTGAGCTTGTAGCATCCGATTATCTCTTCTTTGTATTCTTCTTCTCCGTAGATTGGAGATGTTGAAATCCGGTAGTCCTCAATTTCCCCTTCGCCTTTTAGAGCTTCTCCCAACGCCTGAAGTTCAACTTCTATCTCTTTGCGAAGTTTTTGTATTTTATCCTCTATGCGTCGGATGTAGAACTCCATGGCTCCTCCTTGAGTCTGTTTTTTCAAATTGTAACCCCATTAAAAAGTGATGTCAAGCCAAAATGTTGTTCTTTTCTCTTGACAGCTTGAAATCAAGGATATAATATTGATACTAAGAACGGCAAAGGAGGTCGTCATGGAGCTTAATTTTCTTGAGATAGTGGACTTGATGAAACAAATCACCAAGGATGGCAGGGAGCTGAAATACGGAAAGGGGGAGATAGGAATAACGACTCTTATTTCCTGCCCCAAGAAGCATGAGCTAAAGCAGAAGTATGGCCTGCCCGAGGTAGACTCCCTTGTTATAGAGGATGGGTTCCTATTTGAGAAGGTATTTAAGACAGCCTTGAGGCGTAAATTTGGGCCTCGTTTTAAAGAGGAGCTTGAGCTCCCTTACGAAGTTCCGGAGCTGGGCTTAAAGATTAGGGGCCATCTTGATTGTGCAGTAGACCTTGGAGATACTATGGTTGGTATTGAGTTAAAGCATACTTTAGTCCAAAACGCCCCTAACTTGAAGAAAGAGCCGCCCAAGATAATAGTTCTTAACCCGGAAGAGCCCGAAATTAAGATAAATCCCAAATATGTCTTACAGTCAAGGATAGAGAAATACCTATTAAGTAAGCTTTACCCGGATAAAAAGATAGAACATTACCTCTTTATTAAGACTACTCTTAAGGGAGCATGGCGTTATTACAAATCTTATCTGGTTATGCCAATAATAGACGATATGTCTGATGAAGAGTTTTTGGAGTATGCACGCTGGTTTAAGGAAAAAGACGAACCGAGAGACCCGGTTGAGTGCGCTTTTTGCTACTTTAGAGAGATAGGGGTATGCGAGGGAGTAAAGCCCAAGGCTGAGAATGAGGATGGCGAAAAGGAAGAGGTAGATAAGCGAGTTTTTCATCTTTTGAGACGCCTTGATGAGCTTAATATGGAAAAAGAGGCCGTGATTAAGGAGTTGAAGAGCTTTTTAAAGGGCAAAGTTATAGAGTGGCAGGGTAGGAAAGTTGGGCAAATTACCTATACAGGTTACACTTATAATAATCCTGCTCTTGTAAAGCTACTTAAAGAGAGAGGTTATAGAGCAATAGATTTCTTCCAAGTTAAGCCGAGCAAGATAAAAGTTCTTGAGGAGCTCTTGGGCGGAGATATAGAATTAGCGAGGAAGCCAGTGGAGCAAAAGAAAAAGTGGATAGGGTTGGAGTAAGTAGGCTGGAGGGTGAAATGGAGAAAAAAATTAAGCTACAAACTGTTTTAATCGGGTTTTGGGGGCAGTATTCTACTAAGGAGATGTTGCTTGATTGTTGGCTTGAGGGCCTTCCTGCTAATGTTGACCGGGCTCCCTATGTAGTAGTAGAGGGGGAAGGAGTTTGGAAGCCCGGAGAGGGCTGGGATGCCAATGTTGTAGATGCCTACATGCCAACGCCGGAAAGGAGATATGAGATAGTTCTTGATTTTTACTATCTGCCAAAGCTGGATTTTGCGAGATATAGGAGTATTACTGCTACAAAGGGAGAAGGTGACGAAAAGGAAAAAATAGAGTCTTATTATGGTTTAATTACGGCTTGTGCTGCCTATGCAGCGCTTGATGGGGTTTCTCAGCTTTGCAGGAAAATAGAGGAGATAGTGGAGAATGTAAAGAAGTCTGGAGCTTTTTACAGGGTAGTAGGGTGTAATTGTTTTAAGCCGCCCTTAAAAAGAGACTTCTGTAGGGATTATGAGGTCGGATTAATTCTTTCTCCCCTTTATTTCTTCTTGAGGGAATTGCGTTCTTGTTGTAATCAGGTATTGCCTCAAGATTTGATGGAAATCTATCAAAAGAAGAGAGATATTGTGGAGTTAAAAGCGGTGGATGAGATATTTCTTCCGTTATTTCTTTCCTCCTTAAGGAGTTCTTTGTTCTTTTCTAATGCATTGAGCAATAGAATGGACTTTGGGCCAACAACGGTGATTTTTGAATAGAGGACAAAATGTAGTTCGGGATGGTTGCTAAGGAGTAACTTTTGAGTTATAATCAAGAAGAACCCTAAAGAGAGGTGGAGTATGGATATTTTAAAGCTCATGACCGGAATTACTGCTGCCGTTATGGAAGTTCAAAAGGCTATGGCTGATAGAGAGTTAACCGTAAAAGAGATTTGTGATATTGTAGACGGCACTTTAAAAGCCATGGCTGGAATTGGACTCAACGACATCGGACTTAAGATTGAAAAGAAAGACGGTAAGACCAAGGTAGAGGTTTTCTTCGGGCATAATCAGGGAAAGTAAGGGTAATCCGTTCAAGCCTGTTAGGAGAGCTCATCTCTCCCTCCTCTCTGGCCAAAGGCCCCGCAATGCGGGGCCTTTCTTTTTGCCAAGGCCTTAAGCATCTTGAGCTTTCTTGTTATAATCAAAAAGAACCTAATGGTTTTAGGAGTAGGGAAATGAGCTTGGTTGAAGAGCAGTGGAAATTTATGCAAGATGTAGAGAAGCTTTTGGGCTTTATTCGTTCTAAAGGTTGGGTTGTGACTGGTGGAGAATTGTGGAGGCCCCCGGTTACTCAAGAGTATTATGTCAAGATAGGTCGTTCCAAGACAATGAAGAGCATGCACCTTTACAGGTTGGCCATTGATTTAAACTTTTTTAAGCCGTTGAGTGAGGATGAATACCGAGAGAAGAAGGCTCGTGGGGAGACAGGAATTGTAAAGGTTGACGGAAAATACTATCAATTAACATGGAGTGTTAAAGATATAGAGCCTTTTGGAGTTTATTGGGAGAGTTTAGACCCTAAAAATAGGTGGGGTGGGCATTTTAGAACCTTTAAGGATGTTCCTCACTTTGAGCGTCACATTAAGGTTTAGGGAGTAGGTGGTGCAAAAAGAGTCTCAACTTATTGGGGAATTAAATAATGTTTGGGCCTTTTTGAAATATGGGCTGGAGAATTATCCAGCCCTTTTTGCTTTTATAGTGATTGTTTTTTTGCTTGTGGTGGTTCCGTTAATTATAATAGCGGTTAGACAGCCTGAAGCTCTTAAGTATATATTGCCGTGGCGCAGTTCTGATACCAATGCTATCAAGGATGGTAGTGGTTCTGTTGATGCTAAAAAAATGGAAAAAGTAAAGGAAGAGGTAGATGAGTCCTTATCTATTTTAAAAGGCCTCATGGAAAAAGTAGATTTGCTTAAAAGGGAAGTTTCTAACTTATCAAAAGTAATGGCTGTTTTGCAGGAAATGGTTGACGAGGGATGCAAACATTTAGGTCAGGATTGTATACAGGCCGTTAAAGCTTTAAAGGGGGATATAGAGGAGGTTAAAAAGGAGTTAGAAAGGCGAGAAAAGAGCTACATTGAGTGGCAAAAACTTGAAGAAGAGAGGAGAAAACTTAAGGAAGAAAGGGAAAGTTTAAAGCACGAGGACATTAAGAATACTTTAACGGATATAGCTAAGAAGATTAGTGAACTTGAATCTTTGCTTAAAGATATAGAAAAAACCGTTAAGTCATTTATCGGAGAATCAAAAGGGAGATTTCACTAAATCAAATGAGAGGGTTTTGTTATGTGTAAATATGAGGGTTTGGTTATGGAGATGGGGATTAACTGCAATAAATGTGATAGGTGCGGGATAAATGATGCGAGAAACTTTTTAAAAGCCTCAATTCCAGTGGAAATCTTTAAAGTTCAGAATTCTGAAAAACCTTTTGCTGCGATAAAGCTATCAAACAGAGTCTCTACAAATATAATAGCTCTGCTAGGGCTTAAGGTAGACACGATAAAAGACATGATGTTTGCAGACGAGAAGTTCCCTATACCTGTTTATTCGGCGCTTGAGTATTTTACACAAATAGCGTCCCACTCCTATTTAAGGATAGGGCTCTGGCTTAGAGATTTGGCCGGGTCTGGTATTTTATGCCCGGTGGCCAACAGGATAATAAAAGACACCTATGAAATGATGCTTGAGATTCTTAGGGAGGGTATAAGGGAGTTTTATCCGGATTTCTTTGATGACGCTGGTAGATTGTGGGGTGCGATTGAAGGTGATTTTAGGAAAGAAATAGAAAGTTTGCAACCACCAAAAGACATTGAGGATTATTATCATATTGCTGGAGAAATTTTTATTCCACTATACAAGTTGTTTGATAGGTTTTGTTATTTAATTACATCATATACATCTCTCAAAGAGGGCAAAAAGATAATTTATGTCCACAAAAGCTGGCAAGATAAGCTCAAAGAATTCTTTAGGGAACTTGTTTTGAAGACAGGCTATCCTGAAAAAATCTGCATAATCTCAAAAGAACTTACTTATGATGTTGAGGTTATAAAGAAAGAAATGAAAATAGATGCTATGCTTTGTTAAGAAGGGCGCCTCTCTCAATTCTTTGCATAACAACTCTTGTATGGGGGCTTGCTTCTTTGAGTTTTTGATAAAGCCAGCTTGCGGCGAGCTCAAACCCTTCTTTTTCTCCACATGTATATAGGTCAAACGCTACAAACCCAAGCTCTGGGAAACTGTGGAAGGCTATATGGCTTTCGGAAATAAGAATAATACCGGAGCACCCTTGTGGGTGAAATTTGTGGTGTAGCACCCCAAGGATGGTTGCTCCGGCTCTTATTGCTGCCTCTTCCGATAGGCGTAGGAGCCAAAATAAGTCGTTGGCCTTCTCAAAAGGAATATTGTAGGCGTCTATTATTGCGTGATGCCCGGTAGAGATGTTTTTAGCCATTAATCCCTCTTCAAGCCTCGGTATATGAGGTAGCCCAAAATACCAATACCTGCTCCGGTAATTGCAAGGCCTACAGGGGATGATAGGAACTCTTGCAGGGCTCCCGGTTTAAAGACATTAGGGTCTGAAACCTTAAAAGTTCTTCCTGTAGCTATATCAATACCAAAAGCCATTCCGCCGTTTGTAAGAATGTATACTTTAGGCCTTGCTGTCTTTTTGATGAATTCCCAGACAGCGTTGCCCTTACCGCTTGGCTGAAGTTCTATGAGGATGTCCGGGGCATATTTAGCCTCAAGTTTAATAAGCCGGGGGAAGAACATCTGTTTGGCTAAATCCGTTATGTCAACCAATCCGCCTGCAAACCCCATTTCGGCTTGGGGGTTTTCGTCAACGGGTATTACTTTAGCCATGGCTGACAACTCCCTTATAGACTCTGGTTTTGTGTAGTGCTTTTATGGTGAACTCCGGGACAGGACTGGTAACGGCCCTCATGTTTTCAAGGTGGTCTTTCAAGGCTTCACGAAGGTAGCGTTTAACAGCCAGTTCGGCTTCCGGTTTTTTATACTTAGCCCATACGAACCCGGCGGTTCCCATTTCCTCAACATGAGCCGGGACAGTCCAGACTTTATAGAAGAATTTCTTAAGTTCGTGTGCCAACCAACTTTGGAGTGGGCTTCCGTGGGTTGTAGCATAGATGGAAACTACTCCTGTAGGCTTGAGAGCGTTAAGTATGCCTATGACGAGGGGATAATCGTATAAAAAGCTCGTTGTCTCCCTTATGGGGTCGGGTAAGTCTACAACAATAAGGTCGTATTTATTGTGAAGCTTGGGGTTTAGCATAAAGGAAATGCCATCAGCAGCTACTGGTTTAACCTTTTGGATGCTATCCTTATTAAGCTTTCTCATTATTGGGTGGGTAGCGGCAAACTTAATCATTTCTCTATCTATATCAACGAGGGTAATGCGAGCTTTAGGTTTTGCCTCAAGGATGTCCCTTGCGGCAAGACCGTCACCTCCACCGATTATTAGAACCTCTGGCTCCTCAGTATCTGCAAGCATGGCCGGGAGTTTGGCTTCGTGCTTGTGGAAATTGCCTTCGGCATCTTCTCCGGAGAGAAATTGCCATTCACCGTCTTGGAAGAGGGCAATTCTCCCGGCGTAGCGGGCCAATACCAATGTTTGGAAGGGTGTTACCTTTGTGTAGATTGGTTGGACTTTGTGAGCGAGGAAAGAGAGCCCTCTGGGCGGAATTTTGCTAAGGAAAGAGCGAGATTGTTTCCCGCTATGCAGAAGCATTTCGGCTTTATCTAAAGTTATCTCCATTCTGCTTTCAGGGCTTAAGATGTGTTCTGTCGCCTGTGGGCTTGCATAAACCAACCTTTTGACTTTCGGTTTGGTTCCCATTTTTACCTCTTTAAGCATCTGTATTTTCTGGATAAGTCTTCAATTACATTGAGAAAGGTTAAATAATCACTAATTGTTTTGCCACCGAAAGTTAAAGAAGCTAAACCTGTGCTTACACAGATAAGCCTGAAAAGTTTGCTTGAATCCTGAACACTCTTATCTAAACCACCTTTAACAAGAACAAAGCCTGCAAAAATACCAAAACCCGATAAAAGTAGGTCTCTGAAGATGCTTTGTTTGAGTAAAGCGAGAAAAACGCAGCGTTCTTGAGGTTGTAAGTCGGTTTCAACAAACTTTATGAGTGAGGCAATTTTCTTATCTAAAGTGGCGTAGGCCAGAAGCTCTAGCTTGAGCTTCCGAACCTTATCAGAAATGAGGTCAGGCTTTTCAAGTATCGTCATCTCAGCTCGTGCTTTAGGAGCCTTTAGGAGAATGTCGTAGGCCACTCCGTCCATTTTATCCTCTCTCGCTGAGGTATTTGACGAGGAATATGCCGGCAATTATTCCACCGCCGAGTAGGAGATACTTCCAAGTATCATCTTTTGAGGAAGATGCTCCCGGCTGTATTTCTGGATACATCATAAGTTCTTGGTTTATTTGTGAAGCTTGGTTCCAAGTTATGTTCTGTATTTCTGGAGGTGGGTTAAACCCGAGAGACCTCATGGCTTGCATTATGTAATAGCCACAGTGAGCAGGGTCTTTTTGACAGGGTTTTTTGGCCATTTTTAAGGCCATTTTGTATTTCCATTGATTAATCCCAACTTGCATCATTTGTTGAATAAGGTCTTGTAAGTTGACCGGTTGAGTAGTTGTTTTGGTCGGAGTGGCTTCTCCGAATCCTTTAAGCTCTATAACTGGGCTGGTTAGTGCCATAGCTTCCTCCTAACATTCTTCCAAAGATATAGATGAGTCCTAAAAAGAGCGTAGTGTTTGGATATTTAGAACCTATTGCGGCTCCGACGGCAATAAGTCCTACCTTTTTAAGGTCGTCCGGTATGTTATTGACAAAGTTGTTAATATCTCTTGCTACTTCGCCTATTTTCTGAAAATCAGATGTCTTGATTTCCAGCATCGCTTCCTCCTTCAAGTTAATTATAACTAACTACCGGGTAGTCTCGGAACGAAGTAGATTTTCCTGTCTATTTTTGAGGGTTCGCATTCAACTCCACCAGCGGTTACTACAACTGTTTTGTGTAGCATGTCTGTAGGCTTTTTGGCCACGATGTATATACCGGGAGCGGGGCCTTCTCCTGCACCTACCAATGCTAGTGAGTTGAAAATTTTGGTAGATAGGATAAGAATCTCCGGCCGGCAAGGTAGAATTTCGTGTAATTTGTCAATTAGCGGGACAGACATGAAGATTGTTTTGTAGTTTCTTCTTTCATTAAGGTAGTAGATTCCCCTTTTACGACCGGGAACAAGCTCAAAAAAGGTTATTTCCCCGTTAAGCGGTAGAGATTTTCCCCTGTTGGCTATGTATCGTGAATCCACCCAGAGCTCCATATTCCATTCTATCGGTGTGCCAGCTTTATAATAAGTTCTACCAAGTATGGTTTTGGTTTGGTTGGTTATAGGGATAAGCTTTTTAGAAGCCATGTTCGTATTCCTCCTCTTCGGTTTCGTGGCTGGCCTCAAGGGATTCTTGGGTTTCAAATTCTAATTTCTTCAAGCCTTCTGCCAATGCTTGTCGGCTATGAGTTTCAAAGCACAGAATAGAGATGATGGTAGCTATGTGAAGCGCATCTTGGTGAATCCTTTGGGTGTAGGCCTCAACTTCGGCATAACTAACGAATATTTCGTAATCTAAAAATTCCGGTATTCGGTCAAAAGGCGCCTTTCTTTTAAGGATGTCAATAGTTGGTGGTGTTTCTGTCGGTGCAAGCTCAAAGCCTTTTAGTCTTGGATATAGCGGAAAGACGCTATAAGCAAGGTCAAGGAAAGCGTAATAGGCCTTTTCGCAATTCTCAAGCGTTGGGTTTTGTCTAAGTTGTTGGAAAGCGTTGATGGCAGCGTTTGTTTTGGAGAGGACAGCCCCTGCTCCTTTTAAGAATTCCGTCGCCGCATGCCAGCTGTCCTTGTATTTGCGCCTAAGCCGCTCTAATACTCCTCTGGGAGCAAGCTCTTTAGCTATTTCTGATATTTGTTCTACAGCATCAAGCAGGTCTCTATAATAATGTTTGAGCTCTTCGCTAAGCAGATTTGTGTTGTTAGCCATTTAATACTCCTTTATTTTCTTGGCTAAAAAGAGTTGAGAAGGGTCAATTGGATGCTCAAGGTCTCCCAGAATGGCGACTCTGGCTTTTGCGTGGTCTCCGATGAGCTCAATTTTATTGATGTCTTTGTGATAAACGACATCAACCTTTTTAGGGGCGCTTATGACGACAATAACTCCATTTTCTATGGGCATAAAGTATGTTTTGTATCCTTTTTTAGGCTTTAGAAAAACAACAGAACCGTGTTTTCTGAAAATTATGGCTGTATTATCAAGAATAGAAGGCACAGGAATAAAGCGACCGTAATCTTTGACTATCTGTTTGTGGACTCTGAATTGCTCTATACCAACGCTGGGTGGTATCATTAAAATATACTTACGGCCAAGCTTCTGGATAGAGAGCATGAGGAACCTCCGTGTTTAGCTCTCCTTAAATTATAACGAGGAGGAGCGTTGGATTTTGCCGACCTGCTAAAAGACTTTAATCTGTATGGCTATCAGGATGAGATAGTTCAAAAGCTCCTGTTTCACAATACCTTTGCTTTGTTCGTTGAGATGGGATTAGGCAAAACTCTTATGGCTTTGAGCGCCATTGTTTTGAGGAGATATTTAGATGGAGCGCAAAGAGTTTTAGTTGTATGTCCTAAAACTGTTAGTGATTCGTGGCTTAAAGACATCCAAAAGCTAAAGTATGTTAGAGCCTTTTACTCAATAGATGTAAAAAATCTAACTGGCCTAAAGAAAGAAGAGGCTCAAAAAATAATGAATGACCTGAATAGGCTCAAATACGACATTGTTATAGACATAATAAACTTTGAAAAAATAGCCGGCATAGAGAAATTTCCCCAATATGATATGCTCGTTGTGGATGAATCAACAAGAATCAAAAATCCAGCTGCAAAAAGAACTATAGCTATACTTGAAAAGCTGAAAAACATTCCTTATAGGTTGGTTTTAACAGGGTCTCCCGTCGTTAGGGATATAAATGATTTGTGGTCGCAGCTTTATCTTGTTGATGCAGTCTCAAGGGATTACCCGTCCTTTAGGAAGGCCGTTAAGCAGAATAAGGAAGATTGGATAGCTTACGCTAACAGCAACATTGTGTCTCTGAGGAAAGAAGACCTTGAGAGGGCGGGAGTTTTTAGGTTCCCAGAAAAAGTTTATAGGGTAGTGAAGTTTGAGCTTTCCCCGGAAGCTAAAGCTCTTTACGCCAAGGTGGAAGAACTTTTAAGAAAGTCCATTATAGTAGAAGATAAGCGCAAGATGCTGGCTCACATTCTTCAGGCTCAGATGGTTACGAGTGGAATAAACCCTTTTACAAGGCAGGAAATAAAGGATAACCGTAAGAAAAAGATACTCGGAGCCATTGTGAAATCTGGTTTATACAAGCCGCCATTTTTAATTTGGGCAACTTTCATCCGGGATATTCATTTAGTCCATGGATATTTAACATCTTTGGGGTTTAATGGGGTTTATCTTTATGGAGCAACCCCTGATGCTCAGCGAAAGAAAATAATAAAAGCGTTTCAGGATGGTAAATATGATTTTCTTGTCGCTCATCCCGTTGTATTAGGTATCGGAGTGACGCTTGTTGCTTCAAATGTGTGTATTTATTACAGCAATTCTTTCCGGTTTGAGGACAGAGTTCAGTCAGAAGACCGTATACATCGTGTTAACCAAAAGGCCGATAAGTGTTATTACATAGACCTTGTAGCTAAGGATACGGTGGATGAGCTTATTTTAGAGAACCTGAAAGCCAAGCGTTCATTATCATCCATGAGTGTTGAGGCTATCAAGGAAAAACTGTTAAGCAAATAGTGCTTGTTAATAGAGGGGTTTTTGTCGGTTATCTATTACTTACCTATTACTTCTGGATATAATAGGGCCAGAATGAGCGAAAAATTCTTTGAGGAGGTATAGCGATGCAAGTAAGGAGAAAAGGAGTGGCAAGGTTGGTGAAAGTTGCTCTTGGTGAAGCCATCACCGGCAAAGACAAAACTGCCTACATGGACAAAAACGGCATCGTAAGGGTTAGGAAGGCCACTGCTTCTATTTCTACAACCACGAAAGCTAGGATTGAATTACTCGGAACTCTTGTTCTACTTGCAGGTAAAAACAGCAGGCTTTGCCGTTCAAGCAATCCTGATGCTCTTAACGAGGCCGTTCACAGCATGGTTGCGAAGCTTTGCGAATCCATTGTTAATGCTGACATGAATCTTCTTCTTAACGGAAGGGAAGGAAAAACAAGGAAGGAGCGTTTCACTTCTGCTGTTGAAGTGATTAGGAAGGCTCTTGGTTCTGATGCTGCAGCTGCTGCTACCAATCTCCGTAACATACTCAATGGCACTGCTGTTAATGTTTGCGGAAAAACTGTAACACCTGTTTCTGTTTCTGGCGAATGTAAGAGCAGGATTGAGCAGATTCTTGACAAGCTTGCTTAAAGAACCCCTTATTTCCCACCAAGGCCGGCCTTCGGGCCGGCTTAATTATTTCAGGGCTTTATAAATTTTCAAGCAGTTATCTCTAATTACATTGATTTGCCACTCAAGAAAGCCAACAAATACCAGAAATTTTTGCATTTCCTCTTTGTAAAATTCTTCCTTTATCCCCCACAATCTCATTATACTTTGCATTAATTTCTCTAATCTGCTTAATGGAGTTCCTTTGACCAGCTTTATTATCTCCTTAACCTCGGCAATAGACAATTCGTCTACCTCTTTAAAACCGGATAAATCCCGGTCTTTGAGGGCTTGGAATTTTGGGAATAGTTTATCCAGTATCAACAAGCCTCTTTCAATCACTATTTTGTTGATTAATTCCTCTATTTGCCGGGCATCCTCTATGCTTATTTCTCCATAACCAAACTCAGGGAACTCAAACTCATCTTCAGGGGGCTTTTTTTCTTTTATTTCTTTTTGGATTGCTGACTCTATTTCAAAAGGCGCTTCTACCTCAAATTCTTTACTGACTTTTTGCCCTTTGATGATTTTTTCAAGTTCCTCTTCTTGAGTGGTAGTTTCTTCCACTGCCACTTGAGGAGCTATTTTTAGAATGGCTTTTGTGAGTGTTTCACTTTCTTCTCCCGGCCCAAGTTTTTCTTTCAGTTCTTTGAGCATTTGAGCTACTATTGTTGCCCCTCCTCTACGCAGTTCGGCCATTATCAGGAAGTATTTTTGCTGGCGCCCAAACTGTCTATTCCCGAAGTTTATCCTGAAAGAAATCAGTTTTTTAGCTTCGGCGTTTGATATGGGGGTAATTATTGGTTGTCGGATTATGGGCTCCCCGGCCTCGTTTTGTCTCAGAAGAAAATCTAACGACAGCTTCACTAATGCTTCCTGTAAATCTTGGCTTCTGTCCTCCAGAGGTAGCAATTCAATGGCATGTTTAGCTACCTGAATAGCGTATTCTTCAGAGACGGTTTCGGGTTCTATGTATTTTGTTAGATGTTCTTGCTTCTCTTTTACCCTAAATGCAGGTTCTGTCTCCCCTTCAAGGACGGCGAGATAGGAGTTTCGTTTCATTTTTATCCATCTTTCAGCCCATCCGGGGCCACTCATTTTGCTTAACTTTTTGTGATTGCCACATAGAGGACAGACAAAGTAACCCTCTACTTTTTTGGGGGATGGCTTAATGGCCTCTTGTAGCAGTTTTTCAAGCTCTGATGCCGATTCTCTCTCAACCACTGTTTTTAGAGTCGTAAAGGGCATTTTCTTTTCTGAAGCGCTGTAAGCAGTAATCAAAGTCTTCCTAAATAGTTCTTTTTTATCCACAGCAACCTCTTTGTTTGAGTATTTCCAGTGCTTTTTCTACTGTTATTGGCTCTACGGCTGTTTTGTTATTAAAAATATCAAGGTGTAAAATCTTTGGGTCTGTAGGATTGAGGTAGAGTATTCTGTAGTCGTCTATCCTAATGCACTTAAACCACAACTCTTTTGGAATCTTACAGTATGTCATCAAGGCTGTTAACCCCGTATTTCTCTTTTAAGTATTTCAACAGATGAGGTCTTAGGCGCCGGAAAGTCTCCTTTTCGGTTTTCGTCAGCTTCTCATCGTTCATTATTTTAATTAATAGCTGTCTGGTGGGATGGGGTATTTCTTTAAGAAATTTCTGCAAGAAGCTTTGAGCATCAACTTCTTTGTGGATTTCATCCGGGCTTAATTCATAAGAAATTCTGGTAAGCGCTGCCTCTTCAAGTCTTATGTAGCTAAATTTTTCGTCTTCCTGCTTTTGATTATACTTGTGAAGGTAAGACTTATCTCTTACAAGGTGGAATTTGGAAAGGATTGCCCTTTTAATTCCTGAAAATGCGGCACGGTAAAGATAGGATGAGAACTTTACTCCCCTTGTTGAATCGTAGTTATTCAAGCATTTATGCAGGATAATAATGCTTTCATTCAAGAGGTCTGGGTATAAATCGTCGGGAATCTGGTATTGTTTGGCTATTTTTATTGCAAGCTTTGCAAGCATTCGGATGTAGTGGGCTGTTATTAACTCTTTTAATCGCTTCTTCTTTTGTGGGTCAGTGGTTAGTTGATATTCTCTAACATACTCTTCCGGAGACTTTCCGTTTGTTTTTACCTTTTTTTGAAACTCTGTTACGATTCTGTCTATAGTTGTGGGCAATGGGGCTAATGAAACATCAGCCTCAAATTCCTCAAATGACAAATCATGTTCGGGCAAACCACAACTATCGTTTGATAGACTGTCTAAAGTTTGCTCGTCAAGCCATGTGTTTTCCTCATTGTTCGCCCAATGCTCGCTTAGGCTCCTCCCTTCCATCTCCAAATAACACCTCTTCAAGTTCTTTTATAGACCTAACGACTGCCCATTTTCCTCCTGCTCCTATAATCCTGCGGGATATGCATTCTTGGTCTTTTCTTAGCCTGCCTTGGGGAGTTTTTAGTTCAACCCCAATAAACCTACCGTTGTGGCATATTATGAGGTCAGGAATACCCGGCGGTTCTCCTCTGGTTTTAAACCAGAAAAGGGGCTCTCCTGCTAATCTTAACTTTTGCAGGTGATGAATAACTCGCCTTAATAGCCTACTTTCCTGCATATAAGTCCTCTTTTCTGAATCTGTTGGCTATCATATATTCGTTCATGAGCCTATTGATGTTATCCCATTTATCGTCAAGGGGATTAAGGCCGAAAATTTCAACAAGGTATCTACCGTATTTACCCGTTTTGTCTTTATAAGTCTTAACTATAAGCTTGGGGTAGCTGGCCAACAAAGATTTAAGGAACTCTTTGCAAGCAAGGCCTGCCTTTTTCTCTTTTTCATCACGGGGATGGTAGATTTCCGGGGTATCAACGCCGAGGAGCCGGCATGGGACTTCTATAAAAGTGTGGAATCCAAGGTCAATCAACAGGTATACAGTATCTCCGTCAACTACTTTGGATACCTTCCTAACCCGGTAGGTATAGAGGCTTTTCTCCATTTGGTTATCCTTAAGGTTTAAGGTTAATCTGTATTTATTTTAGCATAGGATTTACTCTATTCAAGCTCTTCAACAATTTCCTCTAATATCTCTTGGGCGTCATCCTTTGTAATGTCTTTCGGTAATCCTGCTTGTGTATTGACCAAGTGAACAAACTCTGGGTTAATTTCTTCTCCATCCCAGTATTCTGTTGGATTGTGAGAGAGGGTTTTTATGGTTTTTAGGGTGTTTACCGGGTCAATAGAGTAAAGCATTGCTGCTACTTTGAGGTAGGTTTTAATCCTTTTTTTGAGAGCGGCTCCATGACAGATAGCACAGCGGGGAGCGGAGCAACCATTACCGAACCTTTTTTCTAAGACATACCTGTTCACTTCGGCAGAATAAGTGTATAGGTTGAATCTTTTAGTGGTATATGGGCATAGCCCTGAGCTTAATAAAATATCCTTCATGTATTTAGGAGCGTGCCCGGATTTTGGGTCTATACGCTGCAAGCCGCACAGCCTTGGAGTGGCAAGACGCACTTTCCTGTCAAATTGTTTTAGAAATTCCTCTAAATTCGTTATTTCTCTGAGGAATGGAGAATTGAATTGCTGATAAAGCTCCAGTGTTTTGATTGCCACGGCTCTAATACAAAAGATTCCTAAGTGGTTTTCCTCTCCAAAAAACACATTTAAGCATAACCAACATAATTCATGGTTTGTTAAGTCTAAAGGGTGTTTGCTAATTATCTCTCTTATAATCTCTTCTTTCGGCCTGTTCGGGGTCATTTTAACACACCTTATTAGGGTTTTTGCATCTATTGAAAGTATAACATTTGTTTTTGTTCTTGGGAATCCTATATATTAACGCGAGGTCTTCTACCTTGCTAACTATTGAGGGGGTGGGTTTTTTAACCATAAAAAATTTATGGTATCACACCTGAGCCTATTGTAGAATGGAAATTCACTCATCTGTATACAGATGGGGCAATCGGGTCTGGCTTAATATAGTGAGAGGAGAGGGGGCGGGGCTGGACGCCCTGCCCAGCGGGGCAACGCTCCCGCTCCCTCTCCTCTAAAAATCAAATTAGTCGGAGGTAAAGATGAGGAAGGTAGTAGTCAAAAGGGAAGCAAAGTTAACCCCAGAAGGGGTAGAAATCAGTTTCTCTCTCGGGGGCTGGCTTCACACAGCCCCCGAAAGGCAAGCGAGGGGGGTTGCGGGGGTCTTTCCCTCTATCTCCGCTGAGGAGATAGAGAGGAAATTGAGAGAACTCTACGGTGAGCTTGAAAAGCTCGCTGTAGAGTTAGGGGGGAGGACAATAAAGGGGAAATTTGTCCTCCCCAAGGATAAATTTGCCGTGCGAATATTTACTCGCATGGCTCAAGAGAGTTTCGGCCAGCTCTTTCGAGGGTTGGCTGAAGAGAATGAAAGAAGAGATTTAGAAGGGTGGCTTCTAAAACAAGCCACCCTTTTAGAGGTCAGCCCCCAAACTATCTGGGGGCCCTCTGACTTGAGGGCTCCCGAGGGGGAGAGGGAGATTTGGTGGCTCGGGGAGTAGCCAGCCCCCTCTCCCGCCCCCTTTGGGGGCTCTCCTTTAAGCGTCCCCTCTCGGCGAGGGGGCGTTTAAGGGAGAGCCTCTTGGCTCTCCTGAACCTTCCCTGCCCTCGCCTTGGGCGAGAGGCAGGGGAGGGGCGGTGGCGATTAGGCCACCGCCACGGGGAGCAGGGCACTGTCCTGCCCCCGCCCCCTCTGCCCTTTGTGGCGGAGGGGGAGAGGTAGGGTGAGGGGTTGACAGCTCCTCACCCTGCCTCGTTTGGGGCTTACCCCTGCTTGGGGGTAAGCCCCTTCTTTTTTGCACGGCCTTGAGGCCGTGCCTTCTCTTGAGTGCCCCTGCTGGGGGCGTTCAGGAGAGGGCACGGGAAGTGCCCTCTAAAAATCAAATTTAAGGAGGTGGAATATGAAAAAAGAGACAAAACAAACAATTCAATTTTTCGTAGGCTCCCTTGTAGGGAGCCTTATTTACACCTTGGGCTGGTATATCCAGCCCGACATAGTGCCCCTACTGTGGGCACTGCTATTAATCCTCTTGGTAGCGGCCCTATTAGAGAACAAGAGGGCCACTACCGCCTTCTTGTTTGGGGCCCTACTGGGCCCCTTATCATTCCTGATGATTTTGTTTGGGGGGTTGCTACTCTTGGCAGCCGCCATTGTCAGGCGGCTGCCTGATTAATGCCCCCCCTTTTTTTTGGGGCCTACCCTCAAGTGGGGGGGTAGGCCCCTTCTTTTTGCACGGCCTTGAGCCGTGCCTTCTCTTGAGTGCCCCCTTTGGGCGGGGGTATTCAGGAGAGGGCACGGGAAGTGCCCTCAAAAAAACCGAATTGGGAGGTGGAAAATGTGGAAGGAAATGATGGAAATCAAAGAAATTTTGGAAAAAGAGGGGCTTCACTGCGGTTTGGGAACAAACCGTGAGGAAGTTTATGTTTGGGTGCTCGGGGAGTTAACTCCCCGAGTGCTCAGGAAATTGATGGAGAAAATGGAGAAATTTGAATTTGAAATAGGCTGGGGGGCGGCGGGGGCAATAATTATTGCCCCCGCCCGCTCCTCCTGATAAAGGCTTTGCACGGCTTTGAGGCCGTGCCTTCTCTTGAGTGCCCCTACTGGGGCGTTCAGGAGAGGGCACGGTAAGTGCCCTCAAAAAAACCGAATTTTAGGAGGTGGAATATGAGACTTGAGGATATTCTAAAGGACTACATAAAATTGGTTAAGATGTGCGAGAAAACTCCTATCACCCCTTGCGGGGAAGTTATTGAAGGGGGCGTTTACCAGCTCCCTGCCGACGAGCCCCTTTTTGTTGCAGTAATCAATAAAGAGGGAAGCTTCGTTGAAGTGGCTCCTCTTTCCTTCTGCTGGCCTTTAGCCACCAGACACGACCTTATTGTTGAGCTCCCTCACCCATTTTCCGATATTTGGATAGTCCAGACAGACCTTGCCGCAAGCACCCCTAAAAAGCTTTTAAGGGAAGCCGAGCTCATCGGGAAGCTAAAAGATGAAGATTTAAGAATTTTAAAGAAAACATTAAAGGGAGAAGCTCCCTTGCCTAAAGAGAGAAGGGGAAGAGGATATGATGATGCAATCCACGAAAAGTTCAAGGACTTTGAGTATAAACGCTACAGGTTCTTGGCTGAAGAGCTCCTATCATCAATTGACGAGGACGAGGCCGAGGCCTTAGACGAGGCCTCGGCCATAGAAAGAGTTAAAAAACTTGCCTCTCAAGGCAAGCCCCTCCCCAAGTTCTTGCGGGCTTGCCTTGAGAGGGGTAAGGGTTAGTCCTTACCCCTCTTCTTTTGGCACGGCTTTAAGGCCGTGCCTTCTCTTGAATGCCCCTGCTGGGGGGTATTCAGGAGAGGGCACGGAAGTGCCCTCTAAACCAAAATCAAGGAGGTGGGATATGAATATGAACATGAAGGTCTCTTTTAAAGAGGCTCCCCAGTATTTAGGGGAGCGTTTAAAGGAGCTTGAGAAGGATTACCTCAAGCTCCAAGTCCAAGTTTGGGGTCTATTCCCAGACTTGGACTTAATTCTAATTCGGGTAGGTGCGGTTTACCTACCCGAGAAACGCTCTCCCCTATTCTTTATCGGGGAGAGCGAGCTTGTGATTTCCGAAGACCAAACAAGGCTTCCAAAGCCCGCCCTCTTGCGGGCTTTGGCGGAAGCCCTTGAACAGGTTGATAGGGAGCTCCTTAAGGTTAGAAAAGAGGAGCTCCCTCCTCAGTTTGAAGATATGGCGTCCCTGTTATCAGGCCCAATCAGGGCTTTATACAGGGACGCCGATTTTTTAGAAGAGGTGGAAAACTTTGAGGAGGAGGTGGGAAATGATTAAAGTTAAAGTAGGGTCTTATATTGACATTGAGCTGGCCAAAGTTAACGGCCAGCTTGAGGTTTTGCACGGAGTTTTAGACGACGGAATAGGGTGGAGGTTTTGTTGGGGCGACGAATTGCCCCAAAATATGTTCCTACGCATTATTTTCAGCGACCTCTGGCCTAATTTCGTAAGGGAATGGCAGGCCAAAGGTCTTGATTTAGGTGATTTAAAGCAACTGCTCCTCAATTATAATGAGGAGCAGTTAAAGTCTGCCCTTTATGTGCTGACGGGCGATAATGCCCGTTGGCACTTCGGTGAGCCCTTTCGGTGGCTTGATGAAGAGCTAACCGAAGGGTTTACTAACGATTTAGAGGAGAAATACGGACTCGGGTTCTCCCGAGCCCGTGAGGTTGTAGATAAGAGTAAATTTTGGTGGGAAATCCCACCAGAATGGAGTAGTTTTGACTTTTATTACAAAAAATATAAGTCCTCTTGGGAAGAGGCCTACCGCAAAGCAGTAGAGAAGGCCTCTTCCTTTGAGGAGTTAGAAGATAACCTCTGCCAACTTAAAAAGGAGTTGGCGGGGGAGTGGATTGATGAGGAGTATAAGGAGAATGTTATGGGGCTCTGGGCTGATTATCTTGACAGCTCAGAGGGTAAAGAGGAAATGGAAAAACTTATTGAGGAGGTGAGAAATGAAAGAGGAGAAACTTAGAGAGTTGGTTAACAAGGCCATCTCTAAGATGGCTGAGATTGAAGACTTTAAAAACCTCTATCCCACGGGGATAGAAGACTACGACGAGGAAGAAGGACGCTTCTCAAAAGAGGTAGTCGCCGACCTCTTCAGCCACCCGCACATCATTATCCAGCTGGGTGGCTGGGTAGAGGCAAGAGAGGAAGAAGGGGAAGAGGGGGAAGAGCCCGTAATTACGGCCTTGCTTGGGCTGGTGGTGAACGGCAAGGCCGTAGAAACGGGCGATATGGTAGTCTGTGGGGAATACGACCCACGGACAGAGAAGTGGGAGTTCTATTGGGACTCTTTATAAGAGTCCTTAACTTAAAAAACTTAATCGGGAGGTTGTTATGGGAAGAAAACTCACTGAAAGACAAAAAGAATTTTTACAGGCCTTGGCCAAGGCTGGCGGGCGAGCCAAGGTCTGGAAACTTGAATTGGGCAATTTGCCCAGATATGCCCGCCGTTCTTTACGGTGGGAGGGGATTTATAAGCTAAAAATCGCTTCCCAACTCCAGAAAAAAGGGCTGGTTAAACTTTATCAGCCCTCTAAAGGGGGTTGGGAAGTGGAGTTAGTCAAGTAATAAATCATCAATTTCAAATAAAACCAATTATTATAAGGAGGTCGCTATGAAAAAAGTAGAAATTAAAAGAACCGCAACTTTTTTTGAGGGGTATCTCAATCTTTACTTCCAGATGGTTGGAGTGAAAATAGATGATGATGTCCTCTTCCTTTTAGGGATTAAGGACGGAATTTTAAAGGAAGAGGAAATAGACGAGATAAGAGAAGATTTGATTAAACGCTTGGAAGCTCAGGGGTTTGTCAGGGTTTTTGGCAAGAGATATAAGTTTCTCTATAAATTAGAGCTTAATCTCCCAGAAAAAGAACTAAAAAGGGAGATTAAGAGAGCGACGAGGATTTTCATCAAGGAGACAAAAAGGTTCCTAAATCTCCTCTGCCAGAAAGCAGAGGAGAAAGAGAAAAAAATTGAAAATTGGCTATGGAAAGAGGCCAAATTTTCAATAAAAACCAAATGTTAGGAGGTCGCCATGGGTAGGCTCTTGGGGGTCTATAAAGACCCCCGTTCGTTTTTTGAACGCTACATTTTCGTCTTACCCTACCCTTCACGCCCCTACTCAATCCCGCCAATGCGGGTTTATGTAGGGGTAAGTGCCGACGGTAGCAGGTTTACCGTCGGAGAGGCCGTTTATTACAAGGACGGCCGAAAAAACAGGCACTTGGGGCGTCGGATTAAGATGTCCCAAGTGCCGAAGAGGGTAAAAAAGACCTTTGAGGAAATTTTAACCAAAATAGAAGAGGAGGAGAGATGAAAAAGCTAATCTACACCCCAGATGAAATTTTAGCAAAAAAATGCCCTGAATGTCCAGTCCCCGTAGTTTTAACCTTCTACCACGCTGGACGGGGAGAGCCGAAGCCATTTATTCAGGCAGAGGCTTACGAGATTCTGAAGGGGATATATGGAACGCCAACTTTTATTTTGGCTTCAAAGCACAGGACTTTAACGGTTTGGATTGTCCCGTATAGAGACTGGGACAACATAAAGACTTTATTAAGTTGCAAAGAGGTTGAAAAACTACAGGAATTTATGAAGTTAGGGATAGACCTTTACTCAGGTTTCCCAGAGGAGCTGTGGACAACCTTGATGAGTAAGGGCTACCTAATCGTTAGCTCTGCAAGACGGTGGGGGCTGACAAAAAAAGAAGCAAGGCAAATCAAGGAAAACGCCAAGGCCTTTGCCCCCCTCATGAATAAGTTGAGGGAAGAGGGACTTATAAAGGCTTGGCGAGTTGGCAGAACAATGCTTTATATTGTTCGGCCTGATGATAAGGCCGAGAGGTTTCTTGTAGCCTATAAAACTCCAAAAGGCTTTAAGGTAGAAGGTAAATTCTACAAAAATCCCGATGAGGTTAGAGATTTTATTATCTGGTATTTTGATTTGAAGCCTGAAAAAGTTGAGAAATAACCCTAATAAAGGAGGTCGTCATGAGCAAGGAGCTCGTAAACCAAATCTTCACAGAGGTAAAACCCTACCTTGAGGAAGTAGGGGGAGGTGAATTTACAGACTCCCCCGAATATCGGACGGCAGTTGAATATTTCCTTGACAAGCTGATGGAAATAATAGAGGCTACCCTTGAGGAAAAATACAAGGGTAGCTACCCGACCTTGAAAGAGGTTCGGGTAAGGGCTTACAGCGATTGCAACGACGAGGGGGGAGTTGACGGGGCTACTGTCCAAGTTGTTTTCGTTTTCGTCAAGGAGAAACCTTACGGCCGTGTAGAGGCTCTTCTCTACAGCCTCTACTGGAGCCTTGATGAAATAAAAAAGGAGCTTGAGAGACTAATAAATAGTTTGATAGACGGGGTTGAAAACAGCCTCGTTGCTCTCCCTGTGAAGTGCGTTGAATAAAGAAACTCAAAGAGCAAGGCATCATCAGTTAGCCTCTCGCCAAGTTTCCCCTCTCCCCCCCATTTCCCGCCCTTTTTGGGGCGGGTTTTTAAAATCCTAAAAACCAAATAAAAGGAGGTTGTTATGGGAGCAAAAGTAGTAGAAAGAATTTTGAGGAGATTTGAGGCACAGGCAGAAGGATACGGTTGGGTTTTTGATGGTTCCCAGCTCTGGGAGCAGGCACAAGAGAAGGGAAAGAGCTACGCTGAAGCAAAATACGACATTGTTTACGCTCTGCTTGACGCAATAAGGAAGGAGACAGGGAGAGACATCCTCTTCGTTATTGACGCTCTTCCCGAGGACGATGATGATACGGAATTCGTTATTTTTGAGGACGGCAAAGTTATATCTCACTACCACTTTGTCCCCACCGACTTGTCTCTTGAGTTCTACAGAGGTCTTGTAGAAGAAATTCTACAAGACCTCGGAATAGTTGAAATAACCGAATAAAGGAGGTGAACCATGCTTGAGATTTGTAGGACTTTCGGCGGTGAGCTGGATTTACAGAAAGCAAAAGAGATAGAGGAGGCAATGAAGAGGTGCGACCTTGAGGTTGGAGACGACCTTATAGAGTCTGTTCTTCAATCAGCCTGCCAAAGTGGGCAGGCTGATTATGTAGGCTATCTCGTTGGCTACTGCACCGAGGCTATAGCCGAGGATTTTAAAGAGGCTATAGCTGATGCAGGATTTGGCGAATTCATTGTCAATACTTGCACTTACCCGAACTACTTAAACAGTTCGGGGGAGATAACCATTGATTTTGAGCCGGAAGAGCTGGTAGAAGCAAGTAAAGAAGAGATTGAGAGGTTGAGAGAAGAGTTAGAGGGGGTTCATGAGTTTTATTCTGACCTTTTAGACGAAGCCCGAATAAGCGTAGAGGTCAAGGTCGGCGATTATGAAGCCGACATTGAAGATTTCATTTCTCTTCTCAGCGAAGTGCCCGAAAAGCCCGAGGACAGAAAGGCATTCTTTAGAGAAGAGGGAATTCTTACAGTAGAAGAGGAGTAGGACTTGACATGTCCGACATATGGACTTATAATCAGGCTTGAAATCAAATAAATAGGAGGTTGCCATGCTGAAGGAAATCAGCCCCAAAGAACCCACCAAGGTTGTCGTTGTAAGTGCGTTTATCCCGCCAGAGGGAACGCACAACTTCACAATTACAAGCGAGTTAAGCATTGAGGACATCAAGAAAATCATCAACGACTACTGCCACAGGGAAGGCAAGCCCCTTGAAATCTACACCCAACACGAAACAGTAAAACTACTGGGGCTTGAACCTGCCAAGGAGAGAAAGGTCTTCACCCCTACGGGCAATGAGCTCCAGATTTGGCTCAAGCCCAAGGGAAGGCTGGAGTTCGGAAGGGAATACACCCTTGAAGAGCTCCAGCAAATCGGCGTAATTCCCTTTGTTGCAATCCCAATGGAGTAATCTCAATGCCCGCCTTGGGCGGGCTTTAACTAAACCCCAATAACTAAAGGAGGTCGTCATGAGTAAAGAGCTAATCGTAGTGAAAACGGGCTACAAGCCCACACCTGAAGGACTTTTCCTTACGGTTGAAGCAACAATTAACGGAGTCGTTGCTACGGAAGTGCGTGGAGGAATATTCCCCTCATCTTTCTGGTTTGAGTTCCTGTTTGACGAGTCCCCCAGCCCTTGGTTCCCCGAAGAAATTGAGATTAAGGTTAGCCTAAAAGAAGAGGACAAGGAAGAGAAAGAAATCCTTTCCCTTTTTGGCTGGAATAAGAGAGTAATACGCTTCTCGGAGCTCCAAGAGCCCGACAAAAGGGAGAAGGCAAAGGAAGCTCTCAACTTTTTCGCAAGGAAAATCGCTGACGAGCTTGCAAAGGAGTGGAGAAGAAGAAAGAAAATCGTTGAAGAGCTTACTTCTGCTCAAGCTGAAGCAGTTATTTTAGACGAAGAATAAGCAAGAGGGGGCTTTGCCCCCTTTTTTTTATCTAAAACCAATTAAAAAGGAGGTCGCCATGAGACCAATGCTTTGTAAGCTCTTTATCCCAACGCCTGCCGTAGAGCGTGAGGTTGAGCTGTTAGAGCGGGGGCTTGCCAATTACTCCCAGTCTTTACTCTGCCAAGCCGTAGAGATAGCTATTGATAGGGCTAACTATGTTAACGGTGAATACGACTACCTCAAAGCTCTCCGCATCTCGGCGGGTCTCTTTTTGGAAGAGAAGCTAAAAGAGGCCTTCGGCGGGCATTGGTGGGAGAACATCAGAAGTGAGGCTGAGGGTGAATATGAGCAGTCCGTTGTAAACCTTGTGGTTGAGCTGAGCGAAATTCCGACGGATTGGGACGGGGTATCCAGCCTCTATGCCAGCTTCAAGACCTTTATAGAGGAACATGGATACCTTATAGGACTCGCTTGTATTAACATCTCCTTGGAATACAAGGATTCTACCTTTACAGACAAGGAATTTATGGAGATGTTAGAGGACTTAACCGCACAGGAGAGTCAAGAAGATAGAGAAAAGGTTCTTCGGGAGTGGTTAAAGTAAACCAAATTAGGGGGCAAAAATGAAGTTATTAGACAAACTTACAGATAAGTTTGAGGGCTATGTCGGCAAAATCAACTATGTTGAGTCCAGACAGGATTTGAGATACCTCATTCATCAGATTATCCAAGAGGCCGAAAGGAAGGGGTTGTCGGGAAACGAAATAGAGGACTTTGTGCATTTTATCCTTGAGTTTTTACTTGAGCACGAGAAAGTTGATGGCCCCTTTCCTTGGTGCCATGAATTTGAAGAAGCCGAGCCCCGAGATGCTTTCTTTACTTCTTTCCTTGAGTTCGCTCAAGAGGTTGCCCGCCGAAAATACGGACTTGACTTCCAATTCGTAGGAGAGTGGGAAGACTTAGAAAGCCAAGGCTACATCGCTTTTATTACCCACCCTCAATTAGACTGCGTTAAAACAGAGTTTTACAGCTTTACAAGTGTAGAAAGCGGGAAAGATTTAGCAGTTTTCTTTTTGCCTTTATGGCAAATGCTCCGGAAAAACCGTATAAAGGAGGAGAAAGATGAGTAGAGAAGTGGAAATTTACTGGGGAGACCTCACCCCCGAAGCCCGGCAACGCTTAAAAGAGGCTGGCTTTGACGATTTGAATGTTATAGAAGGCGTTTTCCCCCTTACTGTAATTCCTATAGAAGATGATGAAGAAGAAATTGAGTTTTAGGAGGTGGCTATGTTTGAAAAAACCGATTTAGCCGTAGATTATGGCCCTCTTGGAGCCGTTAACTACACTGTCTCTTTTGATGAGTCAACGGGAGAATTTGACGAAATTGTGGGAAGGACTCTTTATCCACCCAAAGACCCTATTTTGAAAGACATTTTCCAAGAAATAACCGACTACCTTGACCCAGAGGCTATAGCAGCCTCTATGAGCTACGAAGTGAACATAAGCATAGTCCTTGACTACTCACTTTCAGGCGAGAGGCTTGCCCTTTTTGTGGACGCTCTTCGGAAAAAGGGCTTGTTTAGTGAAGTTGTGAAAGCGGCTCTTTTGATGGCCATTGTGGAAGGCCTTGACTACGAGGACGGCAGCCTGTTGCTTCCTACAATTAAACAAGCCTTCCTTAAAAGAGTAGAGGCTTTTGAGAGATTTGAGGAATACAAAAAACTTGCTGAACTTTACCTATTTTAAAGGAGGTTGCCATGATTACAGACGAGAGACTTCTAAAAATAGAAAGGCATCCTAAATACCCCCGACTTTTCAAGGAGCTCCCTATTGTGGCTCCTTTAAGTTGGTTGGGTGAGGCGACTTACAACTATACCAAAATGGTTGGTTGTCAGCTTATAGAGACGATTAGGTTTATTGCTGGTAATGTTTTTGACTGCTCAGTTGACGATTTCGTTTATAGCGATGCCGAAACCATTGATTTCAATTTATTCCCTGAAATTTACCCTGTAAGAATACGGGTTAGGGGGAGAGTGGTTGTTTATATGGAGTTTTGTAGCCTTGATGTCAATTTAATTCTTGCGGACAAAAGGCAAGAAGTAGGATATTTGATAGAAAGAGTCAACGCAAAACTCAACTATTCCCCGTGGGATTTATACTCCTACCTCCCCACTGAGCCTTTTATCCAGTGTTTTGAAAAGATAAAAGGCTTTTGTGAAACCAAATTCGGGGGTGTAAGATGAAAAGGGAGTTTTTTAGAGTTTTAGAGACCGTTCCTGAAAGACTTGGCGTTTTAGAGCGTTGCTACAACAAAGTAGCCGAGGCCGTTGTGAAATTACCCAAAGACACCAAGGCTCTCCAAATTGTAGATGAGCCTACACGCTTTGCCTTCAGGGTTTACACCCTTTTTGAGGGCACGGTGAGGGTAATTCTTGAGGGCCCCGAAGAAGCCGGGGTAATCGCTGGAAACTACATTTCGGGTAAAGACATTATCGTAGAGACGCAAGACCCTCAAGTTTTAGAGGAGATACAGGCCCAAAAGCTCTGGGAGAAGTTCGGCAATAGAACCATTACGGCTTCAGTTTATAGGGACGGCCTTGGCAGAAGGATACTCCGCTTCAAAACCGTCCCCGAGGGCAGGAAGAAAAATCATGATTACCTAATCTTAATATAGGGAGGTCGCCATGATTGAGCTCAAGGAAAAAGTGGCAGAAAGGTTCCCGCAGCTTGGGCTTGTTGACGCTCCCCAAAATCATATCAAAACCTTGATTCGCAATTGGTTCCAGACCGATAAGGTTTACTGCATCAGCTATCGGGGAGACGGCTATACAAGCTGGTTTCTGGTCTACTTGCCTGAAACAGATATGGTAAGCATTGTAAGGGTTTGGGGAGTTGGCTACCCGGCCAACCTCAGTCAAGAAGCCTCTTTCTATTTACGGGAAGACACCGGATATAAAGACCTTCTCCAGTGCCTCAACCTTGCTCACGAAATCTTTACCAGCGTCGTGGCAAAAATCATAAAATAAAGGGAGGTAATATGTCGGTCATTATGATTGTTCCTGCAAGGAGCTTTGAAAAACAGCTCGTTATGGTCGTTAGAGTAAAGGGGATTAGCCCCTACGAGCTAAAGGATTATGTGAGACAAGAGGCCAAGGAACTCCCCGACTACCAACGCCCGATTAAAGCCATGCACGGTGGCGTGGAAATACAGCTTCACGGCCAGAGCGATAGCGGGGAACCTATCCCCGTTAACACGCTCGGCCGATGGGTTTTTGGCGTCCCCGGCTACCGTGGGCACTACTCCCAACAAATAATATTCAAGCAGGGAGAAGATGTGGTAGCCGTTTACTGCCCGAAAGAGGGGCAGGCGTTGGTAGCATTGGCTCTCATCAAGCTCCGGGATAAGGGACTGGTTGAAATTTTAGGCGGAGGCGAAGATGCCGAGGATATTGATTGACCTCAACAACGAAGAAGTTAGAGAAGTCTTGAATAGAACAAAGAAGAACTTAAAGGAGGGAGTAGAGGGGATAGTGAGGGAATTCCTGAAAGAGGGGAAGTCCCTTGGAGACCTTGCCGGCTCCGAGAGGTTCCGCCGGTTGTTAGACGAAGCCCTTAACGCCCATTTTTCACGGTTTTTAAAGGAGTTGAGCAAGGGGATAAGGGTTGAGGAAGTTCAGGGAGCCGGCGTTGATAGGGAAGATGTAGAGAGGATAGTAAGGGAACTCCTGAAGGAAGAGCTTGAAGTGGAGCTGGCAGGGCTTGAAGAGCGATTTAAGAAACTCCGGGACGGCCTTATCAAGGAGATAGACAGGCTTAAGGCAGTTGTTGATAGGGATATAGAGAGCATTGCAAGCATTACGCAGAAGTTGGAGAAGGAGATAGAGAAAGAGGTTCTGGAGCGGCTTAAGGAGATGGAAAAGGTCTCCCAAGAGCTCAAAGAAAAGCAACAGATGATTACGGCTCTTTTTATAGATAGTGTCTTAACCAAGCTGGCCGAAATTTACAAAGGCATAGAGAACCTCCAAACCACCTACCAACGCTTGGCCAGCTTTGTAGGCTACAAAGACCTTAGCTGTGCAGGAGTCCACCACAAGGAGGGAAGAGATGAGAAGTAAAAAGCTTCGCCCTTACATGGTTTGGCGTCCGGCCGGTATTCGCTGCTATCCTGACCCCGCCCTTATTGTTTTTGCCTTTTACAAAACGCAGGCCTTGTCGTTGGCCTACAAGCATTGGCCGGAGGACGGCGTTAGGTATATAGACTTGAGGGCAAGGTCTCTGAGAAATGAAGCAGACTACTGGCTACAGTTTGCAGACCCGGAGAAACTCCAAAAGGGAGAACCTCACATAGCCGTTAAGACTCCCCCGGTGTGCGAAAAATGCAGTTGTTATCTGACCCCGGAAGGCAAATGCCCCATTTGCTCATCTGAAGAATGCCAGTAAGGAGTGGAGCGATGATAATAGGGCAGAATAACTTAGGTTTTAAGGTAAAAAATACGGACATAAAAGTCGGATTGCCTTATGCCCGGAACTTCCCTAAACGCAAAAAAGACTTTTATACTATTGCGGATTTGCCCTTTTATGTGGAACACTTCCTTGCAAGGCCCTTAATAAAGCTCAAAGAAAAGGGATTAATTAAGACTTTTTGGGCCTTGGACGATAAGGAAGAGATACAAAAACTCAAGGAGAGGATAGTTCGGCTCCGAAAGATTCATGCCTTTAACGAAAAAATCAAGGCCAAGGAGACTCCGCCGCTGGTTTATCCTTACAAACTGGAGCCGTTTTCCCATCAGAGAATAGGGACATCTCTTCTTATCGCCAACAAGGCCTACGCCCTCTTTATGGAGCAAGGGACGGGGAAGACAAAAACAGTCATAGATGCCCTTAACTACCTCTTTGAGAAAGGCTACTCCAAGGTGGTGGTCTTCGCCCCGAACTCGGTCATTTACTCCGGCTGGGGCGGGGACATAGAGGCCAACCAGACGGTTCCTTATAGGCTTTTCTACGCCACCGAGGGGAGTAGAGCCGACAAGAGAGCAAAGATAATGCAGTGGATTAAGGCAGACGATAAGGTTCTAAACTATCTATTCCTCGGCTACGACTTCTGGTGGCGGCTGTTCCCCTACCTGCGGAGTGATACTGAGCAACTAAGGCTTAAATACTCCAAGTTTCTGGATAAGTTGGCAAAAAAGTTCAGGGCGGCCATAACCTCTCCCGTAAAGAGAGAGAAACTCCTTGAAGAGCTTGAAGAGGTTTTGCCGCAAACCACCGGGAAACTCAAGGAGCTCGTGGTAGATTCCATAACAGCCCTCAAAGTAATGGACACCGTGGAAATTCTCGTGTGCGACGAGAGCCAGAAAATCAAGAACTACTCGGCTAACCGCACCAAGGCCGTTATGGCTCTTGGTTTCAACGCTGACCGCAGGTATCTTCTTACCGGAACCCCCATAACGAACTCTCCCACCGACCTTTTCAGCCAAGGTAAAACTTTGCATAGCTTCATGTTCAACACCAAGACAGCCTTTGAGGGCTACTTCACCACCAGAGCTAACCCTAATGGTCGTTATGGCGGTAAAAAGGTTCTTCGCAGCGACCGGGAGCAGGAATTCCAGTGGCTCATGAACGGATTTGCTTACATAGTCAAGAAGGACGAGGTTCTCAAAGACCTGCCGCCCAAAATGTTCATCAAGAGGGATGTTCTTTTAAGCAGAAAGACAACAAAGCATTACCTTGAGATGGAGCAAGACCTTGCTACTCTTATAGAAAATGTAAAAGACAAGAGCAAAGAGGAGATTTTCAGCTACGCTGGTAGCGTTTTAAGCAAAATTATTCGCCTTAACCAGATGGTTTCAGGCTTTATAGTTGACGAAAACGGGACTCCCCACCCACTTGGAGACGAAAAACTCAAAGTCGTTGAGGAAATCCTTGAGGAAAGAGGCCCCGAAAAGAAGACAGTGATTTGGGGAGTTTACACTTGGGAGATAGAAAGAACAGTCAAATATCTCAAGAAAAAGGGCTACAAAGTGGCCTCAATTACAGGGTCAACCCCCACCAAGGCTCGCAGGGACATTATAAAGGACTTCCAAGAGGGGAGCCTTCAAGTGATTGTTGCTAACCCGGCAACGCTTGGAGCCGGGGTCACCCTTACGGCTGCTGATGCAGCCATCTACATGAGCCTTACTTATAAACTTGAGGATTTCCTGCAAAGTCAGGACAGGATACACAGGATAGGCCAAGACGCCCAACAGGTTGAATACTTCATTCTCCTCTCTCGCCTAAACCCGGAAGAGTCGGGAGCCAAAGGGAGAGAAACGAAAACGATAGACAGGGCTATTTACAAGGCCCTCCGGGACAAGCAGAGAATTGCTGACGATGTTGTAAGGTTTGCGATGCAATACTTTGAGGTGATTCCAGAGGGCGCTCCGGTTTAATTAGAGTTGACAATCAAGCAAGAAATCATAGTTTAAATACAAACCAATAGTAAGGAGGTCGTCATGAGGATGCTCTTGGCTAAACCCGAAGCCGCCGGACTCAGACCCTACATTTTGGGCTGGGTGGTTAAAACCCCTTGGGCGCTCGTTGTAGGGGGAGACTATCCGTTCCCTTACATCCACTACGACAAAGAGATATTTATCTCTTCCACGGATTCCAACACGGGAAAAGCGCTCCGCAAGGCCGGAGCCACAGTTTTTACTCCGGCTTGGGTGGGAAAAGAGACTCAAAAACTTGCTTACAAGACCATTAAGAGTGAATGGGGAGATTGGGGTGAGAAAAAAACTTTAGAAGAGATAATATCTAAGACAAAAGTTCTCGGTTTGGGGAAGTTTAACATTTTGCAAAACCAAGGAATCGTCGCACTTGCCGGGGAAATCTCTCTGGAAGAGAAGAAAATGTATCTTGATTATGCCGTTATCTTTGAGAAACTCGTCAGCGTTCCGCTTGCCTTACAGACTTTCATTACAGATGTAATGGTTGTTAACATGGAGCATGCAATTTCATGTCTTACTCATAGAATTATGGAAGCGATGGTTGTTTACTTGGCTATAGATGAGAGAAAGGTTTATGGAATTCTAAGGGAAAAAACCAATGACTTCAAAGTTGAGGTAGGTTATTCTCCGCTCTTTAATAACGACCCTCTTGGAGAGGAAATGCTTACTCCTAAAGCCATCTTTGGAGCATTCCACCCGGATTTATGCAAAAGCACCACAGACCTCAACCTCAACAAGCTCAAGGAAGAGCTTGATGTAGAGACAAAAATATCTAAAAAGGTAATGTGTGATTACTTCTGGGGGGTATGATGGGAAAGACAAGCAAAACAATCAGCATCAGTTATAGCCCAACGAAAGACCGGGAGCTTGTAGAACTCTGGCAGTGGCTAAAAGAACACTGCCAAAAGGAGCAAATCCCTCTCAAAGAGGGATTATTAAGAGCATTACGCAAGTATAAAAACGACATAACGATGATGGAGACTTTACAAAGCGTTATTTCAGAAGCCATAAATGCCTTTAGACAAAACCATAACCATAAAGGAGGTTGTCATGAGTAAGGAGAGGATTAAGCAGCTGGTCAACAAGACTGTCTTGACCGACGAGGAAATCAAGGAGTTTACAGAGCTTCTTAGAAAGGAGTATCCGTCAAAGTATTGGGCGGTAGCGGATGAGGTTCTGGCCCCTTACCTTGAGCTCTCAGCCCAAGAAGAAGACGACCTTGACGAATACCTTAAGGATATGGGGGCTGAGGGCGAGACTTTCAAGGCTCCTCAATACGCCAACATGAAGCTCCTTAAAACTCAAAACTCTAAACTCTGCATGGAAGAGATAGAACCTGCCCTTATCGGCCAGTTTGCCATTGAGGAGAGAGGGCTTGACGAGAACGGAGAGATTACCTGTAAGCCGAAAGTTCTCGGAAAAGAGGTAAAGTGTCTGCCGGTCATGAAAATTCCCTACATCGGGGTCAGGATTGAGAAAGGGGAAACTGCCAAGGTTTACAGGGTCTTTCCCAAGGCCGAAGAGCTGGAGCAACCGTTCAAGTTTATAGAAAAAGTTTCCAGCAAGGTTAGCAGGCTCCTTGAAAAGAATGCTCACCTTATAGACAACTTTAAGGTTCGCAAATCCGCATTTCTTTTCCTTCTTACCAAGGCCGAGGGCGATAAACTACCCAAACTCTACCGTCTTGACCTGTCCCCGGTTGACAGCGTGCGCATCTCCGAGTTTGAGAGGAAGCTCCGCCAGATGACCGGGGTAAGGGGCTTTGCTGCCGTCTTTAAGACAGGCAAAAGGCCCTACCTCAAGTCTGTAAGGGTTGACATCAACGGGAATCGTGTAATTGCTGCTGCTCTTGACCTCTCTCAAGAGCAGCTAAGAGACCCGAGAGACTGGAAAGTTATCCTTCTGCCCATCATTGCTGCCCTCAAGAACTGGACAGAGAAGATGCCTCACGAGTTCACCCTGCCAATGCTTGAAGCTGACCTTGGTGAAGAGGGTTCCGGCGAAAGTGTTGTAGAAACTCCTTCAAACACCGGAACTCCTGAGACTTCCGCAGCTCCTGCTCCCGCTGCCGCTGCTCCTGCTGCTTCCATTGAAGAGCCGCCCGCTGACGATGACCTTTCCGGAAGCATTGATGAGGAGGATTTTAGCGACATTGACTTCTAACCAACGGCCGCCTTCGGGCGGCCTTTTCTCTTCACCAAAAGGTAAAATAGTGTTATACTCCAAAACGGGGAGAGCAGAATGGAGCAAAAAGGGAAAATTTTCAGCGTTGGCATTACTCCAGAACTTCTCCAAAAAGTCTTTAAAGACATCTACAATAACCCGGCTGATGGAGAGAGATTAGAGATAATCTACGACTGCGGCGGGGATTTAAACTACAAAAATGCCCTTCATATTCCTATTCATTTAATCGGAGACAAAGAGAAAATAACGAAGAAAATCCAAGATAACTGGAGCGGATTGGAGTATGTTTATGACCCAACGATAAATTTTAGCTTTATCCCCTGCACAGTTATCCCGCCGAGGATTAACAAAAGAACAAAAAGGGACAATATCTCAAGATGTAGAACTTGGATAATTGAAATAGAGCCAGAAAAAAACAAAAAGAAACTCCTGAAAGCCCAAGGAATTATTCCTTGGGATATTGAAAACAAGGATTCCCGCAAAGAACTACGAGAGCTTGTAGAGTATGCTCTAACTGCTCTCCCCATTGACATATGCGCCGCCGTCACGGACGCCTATGTCACGGGCGGTGGCGTAAACCTCTTAGTTGAGTTTGATAGAGTTATTGAAAAGCCCGAGATAATAAAGGCCTCAGACAAACTGACAGAGCTCATTAGGAGCCTTAAAGCCAAGTATACAGAGCTCCCCCTTGACGAGTCTTCCGGCCAGCTTTGGCATGCCCAAAGGCTGGGAACCCCCAACTGGAAATACAACGGTTTTATGCCTTACTGGATAGACATCCGGGAGCTTGTGAAAGACCCGAAAATTGCCGAGAAAATCTCCTCTTTTGAGCCCTACAGGGTGGGGGAGCTAATTAGCGACAAAAAGGTAGTCTATGTAGAAGATAAGCAGATTGATATAGACAAACTTTGGGAGGAGGCAACCCAGAAAACTTACGAGGCCGCCCGGGAAAACGGTTACGACTTCAAGGAGTTGATTGAAGAAATCAAAAGAAGGGCCGATATTCCCTCAATCTTTAACTTAAACTGCAAAGAACACACACGCTACTACGCCTGCTCCTGTCCTTTTCACCCGCCGGATAAGAATCCTTCCTTTATAGTCTACAAAAACGAGGACGGACAGGTAGCAAAAGACTTTCATAACGGGGAAAGTTATGATGTTATCGCCCTTGCTCAGGCTTTGTGGGGCCTTGACTTTAAAGAGGCGGTAGAGACACTGGCTCAGCACTTGGGGTTGCCGGTAGAGCCTGAACTCTTTGAAAAAAGAATACGGGAAGAGAAGAAGAAAAAAGAAAAAGAAATAGCCAAACAGGTAGAAGAAGAGGATTTAAAGGCCGCCCTTGAGGGAGAAAGTGAGTTTTCGGCTTTTGTAAAGGAAATTGGCTTACTAAAAAACGAAGTAGAAGTCTTGCAATACGGTGAATATGTGGAAGATTGGATTATTCGCTTTGGCTGTGCCCCGCCCAATGCCGAGGATGTTCTCTACATTACTCTAAAAGTGAAAGATTTTGACTCTCCATCAAGAATAGAAAGAAGGCTCAAGGTGGGTCTTAAAAACCCAAATTTAGTTTTGCCGGGAGAAAAACTAAAAGAAAAGAAAGAATTTGTAGAAATCTTCCTCAGTAAATTAATTGACTACGCTAAAGAATACGGACGATACAAGAAAGACGAATCAGAGCTCCAGCTTCTTGACCAAGTGATTCACGAGTTCCTCATAGACCACCAGAACCTTATCGTTGACGAGTTTCAGTTCCTCCTCTCCGGGGGTAAGGCTCTCTACAAGGATAGCGAACACTACTGGATAGGAATGGAGCTCCTTATTAGCTACATCAAGCGTAAAGGCCTCTTTAAGAAGAGCATCCCCTTGCTAATTAAAGAGTTAGAGAAACTCAGCGTAGTTCTTGACGACTATAAGAGCTTCAAGGCCTTCAGAATACCCGTTGGGAGATACAAAATACTCAGCGAAGAGGAGCTTAAAAACCTTCTGGATAAGGAAGTTCCCCAAGAGGATACCCCAAGTGATAAGGCTGTAGCTTTTGTTCAACAAAAAGCGCAAGAAGAAACAGAGCCAGATGTTGAAGAGGCCTATTCGGGGGTTGAAGCTCCTCCCACCAACGCCGGCAGCACGGACTCTTCTCAGTCGCTAAACGACGAGTTCGGGGAACTATCGGACAGTGAGCTTGCCATTGCCGAAAGAGAAGCGAAAGAATGGGGGCTTTCCGGAGACGAGGAAATAGAAATTCCGGACGACGATGAGTTTGAAAGCCTTGATTTTTAACTCCAAAGCCGGAGGAGGGTCATGAAAAACTCCTTAATTCCATGTCTCCTTATTGCGTTGAAATACACAATTCTGGTTGTAGTAACTGTTTGGGCGACGGAAAAGATAGTAGAAAACGGCTTCCTCAGCAAAGTAGACCCCTTGGCAAGGGAGCCTTGGTGGAAGATAGCTGCAAAGTCCTTTGTGGCTGTATTTTTGGATTCATTAATTATGGTAGGGATAATAATCTTTGCTTATACCGTAATCTCAGTCATTTTAGGAGTATGACACATGCTTGTCGTTCAAAAGTCTTTTTTGAGAGCCCTTAAAAAGAGCAAAAGGCAAACTTTTACTCTTGAGTTAACAAAAGATTACCACAAGCATAATCCGAAATTTGAGTTATACTACGACCCCGAGCGGAACGAAGCCGGGCTAAGGGGAGAAATCCCCGCAAAGTTTTGGGCTTTGGGTAAGGAGAAAATCGTTATTACAAAAATAACCCGCAACGCTATGCTGTTAATTGTGGAGCTTATTCTTGCTCTCCTTAACCAATCCGGGGAAAAGTTCTCAATTTTGCACAAAGGAAAAGAAGAGAGGGCATGGGAAATAGGTTGTAATTTTGACAAAACTCTTTCGCTGACCATGATGGTTCAAGAAATAGCCCGCTACCAACGCTTGCTTAAGCCGATGCAGAAGAAAAATCCCCTGCAAGCGTTGGTAGAAAGACTGCCTTTAAGGGAGGAGAGATGAGAGTAACGACCGTTTACGGAGCGGCCGGAACCGGTAAAACTACCTTTGTCACGAGAGAGCTGCTCAACAAACTCAACGACGAAGAAATTAAAAATGTCGTAGCCCTCTCCTTTACAAGGGCTGCCAAAACAGCTCTCCTAAACAAAGAAGAAAGGCTGAAAAGCAACCAAGTAAGGACTCTGCACTCCATCTGCTTTGAACGACTTGAGTTGAACTCCGACAACCTGCTGACCGAAGAGATAATTGCCGAGTTCATGGACTATTTAGGTCTCCCCTACCAACCCAACGCCATTATTGACGATGAGCTTGAGGCTCAGGAAGAATACCTCGGGAACCTTTACCTCAAGTGGTATGGAAAGCTTCTCAACGAGGCTCCAAGGTTCCCGAAGGCCGGCGGAAAGATTGACTTAACGGCCTTTGTAGCAAGGTATAGGGATGCATTGGTAGAGCTTAACCCCAAGCGCTGGATACAGTTTGTTAGGGATTTTAACTACCTTCAGGATGAACTGCGGAAATACAGCTACGAGGCTATTCTTTACAAAGCATGGAAAAAGGGGATAGTTATAGACGGCTCCCACTTAATCCTTGACGAAGCTCAAGACCTTAGCCCCCTGATGTATGAGATTATCAAGGCCAACATGCACAACTTTAACGAAGTCTGGATTTTGGGAGACGACGACCAGACTATTTACACAGCCCTAAATGGAGCCGAGGCTGAGTTTCTACTGGATTACCCGGCGGATAAAAGGATAATCCTTGACAAGAGCTGGCGACTCCCTAAAAGAGTATGGCTCTTGGCCCTCAAATACATCCGAATGAACCGCCGGCGTGTAGACAAAGACTTTACACACCGGGATGACCTTGGCCTCTTGACAAGGATACGCTGGCTTGAAGACCAGCTACTCCTTGACAACAAAAAGACCTTTATCCTCTGTCGCCACAAAAAGGGAGTTTGGTTTGTTCGCCAGCTCTTGGAGAGAAAAGACATCCCTTATTCAGTTCTTGGGGCAAGGTCAAAGAACAAACCTTACGACGAAAAACTAATTTCTGCTTTAAGGGCTTATGACTTTATAAGAACCAACAACAATAACAGACCTATAAGCGTTGTTATGTGGGATAACTTGCTTCACTTTCTAAAAGATGAGGTTGTTCAATATATTTTTGGACAACCTAAAGACTATTTAATCGGTTCTTTGGTTTTTGATAAATACGCAAAGGAGCTTATTGAGGAGTATCCCAAACTTCAAGAGGTTTTCACAAAGTTTGCTCCTTCGTCTTTAATGGCTGAAAAAACCTCAAAAGTGGAAAAGTGGTATAGAAGAATTCATGATTTTGAGGGATGGGCGGAACCTAAGATAACGATAGGGACTATTCACCAGTCTAAAGGTCTTGAAGCGGATAGAGTGATTTTATTTACTGCAATGAATGCAAGGACTTATCTCCAAATGAGAACAGAATACGAGCGGAGAGTTTGGTATGTTGGGGTAACGAGGGCGAGGGAAGAGCTTTACCTCTGGGTTCCGGGGAAAGGAAAGTATAATGAAGAGCTTGTTATGCTTTCATCTTTTGTGTTTTAGGGAAGCCCCCGTGTGGGGGCTTCAGGGAAAAGGGAGCGCTGGAATGGAAGAAAAGCCTCAATTGATTCATTTGAATGGGCGCCGCTCCGGCGACTTACAAGGAGCGCCCAACCCCCGTTACAATCCTTTCCACTATCTCGGTCACCCTTCTATACCTATCAAGCCGAGGGCTCGCACGGTGGCCAGCCGCACTACCTCCCCGGCTTGGCGCCGGAGCGCAGGCCTGTCCTTAAGAAGGAAGATAAAATAATAAGTTATAATTGTCAAGAGGATTGTAAGGAGGATAACAATGCTCGTTGTGGAATACGAGGGGCAAGAAAGCCCACCCCCTTATGGAGATTTTGGTTTCTTCAAAAGTGCTTTCAAACGAGCATTTAAAGTAGCGAAGAAGGTCTCCCCGGTAGCAAGTGTTGGCGTAGCGGCTGCAACTGGAGGATTAACGACCGGCTTTGTGGCTAAACAAGCGGGAATATTCGCAGCCAAAAAGGCTTACTCAAGAGTAAAGCGTAAACATAAAAAACATCCGAGGAAGAGGAAAACCATGCCAGCAGTTTTAAAAAGACCGATAAGAATTAATCCACCCATTCACATGCCACGAAGATTACCTGCAAAGCCTAAACCGGTTGCCGTTCATTCAGTTAAAAGACCAATTCATTATGCTATTCCCTCTTTTTCAACGATAAAAAGACCAGTAAGGCCAGTAAGGCCGGTAAGACCGGTAAGGCCGATTAAATCAGTTGTTCATCACGCTATCGTTAGGCCTAAACAAACTTTAAAACCGATTACTCACCACATCATTTCTAAACCTAAACCCAAGCCTAAGCCTAAAATAACACCTAAACCAATAATTAAATGGCAGGCTGTATATGATGCCGACGAAAGAACATTTACTTGCCGCCCTCTTGACTTATCAGGGCTTACAAGAACTCAAATAATGCACTCTTCATTTGTTGGTTCTTTTGAGGAGTGTAAACGGCTTGTGAAAAATTTTGCAAACAGGCTCTCCTCAATAATTGATAAAACCGCCCTTATCAAAAGAGGACTGGTAAAATATTGTGCCACTGTGAGAGACATTCTACGAGACGAAGACCCTAATGCTATAACACAACTCGTAACCGGAAGGGCAAGGCTATTCCCCTCTCCCCAAGCCTGCTTATCCGCCAACCCGGACGCAAGGCTCATAGGAGAAGCCAAGAGGATATTTAGGCTTGAGAAGCGGAAAGAGTTAACAACTACTCCCAAGCCGGAAGTCATTGCTTCTCCAGCCCCAAAACCCAAAGAAGTCCACATAATGGTTCCTGAGCAAGCGTTGGTGGAAGCACAACCCCAAAAAGGTAAAAGTCTTATTGTGGAACCTCAATCCCGGCCAATTGCAGCGCCTAAACAACAACCCGTTCCTGCTTCTCAATCCAAACAATCCGACATTGCAAAATATGCCCTCATAGGGGGAGCAGGATTATTGGCAGCATTGCTCTTAACCAGTAGAGACTAATCCGGTCGCTGGGCCCTCCCCTCTCTCCTCCCTTCAGCCCTCCGTGCGGAGGGCAACTTTTGTCTCTCCTAAAAATAATTTAGCCCCAGCCACTTCTGTGACTGGGGCTAAGGGCGCCCTGCCGGATTTAAGCCGGCCAAAGGCCGGCGAAAACTTAAAGAGCAGGCTTCTTGAGGATACCGTCAAGAGCAACCTGAACGGTTACATCGGAGCTGAGGTAGTTTCCGTCGGTGCCAGCATCAAACTGGAAGTCTACAGCGATAATCCACTCCATTACATCTCCACCGTCAATGAAGATGGAGAACGGAAGCCTGTGGACTGCTGTAACAGTGGGGAGACCGATTGTAGGAATGTCAACATCAGCCTTAGGAGTCCATACACCACCACCGGTAGCGAACTCGTAGAGGGGCTTGCTAAAGATTTCGTCGGAACCGCCCTTCTTGTAGATGAGAACTGCGTTGTGGATAAGCTTGTTGAGGTCTTCTGCTGAAGCAAGGCCAACATAAGATACCCTGATTTCCTTGAGCTCAAACTGGAAGCCGTTGGGGATGGTGGAAGGAGTCTGAACATTGCTCCTAATCAGGTTCTTGCTGGTCTCCTTAAAGAGAACATAGTTGTTTGACTTCTGCTTGGCGTTGATTGTAGCAGAGTCATACCAAGTATAGGGCCTTAAATCTGAGATTTGGATGAGCTTTTCTCCTTGGGGAGTTTTAATCTTCACCTTTGCCATGACTGCTTACCTCCTTTAGGTTGGTTTATGGTTTATGGGGAGTTGCTGCTCCCCTTTCTTAGTCAACGGTAACCATGATACCTTCTTCGTCAGCCTGTCCATAGCCGTCTACGACATCAACTTCAACAGGCTCTGCATAACCGTAGCCGTCAACAGACTCAACTACAGGAGCCACTGCATCGCCATAACCATCTACTTCCTCAACAACAGGAGCTACTGCTCCGGCGTAACCCTGAAACCCATGTTTGGCACCTATGTGAGGCATGTGTATTTTGCCAGAGAGAAGTTGGCTGAATGCCACTCCTAAAACAACTGAAGCTCCACCAATTCCCATAGCAGCAGCAGTTTCTTCTCCAAGTTTGTCCTTTGCGAGAGCAGAAGCTCCTATAACAATACCAAGGCCTACAACGCTTTTGATGAGGGGGTTCATTGTAGAGATTACGGGAAGCTTGTTGGTCAGGAAGATGGAAGCCAATCCAGTGGCAGCTCCAATAGCACCACCCTTCAGAATGTTCTTCGTTGTTTCACCAATGTTTTCAAACCCATCTACACCGTCGTAGATTACAGCCGTTGCCATGATTACACCTCCTTTAAAGTTTTTCCTATCTCATTTATAACGAAAAAAGGGAGCTACTCCGGGAAACCCGGAGCAGACCCCCTTGTTAACAAGGGAAAGTTCACAGTCTGTGGGGAGCTATAATCGCATAATTCATGAGGTCTTCCGGAGAAACCTTAATCTCTCCAAGCTCTCTGTAAAGTTTCTCCATCTTCTTGAGGTCTCTCTCTTCGTAAAACTTAGCAATAGTCTCTTTAGCTTCTTCTGCTGCCTTACCAAGGTAAAGACCGAACCTTTGGATGGTTCGGCGTCCAACGAAGAAGGCTATTGGAGAAGCTAAAACCCCGGCATTCATGAATTCAGGGAACCATTTAAGCAGCTCAACATTGAGCTTCGTGGCAACATGAGCCGGTATAAAGTTGCCTTCTACGAACAGCGCTATAAAGAGAAGAATTAATTCCTCAAGTCTTTGAGCAGGAACACCCTCAACCTCGTTGTTAAGAACCATGGAAATCACATGAGCCAAGACTTCCGGGACAAGCACGAAAGAGCTCTTGGCCTGAGCGTGAATTTTAGCCCTTTTGAAGGCCTCTTCCACAAATGTGCCTGCAAACTGCTTTTCAAGGGCCATAAAGTGCTCAGCTTCGTCATACAGGAAGAGGAATGCTACGAGAACCTGCATAAGCGCAATCTCTTCCTTGTTTAAACGGCTATCGTATAGAGCCTTAACAGCGGATGCGTAGTAAGCAGTCAGCGACCTTAACGCCAGAGTTTTCAGGCTAAGGTTAGCTATCTTGAGTTTGTTGTGGAGAAGGTTGCCAACGCCTGCAGAAACGGCCTCGGCTAACTTCTCTCCCGGTATTTTCTCGGCGTAAATAGTTGTTAGAGGCGTTACAGCAAGTTTAATCCAATTAATGAACTCCTCAAGGCTATCTCCGAGGGCTTTGAAAACATCAACGATAAAGAGGCCTGAAGCTCCAATCTTCTGAATTACCTTATTGAAGGCCCTACTGAGGATAGTGGGTAGAATTTGAGAGTAGAACCTTTCAAGGTCGTCTTTTTTGAGAGTATCTTTGATGGAGAACCTAACCTCATCATAAACAGAGGTTATTATCTGTCCCATCAATGTAGTGTGAGCTCCACCACCAAGGCTTTCAAGGGCCTCGTTAAGAGGATTGACTATAGAAGCGTTTACAGCAGCCATTGTGTAAAGTAATGCATCCCTATATTTCCTGACATCCGGAGTAATGCTCTTCAAGCGCAGCTCTTGGCTGAACTTTGCATAGAACCCAAAAGTTCCCTTGGCTGAGTAGAAGCTCTTGCTACCGGCCTTGGCCAGTTTTTCCACAATTTGGCTACCCTGAGGAGTTCCTATGCGCCCTTTAAAGATGTAGAGGAAATTGGCCATGTAATCAGTAGCATAAGCTGTTAAAAATGCGATTATAGACCTTTCATACTTGTCCTTACCGGAAACAGTAGAGTAAGGATAACTACCTTTGGGGAAGACTCTCTCTATAACTATAGGCTCAAAAGCAAGAGTATGGGTTAGAAGCTTAAGGATAGAGAGTCCTTTGAGGAATTTTTTGCTTACAAACTTAAGCACGAGAGACTTAAGGTGCTCGTTCTTGAATTTTTGGAATTCAGTAGCAAGGCTCTGAGGAGAAGAAATAGCCTTGGGAGAGAGAACCCTCTTTCTGTATTCGGCAAGAAGCTCCTTGTAAGTATCTATCAGAGCGAAAACGCCGTAAACAGGGTCATCGGTTATCGTAGCCCACGCAGGATTCTTTTCCTTCAGGAACTTGTAAGCAGTCTGAACAGCATTCAGAACGGTTAAGTAAGAAGATGCAGCCGAGAGTTTAGCAAAGGCCTCAGCAGGAGACTTGGGAGCCTCGCCAAGGTAGGCAAGCATATCCATCATAGCCATAACAAGAAGAGCGTTAAAGTAAGAAGTCCTTTGAACAATGTCTCTAAAGTCCTCAAAAGCGGTTATTACCTCATCAGCATTAAGCTCTACAGGCTTACCGGTAGGCTGCTCGTTGAAGAGAAGTTCTCTATAAGCATCGTAGATTTGACCAATAATTTCCGGGACAGAAAGGTCTTTCAGACCTTTGCCAACAAAAGCTTCCTTGAGCAAAGAGCTTATGTAAGCCCTGAAGCTTTTGCCCCTTTCAAGCTCTTTCCTCTTGTCGGGCTGGAAGTAAGAAGCCATTAAGCTTTCAAGGATGAGGAAGCTCCTGATGCTTTGGAGAAGGTTGTTAAGGTAAATATCAATGCCAGCCTTATTGAGAATCTGAGGCACTTGAAGAGCAAGCGTTGGTATGTCTTCAACAAGGGAAAAAGCATAACGGCCCTGAACCTCAGTAATGGTAGCATTATAAGTTCTCACAAAGGATGAAACTGTCTTATTCTCAACTTCTTCAAGAACATTGATAGTATCAATAGCGGTCTTTAAAGCAAAGAAAGCGGCTGAAGACGAACCGGTTGTATTACGCAAGCTCTTAGCAAGCTCAAGCCAGCCTTTTGTTTTATAGGCTTTTTCAAGGGCACTTGAAGGAACCCCACTGGCCGCAAGCGTGCTCAGTAGCCTTTCAACCCTATAACGGTCTCCACCCCCAACCGTCTTTTCATTTAAAAGGTCAATAGGCCTAACTACAGCATGAGCCACCATAAATGCCCAAGAGGGCACGCCATATATGGGGACATTGTAGTAAGGCATACTTTCAGCCACTGACTCCCATTGAGCCAAGAGGTAAGACTTTGTTATGGGGAGTCCAAGGTTAGCTGCTTTACCGGAATCCAAGAGTTTGAGCTTAACAGGGAGCCTTGCTGCTATAACAGAGTTCTTGGCGAAGTAAGTGTTAGCCGTGATGCCTACAGCATTGAGGAAATCAAAGAAGACATCTACAGCCTTCCTTTCCTTGTCAAAGAAAATCTTCTTAAGAATAAGTAAGGCCGTAGGCCTACCGGCAGACTCAAGGGCATTGTTAATCATATAATAGTTGGCAAGGTCAAAGAGAGACCTTTGGACAGCAGCAGCTATTTCTCTTTTTAGGAATTCCTCAAAATAGTCTCTAATCTCGGGATACTTTAAGAGCAGTTCTTGCGTTGGTATCCGGGTGCTGAGAAGAATGTTGCCGGTCTTAAAGTAAGCTTTATAGAACTCTGCAAGGTGAGTAAACTCTCCGCTAATAATCTTCCTAGCCGCAAGAATTCCGGGGTCAAGTATCTTCGTGCCCGGTAAAGCGCCTATTCCTTTTTGTCTTTCCTCTTCTGAGGTGACAAAAACGAGCTTGTAAGGGAAAATTATCTCTTCTTTCTTGTTGTCTACTTCAATAAATGTTCTGATGTAAAGGTTATCGTTGTCGTAAAGAATAGAAAGAGCTTCTATCTTCTCCCAGATGTTCTTAAACTCAGCCAGAACTTGCTTAATAGAAGCTCCTTCCGCAATGTCCCTAAGAAGAGCAAAAAGTCTTCTCTCTATCGCTCTACCGGTAAGAATGTCAGCAGGGACATCGGGAACTTTATAACCTTGTTCTAATTTCTCTAAAAGCTCGGCCTTCTTGCCTCTCTTTCTATCAAGACCAAGAGCAGAGTTGGCAATCATTACAGCAAAAGCTTTGGCCAGCTTGACGAAATTCTCTTCTGTAACAAACTCTTTTGCCTTCTTATTCTCGGCAAGGTGTCCAAATATCGTCAAGAGTTCAATTACTATTGCGCTAATGTGAGGAATTCTGGCGGTAAAGTTCTGCGGAGCACCTTGCTCTTCAAAAACTTTAGCAAGGTTCTTTAATACCCTTGTTCTTAGGCTGGTTTGGCCCTTACCGTTTACAAGTCTAAGAATACTCGTAAAGTCCTTCTTAACCTTTATCTGGCTTTGAGTTAACTTCTTAAGAACAGAAAGCCATCTCGGAGTAAAAGGCTTAAGGTTCTTAAATTCTTCTCTTACTTCAAAAAGAGTGTTTAGCTTCGTCGGATTAACAACAACAATCGCAATCCATTGTTTAATATCCTCAAGAAAAGCAAATAGTAGCTCCACAAAGCTATAAAAGAGCTCGGCTCTTTCCTTTAAGGTGAGCTTCTCTTCCTTGACTATTCCCACTTTGTAGACAAAAGTTGAAACATAAGTGAGAACTTCAAGGATAATGTTATATACAAACCCCTCAAAGAAATCTCTAATCTCAGGACTTACGCCCTTACTCTCTAACTTCTGAATCACTTTATCAAAAAGCGCTGTCGTAATTTCGTTGTAATCAAGCTCATACGGAGCTTTTTTAAACTCTTCCCATGTGGTTTCCTCTATTGCCCTCTTCACAGCTTCAAGAGCAGTAAAAATGTCAAGAATGGGCTGGAATCTTGCCTCTCTACCACCCCCAAGAGGGATTCCTTCCGCCCTGTAAAACTTCTCAAGATGATACAGGGAGCTGCTACCTTTCGTATACCTATACCTTCTTTCCGGAGGAATTTCTTCTGTGCTGTGATAGATGTTTTGAAGAGCGGCTTCCGTAAGCTCATCAAGGTCAGTATAACTCTCTTCCTCTACCGGAATTTCAGCGAGCTCAAGCATATCCTTAAGCCTTTCTTCGTCAATGCCACTCTCTTCTTCTAATTCCTTAATCTCATCCGGTGTCTGAATAATTACTCTTTTAGCCTCTTTCTGCTCGGCTTTAGCCTCTTTCTGCTCAGGCTTTACCTCTTCTTCTCTTACTTTGATGACGCTTTCATGGCGACTTACACGACTTTTACTTGCAGAAAGTCTATTCTTAACGGCCTTATAAGCAATATTGAAAAGGAACTGAGAGAGAGAGTATGTTTCACCCTCATCAGGCTCTTTAAAGAGTCTTTTTGCCCTTGGAGCCGTTGCCATTAAAACGGCAATATTAGAATAACGACCCTTAAATACTTTTTGAAGGGCCTCTTTAATTTCCCTCGTCCCGACTTCTCTTTCTATGTTCGTAATAGCAGCAATAGTCTCACGAAGACCGGGAAAGTCTATAAGGGTGAAGTAAGCTTGGCTAATACCAAGCTTTTCCTTTAAAACTTCAGCAAGCTTTCTGTCTCCTTTTTCCCGAATGTAAAAATCAGCCAAATATTGAGCAAGCTCTATAGCTTTTTTGTTACGAGAGGTTCCGGCCTCAACAGCTTCATAAAGAGCCTCAAGAGCCTTCTCAAAGGTTCCTTCTATCTTATCCAGCTCTTGAGACGGTTTCCCTTCAAGCCCCATAACTCTATAAAGAGGCTCAAAAGCCACATCAACAAGACCAGCAAAAGCGTTTTTTATCCTTTGAACTACACTGGTTACCTCAGAACCGCCCTTCTCAGCAGCGTCTAAAATCTTTTTCTCCAAAGCTTTTAAAGCAGCCGTTGTTAGGTTGGAGAAGGCAACGACATTAAAGAGGTTTTCAAGATACTCCGGCTTTAAGTTGAACTCTTCCGCAAGGGCTTTTATAAGTTTCAGGCGCAGCCTTTCAAACCTTTCGGCTTCTTTTGCAGTCTTGTCAGCAAGTTTACTATAGCTGGGGTAATAAGCTTCTTCCCCTAAAGCCTCATAGAGGAACTGGTTTACAGCGTTAAGGAAAGCAATGATGAGGTCTATGTGATAAAACATCTTGAGGTAGTAAAGCACCGGAGACGGATTATGGTAAATGAGGGTAATTACTTTCTGCTCTTTAGCTAAGGCCTCTAACTTAGGCAGAGAGACAGTAAGCGGACTATCAGCATCCCCGGCATCTAAAAGGAAGTTAACCAAGGAAACTTCATCTAAAACGCTCTGAGGAGGGGAAGTAAGGGGAAGTTTAATCTTGACTACACGCCTGAATCCCTTAAAAGTCCTCCCTGTCTTTTGAGCTTCCTCTGGGATTACGGCAACCTTATCAGAAAGCCTATACTTAACCTCAAGGTCAAGTGCAAAGGGGCTTATGGAGCGAGCTATGATTTCATTCTTCTTTTCCCAGCTAACAGCAGCCTTTTCCTCTAAAAGAGGATAGAGGTTATCCGATTTAGGAACTACAAAAGCCATTAGTTTAGCGTCAACTCCGTTAGAGAGCCTGAAAACAAGAGTTTGAGCAATTTCTCCCTTAACTGAACCATCTTCTGTTAAGGAAATAAAACCATTCTGGCTTTCGGCAGCCCTTTTAATCCTAAAGAATCCTCTCTCAAGAAGGTAGAACCTTTCAAGGTCTTTCCAAGCATTGGCGCTGGCGAACTTAGCGTTCACTCCAAGAGCAAAGATTGTTTGCTTTGCCGCCCCTCCAGCTTCAATAAGGTAGTCGTTCAAGGCATCAAGAGGTAAAACATATCCTTCCTTGAGCCCTTTGATGTAGTCAATTAAAGCCGGTAAAGCTTCCTTCTTAACCTTGTAGGCCTTGAAAGGAGGGGTAAGCTCTCCTTCCTTTGCTAAAAGAAGCATCTGGGTGGGATTGGGGGCAAAGACTTCCACATAAACTTTTTCGTTTGTATCTACCACAAGAGTAGAGGCGATGGGAGTAACAATAATGTGAATATTCTCTACAGTTTCCTTCTCAGAAAGCCCTAAAGGATTATCAACAAGAACTCTGCGGCCGATTGGAACTAAATCAGGAATGGTTTTCACCCCTTCCGTCGTCTTTATAAGGCCAGCAAACATATGAGACACCTCCATCCAAAAAGTATGCGATTCCTTCATCTAAAAATTATAACACCACCCTACCATCAGGCGTAAGCCAAGGTAGAAAAGGATGAACCTGAAATATCTCTTTATCCGTCATAATTGGCTCGGGATGGTAATACTTATAAATTATCTCTCTTCGGCTCCAACGCATAAAATCGTAAACTTTCACATCCGGGATACCCGTCTCCAAGAGAGCGGTAACCAACGAGCGGCGGAACCCGTGCCAAGCACGCCTTGGCTTTATTTCAACCCTCGCTATCCGACTTAGCCTCACAAAAGTGTTGTAGTTCTCTATGAACCTAAACCTAATGCGGTTTTTAACCATAAAGGCAAAGTGATGCAAAATACAAAAGGGAATATAATGAAGTCTGGTTTTACCTTTCTTGGCAGTTTTTACAAGAAAAACTCTTTTTTTTAGGTCTATATCCTTTTCCGGCTCCATTTTAATCATCTCTACTTTACGAAGGCCGTAAACGATAGCTAAAACCAATGCAGCAGCCTCACGAGGCCTACATTTTTTTCCAACCACTATCTTACAAAATTTCCTTATTTCAGTCCTACTAAAAGGGTCTGCATATTCCCTGTCCCACTCGGAATACCAAAAATCCTGCGGCATGTCAGCAAGGTCAAAGCTAAAAGGTAACTTATTGTGTTTGGCATAGTGCTTTAGAGCATAAAATGCCTTATTCCTTACACTCTTAGGGAGCCCCCTAAGAAAACTTTCTACCTTTTCGGGGCTAAAATCAGGGCCATAAGCTTTCAAATATTCTGCAAGATAGGTAAAATAGGTCTCTCTTGTCTTGGGAGATAACCTCTTGAAGCGCCTAAGATAATCTTTATTAAAGTAATCTATAACCTCTGAAGGAGCTACCGGCATGTTTTATAAATCCATATAACAAGTTCTTTCAGCATAAATGTCCACCTTGACCTTTGCTTCTTCTTCGTTAGGATTGTAAGCGTATATCAACTCCTTATACTCAAGCAAAAGCTTGCTAACCATTCCCGGCGGCAGCGGGAAAGAATTAGCTTCAAGGGCCTGCTCATCGTTAGCGTAAGTCTGGTCATTATAGAGCCAAAGAGTCTTATCGTTTGTAATGTTAGCAATATGAACCATTACAGCCGCTTTAACTTCAACAAATTTAACCAGCACGCTTTGTTTAGGGGGAATAGTTAAAGTTCTTGTTCCCTTCCATTGCCCTCCCCCTTGGGTAAGAACCAGCCTACGGAGATTAAAAGCTATATCTTTTAGGAGCTCATCAGCTTTAATACCGTTAAGTTTCTTAGCTAAAACCCCTATCTCCTGTAAGGCTTCTTCCTTAGATAAATCACTAAACATAAGGTTCCCGAAAGGCCCACTCATCGCTTTCTCCTTTAATCAAAATAAAGAGCTACTCCATGCCTCCTACCAACGCTTACTGTATCTAAATTATATCTATCATCTATTATCTCAAAGGCATAAACCTTTGCATAGTCCGGAATCGGCAGTTTTGCTATGTAAGCCTTGGCCTCTTCTCCTCTCTTTTGGACATTATACTGCAAGCGCTTACCTCGTTGCCCATAAAGGTGAACTCTCCCCTTACTGTCTATACAATAAGTCTTATCCTCCAAAACTCTTCCATACCAATCAGTGGTTATGGCCCTTATCGCCGGACAGGGCTTTTCATACATGAGGTAAACTCTCTTCTCCCCGGCTACGACATCCACACCAAGACCAACGCCTCTCAAGGTTCCTTTCGCCTCTTCTCGTTTTGCCCAGTTGTAGGCTTCCTGTCCGACAAACCTCAGCAAGCGTTGGTAGAATTTCTCTCTTATATCATCGTCAAGTTCTATCGTTCCTATGTAGAACCTTGATGGATTAACTGTCCCATCCGGGTAAACTATAACGCTAAAAGTTATGTCGCTGAAATTATTCCAAGTCTTTTGCTTAACAAAAGGCGTTTTAACATAGGGAGCCACATCTCTAATCCATTCAACAAACTCTTGGTCTACCAAAATCGGGTAATAATTATTGTGCCAATGAATAACCATATCCCAAATGTGCTCAGGATTGGGGAATACTGGATAATCCCGGCTTAAAACAGGCTCATTATAGACCCTTTTTGCATTTTTAATCTCTTCTATCAGAACTGGAAGGGGCATTAAGAATAACCTCCCCAGTGTTCTTATTTACCACCTCAACCACATAAGGAGACTTCAAAGTCTGCCCGGAAAGCAACGCTTTTTTGAACTTTTCACTGAATTTTACATATCCTTTGATGCGAAAAGGGTGTTTAAAGCCTTTAACCTTCTCAAACCTTACCTTAAGAGAGAATAAGCCATTGGCCCTTACAGTGTATCCCTGCCTTAAAGCTTCGGCCATAGTGTGGATAAAACCTTTATAGTAATCGTCAAGGATTTCCTCTATAACTTCAGAAGTAAGCAAGGTAAGAGGGTTGTTGTATTCTTCTTTTAACTTCTTCTTTAAAGATTCGTGAATGTAGGAAAGCAAAACATGCCCTTGTTTACTTAAAACCTTCAGCTCTGTCATTACTTTACCCACTCATTTCCTTTACAAGTGGAGCAAATATATCATAAAAATTCTCATAAATCTCATTATCGCTCCAATCCCCTTTCTTTGAAACCATTATAACCCCATCATCCCTAACCCAAATAATAGCTTCAGGGTTTCTTTGAAAGAAAAGGTCTAAGACTTCCTGTAATCCCTCTACTATTGCTCTTTTAAAAAAGGAATAAAAACCCAAGTGTTGGTCTAAAACACCATTGTAATGGTTAGCCACCTCGTGAAGATTGTGATAACCCTCAACAGGAGAATTGCACTTATCGTAAAAGTGTATCCCCTTAGCGCTTAAAGAAAAAGCTCCATATCCTTTTTCTGCCAAAACATCCCGAAAAAATTGAAACACCTTTGATGCTATTTCTCGCTCATTTATCACTTCTCTCCTCCCTTATCTTTCTCATCCGGGCCCTTAGGGGGAGGCGGGGGCGGCGGAGCTACCTTTATTTCCGCCTTTGGCTGACTTTGAGAAAATCTCTGTTTGTTGTATTCGTGTTTTTCTATTATCATTTGCATACCGGCAAGCAAAGTCTTAACGCTATCTTCAAGAGTAGGGTCTTTCTTTTTGAGCTCTTTTGCCTTTTCAGCCACTACTTCAGCCACTTTTTTACCTGCAAACAGCAAACCAGCCGAACTTAAAATCATTACCCCAGCTGCTAACTGCTCCTTTAGCTCATCTTCCGAAATCTCCATAACTTTTGAAAACTTTTTTATAAGCTCGTCAAAATTCATTAGTCCCCCTTTTCAGCAATTAGATAAGCCGCAGTAGCTATTAAGCTAAAAGCCAGAAGCCCTGTCCACATGTCCATTTTAGCGCTTTCAGGCTTAGAAGTCAAGGCTGCTGTCCTGATTTTAGGAAGAGCAGGCTTTATCTCTTTCTTCTCTTTCTTCTTTTTCTCCGGAAAGACTTCTTCCATTCTTACAACCTTTTTTGGAAAAAACCTAATCTCTCCCACAACAGATTGAGCTTTTACTACCGCCATAACCTCTCTCCTTAATGACTTGTCATTGCATAAAGAATTAGTTGCAAGAAGTCAGGGTGCATTATTACCGAAAGCTCTTCTTTAGTTGGAGCCACTTTCTCTATATAATCACTCTTAACAAAAACTACATGCCCCCTACAATACTTCTCATACTTATCCAAAAGCTTCTTAAGTTCCAGTAAACGCCTTTTTAAAACCTCTATCTTTACCTTTCTCCGTGGATGTGGCCTCATTGAAGCCATCTTCGCTTCTTTAACTAAGTCCTTGGCTACTCTCTTAGCCTGCATAAGGAGCTTATCTCTCTTTAAAGCATAACGAAGCTTCCGCCTATCAGAAACAATCTCTTTTGGAGCCTTGACGGCTTTGAACCCAGTAGGCTTTACCTCTATTTCAACAAAGGGTTCCGAGTGCACTATCTGTCTTATAAGCATTCGGAGTTTTCCGTCTATGGGCATTACAGTATAACCCTTATCACTCTTAACGCCCTCTACAACATACATTTTCCCTCCTAAAATTGGCAATTACATCCATCAAGAGCTTTGAGCTTCTGGATTATCTTAGGGAACCTTTCGGGCTCAAAAACCACAAGATAGTCTCTATGCTTTGCGTGAGGGAACTCCTTGCCAAAAGGTATTCTATGGTCAGTAAGTTCAAGAGGTATCCAACGCTCCACTTTCCCATGAGGAGGAATCCCAACCATAGGGTAGATGTGGATAAAACGGCCGTCTCTCTTTTTTGCTATTATCCGAAGCTTTATAGGGTAGCCTATTGCGGCCAGAAGAGACCCCAAGGCTATAGCGAAATCGTCGCAGTCCCCGCCCTTGAGCTCAAAAAGGATGGCTCTTGCAGAATGGTATGTGTCCACTCCCCTGATGTCGTAGAAGTAGCGCAGATTCTTTTTAGCCCAGTCGTAAATAGCCTTAATCTCGCAATACCAGTCTTTAGGCGGACACTTAGCACGACGAACTATCTCAAAAGCAAGCTTACGAACCTTAGGGTCTAATGCCCCTTCCTCAATCTTATCTGCTATAAGCTTAACCATTTCGTCATCAGAACCAAGGTTAAGGTGGGCTTCCGAGAATATCATAGCCTTACTCCTTTTTCATTACAAAGTAAATAGCTCCTGCAAGAACGGCTCCACCAATCACAAGCCAAAGCCAAAAGTTCTGAGTTCTCTTCTGTTCAAAGAAAGCTCCCTGACCGGTTGAAATAGCCGAAGCTCCCATAACATCCTTGAACTTCTCAAAGGTAACTTGGTCAAGAACCCCGGTCGGTTTAAGCCCCAAAGCTCTTTGAGCAGCCATAATACCGGCTACTGTCTGATAACCAAAAATCCCATCAACGGCGACCTTTTTTTCACCAAGGCTTTTGTTAATGGCCTGTTGTATCCACTTAACAAATTTAGGATTACGGAGCCTTACTCCCCAAATCTTCTTATTTTCCTCATAGGCCGAGGCTATGTGATATTTTTCGCTCAAAGTAGGCGCTCTTCCGAAAACGCTTTTGAACGCCCTTTCAATTGCTGCGCTATCTTTTAGTGTCTTTACAGCCTCTAAGAAAAAACCATAACCAACGCTCCCAATGCCTTCATAAACTTGCGCCTTGGGAGTTTCTTTTTTAACTTCAACAGCAAGCATTGGTAGACCTCCTGTAATGAGTTATAATCTACAATGATTATAACTCAAAAGGGGAAAGAAATGGCTCGTAAAATCAAGCTGGAGCGGATGAGCGTTGAACTACGAAAAGGCCTCAAGATTGGGATGGAATATACATTTAAGGTAAACGACATTGAGGTTCCCGGAGCAGAACCTATAATTTCAAATACCGGAGAAAAACTGGTTGGCGCTCCTGAGATTTTAGCAGTAGAACGAAAAATTAACTTATCTCTCCCTATAATCCAGCATCTGGCCAAGATTATTGAGCCACTAATGTATTACCCCGAAGACGACAAAGGCAATAAAGAAGACCTTGAAAACGGAAATACAAAACTTTATCAGTATGGAGTTGTCTCCGGCTCCATACTTTTCGGCTCTTACTATAAAACCATCATGAAAAATCCTACCAACAAAACCCTTGTTATTCACTCCATTAGTTTTCCATCTACCGTTATCTCTATAGAGCTTGAAGTCAATCCCGGATTAGCTTTAGGACAGCCTACAACTATTCCGGTATTTAACACCTTTAAACAAGAAGCAACAGCTCTGGGCGGAGTGTTAGGTAGGATAGAGTTTTACACCTACGCTATTCCGCCTCAAGCTCAATTCATTCTTCACATTCACGCCATAGACAACAAAACACAGGAAATCCAGAGTGCTTGGGTAGATAAAACCGGCCAAAAATATTACACAGGAGAAGACATAATAATCAGGAAAAAACCAACTTAATCGTAGATTAGAAGTGCAGTTAATCTATCTTCTTTGTAGTTATCGGGCAGGAAAAACTCCATTAAGATGGTGTCATTGCCTTTAAACTCCATAGGGATGCCGAAGAATTTTACAAAATCTACCTGAATAGACGAACTGTAAAACTTCTTTTGGATAAGGAAAGAATTAAAACTAATCTTGTTGGAGCTTTTACCATAATAAATATTCATCAAAGTGCCCAAAGGCACTTCGTCAAAAAGTATTTGCCAGAGATAAAATCTTTCCTTATAAGAGGGGAAGGTAAAAGCCAGATTAACGCTTTGCTCTCCTTGAAGTCGGCGAGAAACAGTAGCTACCTCTAAAGGCCTCTCAAAATGTTTACCGGGAATTACAAAATCGCTAAACTTAATCGGCGTGGAAAAGCCTTTTAAAAGCATTGCCTGAACGACAGGCACCGAACTATTAACAATAAGCCATTCAGCTTTATAGTTATCCTCAAGTTGTGTCTTATCATTCATTAACTTGTATTGAGGAAAAGCCATTACGCACCCCCTACAAGGTCATAAGTTCCAACAACAAAGAGTTGGGCATAAGACATTCCGATTACCAAATAATCTTCCGGAGGATAAGCCCCACCGAAAAATTCCCCATCAATTGCTCGCCCGAAGTAGAATGCCGGCACAAAAGGATTAATGGAATCTTCTATTTCTTCAAAACCAACCGGCTCATAAGCATCATCTTCCAATTCTTGAGCCCTTTTCTGCACTAAAGCCATATTTATGATTATTCTGGGCCTTAATACATCGTATCCCCTAAAAGGTTTGCTAAAGAACGGGGTATAATCAGTTATTACCAAAGCAGACTTACAACGGGATAATTGATAATAATTGTCGTTGTCATAGCTATTTTCCTTACCATCAGGCATTGCTACGCCACAAAAACCGGCACCCACTTGATTAAATGTGTCGGCATTAGAACAATCGTTATCTATAACCATATAGTTTCTTCTAAAACCTATAAAAGGCAGGTTAATTGGATAAACATCTCCTGACCTTGTTGATAGATTAAAACGGATAAAGTCCTTATTTTCCAACAATTTCTGCCTCTCTTCCATCATCCTCATGAACTTAGAGAATGTCGGCACATTATCAGCATTGGCATTCTGGGCTTCTTCCAAAGCCCAAGTATCTTCCGTTTCTTCTTTAAACTTCACTAAAGTTACAAACTGCGTAACAGACAAAACAGTTTTAAAGCTAACATACCTTAACTCTGCGCATTCTCCGATAACCAAAGGGGATTCTGAAAGGAGTTCCCAATAAGTTTCCCTTTGCGTCAAGGAAAAAGTAGGCGTTGGTAGGAGGATGTCGTCCTTGGTTACTTCTGCAAATTCACCAATAGTGCCAACTGTAACTTCTCCTTCGGGCTTAACCTTTTGTTGTCCGGCATTAACTAAAAACTCCTTCGTGCCAGCGTCGTTCGTTGAATGGTATTTTATAATTAGGTTCAAAAACTTACTTAAACGCTCTGCCAAAACCCCTGACGAAGGACTGTAAAACCAATAATCCTTTTTCGCTCTTAGCATTTTTACTCCTCTTCCACAAGGTAGCCTTCTAAGTATATTATACCCTGTCCCCAGAGAATTTCTCCTACACGAAAGTCAGCCAATTCAGAGCCTGTATAGTTGTTGGGATAAAGATACTTGGGAATAACAAAGTCTTTAAGGGGGATAAAGAATGTAAGTTTTAATGTAGTTTTTGGAGGAAGAACAAAAATCCAGCCATCCTTATCTACTTCCCTTTGGCTAAAACCTAAACCACCTCTAGTGAAAGGAGAAAAATCTTGCTTAAAAACAGGGTATTCATACTTGATACCCTTTTCTTCTACTGAATCAATTGCCCTTTTTGCAAAAGAATCTAAGTCTACATAAAGCTTTCTTACAAAAGAACCGGCAATTTCTGTAGCCCCCAATCTGGTGTCCCAACTTACAGGACTTTCGTTACTCTCCCTAACCCCCACTACTCTGTTGTTTAAATAAACGCCACCTTGGTCAAAAATTATTTTGTCAAGAGAACCATAACAACGAACATAATCATCCCCTATTAATTGAGAAATAGGCATAAGATAGTTATACTGCTTATCTTCCATAAAAACACTAACCTGCCCCATGTAGGTTATTGTTGGGGCTAAAGAGTTTACAGGCCCTATCTGCATCATGTGAAAAGGAATTACTCCAACAGTGCCTTCCGGTTCATCGCCAAAGGGTGCTGTTGCAGCTATACACAGCTTGTTGAATGGAAAAGCCACAAGCCCAAAGTCTTTTAAGACAAGGGGTTTGTTGTAAGGAGGAATAACCACGCTAACCATCAAAGCATTAAGCGGAGGTAGTTCTTCAGATACCTTCCACCTTCCAAGTGATACCTCCACCCCCTTAGAAACTGCCACATCCGAAACTGGCTGTAATCCGTCTGCATCACAATCACAATAGATTCTAAATAACCTATTTCTGGCCTCAAAAGAATAACTTAAAGCTACCCTTTCTTTCTTTTGCACCAAGTCAACTACATCCTCTTCTACCAATTCAACTTTTAAATCTTTGCTGAAATACCCATTTAGACAAATTTGTAGGGTATTCAAATACTTTAACGCATCCTCATGCCAAGCCCTTAAGGTTTCCTCAGAAACATCAGGGAAAAGTTGCTTGGTAATATCCTCAAACGGGTCAACAACATTCCACACGATGCTTATGAGATTATCCTCTTCCGGAGAAAACAGAATGCCCGTCCCAAGCAATTCGGGTAAATTGAAGGTTTCAGACGCCGTAATGCTATTAATTCGGTCATTTGACACAAACAAATCTAAAGGCAACCTGTTTATCGGAGTAATAACAACATCTTCCTTTGTTTTAACCTTTATAATTACTGACAATCCTCTCAAAAGGGCAAAAGCCAAATCTTGAAGACGAGATTCGCCATCATTAACCGGGGAACGACTGGCCAAAACACTTAAGGTATTCATAACAAAATAAACATTTTGTGGTAAATCCAACTGGACTTCGTTCCCTATCAAATCACCTAATGTGAAGTTATAAGAAATCAAGCTATAATCTTTAGGCCTTATCTGTCGTTCCCTTAAAAGAATATCGCAACGCCCATAATTCATCTCTAAACCCCTATTAAGCATTTCTTTCTTCTTCTATAGAAACCCATCCAAACCAAATCAACAGGGTAAGTCCTCTCTCCGAAATTAACCTTCTCTTGCCTTGCCCTTTCTAAAGCCTCAAGAACTTCTTCATCTGCCATTTCCTCATCAACCGGTGCCCCTACCGCAGGAAAATCGGAGCCGCCGTCATAGTTTCTTGCCAAAATAGGATAAATAAAAGTAGGAGAACCTGTATTTATAAAGCCATTAGGCAATTCCGGAGTTTTGAAAAACTCTTGGTCATTCTCATCCACCCGCTCTTCCACTTCTTTGGGCACAAAAAGGCTAGGAGGTATCAAATTTTGAGAGTTTATCGTCTTTAAGGCCCTAACAGCATTAACATCTAAAACCATCAGCTCTACATCCAGTCTAGACCCGGCAGGGATAAAAACGCCATGTCCGTCCAAGTCCTCTAAAGAAACTGTCAATTTCCTTTTTTCAGTTACAAAAAGACGCCCCTCACTTCCTAAAAGAGGGCGATTGTGTATTTTTATGTTAAGGTAGACATAACATTCTCCACTATCCACAATTTTATAAGAAACGGGCTTCATGTAGCCCTCTAAATAAACCCGGTCGTTCTCTGTATCAGGCTCAACTTTGTAAAAAGCCAATATGTTAAAAACTGGAGGCTTAATAATTAACTTCCTCAACTCCACATCAGTAGTTATTTCCTTTGTAAAAGATGCCGGCAAAATCCAAAAAGGATTAAAACCCGAAAAATAATCACTATCAGAGACTTCCACCATATCAGGGACTCCCACTACATCAGGGACTTCCACTACGCTTCTATACTTTTTATCCTTTCTCCATCCTCCGGCGCACTTAATCGCAAAAGGCGCTGTTCTGTCAGCCTCTATCCAAAATGAGCTTTTTTCGTATACCATTTTTACCTCTTGGGCCTTTTCAGTTTTCTATAACCCCAGTAAATGATTATACCACTCAACACCCCTAAAAGGTAGCTACCCCAATCAAAGTAATGAGCCACCCTTTGTGCCATAACTTGCCGTTTTGGGGCTACCCTAATCCTTGGCTGAGAAGTCTTCCGGGGCTTTAGAACCCTTGAACTCTGCCCTATTGGAGATGAAGATGTTCGGGATTGTTTCTGGGATTGTTGTTGTGAAGACTGTTGGGGAGACTGCTGCAAAGATTGTTGCTGTTGCGGCTGAGACCCCGACGAAGACTCCGGTTGATTTTGAGGCCCTTGCTGATTATTCTTCTTAGGCTCGCTTGCCTGAGAACCTTCCACGGCCCCAAAACTTTCATAAGCACTATCTGAACCTGTATAAGCATTGCCAGAACTATCATAAGCGGAACTTTCATTTCCGGGGATTTCTACATAGAAGTCGCTCATCGCTTTAAACCTCCTCTAACTCTTTTTGAAAATTATAACTAACCCAATCAATCCAACCGCTACAAGCGGTAAAATTAACTTCCAGTCAACTTTTGAGCCAAATTTTAATTGATAAAACCGTTTTATCTTATTACCAACAGAAAGAGCTACCATCTCACGCCAAGTGGCTTCATTAAGATAACCGGTAGGCTTTATCCCTCTAAGTTGCTGAAACTTCATAATCCCTGCAACGGTTTGCCAATAAAAAATTCCATCTTCCCTTACCGGCCTTGGGATTACTTTATTAATCGTAGTTTGTATTTCTTTAACAAAATTCGGATTTTTTAGAACCTCTCCGTATTCTTTTTTATTCCTGACATAAGCCTCTATTAGTGTAGTAAGCTCTTTTTCGGTTGGCTTCCTTCCCCAAACAGACTCAAAAGCACGAATAATTTTATCTTTCTGCTTATAGTAATGATAAAGCCACTCAGCCGATTCAAAAGGGTGTAAAATATCGTGCCAGAAGCTACCGTATTGGATGGGGCGTTGGTATCCGTGGTAACTCAGAAGGCACCCCTGATAATTCCTGCACTTGCCTTGCATTTTCCTTTACCGCCTTCTCTTTCTGTTTAAGAGGGATATTAGGAGACTGGACTACTTGGGGAGGCAAATAAAGCAACCTTTGCTGCATTTTTCCAGATTGAGCTATCCTGTAAACCAGATAACCTACCCCCAACAACCCAACAACAGGAACCAAAGCCGAAAACATAGCAGCAGGAGAGCTCTGCTGTTCTTGGACATAAATTTCAGCTTGTTTTTTGCAAATTTCGTAGGCCTTCTCGTTTGAATAACCCATCTTCTTATAACGAGTAAGGCAACCTTCAAGGTCAAAAACGGAAGACTGGTGCTTACCGTAAAGGTAAGCACCACCCACTCCCAAAGCCCCCACGCCAAGTAATATCAATAAAGGCCACATAAGGCCCCCTTTATAAAGCTTTTTCTAAAGGATTCTCTTTGATGTGCTTCCTCACAAACTTGGTGTCAAGAATTCCCTCAACATAACCAAGTTTCCTTGCTATCTCGTCTATAACCCTCTTACACTCGTCAGCAGTAGAGTCAAATAGAACTGCTACCTTCCAGCGTTCCGGATGTTTGGGATTTTTCTTTACATAAACAAGGGTAAAACATCCCGGCTTTAAAAGGTTCAATAAGCCTTGGGGGTCTGCATCCTTGGTATGCTTCATCCACTCTTTGCCATCAACTACTAACAACCTAAACTTCCCTTCTTTTGCCATATCAACCTCCTTCTAATCTCTATTAACCAACAGCAAAGCTAACAAAAGAGCTCCACCACCGATAAGTGCATATTTCATAAGATTATCGTTGCTTTGCTGAACCGGAGATACAAGATAGCCACCACCAGTCATCATCATTCTTCCATCTACAATAGGAACTTGTTGAGCCGCTAACTGTTGTGTTAAAGCTTGCTGATTAAAGGTAGATTCTGAAGCCGGAAACACCGTCATCGCTTGCTGAGCTTTAGCCTGTTCCTCCATGAGCTTCATCTGCTCTTTAGCCAACTTATACTGCAAAGCAGTGTCTAATGCCATTTTTCCAGCCGCAAGAGCAGCTCCAGCACCCGCAGCTGCCGCTCCAGCTCCAGCCCCAGCTCCAGCCCCAGCCCCAGCCCCAGCTCCAGCTCCAGCTCCAGCTGCGGTTCCAGCCCCCGCCCCAGTAACAGCCCCAACAACAGCAGGGGCAGCAGTGGCTACTAAAGCAGCTCCCGCAGCTATTTTAAAGGGAGTAGATGTAACCACTTTTTTGGTCACCTTAAAGGTCTTCTTGGGAAGCTTGGCTACTTTTCTTAAGGCCTTTTTGAGACCAAAAATGCCGTAGTCTCCATAATAAAACTGGGGCAAAGGAATTTCCTCCACTTTGCCTGAAAGTTCAACTACAGGAGCCACCAGTCTTGCCATCTTATTCCTCTCTATTAAGCATAAGGACTATCATAAGCCCCACAAGAACAGCGCCACCTATGTAAACTATCCTTTTATCAAGGCCAAAAATTTTGTCTTCTTGAGGCTGAACTTTTATTCTGGGCAGTCTTTTCTGCTGTTGGCGTTGCTGCGTTTTTTGACTCTGCCCTTCCCCTTTTTGAGGTATAGGCGCAGGCATAGGCGTAGGAGCAGAAACCTTACTACACCCGGCAGCCCATCTTGGAATAGGAGGCGGTGGAGGAGGCCATCCAAATTCCCTGTAATACCTCAAAACAGCTTTATAAGTTCTACAGCCATAAAGCCCATCTTCTCTAAGGCCTACACGCTTTGTGAGGTTAAGAAAATGCTGCAACCTTCTTACAGCTTGTGCGGTTTTAGGCCCATAGAGTCCATCAACTTTCAATTTGTCAGCTGTATGCCTAAGGACTACCTGATTAAGCCATACTTGAAGTTTGCGGACAGCATCTCCACTTGCATAAATCCCGAACCCAGCATACCCGGGCTCATAATCCTCTGCGTAAGGATTATAGACTGTCTCTTCGTAGGCGCTCTCCCTATAAGCCATAGGCTCATATGCTGCTCCCATATCTTAACCCTCCGTAATTGTGTCTTCAGTATTTCCTTCTTCAGCCGGAAGCATCAAAGCTATCATCTCATCAGCCCATTGATTAGCAACATCTTCACTCTCAAAAGGCTTCCCAGTTCTCGGGTCAAAAGGCTGAACAAGCATAACGCTGCCGTCTTCATCTTTTATGTAGACCACTACTCTGCCTTCCATTTCCACAACTTCTTTCTTCATAACCACCTCACCGTAATACGCTTAAAATTCCTCTTCTCCAAGGATAGATGGGCTTGACGGTTACCCTAAAAACTCTATCCTTGCTTGTTTCAATTATAAACAACTTTTCTTCTGTAAAGGTTACAATTCCTCCTACCTTACGCCTATCCGGAGAAACAAATTCATCAAAAGTTGCTCCCGAAAAAGCTATTACCTCTTCACCTTCAGGTAATTCTAAAATGAGAGAATACTTGCCTATTTCTACAATAGCCGTAAACTCAACAACCTCTTTCTTAACATCTCCCAAAATTTCACTTTCTATAACCCCAGAAATGCCATATTCATAATACGCCTCCAACTTTTTAGACTCGTCCGGAATGTATCCAGCTCCTCCGATTTTAGTAAGACCAGAAGAAAATAAAGGAGCATCAAAGACCCCTATTAAAGAGCTCCTTAAAGGTTTTAAAAGGTCAACGCTTTGTTCTTCAACTACACCAATTAATAAGTCTTCCCTTGCCACTGAGAAGTTAGCCGAAGTATCATTAGCCAAAATTCCCGTCAATAGGTCTTGGCGTTCATAAGAATCAATTTCGTCTTCTCCAATTAAACCGGAAAGTCTAAAAACTAAATTATTTAAAGGAAAATCCGATTCAGTTCCATACCCAAGGATACCCCCCACCCAATATAGAGGAGAATATTCAATTAACCCTTCTTTTTCGTAATCAAAAGGCCCCTGAAAAGAGGTATCATCCATAAAAAGACCGTTCTTTCGCTCCTTATAAGAAAAAGAATCTAAAGACTCTTCTACAAAAAATCCCTCAGAAAAAGTTTCCCCTCTTAAAACTTCAGTTATAGGCCTATCGTCTGCGACAAGGCCCACCGACTTATAATCAACATCATAAGAAGCCTTGCCCTCAACAAGGGCAAGGCCTACTCTTTGGTCATCTATTTCTACCGTATCCCTTATCCTAAAAAGGTCATCGCCATAGCCAACAGTTCTTACTTCATCATATACCGGCAAATTAACCCCCGGCCAGAGAGGTTATTCTAAAGTCTATGTTGTAAGCTCCACCGCCTATAACCTTAATTGGAACTTGTGTTACATCTGTAGTGGAAGTAGTTATATGCTTGACTTTTGAGCCATCGGAGAACTCAAGATTATCGGTGAGAATAATAAGGTCTCCTTCAACAGCAATCCTTTCTCCCTCATAGTTAGTAACATCAATAAGAACCGTATTGTCAATCGGCTCACCTTCGTAGCGGACATAAGGATTAGCAAGCTTAATAGTAACACTATCAGGAACCGTCCTAAGCATCGGCCTGAGATTATTGCTGGTATCCACTGTCCAAAGCCTTCCTTTGCTATCTATATAGGCCTGCTTGGCTCTAAAGGCTTGACTGTGAACAACCCACTTCTGATTCTCATGGTCAAACCTCATAAAGAAGAACGAGGACACTCCAAGCACAGCGATATTTTCAAAAGAACTTGTTAGCGGGATGTAAGAGTGGATTACCTGACCAAAATCGTAATGGTCAACATAAACTAATTTCTTATTGTCAGCATCTATCCTATAGGAGACAATTTTATAATAAGGAGTATCTGCATTAAAGTCATAACGGCTCAAGAAAACAACATGAAGGTAGTGGTTGCCATCGTTATCCTTGGTAACGAAACAATCTATCCCCTGCCTTCTGTCGCTTTTATTGAGGTAAATAACATCTGACTCGTTTTTATCTCCGTAGTCAGCCGTCCAATCTTCTCTAGTAGCCGTCATGCTGTCCTTATTTACATTAACTACCCTATAATAAAGAGAGTTTGTATTTTTAGGCTGAATAACAAAGTAAAAACCAGAAGAATTAGTTCCTAACATCTGAGAAGGAATGCTCGTAGCATACTTGCCAGCCCCGGTAAAATCTATAAGAGTAGTTACGGTCTGAGAACCGGGGTCGTATTTATAAAGAATGTGCCTTCCGTAATGATTAAGACCACAAGAGGCAGCAAGGATATAAGTATCCGTTGCATCTATTAAAGTTCCGACTGAGTAGTTGTTTGAAATCTTAAAATCGTGCACTTGAGTAAGAGTTGAATCAAACCGACAAAAAAGACGACTACGGTCTGAACTGGATTCTGTGTAAATAAGGACTATATCCCCGCTTCCAAGCCTAACTCCAACTGTGTTGGAACCAAAATAATTACCATTAGTAGTATTACCTTTGGCTAGAACTTTCCAATCCTTATTGGCTTTAAAGATTCTATGAGATGTTCCATTAGGAATTACCACAAAAGTTTCATCATCTATTGCAAAATAATTCCCCCATTTACCCTCAAAATAGCGTTTGTTTACAGCCATAGTGTAAGAACATAAAGGCCCTCCATACTTATCAGTAGCAAAAGCCGCACCTATAAAAGGCCAAATAGTTACTTCATTATTCTTTATGTTTAAACCACCATTAAAAAGATTAGGCATTACAGCGCCATAACCCTCTATGTTGTAAATTCCACCATACAAAATACATTTCTTTCCGTTATCAGCATAACGAATCGGCTCTATCTCAGTAGGCATTTGTGCTATAGGTTTAATCATGCTATCCTCCTTTATTCAATAGGTTCCGCTGTTTTTTGGCCATTTTCTATATAATAACCAAGCATTGTTATCCTCAAGTTTCCTTTTGCATAAATTTTCAACTTTCCTATCATGTCAAAAGACATAGGAATACCTTTAGCTGACTTCGGAATTTCTATTTCATCTAAAGTTTCCGTCTGGTCTCCCTGAACAAAATCTACCTTTATATAACCTGAATCGCTATCAGACTGATTATCTACTATAAGCATAAAAGAACAAACCGCTTTATCCCCGGCTCCAAATTCTTGAACTCCATCTATAACAAGTTGATAATCTGAAGAATTCACATTTACTGCATTTATGTAAGCCTTGGCAGTGGTTCCCTCATAAGAATAAGGTTTAAGCTCGCAGCTAACATTACCGCCACCACCGCTGCCACCACTGCTGCTGCCACCACCGCCACCACCACTACCACCACCGCAAGAAGGAGGAAAAAGAGGTGTAATATCCATTCTCTAACCTCTCCTAACAAACAACCATTTCATTATAAACTATAACACAGCTTGACTCTCAATCTATAACCCTTATGATTTGTTCAAGAGTCAAAGGCACTCTTTGAGGTTTACCCAACATCCAAACATAAGCAATTTCTTCGTCCTTCATCTCTTTAGGGCAAAAAGTAGTCCTTATGTATATTTTCCCTCTCTCAAATCTCACAAACGCACACTCCGGAGCCGAAACGACAACAGCGAAAGTGGGGTCTCCCCAAAGCTTCCCACAAAAACCGTATAACACCTGCCCGGGCATGGGGGCAAACACAACCTTATCCGCCGTTGCCACCATTCCAAGGCCAGAAGGCCCCCGCTGTCTTCCCATTATAAAGGCCTGTCGTGAACTACTCCGCCCTTACGGACGGAGCTTCTGGTAGGGGATTGTTTCCCCATCCAGAAGACCCACAAGGGGATTCCTGCTTCAGCGAGGGATAGCTAGCACTCCCTTGTGGGAGTGCCCCGCCAGTGCCCTCTCCACAGGCGTAAGTTCGGGTCGCTCCGACCCTACCACCCGTAAGGTGGGTGAACCCTATCGCTAATCTTTGAGCTTTTCCTTTCAGAAACCACTCAATACGGAGGCTGGCATTACACCTTACTATTTCGCTCTCCGCCACAGATATTATAGCAAATCAACGCCTTACGGCGTCGCTCTGTATCCCCTCCCTTACGGAAGGGGACTTAGAGCGTATTTTTAGTTAAAGCTCTCCCCTCTTCTGCC
>Ga0256836_1000049_pt1 | contig 77657 bp, 89 predicted proteins | sample 4561380metaG_FD_185974 | JGI IMG/M metagenome (GOLD analysis project Ga0256836, IMG submission 185974) | Hydrothermal vent microbial communities from Guaymas Basin, Mexico - 4561-380 | ecosystem: Environmental > Aquatic > Marine > Hydrothermal vents | place: Mexico: Guaymas Basin | collected...
ATTTTTTTTTTTTTTATATTTTTTTTTTTTTTTTTTTTTTTTATTTTTTTATTTTTTATTTTTTTTTTTTTTTTTTTGTAAAATCTGTTTTTCTAATTGTTCATCTATATTTAATTTATTTTTCTTTTGTTGTAAATATTTAAGTTTTTTATCTATTATTTCTGAAATTTGTTTTCTTATATAATATTCAATAGTTCCTTTAGGTATTTCTTCAAAATATTCTTGATTATTTACAATTGTTTTTCTTATTTGTCTTATTAAATATTGTTTTATTTCAGTTTTCATATTTTTATTTAAATCTATATTTTTATTAATTTCTTGCATTATATTTTCAATATTATTATATTTTAAATTTACTTGTAATTTTAGTTTTTCTAAACCTTCATTTTTTAATAATTCTATTTCTATTTCATTTTTTAAACTATTTCTTTCTCTTTTAACCTTAATATTATAATTATTAAAATAATATTTATTTTCTATTTTATTTTTATTCATTTTGTATCCTTTAATTTAAATTATTAATAATATTATAATAAATAATAATATAAAAATATTAAAAATGAGGGGTTATTTTACATCTAAAACGACATTTCTAAAAGGATTATAATTTCTTCCACCTTCTTTAAATTGTACTAATGCACTTTTTCTTGGAATAATATACATTAATTTTTTCTTTTCTATTTGTAATTTTTTAGCAGTAATATCCATTTTAGTTTCATCAACACCTAAAATTATTTTACTTGCAGTTGATTCAATAATATCTTGTGGTATATGTTCTAAACTTTGTGTCGCAAGAATTAATCCTAAACCAAATTTCCTGGCTTCTCTTGCAATTATATTAAGTATATATTCATCGTCTGCATTTTGTAAAAATATACTTGCTTCATCAATAACTATAAATTCCCTTGGTAATTTTGTTTCACCTTTTTCTTTCATTTTTAAAAATAAATCTTCCGCAAAAATTGAAACAAACATTTTAGCTTCATCACGACTTAATGATTTTATATCATAACGCCATACAGGTTTAGATTTATCAAAATTAGGTTCTTTATCTTTAAATATCCCAGAACTTTCTAATACTTTAATTCTTTCAAAAATAGATTTTAAAACATCAGCAGAATCATAATTTATTAATTCATCTAATTCAAAACCTGTTCCTAATTTATCAATACCTTCACTAAATGATTCTTTCATTCTTTCTTTTATTTTTTCAATTTGTTCTTCTAGTTTAGCTATTTCATCTTCATTTGTTGATTTCATTTTATATTTAATTTTTCTATCTAATTGTATTTTTAATTTTTTTACTTCTTCAAACATTCTTATTGTTTTACTACTTGTTCCCATTAACATATGTTTTAATTTGTATTCAGTCCATTTTCGTAAATCAGTTAAAGTTGGATATTTTTTAGGATATCTTCTATTGTTAGGATAATCTAATCCCCAAGTTTTTGGATCGTCTTTATAAAATCCATTTGCTGCATATAATTCTTCTAATAAATTCATAAGTGCTGGTTCTTGTTTAGTTCCTAATTTTCTATTAGTTCTATTGATTGCATTTATTATACTTCTAATTTTCTTTCTAACACCACCGAAATCTTGATCTTTTGATAATTTTAACAATGGTAATCCATATTCAGAAGATTCGGAAAATTTTATAGTTGAAGCATTTGGAATTTCAATATCACCGTGTACATCCATTATATGAAAACGAACATCAAATCTTGATAGTGATTTTATAATTCGTTTTAAGTTATATGTTTTTCCTGTTCCACTTCCACCAACTAATATTAAATGCGGATTTATTATTTTATAATAATCTAGATATATATGTTCTTCTTTTCCTTGTCTTTGTGCAAAAGAATCTAATCCTATATGAATACGCATTAGCTATACCTTTTGTTTTTAAATCATTATAATTAAATATTTAATCTTATTAAATTATTTTTTTAATAGAAAGAAACATTAATAAATTTCATCCACTAAATATTTTACTATTATAGTAGTGCTTCTTTTTTGAGAAGATTTATTTCTTGCTAATACTTCGTATTTAATCGGGATATTTTTTACAAGAAATTGATAAATAAATCTTGTTTTATTTTTAATATTATGATATAATATATTGTATTTCTTATAAAGGATATTATATGAAAACAACTAAAAACAAATTTAGCACGATTTAATTTCTAAATAAATCTATTAATAAAGGTAAAATTAAATGAAAAACAAAGATTTATATAAATATATTTCTTCATTTGTTACTGATAGGTATATTTATAATCCTTATGAAAAAAGATTTACAATTATGAATGAAGATATATATATGTATTCTATTGATTATGTGGACAGTTATGAAATGGAATTAGAAATACTTATAGAAATGCTTGTGTTGACGTTACTTAAAGAAAAAGAAATAACATATGATAGTACAAAAGAAATAATATTACACATATTGTATTTTTTAGAAAAATACCCAGAAAAAGAAGTTGATATAGAATTGTTTAATAACCTTTCTTTATTTATTGAATATGCAAAAAATAAAGTTCCTGAAATTAAAATGCTTGAAATAGCAAATAAAAAATTTTTTGATTTACAAAAATTTAGGCAAAATATAGAATCTATAACAACTAATAAAGAAAGTTTAGATAAACTAAGTAATAAATATGAAGGTGATTATTTGCTAAAATATAGACAAAATAAAATGCAAAATATTTCAGAAAAAAACAATAAATTAAAGTCTTATCAAAAATTAAGAAAAAAAAGAAAAATTCTTTAATTAAATTTTTCTTGGATTTTAAAATTTTTTTTGATATAATTCTAAATTAAAAAATTCTCCAAAAAAAAGGAAGTGTTATGGGTAAATTTAATCAAACTAAAAAAACAAATAATATAGTAATCAATCATGAAGGACATGAAAATTATAAGTTGCCAAATGTAAAAGAAGAAATTGCAAATATTATTTTAAATCATCTATTAAAAGGGGATACTTTTTACACAAATGAAAATGAAATAATACAAGAAGTATCAAATTTAGTTACAAAATGTAAAGATAAAGATTATATACTAAAAGCAGTATTATTTGCACGAGAAAAAGGAAACTTAAGAACAATTTCTCACTTATTTATGGCAAATTTTATAAATCAGATAAAAGGTTGGAAAAATACAAAAAAAACATTAAGAAGACTATTTAAAAGACCAGATGAAATAAGTGAAATTGTTTCTGCTATTGGAATGTTAAATGGAAATACCGAAAAAATTAGACCAATTCCAAATGTTGTTAAAAAAGCAGGTAAAGAAGCATTAGAAACTAAATTTGATGCATATCAATTAAGAAAATATAGAATGCGTAGTTCACAAGTAACATTATCAGATCTTGTTAAATTATTTCATCCTTCTTCAAAAAAATGGCAAAAAAAATTTAATAGTGATATAGATAATATCTTCAAACTTGTTATAGAAGATAGATTACCAAAAATTGAAACTGCACAGACAATCAATACTAAAATTACTGATGAAAAAGAAAGACAAAAAAAATATATCGAGATGATAAAAGAAAGAAAATTAGGACTTATGGCGGTATTAAAAAATCTTACAAAAATTTTGAAAGAAATGGAAAAAATAGATAAAAATATGACAAATATAAATATTGATAAAGGACTTGTAACAGAACAAAGCAAAGAAATATCAAAAGAAAAAAAAGAATATACAAAAAAAGAAATAGAAGATATTCTTATTGAATATTTTAATTCAATGTGTGGAACTGAAGCTAATAAAAAAATCTTACCATTTAGATTTATTGATGTATATATGAAAATAAAAAATATGGCATCAAATAAACTTAAAAAAGCAATTGAAGAATTGTTTATAGAAAGTGCTAAAAATATTGAACTTCCAGAAGGTTCATTAATAGCAATTGATGTTAGTGCAAGTATGGATGGTGAAACATTAAAAAATGCAGTTGCATTAGCCGCTATACTTCTAGCAAAAAATGAAAAAACAGACGCAAATGTATGGGTATGGGCAAGTATTGCAAAAAAATTAGAAGTATACGGTTTAAGTCCATTCGCATTTATTGATAAATATTTTAAAAAAGATTATGGTGGTGGTTTAAGTTATAAATTTAAGTTTGAAACTGGACATGGAACAGAAGTTGGTGCATTATTAGAAGCAATAAGTAATGTAAAAAATGCTAAAACAATATTTATTTTAACTGATATGCAATTATATGATACTAACGAATGGTATGATTATACTAAAACAATTAATAAAGCATTAAAAGAAAATTTAAAAGAAAATACAAAGTTAATTTTATGGGATGTTCGTGGATATAATAAAGGTACTCCATTTAAAGTAAATAATAAACAAATTTATTCTTTCAATGGATTTAGTTCAAAACTTATTGAATATTTATCATTTATTCTTGAAGGTAAATCATTAGTTAAAATTATAGATGATTATCAATTATAAATTTTCTTATTTTTCTTTTTTTTCTATATACCTTATTATTTTTTAAAATTTTTTTATTTTTTCTTAAAATTATGAAAAAAAGAGGATACATGGAACAAAATATCTTCATTACTTTTGCAGATAAAATATTGAGTTTAATTTATAATAATATTTTAATATTAAATAGTAAATTTGAAATTTTATATAGTAAAAATAGTAATATTTATAAAAAAAATATTGATAATATTAATCAATTATGTAATGAACAAAAAATGAAATTAAAAACTATTTTAAAGAAAATGGATTTAAATAAATTAGTTGAAAATAAAATATATAAATTTCAAATTGAAATTAATAATATAATTTATAATTATCGTATAATTAAATTAAACCTTAATGAAAAAATTTTTTATTTAATATTAAATGAAATAGAAAGTATAAACAACGGTGAAAATTTTTTTGATTTTTTGACAGGGATATATAATCGAAAAGGACTAGAATATGCTTTTAATAAATTAGAAAAATATAAAAATATTGGAATTATAATTCTTGATATAAGTAATTTTAAACTTTTGAATAAAACAAAAGGATTTAAATATGGTGATACTATATTAAAAGAAATAAGTATTAAATTAATGAATTTATTTTTAGAAGAAAAAGCTATAATAGCAAGAATTGCAACAGATATTTTTGTTGTTATAGCTGATAATATTCTAGAAAAAGTTCATATTTTATTAAATGAGTTAAAAAAGTTTAATCAACAAGATATATTTTTTAATATAGGAATTATAACAAATTTAGAATTACTATATAATGAATCTTTAAATAAAAAAAATTTTTTTGAAGATATTATGTATAAATTAGATATAACATTAGAAAATGCTAAATTAAACCATAGACAAGTATATTCAAATTCAATAGAATATTATAGTCTTAATTTATTAAAAAATACAGAAAAACTTTTAAAAACAAAAAAATTAGTTGAAGAAGCAATACAAAATAAAAGATTTATATATTATTATCAACCTATAGTTAATTATAAAGGTGAAATTATTGGAATTGAAACTTTACTTAGGATTAAAGATAAAAATGGAAATATTATTTCGCCTTACTTTTTTATCAATTATCTTGAAGAAACTGGATTAATAAAAGAAGTTGATTTATTATTAACTGATAAACTTAAAGAAATATTGGAATATATAAAAATAAATAATTTAAATATAAATGTTTCATTAAATTTATCTGCTGCAACTATTGAAGATAAAAATGTAATAAATAAAATTTTGAAAAATTATTTAGATTATAAAAAAATTTTAAAAATTGAAATTACTGAAAGACTTTTGATAATGCAAGAAACATTACAAAATACATTATTAAATAAATTTAAAATAGTAATAGATGATTTTGGGACTGGTTATTCTTCTTTAAAATATTTAGCAGAAATGCCAGCAGCGTGTTTAAAATTAGATATTTCATTTGTTAGAGAAATGTTTAATCCAAATACAAATAATTATTATTTAATAATAAAAACAATTATAAATTTTGCGAAAGAATTAAATCTAAAAGTTGTTGCTGAGGGTGTTGAACAAATAGAACAATTTTATGAATTAAAAAAAATGGGGTGTGATTACTTTCAAGGATATTATTTTTATAAACCAATGCCTTTTGATAATTTAAAAAAGTTATTAGAAAATAATCAAAGAAAAATATAATAAATAAAATTAATTATAATTTAAAAAAATATTAGATAGAACATTAGAACATGTATTATAAATGAAGTTAATTCATTAAAAAAAGTATGTTATGAAGAATCAATAATAATATATTTAAAGAAAAAGAACGAATTTATTTTTTTGATCTAAATGATTTTAAAAAAAATAAATGTGGCGATAAAGAATTATTGTTTTTTACGGCAAAATTAAAGTAATTTTTAAGACAAAAAAGTGTTAAATTATACTTTTATAAGATATGCGGTGAGGAATTTGTTATTATAACTCTAAAAAATATTGATAATATTATTAAAGAATTTCAGAAATTATTAATTAATAAGCTAGTAATAAAAACTTCTTTATTAAATAACAAAAAAATTAAATTTAAAATTTCTTTTTCATTTGGAAATATTAAATTTAATAAAAATGATAATTTTAATAATATATTAGAAAAAGTTGATTAAAAAATGTATGAAAATAAAAAACAAATTAAAAAATCTAAAAAAATGATTTATTTTTTTTGTTTTTGATATTTTAAAAATTCATGACATATATTTTTATTAATTATAACAGTTAATAAAGTTTGATTAGTTTCTTTTTCTTTGAATATATTAACAAATTCAACATTATGCTTATTAATTAAAATACTTTCCATAATCCAATTAGATTTAGGACAAATCTTTGTATATATTTCTTTTTCTTTGATTGATTTTAAATCATTTAAAAAACTTTGTTTATGAAATAGTTTTTTAAAACTTTTATCACTTGTATCAATATAAGCAATATTATATATTACATTTTTTTTATTATAACAATTTGTATATGTTGTTATTTCATCTAATTTCATTGGAAGTTTAGCTTGTAATTTTTGACAATAACTTTTGGCATATTCTGTTGGTGTTTTATTTGAAAATAAACTCCACGCAAATGAAAAATTTAAAAATATAAAAAATATAAAAAATAATTTTTTCATTTATTTTTCCTTTTTAATTTATTATAAAATTTTTTATTTAAAATTAAATATTAAATATCTTTTTCACAAAAAGATTTTAAAAAAATAAAATAATAAAAAAATAAAATAATTATATTATTAAAATATACAAATTTTTTTAAAATTTATAAAAAATATAAAAGGAAATTTTTGATTTTATCAGATAAAAAAATTTTTGAAGATTTAATAAAAAGTTATAGTAAAGAAAATATTATTAATATTTATAAACTATATTTTTTTTTAAATGAAAATTTATTATTAAATTTAAAAGATGAACTAGTTGAAAAATATATAAATGATGTATTAAAACTAAAACCATATGATTTAGAAAATTTAATAATGATATTTACAAAATATGATATTGATGAAATAAAAGAATTTAAAATATTTAAAGATATAAAAGAAAAATATACCAGCCATACAATAATAAATAATTTTAATCCATTAAAAAAAGGGTATAATTAAATTTACATAGAAAGTCCATTATTTTCTTCCATATTTTGTTGTAAGGCTTTTTCCATAGTTTCTTTAATTTTTAATGCTTGTTTTCTAAATATTTTTATTTTTTCCTTTATAAGTTTTGTATCTATATTTGGATACTTAGCTTCAAAATTAACTATTTTTTTATTAACTTCTGGTATATTATTAAATTTTTTCTTTTTATTAGACATAATATATCCTTTTTTTAGACATTATAATAAATAAAATAAAATATTATTTTATAATTTATTAAAAAATATAATTTTTTTATAACTTTTATAAAATAAATTAAAAAAAAGAGAAAAATATAATTTTAAATTTTTTATAATTTTCTTTTTATTATAATATTTTTAAATATAATAAAAAGGTAAAATATGGATTTTCCTGTGATTACTGTTAGTATTTTGTTATTTATATTTTTTAATATATTAGGAATACATGTTTATTTAGAAGAACAAATTAATTATACAAAAGAAGAAAAAAATACAATAAAATTAACAGTTGCTTTAATTTCATTAATTACACCATTAAATTTATATTTAGCATTATTAATATTTTTTATGTTATATATTGAAGCATTAGAAAAAAGAGGAACTATTATTAAAATAAATAAATTTTTATTTCATAAAATTTCATAAATTATTTAAAAAATTTTGAAAATTTTGATTTTGTTGTAATGCATTATTAATTTGTGCTATAAATTTACTATAAGGTAAATTTTGTATCCATACTTTACCAGTACCACTTAATTTAGCAAGAAAAATTCCTTCATTTGCAAATAATAAAGTTTTTATATTAGTTATTGTTTTTATATCAAAATCAATACCATCTGTATAGCCAACCAATGAACCAGCTTCAACATAAATAGTTTCATTTTCTATTTCTCTTTCTATAATAGTTCCTCCAGCATGAAAAAATACATTTTGTTCATAATTTTTTTCAATACTTTTAATTTTTTGTAAAATAAAACCTTCGCCACCGAATAATCCTCTTCCTATATTTAAATTAATTCCAATTGTTATATCAATACCTAAATTACTTGCTAAATAAGCACCTTTTTGTAAATAAATAGTATTATTATTTATTTCATTAAGATTTACTTGTAAAATTTGTCCTACATAAGGTCCTGTAATTCCTAACATTTTTTCTTCATTGGATTTATTTTCATAATTTATAACAAAAAAATCTTCACCACTTAAAGTTCTTTTTATGCCTTGTGCTATACGTCCTAAAACCCCTTTTTTTGCTATTCCTATAACTGGTTCAAAATTTATTCCATCATCTACATAAATCATAGCTCCAGCTTCTGCAATAAATTTTTCTTCTGGTTGCATTGTAATATTCAAAAATTGAATACTATCTCCTAAAATATCATATTGCATACTATAACCTTTTTATTTATATTATAAAAAATTGTATTTTACAAAAAAAAGAAAAAGAATTAACTTCTTTTTAAAGTTTCTTTTATTTTTTCTATCATTTCTTTTTCTTCTGGAGCAAAATCATTATCGGCTTTTGCTATTATAGCTAATAAATTTATAACCATTCCAGGATATTCTGGATATTCCTTAATTTTCGCTATATCAGCAAGTTTTCTTTCGACCTCTAAAATATATTTAACTTCACTTTTTTGTAATGCTTGTTCTAAATCTTCAAGATGTTTTTCATAAAGTTCAATAGCTTCTTGAACTAAATTTAATTCTTGAATTTCTTCAATTTCTTTTATCAATTCTATTGCTTTAGTAACTTCTGATGTTTCAACTTTTTTATCTGCCATTGTCATAAGTGCCATTGATATAACCAATGCATTAACAAATTTTTTTTCAGGTGACCAACTTTCAGGCGTATATTGTCTAATTTTTCTTTTTCCTTCTTCATAATATTGTTGTGCTTTTTGTTTTATAACATTCCAATCTAACATTTTTTTCCTTTTTTTATTATTATTATATAAATAACATTTTATTAAACAAATATTTTTAATTTTGGAAAATTAATAACAATATTTTAATTATAAAAATTTAAAGATATATTAATTAATAAAAATTTGATTTTTTTGTTATTTTATGGTATAATATTACAAATATTGAAAGGAATCTTAATGAAAGATATTATTTTACTTCAAGTTGAAAACAAAAATTTGGCACAATTTTATATTTTATTTGATAAAGAAAAAAAAATTAAAAAATTTTTAGATGTTTTTGAAAATAATAATTCAGAATTAGATATTACAAAAAAGTTGTATAAACTTTATATGCAATATAATGTTAAAAAAAACAAAACAATTAAAATACCTGATAATATAAATGAAAATACTGTTGAACATTATCTGAATAATAATATTATTAATATTATTGATACTGATAAAGAAACAATTATACTAAATTAACATTAAATGATAATTGTCAAAAATGTTTAATTAAATTAATAATTGAATATTTAATAAATTCTAAAATTTCCATTAATTTTTTTAATCTATAATTTAATATAATCTTTGTTTCCAGTATTTAACTTATTAATATATATTAAAAAATTCATAACTATCCTTTTTTTTAATTAAAAAAAATAATATTTTTTCTTAAAATTTGCTTAAAATAATAAAATAAAATATTTTTTATTTGATACAAAAAATTAAAAATTTTCTTTTTATCCTACTATAATTATGTTATAATAAAAAAATATTATTAAATAAAGGTTTTATATGTTTCATAGATTGAAAGTAAAAAATATTAGATATAAAAATTATGATAATAAAAATAAAAAATTTTATAATATACTAGAATGTATAGATTTAGATAAAGAAGAATTATTAATTTTGAAAGGACATTCTATTGAGGAAATTTTTAAAGAAGAAGTTGTGTACATTCGTGGTGTTAAACATCAAAAAGAATATAATGGCGAAATATATATAGAATTAATTCCTAACAAGGAACATTTAATTGGTAAATCTTATCAAAGTACAATTGAAGGTTTAGTAAAATTTTTAACAACTTTACCAGGAATTGGAGAAAAAACTGCACAGAAGATTTGTGAAATATATATAGGCGATAATATTAGCGATATCAAGCAAGAAATAATTAATGATATAAAAAAGGGAACAAACGAAAAACTTAATAAAATATTAAAAGAAAATAAAAGACAAAAAATAATAGAATATTTTAAAGAACAAAACAGAATTATAAGTTCTTTAAAAGAATTTCAAACGGAATTTAATATACCTAATCATGTAATAAATAAAATTGAAAAAAAAGGATTAAATGTTATTGAAACTTTTTTAAAAAATCCTTATGAAATATCTTTCCATATAAAAGGAATTGGATTTAAAACTGTGGATAAAATTGCTTTAACTATTCAAAAAAGATTACAAAACAATGATAATTTTGATTTTTTAAGATTAAAAGCGGCAGTATTTTATTCATTAGAAGAAGCTTCAAAGGAAGGACATGTATATTTAGGAATTGAAGGAATTAAATATTATCTTAAAGAAAAATTAAATATTAAAATAGATAATATTCCTAAGTATTTCCTTGAAAAATATACAGGTATTAAGATAGTTGATAAAAATATTTTTAATGATATTTTTGAAAATAATATAAGTGTTTCTTTTTGTGAAGAAGATTTAAAACAATATTTTAAAGAAAAATTAGGCATTGATATAAATATCGATAATATTAAAAAATCATTAAAGATAAATTTTATTGAAGAACAAGTATTTATTGATAAACCAATATTAAATGAAATAAAAAAAGAATATGAAAAATCAATTAATAATGCTTATTCTATTTTAATTGATAAAATATTGGAAGAACTTCAAGAAAAAGAATTTATTAAATTACTTGAATTAAAATATAAAAATAAAACTTATAAAGTAGCTTATTTGATAGAAAATTATAAAATGGAAATAGAAATTGCAAAAGAAGTAAAAGAAAGATTATCAAATAATGATAATGTTATTAATATTAATAAAATTTATACTGATAATTTCATTCAATTATCAGAAAAACAAGAAGAAGCAATACATGGAAGTTTAAAAAATAATTTATTTATAGTAACTGGTGGTCCTGGAACAGGTAAAACAACAGTTGCTAAATATATATTTAAAAATTTAAAATATTATTTTCCTGATAAAAAAATAGCAGTTATGGCACCAACAGGAACTGCAGCTAAAAGAATAGGTAATGTAATTGAAACAGAAGCAACAACTATTCATATAGGACTAAAATGGAAAAGAGGGCAATTTTTATATAATGAATTTAATAAACATCCAGCAGATATAATTATGATAGATGAAGCAAGTATGATTGATATGCCTTTGTTTTATTCACTTTTAAAAGCTATGAAAAAAGATACCAAATTAATTTTAATAGGTGATATAGATCAACTTCCACCTGTTGGTACAGGAAAAATTTTAGAAGATTTATTAAAAAGTGAAGTTGTTCCATATACTAAATTAGATAGAATATACAGACAAGCAGAAGATAATCCAATTGCAGATTTTGCATATGATGTGAACAATGGAATTGTAAATTTTTTTACATATTCTTCAAAAGAATATAGAAAAAATAAAAAAATGAATATTGTTATAAAAAAATCTTTTAATAAAAAGGAAAACAGTGCGTATCAACTTAATATGGAAAATGAAGTTGTTGATATTTTTTACGAAATATATAAAAAACAAAAAATGGACATAATGGATATACAATTATTGGCACAAATGAAAGTTAATAAAGGTGGAGTTAATTCAATAAACAAAAGAATACAAGAATTAATTAATGAAAATTCTTTTATTCCAGGAACTAGTTTTAAAATAGGTGATAAAGTATTACAAGTAAGAAATAATTATATAAAAGAAGTGATGAATGGAAATATAGGAAAAATTATCGGTTATGATGGTGATAATACAATAACTGTTGAATTTATAGAAGGTACAATTAATAAATTAGTTGAATATAAAATTAAAAGTTCTGATACAAATGAAACAATAAAAGGAAATTTAGAATTAGGATATTGTATGACAGTTCATAAGTCTCAAGGTAATGAATGGAAAAAAGTTATTATTTTATTTAATAATTATTTCTTTATAAATAGAAAAATTATTTATACAGGTATTACAAGAGCAAAAGAACAAACTATTATAGTAACAAATTATCCTATTTTAACACATGGTATAAAAACTGAATTTGGTATTAAAGAAATTAATGGAAAATTAGTAAAAATTATTAGAAATACAAATTTAAAAAATTTTTTAAAAAATATATAAATTTTATTATATAAATTAAAATACATAATGTTGTTTCTTTTATTATTTAATTTTATTTTTAAAATCTTTACATTTAATAAAAATTATGATATACTTTATTAATATTTATTTTTAAAAGGATTATGTAATGTTACCTAAATATAAAAACTATTTATTAAGACTTTATAAAGAAGGGTTTATTTCTGAAAAATTATATAAAGAATTTTATCAAATTTATATTATGAATATATTACCTGATAATACTTTTGAATTTACAAAAATGCTAAAAGAAAGAAATCCTTATATTAATTCAATCCGAAATTTTTATAATCGTTATATAGCATTTCCTTATTTGGATAAAGAATTTATTTTCGAAGTAAAAAATATTTGTAAAAAATATAATATTAATCATATTTTAGATATATTTGCAGGAAGTGGAATTTTTACATATTATTTAAATCAACAAGGTTTTGAAACAAAAGCATTTACATTAAAAAAAGACAAATATATAGACAGTATTGATAATTCATTAAAAAAAAGAATGATTCGTAATAAATTTCTAGAAGAAATAGAATATTATACTGAATTTTATAATTTATTAAAAAGTGAAAATTATGATATGGTAATAACAAGTTGGCTTCCTTATCAATTAAAAGATAGTTATAAAGTTATAGATAATTTACAAGACAATAAATATTTATTAGTTATAACAGAGGGAATAGATGGTTGTATAGCCGATGAAAAATTCCATAAAAAATTAGAAGAATTAAAATTAATATATACTTTTAAAACTTTAAAAAATTTTCCTGGTATTCATGATCAAGCATTTTTATATTGTAAAAAATAAGAAAATTAATTTAACTGATAAAAAAAATTATAAAACAAATTCTAAATAAGGATATTTATTGTTTAATTCATTAAAAAATTCTAAAAATTTTTTATCTAATGTTTTATAATCTTTATATGGATAATTATAAAGTTCATTTAAATAAAGAATTTCTTTTTGAATATCAAAAGTATCCATTTTTTGTTCTTCTAAAATATTTTTATATTTGATTAAATTTTCTAATGTATCTTTTATATCTATCATTGTTTCATTTAATCTAACGATAGGTTTTATTTGTTTATATTTTTTTATCATTTCTTGAGTTATTTTATCTGGTTTATTGAAATATACCCAAGTTTCTGCAATAATACTATTTAAAGGAACTTTTTTAAAATTTTTTTTATTACATTTAGGACAAATAGTTTCTTTTATTTTCATTCCTTTACCTATTTTAATATTATTAATATATCCACAATTTTCGCAAAATAAAAGCATAATTATCCTTTAAAATTTAATTTTTTGATCATAAAATAATAATAAAATTATTTTATTTTAACAAAAATTTTTAAAATAATTTGACAATAAATAATAAAAATGGTATAATGCTATAAAAAAGGCAAAATTATGAAACAAACCAATCCTATTATTAAACTTGCAAATGATCTAGAAAATATGATTGATTATTGGAAAACGGTAAAACTTGACCCTAAAAAAACAAAAGAAATATATAATGTAAATATTAGAAAATTATCAAGTAAAGAAGTAAAAAATATTAGAAGAGATATTTTTAGATTTAATGTTTTAAAAAGATATCCATATTTGTCAATAAATTTTTTAACTATGTTATGGTATAAACATTTGGATTTCAAAGAAAATCCATTAAAAATTTTAAATGAATATTTTGATAAATATAGTAAGACCATGTTTTATATAAATATGTTAACATCAGGAATATATTTAACAAAAAAAATGGCTAAAACTAATATTGCATTCATATTAGATAAACCTATTGAAGAACTTAAACAAAAAGAATATATAGATTATGCTATTATTAATATGTATTTTGATAATTTAAAATTTGTAAAAAATATTCAGAAAATTAATAAAAAAATAGTTTTAAAAGAAGTGGTAAATAATGTTGATTTTGCAAATAGTGTGATTTTTTCAAATAACGAAAGAAAATATATTTTTGCTGCACTAACAACTATGACACAACAATGGATTAAAGATAATGTGAATAAAGATGTTAAAACAAAAGTTGAAACAGATGGATTAACAGATAGACAACTGATTAATATTCTTGAAATTATAGAACCAGCTGATATTATTCCAATTCCTAAAAGAAAAGAACATAATATTGAATTTATTACAATTATAAAAAAATTAAAATCAGAACAAGAAATTATTGAAACAGTTGAAAATGAATACATAAAATTATATTTTATTAAAAATGGTATTTTAATTGAATTTAAAAATAAAAAGAAATTGCTTGATATTATTAAGGACTATGATTATTCAAAATTAAAAATCGATAAAATTATTAAAGTTTTAGAAAATATTTATTAAACCCATTTTTTTTTTAAGGAAAATAAATGACAATATATGAAGCCGCAGAAACATTAGGAGTTGAGATAACAACTTCTATTAATGAAGTTACTAAAATTTTTAAAAAATTAGCAAGAAAATATCATCCTGATATATGTAAAAAACCAGAATGCGAAGAAAAATTTAAAAAAATTAATGAGGCGTATAATATATTTAAAGAGAATAAAAAAGAAACAATTGGTGTGGATATTCCAGCTTATGAATCTTTTTATAAAAAAGAAATATTTGAGGAATGGTTAAAAGAACAAGTTGGAGAACAATATGAAAAAAAACAAAAAAATTCTATAAATATAGAAGAAATAAATATAAAGGTAAATGCGGTTGATGTTTTAAAAGGTAATACAATTAAAATAAAATCTAAAAGTCTTTCTGAAACAATTGAATTACAATTATCGCCTTTTTTAAAAAATAAAGAAAAAATTAAATATAAAACAGAAAAACAAGAATATATTATTAATATTGAAATAATAAAAGAACAAGGTTTTTCAATTGATAAAGAAGGAAAAATTACGAAGGAAATATATATTCCTTATATATACTTTTTAATAGGTGGTAAAATTATAATAAATAATTTAGAGGAAAATTTTATTTTAAATTTACCACCTAAAATAAAAGATGGACAAATTTTAAAAATTCCAAATAAAGCATTAAATCAACAAGATTTATATATAAAATTATATATAAAATTACAAACAAATGGTGAAGAAAAAGAATTGAAAAATATTCAAAATAAATATTATAATTTAAAAAAAGAAATTTTTTAAAATTTTAAATTATTTATTTTTTTTGTATTTTCTTTTTATTTTAATATAATGAAAAATAAAAAGGATAAAACATGTTTAAAAAATTATTATTATCAACTGCATTAATTTCAGGGTTATTTACTTCATCATTAATGGCAAAAGTTGTTTCAGATAATAAGATAATTCAACAAAAAGAAAGTATTTTAAAACAAATGTATAATCAAATAAAAAGTGATCCTAGATTTCTTTCAATTCAATTAAAAGGACGAAGTTTAATTATAGAACTTCCAGATAAAATCAATTCTAAATATAGATTTGCTTCTCTAATCAATGATAAAACAAAATTACAAGAAATTTAAAAATTAAAACATTAAATCAAGCTTCAATACTTTGTAATTCTCTTTATATTAGAAAAATGTTCAAAGAAGAAAAAGCTAGAATTGTATATAGATATGCACTTGTAAATATCAATAAAAAAGCAAAATATAAAACTATTATCGATGAAAATGTGTGTATTGCAAATAAGTATGCCGACGAAAAAATGCAAAATAAATATATGTACAATGAATTAAAAGAAATGACTGATTTTTCATATAAACATATACATCCTTATATTAAAAATTTAGATAATCTTTCTCCTATTAAATCATTAAAAAAAACATTAAGTTCTATTAAAGGAAAAAGGATAGACGTTTATACAATAATAACAGATACTAATTTTGATCAAAAAAATAAAACTGTTTCAATTACTATGAAATTAAAATTAACAAAAAATGCTACACCTGTATTAAAACAAAGAGCGAAAATGATTGAAAAATTAAGTAAAGAAGATTTAAATAAATTTCTTAAAAAAATAAATATTGAAAATTTACAAGTTATGCTTCCAGAACTTTATGATTTAATAAAAAAAGATGGATGGAAATTAAAACAAACTTATATTATAGGAAGTAAAATCATTACATATACAATAGATAAAAACGATTTAAATTAAATTTTTATTTTATTTTTTTTATTTTATCTTTATAATATTTCATAAATATAAACAAATATTCATTCTTAATACAAACAAAATAAAAAGAATAAAAAAAATTTTTGTAAATGTTTTTATAAATATATTATTAAACATAAAAAAATTTTAAACAAAAGTATTAAAAAAATTTATAAAAAAAGGTGTATTTTTAAGCATTATTAATAGTGAAAAAAATATTTGAAGTGTATATCCTTTTGATGTCATTAATTTTTCTTTTTTTTATTAAATTTTGTTAAAATTTGTTGTTAACTTAGTATGAAAAGGTAATTAATGAAACAAAAATTTTTTCATTTAAAAACAGGAAAATTAATTTTAGATTTTGACAAAGATTTAAAAATTTTGACTTCTATTGGTTCAAGAATTAATAAAAAAAGGGGATTTTTATTTATTAGTAAAATATTAGGAAAACATTTAGATACTAATCCTTTTATTATGAATAAATTATATAAAGATTTATCAAAAAAATTACCTAATGATAATAAAAAAACATTAATTATAGGATTTGCAGAAACAGCAACTGCATTAGGATTAGGTATTTATCATAAATTAAACAATAATAATTTTTTTTATGCACAATCAACAAGATATAAATCTAAAAAACAAAACCCTTTTTTTATTTTTAAGGAAGAACATTCACATGCACCAAAACATTATTTTTATTTAAAAAGTAAAATTAATTTAAATACAATAGAAAGAATTATTTTAATTGATGATGAAATAACAACAGGAAATACTGCATTAAATATTAAAAATAAATTAATAAAAATATTACCTAATACCAAAGAATATTATTTAGTTTCAATACTTAATTCTGTAAAAAATTCTAGTATCGATAAAGAATTCAAACAAATATATTTAAAAAAAATTAATAATTTAAATTTTATAAGTTATAATATTAATAATATTAAACTTTTTAACAGTAATCCTAATAAACAAATAAATATTGATTGTTATATCAATAATATAAACATTCATGAAAAAAATGGTTTAAATAAAAATAATTTAATTTATTATAGAAAAGTAATAAATAAAATTAATTTATCAATGAAAAATAAAAAAATTCTTGTAATAGGAAGTGGTGAATTTATGTATCTTCCTTATCTTTTAGCAAATAAATTAAAAAAAAGAGGAAATAAAGTTTATTATAAAGCATTTACAAGAAGTCCTATAAATATTGATGGTTGTATCAAAAACAAAATACAATTTAAGGATCCTTATAATGAAAAAATAGATATGTTTTTATATAATATGCAATATTATCCAAATATAATAATATATTTTGAAAATAAAAAAATGAATAATGAAATTAAAATTATTTTGAAAAAATTAAAAAAATATACTAATCATTTATATTATATTTTGAATAATAAACCATATTTATATTAAAATTTTTTACTTTTTTATATTTATAAAAAATTATTTTATTTTATTTTTATATAATAAATTAAAAAGGAACAATTATGAATATAAAGGATTTAATTAAACAAACTGATCCTATGTATAAACATAATCCTTTATATAAACAATTAAACAAAAAAGAAGTAAATGTAAATATTAAAAGGCAATTAACAAAAAATGGAAATATCTTTTATATTGAAAAAAATGAAATTATTTTTAAATTAATAGAAAAAGATGGATATATTTTATTAGAAGATGTCAAAGGTTTAAGTTTACAAAAAATGCAAAAGATTGCTAAATATATATATTATTTTAATAATAAATCTAAAAATAAATTATTTAATAATAAAAATCATTTTTTAAATTATATTTTAGATAATTTATCCAGACAATATAATTTTAAAGGAAAAAAAAGAAAAAAATTAGAAGAAATGAATAAAATAATTACAAATGATGATATAGAAAAATTTAAAAAAGAAGAAAATATATTCGTATCAGTTAAAGATAGGGTTTTTTTAGTAACTTTTAAGAATAAAGAAACATTGAACAGTGTTCATCCTAAACAATTAGAACAATCTTTAAATTATTTAATTCCGTTAATAAATTTTCCCTTAAAAAAAGGTGAAAAAATAAATACAAAAATATATAAGGAAGAATTACGAAATTTTATTGACAAATATCCAGATATCAAAGCATTAGATTATTTAAAAATTAACAAAAAAAATGAAATTGTGTTAATTAATCTATATCATAGTTATGAAGGTGCAAATGCAGCTCCAGCAGGTGTTATGTTAAAAAGTTACAGACATATCATATTACATCCACCAAAAGAACAAGAAAAAGAATTTAATTTCTTTAAATTATATAAAGCATATACATTAGATATTAAAGATTCATTAGAACCTAAGCCAAAACCACAAACACCAGATTATAATCCTGAAATTTATATGTAATTAATTTAATAGTGAACTTTATCAGCCAATTACTTTGTAATATGAAAGTGACTTTTTTTACAAAAAGATTTATAATAAAAATTAAACAAAAAGAACAAAATCTATTTAAATTTATTAATTATTAATATCTTTTTCTATTACTAAAAATTTTTCTGTTAATATCATCATTATTCCAAAAATTATTAAATAATGTGAAATAAATATTAATAAACCCAAATTTTTAACAAAATATGAAGGATTTGAAGATAGTATATCCATAACATATACAAGTACTTTTAAAAGTAAAAAATAATTTATAAATCCAGTAACAATTATTATTCCAATACTTGTTAAATAAGTTTTTAATTTAAATTTCGGTTTTATTAAATTTATTACTAATAATTTTATATTAGAAACAAAATCATTTTTATTATTATTTAATACTAATTTCAAAAAAATAGGAAAAAAAATAAAAAAGCCAAATAATATTAAATTTAATAGTGTTATTAAAATAATATTATTTAATTTTAATGAAATTTCAAAAAAATATATAATAGGTATTATTATTACTGTAAAAAAACCTAATAATGCTAATAATTTTCTAAAGCTTCCAAACCATAACCATGTCATTAAAAATAAAGTACTCAATGAAATAATCATTAACTGCATATTACCAGACAAATTAAATAATATGTTATTAAAATATAAAAGAAATATTAAAGTAAAAGCTAAAATTCCATATATATGTTCTTTTATTATTTTTAAATAATTCATTATTTTCCTTTTTTTCTTTAAGAAAAAATTAATTTTTCAAATTCTGCTAAAAGTCTTTGTTCATTAACATTTTTTAACATATAACTAAACATTCTTCTAGCAATAGCTTTTGTTTTATTAGAAGGTTTAAATCCTTTTTTTTCTAATTTAAAAACTCTTAGAATTCGCATTGGATCTTCTTCTATTCTTTTAATAGGATTTCCTTGAAATTGAAATTTTCTGTTATAAGCGTTTTCAATTCCTGTTTTATCCAACCAATCTTCTAATGTTTTATTTCTTAGGTTATAGTAAATACTGTTAACATCAAAATCTCTTCTTTCAAAATCTGTTTTTATATTACCTTTAACAAATCCATTATTATCTTTATCAGCACGAAGTGTTGATATTTCATAAAAAACATTGTCAATTTCAATTAATAAAACACCAAAATGTGCACCGACTTTTTTAATATTAATAGTATTTGGTAAATTTTTTTCTAAAATTTCTATATTTAAATTTGTTACAATATCAATATCTTTTGGTTTAAAACCTGCTATAAAATCTCTTGTATAACCACCTACAATCCAAAAATTACCATCTATATTTTTTAAAATTTTCCATAATTTTTGAAAATTTTGATTTCTTTCTAAATCAAGCTGGATTTGAAATTCAAAATGTTTTAATAATTTATATTTTTTCTTAATATATTCTGGAAGATATCTTTCTATAATATCTTTATTATTAATCATAGTTTCTAAATATTGCCATTCTTGATTAATATGTTGTCTTTTTCTTATTTCTTTTCTTAATGCTTCAAATACCATTATTAATCCTTATTTCCTAAGTTTATTTTGTATAATTTTATTAAGTAATTTAGTTGCATATATAAATTCTTCACTGTCAAATTGAAATTTATATTCATTTTTTTTATCGTCAATAATAGTAAAATTCCAATCCGCTTCAAGTATTTTTATATTACTGTTATTATCAATCATTTTTATTGTTTCAATCATTTCTTTAATTGTTTCACGCATATCAGCAATCATACTCATTTTTATACCTTTACTTCGAATTAATGTAATTATATCATAATTAAAAAATTTTGTAAATTTTTAAGTTATATTAAAAATATATATAAAGTTTATTTTATTATAATATTGTTAAAAAATTATAAATAAAAAAAGGGATATATATGTATTCAAATGATAAAAAATATAAACAATTTTTATATTTTTTTGATATAAGTTATCAAGAATTATCTTCTTCATATAATCTTGTGAATTTTACTTATAAAAATATAATTGAATTATTTGATAAACATTTTGGTGTTTCATTTATAGAAACTATAAAAAATTTTGACGAACTTATTAAAAAATCAAAAGAAAAAAAATATTCATTAGAATATGAACCATCTTATACTACAAAAGATGCTTTTGGAAAAATAATCCAGGTCAATAGTGCTGAATTAAATTATTTTGATCAATTATTAAAATCATTATCTTCTTCTGATATTTTTACAAAAAATAGAAGAAAAAAACTTATGATATTATTTAAGCTTGGAAAAATACAACAATTAGAATTTTTAATAAATAATTTTTCTCAAGTTGAAAAATTAATAAATAAAGAAACTAGAAAATTTAAAAAAGAAAATATTATACAAAATGAAAAGAAAAAAGAATTATTAATACTTACAAATATAAATAATATTTATAACTCATTATTAAATATAAAAAATTTTAATTTGATTGATGGTTTTTTACATTTAAATAAAGAAAAATTAGAAAATTTTGATGAAGAAGAAATGATAAAATTAATAAATGCATATAGTTCTGAATATTCAATAATTATAGAATATATACAAAATTTAATATATTTAATTAATTTAAAAAAAGAAAATAGTAATATTAAAGATTATCAAAAATATATTACTGAATTTATAAAATATTTAGAAAAAGAACAACCAAAAGGGATTTTATTTGTAGAAATACAAGAAAACAAAAAGTTTGATGAAAATACAAGAAGAGAATTTCTTAAAACATATAAAAATCATCCTATAATAAAATTATTTGGAAGTAAAAAATTAATAAAAAATGAGGATAAATTAGTTATAGAAAAAAAAAGAAAAATTCAAAAAGCATTAAAGGAAACAGATAAAATATTAACTGAAGGAAAAATCAAAGATAAAGAATTATTAGAAAAACTAAAAGATTTACAATTTAAAAGAAAAAAAGAATTAGAAATACTTTCAAAAAAAAATTTTGCTTTTGAAAAACTAATTAATTTAAGTATATTTTACGATAATTATTTAGAAAATAAAAATACTATTAAAATAATATTGGAAAATAATAATACAGAATTTAGTATAAAAAATATTAAAAATGCTAAAATAAAAGATATTCGTTTATTTGAAAAAGAAATAATTGAACTTTATAAAAAAGATTATAAAGATAAATATAAAACATTAGAAGAATTTAAAATATATTTATTTAAATTAAACAATCAAGCTTTAAAAAAATATATTAAAAATAGTTTTATTCTTAAAGAAAAAAATAATTTGGTGAATGAAATGGAAATTAAATAATTATTTAGTATTTAATTGCTGTTCTATTAATTGTTGTATAATTTTACTTTGATTATTAATATTAATTTAAATATTCTTCTAATACCATCAATATAGAATTATTAAAATCAACAATTATTTTATTTTTTAAAATTGTTTGATTTTTAAAATTTTCATTATTTAACCTTTTTAATATATTTTAAAAAATCTTTATATTCATTATTAAAAATATTAATTTTATTTTTATATTGTTAATATTATTGTTTTTTTCTTTCTTTTATGATATAATATTACTAATAAAAGAAATAAAAGTTTTTAAATGATAATTGTAAAAGAAAAATTAATAATAAAAAAATTATTAAAAAATACTAGAATTACAAATGTAAAATTTAATCATATCTACTTCTAAAACAGAAAAATTGATAATTATTTTAATAAGTAAAAGGAATTAAAATGATAAAAATTAATAATGAAGAAACTTTAACAGCAGCAGCTTTTAGATATGCACTTGGAAGAAGTTCATATATTGTTTCTTCTGTTGTTGAAGATATTATAGAAAATATAGATAATATTAATAATACACATCTTAAAAGAATGAAAGAAGAAATTGAAGAAGCAATTAATGAAAATAGAATTGGAATGAAAATGGATAAAAGAATGTGGTTAAGTTTAATTGAAGAAATAAATGAAAAATTTAAAAAAGAAAATTATCATTAAATATTTTTAATTAAATGTATTATATATTTTCCAAATTATAAAAGCACTAATAAACCAAAAAGAAATAGAAATTATAAAAGCTATAATTGTATTAGTTTTATTTATTAAAATATATAAAGATATTAAATAAACTGCATAAGGAATAAGTGAATATAATTCAAATATTATTGTATTTTGTAATTGTATAATCGGTTTCACGCCATTTTTTAATATTAATATATGTGCTATTAAAGCAAAAGTTGGAAATAAAGGGATTAATCCACTTATTACATAATATTTTGTTCTTGATATAAAATCAATGATAAGAACTATAAGTCCTCCTATAATAAACTTTAAAAACAACATAGATTTTATCCATAAATTTTTTTAATTCTAGTATATTCAGGGTCTGTTGATTTTACAAATACTCCATCAGGTGTCAAAATACCTTCTCTGTCTTTAATATCATTATATGCATGTATTAAGCATTCCTCAATAGTAAAACCGTTAATATGTGCTAATTCAACCAAATCTTCTGCTATATTTGACATAATATCAATAATATTATTTTGTTTTTTAAGAATAGCATCTGTTAAATTACCTAATTTTTCAGTAATAATTAATATTTTTGTTTTATTATCACTTCTAGTAAAAGAAAATACTGCTGAAGGAAATTCTAATTCTTTTGATGTTTTAAATTCATTTTGAAAAATACCTTCTAACATAAACATTACAACAAACATATCACCAATTCCATCTTTTATTTCTTTTGGATCATTTTTTAAAATTCCATTTACAACTTCACCGTATTCACTTATGAGTTTTAATCCTTGTGCCTGTAATGTTCCGTTAATTCTAAGTTTTGTTCTATTTCCCCATTCTTTAATTTTATTAATTATTTCTTCCATTTTTTATCCTTTTTAATTTTTAAAAATTATAAAAAAAAGTAAAAAGAAAACAATTAATAATAAATATACAAAATAAGATTGAATTATTAAAAAAGAATATTACAATTAATCTTTGTTTAAAAATTCTAAAAATTTATCATAAAAAAGTGTCCAAATAATTCCAATAATTAATAGAACAACTGCAACCCAAGAACCTAAAGCAATTGAAATTGCTATTAATAATAAAGGTATATAATCGTCTGTAGAGTATTTATAATTTCTAAATTTTCTAAGTATTTTTAAAAAAACTGTTAATAAAACCAAAGCAAGTAAAGATCCAAAAATATACATTTTATTCTCCTTTAATATAATAATTATTTTCAAAGTAATTTATATTAATAATATTATAACATATTTTAATATAAAAGTCAAAGATTTTAAGTATTTCTTTTAAAATTAAAAGAATTAACAAATTCGTTGTTAGAATTTAATCTTATTGCGATAACAGTATTATTTGCTGTCAATAAAAAACCCTATCTTTTATGATAGGGTAGAGGAAGGAAGTAAATTAAATTATTAAAAAAATTGTATAAAATAATTAAATAATTTTTCTTTTTTTAGAAATTGTTTTTTTATTTTCTTCAATATAATCTTCTTCCACCATTTTATTATTTGCAGGAACAAATCCATATTTGATAAGATTTCTAATATTTTCAACTTTTTGTGGATCAGTTTTATAAATAGGTGAAATATATTTTACCATATCTAAAACATTATCTGTTTTTATTTCTTTTCTGTCAAGATATGCATAAAAACTTTCTTTTATTAATTGTTCTATTTCAGCACCTGTAAAATATTGTGTTGCTTTTACAATTTCTTCAATATTAACATCATAATTTATTTTAGTTAATTTTTTCATTTTATCTAAATGAATTTGAATAATTTTTTTTCTTTCATCTTTGTTTGGAAAATCAACAAAGAATTTTCTATCAAATCTTCCTGCTCTTTGTAATTCCAACGGAATAGAACCATTTGCGGTTGCTATTAAATAAATTTTTTCTTTTCTTTCTTGAAGCCAATTTAAAAATATTCCAAGTATTCTATCGCTTACCCCACTATCACTATTTGATTTATTAAATATTTTATCTATTTCATCAATAAGTAATACCATAGGAGCAAAAGCTTCAATTTTTTCCAAAATATAATACATTTTTCTTTCGCTTTCACCAACATATTTATTAAAAATTCTTCCAATATCAAATTGAATTAAAGGAACACCTAATACATTAGCAACAACTTTTGCAAAAGTTGTTTTACCTGTTCCTGGTAATCCTTGAAGAAATATACCTTTAACAGGTAATTTTTTATCCCATGCATTTTTAATTATTTTAATATAATCTTTAAGATTATCAAGTCCTCCAACTTCTTCTGGTTTAATAGTTTCAAGCATTGAAAGATTATTATCTCTTAAAATTTTTAATTTTTCTTTTTCTATTTCTTTGAAAATTTCAATACCTTTTCTTTTTTTGGAATTATTATTTCTAACTTTTTTTTCTGCGGCTAATAAAGTATAATTCTGAATTTCAGGAATTGACATTCCTTTAAATAAATTAACTAATTTTTTAATTTCTGTTTTATTAAAAATAGGTTTTGTATCTGGATTATATCCTTGTTCCATTGCCATTGCAGTTATATAATAATCTTCAAGTTCTGTTAATATAATTCCCTCAATTCTTTCATCTGATAATGGTTCAGGATATATACTGTAAATTTCATTTTCATTAACTTCTGGATCTGAAATTACATAAATAATTCCATTTTCTTTTAGATAATCTGTAATTTCTTTTAATACAGGGATTTTTTCTTTCGGTTTAAAAGCAAAATATGGGTCAAATATAATAATTCTATCTGCTTCTTCATATTCATTGACAATTTTAGCGATATTTTGTTCATTCGGAATAAATTTAAAACCAACTGTTTTTAATTTAATATCATATTTAAGTTCTTCAATAGCAAATAATAGTTCTAATTTTGATCTATAAGTATCACTGTTAATTAAATTAATTACAGGGAAACCAAGTTTAATAGCAATTTTAAGTTCTTCCATTTTTTTCCTTTAAATCATTAGTTGTATAAAATTATATCATAATATTAATATTATTGCAAGGTTTTTATTAATAAATATTTAATTTTTTATAATTTTTATAAAAAAGGAATTTTTATGATTGTTATATCTTTATTTGACGGAATATCTATTGGTAAAATGGCATTAAAAGATATAGGAATTAATATTAAACGATACTATAGCTCAGAAATAGATAAATATGCTATTGCTATATCTAATTATAATTTTCCAGAAGATAAATCATATAGACTTGGGGATATTAAAAATATAGATGGTAAAAAGTTATTAAAAGAAATAAAAAAAGAATTTCCTAATGAAAAAATCTTTTTAATAGGTGGAAGTCCTTGTACTGATTTAAGTATATCAGGAAAAAGAAAAGGAATGATAACAAAAAATAATATAGAAATAACTTCATTAAAACAATATTTAGAATTAAAAATTTCTGGATTCGAATTTGAAGGACAGTCATATCTTTTTTGGGAATATATAAGATTAAGAGAAGAAATAAAACCAGATTATATTTTTTTAGAAAATGTTAGAATGTCTAAAAAATGGAGGGAAGTTTTTAACAAAATAGTAGGTTTTGAACCTGTTGAAATAAATTCGGCATTAGTTTCAGCCCAACAAAGAAAAAGATTATATTGGACAGGTAAAAAAATTAATAATAATCCTTTAAAATATGAAAAAATTGAAATACCACAACCAGAAGATCAAAAAATTTTTTTAAAAGATATTTTACTTCCTAATACATATACAGAAAGAGAAAAATCCTTATGTATTACAGCAACATATTCAAATGCTTGTCCTAGAGATTATTTTTTAAAAAGTAATAGACAAATGGTATTTAATAAACCTGTTCGTATTGGAACAATAGGCAAAGGTGGGCAAGGTGAACGAATTTATAGTATAGAAGGTAAAAGCGTCACTTTAAGTGCAAATGGTGGTGGAAGAGGGGCAAAAACTGGATTATATTTATTAGATAATAATGTTAGAAAATTACATCCAATTGAATGTGAAAGATTACAAACTTTACCAGACGATTATACAAGATATGGCGATTTTGACGGAAAAATTAAAGAAATATCTAAAACACAAAGATATAAAACATTAGGAAATGGTTGGACTATGAAGGTTGTTAGTCATATATTTAGAAATATATTTAAGTAATCCTCTTTGTCCAATTACAGCGACATTGATTAACTTACCTATATTTAATTAAAATAATTATTCACCTATTTCATTGATGTTAAAATTGCATAAGCTTGTATTGGTTTCTCTTATATCAAAAACATGTCCATTACATGAAGCATTGAATTTAAAATATTTTTTTAATCTGTTATTTGTATTAAAAATTTCATCTCTTAATTTGTCATTTATAATAGCATTATCAATTGTAAATTTTACTGCTTGGTAACCTTTTAAATTTAGTTTCTTGGCTCTTTCAAATAAAATATTGTTTTCACAATCAATCGCATTATTAATAATTTTGGAAGTTTCGAATACAGGATTTTCTAAGACTTTTTGTGTAGCTTTTGTATATTGCATAGCAATTGCTATTTTTATTTTCGGGTATTTTTGGATTGAATAAGTTTTTAGTATCCAAATTTCCACATCATCCCTAATACCGTTATTATTCAAATCGATTCCAAGAAGGGTTTCGTTATTCTTTTTTTCATCAGGTATAGGTGGTAAGATGTTACATACAATCAGTCGATACATATTTTCAGGTTTTTGATATTCTATTTTTACTTCAAAATCAATTAATTCTCCATCTGCGTGGATAGCCCCTTTTACTAAACTATTTGGATTTGCTTTTAAAATAACATTCGAATAACCGTAAAGATAAAAATTACCTCTTAATTTTCCTTTTGTTTCAATACTGAAGTTATCAATTGAATAGATTAAAAGAGCATTTGAATTTTTTTTTTCATTTAAAAAAATATTAAGAGGAAGTGATTTGTTATTTTTTATTTCAAAGTTTTTTACAAAAATTCTACTGTTATTTGGTGTTTGAATTTTAAATCCGTTTTTATAAACCCTTAATGAAGGTATTCTTTCATCACTAATTTTTATATCTTCAATATAATAATCACCTCCTTTAAATATTAAAGTAGCACTTCCAGTATTATCAGTAATTGATTTTATTTTTTGGATGTTTGTAAGTGATTTTTCTGTGTAAGGAGCTTTGAATGTGATGGTTATATTTGGTTTTGTAATGATTATTTCTCCAATGTCGGATGAATTTATTTCTATATTTTTATCGACATAAATCATATTGGAACTATTTGAAATTTTAAAAGTAATTTCAGGTAATTTTTTGTTATAACTTTTACGCTTACACAGATTTTTTAGCGAATTAATTGAAGTTTTACAAATAAACTTTCCTTCTATTATCGGTGAATTTAATGTATTATCAGCATTTTTAAGCTTCGCCATTCCTTTTATTTTTGTATTTGAGCTTAAAGCGTCTGGAAAGTAAGTTTCACAGCTTATTCCTAATATTGTGGCTAAAAAAATCGTTGTTAATTTTTTCATATTTTCACTTTCTATTTTAGATTGGTAATTTAACTTTTATATTTAGATAGAATATTCTTGTTTTAGACCCAACAAAAAAAAATTAAGAGATTTCTATTTCAATCCCTGCTTTTTCTAATTTATTTTTTATAACTCCCAATCTGTGTGGATTAATCTTTGCTGTTTCCCATAGAAATACACTTTTTAGTCTTTTCAGTGGAACGATATATTTTAAATCTTTTTCTGTAATTCCTTCAAGTTTTGTTGTTTTTTCTTTTCTATTAAAAAAAATTTTAGCTTTCATTTAAATCCTTTGTTTAATTTTGTTTTAACAATAAAATTATAATATATTTATTTGTTAAAACAAAAAAATCAAAGTTGTATTTATAATGTTTTTTGTTTTGTTATTTAATTCAAAATGTATTTTTTTCTTTTTATATTAATAGTTTGATATAATATTAATATTATTTTAAAAATTATTGAATTTACAAAGGTGTATTATGAAAACTATATTACAAAAACTAAGTAAAGAATATATAACATATGAAGTTTCTTATGATATTAAAAAACAAAATATAATTTATTTATTAAAAAAAAATGATATAAATAAAATAATTGAAATTTATTGGAAACATGAATTTAAAAAGTGGCTTTTAGTTAAAAAAAATAATAAATTTTATCTTAATTTTAAAAATAAATATTTCCCTTTAACTTTTAGTTTTGAAAAGAAAAAATTTTATATTTATACTCCTATTGAAAAATTTCCAAACGAAAAATTAAAAAAACAAAGGATTTTTAAATTTCCCTTTAAATATAAAGCATATAATGTATTAAAATTGCGTTCTAAGCTTGAAATATATCATAAATATAATATTTTAGAAAAAATATAAGGAATCTACATGAAAATATTAATAAGTCATGGATGGGGTGCTGGTTGGGGAAGTTATGAAGGTATTAAATATGCAATTGATAAAAATCTTATAAATTTTGTTGAAAAAAATAAGGATTGGCAACAAATAGCAAGAAGATTAGAAAATATACTTTCTGATTATCAACAAGAAGAAAAATATGAATTTAATATCCCTTTATTATATCAAGACTTAAAATGTTTTCTAAAAAATAATTTTTATGATAAAGAATTTGAGCTTTTAGAAATATTTGAAAATATTGATAAAAATAAAATACCATATATTAGTGCATTTTGTGAATGTGAAATATATAAAATCACAAAAGACAGTTATTATAGAATTAATGAAGAAGAGGGTGCAGAAAATTTGGAAATTTTGGATTTATCTAAATGGTATAAAGCTATTGATTAATAATCATAGCTATTAATTCTTTTGCAAATAATGGTGGAACGGCATTACCTATCATGATTCTTTTTTCAGTATCATTTCCTTTAAATATATAATCATCAGGAAAAGTTTGTATTCTTGCGGCTTCTCTTAAAGTTAATGCACGATTATATTCAGGATGAATACAATTACTACTAGAAGGAACACAATAGTTTCTTGTAATTGTTGGTGCAGGTTTATTCATTCTATTCTTTTATAAGTATTTGAAAAACCTGATTTTGGTTTTAAATGTTCTGGAATATTATTTATTTCATGTGCAGATTTACCTTCTGGAATATATTTAAATAACTCTATTATTTCTTTTTGTGATTTTTTGCAATATGTTCTGTTAAGATATTATTAGAAATATTTTTTCTATAATATTCTTGAAGTTTATTTTGTGGTGAAATCAAATATTGATTTGCTTCTTCACCTGCATGTATTTCAGGCAAATCATTTGTTGCTTCTTTAAAAGTCCATATTTTATTATTTTGTTTTGGAAAATTAATTTTGTTGTGTAAACTGCCTATTATTATAAACCTTTCTCTATGTTGTGGAACATTATAATGTTTAGTATTTAATATTCCGTAATTAAGTTTATATCCATTTTTAAATATTATTAATATTTCATTTAATAATTGTCCTTTTGCAAAACTTGGAAAACCTTTAACATTTTCAAATATAAAAAAATTTGGTTTTAATTCAATAACAAGTCTTGCATATTCCTTTACTAATAACGCCCTTTTATCATCTAATGCTCTTTTACCTACAGTTGAAAAAGCTTGACAAGGAGGACCGCCTATTATTAAATCTAATTTTTTATTAAAGTTTTTTTCTTTATATTTTTAATATCTGTATTATATATTATTGTATTTTTGTGATATTGTTCATATGTTTCAATTGCTGATTGCCAAATATCGATTGAATATAAAGGTTCTATATTGTTTAATTTTAAACCTAAGCTAAAACCTCCTGCACCACAAAATAAATCTAAAACATTCAAAATTTTTTCCTTATTTATTAATATTTTGTTATTATTTTAACTAAAAATAAAATTATATAAAAAAGGTATTAAATGCGAATAACTTTACCTATTAAATTAAAAACTTTTAATGATAAAATTATGTCATATGTTGATGAATATAAAATTCAAGAAACAATTAATAATAAAGAAAAACCTAAAATAAATTTAATTAATTTTTATATTTGTCCTAAATGTTATTATATTTCCAAAGATCCATTTTGTAAAAACTGTAATATTAATCTAGAAAATAAACAATCTATTGAAAATGAAAAATTAAAAGTTATAAAAAATAATGATAAAGAAATAATTATAGAAAAAATTAATATAGAAAAAATATGGAACAATATAAAACTTATTAAAAGTAAATACAAATATGATTTAATAAATAATAAAGCAAATATTGTAATTAGAAAATATGTTTTAAATAAGTATGGAAAAATTTTTTTATTAGAAACTGAATATAAAGATTGTTTAATTACAAAAAATAAATATTTTTATGAAAAATTAAAAACTTTTAGAAATAATAAAAAATCAATTTCTAAAAAATTTAATTATTTTTTATCACATAACAACATAAATATTTATCAAATATATGCAAATCCTGATAAAGTTTTATTTTATAATTATTTAATTAAAAATAATCTTTTTAAATCATTTATTAAAAATTTGTATTTACTTTATACTTTTCGTTTTAGTTTAAATTTACAAACATTAGAAAAAATACTTAATCAAAAAAAAGCATTTTTTGAAAAATTATTTGATGGAAAATATAATCATGAAACAATTAAAATATTTAAGCAATTTCAAAATTTTTATGAACAAATTCCTAATGATAGAAAAATAAAAACTATAAGAAATAATTTATATAATTTTAATTTGAATAAAAATATAACAGACAGTATGTTTGATTTTTATTTAACTTCATATGGAAATACTATTTATTTTAATAGATTTAAAGCAATAGTTAAGTATATAAATAATATTGATAATATTAATAAAATATTGAAATTTTATTTATTGTTATATTTTCAATATGATAAAAATTTATTAAAAAAATTAAAATCAATGTTGGGTGTCAAAAATGTATATTTAACAAACGAACATTTATATTTGACTAGTAAAGATTTTAACTTTTTTATGTATATGTATAAAAATTTATTAGGATATAATGAAACACAAATTATCAATAATTTTATGCAGAAAAATTTAAGAATGATTTTTAGCGATATAAAAACTTTACAATATGAACTTAAAGAATTTTCATTAACAAGAAAATGGAAATCATTATTTAAAGAATATTTTAATAAATATAAACAATTTAATCCTAATTGGAAAAAAGAAAATTTTGTTGATAAGGGTGAAAAATTTTTAACATATTTTTTAAAAACTTTAAATGAATATGGTAATGATCCAGAAGTTATGAAAAAATATATTATTAATTTTAAGTATAAAAATACTGATAAAGTATTTGATAAAAAAATTGAAGGTTATAATTTTAAAATTTTAAAAAATAAATATGAATTTGTTAGTACAGGAAATGCAATGTCTAATTGTATAGGAGGATATTTTAATAAAATAAATAAATTAAATCATAAAAATCTTGTTATTATAGGATATAATAAAACAAAAGAAGAAATAGCATTGGAAATAGAATATTTAGCAGATACTAAAAATAATTATATTGATGGTGTTCGTAAAATAAATATTATCCAAGCATATCAAAAATATAACAATCCCCTAACAGAAGAACAAAAAGAAATTATAAAAAAATATATTAATTTAATATTAAATAATTATTGATATAGTTTGTTAACAAATAAAATATTTTTTTATTGATAAAATAATCGTGTTATTTGTGAAGCAGGAATTTAGAACGGGGTAATTTATGTTTTATGTTTTTGTCATTTGATTATAAATCATATATTTTCTCATTAAATTTAATTTTAAACTATCAAGTGAATCTCACCCGCTAAATGTTTTACCGTTATAGCGGATGCTTCTCTTTTGAAAAGGTTTATGAGGATGTATGTACATCCTCAAGGGCTGAAACACCAGCCTTCTATCTGTTATCTCTTTTATAAGTGTTTCACAGGCTACGCTTAAATTTTGAAAATATTTTCGCATAATATTCAAGGTTCCGTTTACATCGGCGTTGATTATCCTGCCGACTGCGGACTGATACAGTCTTCTTTTAATTCTTTTGCAGTTTGATTTTATTTTTCGTTTTTATCCTGCAGTTTGCGGTTAAATACAAAGTTTTCCTTTATTAGAAATTTTCCTTGTTATTATAGCAAATATTTTAATTGTTTTGCAAATTCATCCCAAACTAATGCTTTGCATTTAGTTGGGTATTTTTTGCAAGAAATTGATAAATTAAAAAAATATAATTAAATATTCCAACATTTTTTTGGACAAGCATCAACAATCAAAAAATCTTCATCTTTTTTTAATAAAAGTAATACTTTTTGATTTTGAAATTCTTTTCTTAATTTTTTATCTTTCTTTTTTCTGTAATCAAGTTTATATAAAAAATATTTAGCTTTCTTTTCGTTTTCTGGTTCATATCCAATATTAATAGAAAAGTTATTTGGTAGTTCTTTTAACCACATATTAAATTTTTCCTTTTAATTTTTTTATTAAGTATAACATAAATTAAAAAATAATTCAAGTTTAATATAAAAAAATAAATAAAAATTTTGTTATAATATTATTAATATTACAATTAAAGGAATAATATGAAAAATTTATTAGATAACGAAATTGAAAAAATGTTTCAATTGTATTTTTTAACTTCATTTAATAATATGATAGAAAAAAAAGGAATTAGAAAGAAAGTCCTTGAATTACCTGAAAGTGAAAAGGTAAATTACAGTTATAATATAGAATATACAACAAGAAATGGAAAAATTATTGAAAAAAAAGGAAAAGATCAATTTACTTATAAAATAAAAGATTCTAATGATTATCAAAGATTTTTACAAAATGTTGAATTAAGACAATTAGCAGATAGTATTCGAAGGAATGAAACTGCATTAAAAATAAACGAAAGAAATTTAAATTTATATAAATTTTTAAAAAAAGCATTTACAAATCTAGATAGATATACAATAATTATTCAATATATAAAAGAATATGTTGAAAATCAAAAAAATGAAAATAAAATTTCAAAAGAACTTTATCAAAAGATACAAGAAATAGATAAAGAATTAGGAAAAGGAAATATTGTTTCTGAAACATTATTAAATAAAATAGAACAATTTGAAATTTTAAGTGGTTTAGGTGAAAAAATTGTATTAAATGATAGAGAAGAAATAAGAAAAAGTAATATTTTAGAAACTTATTATTTAGATAAATTATTAGGAAAACGGAAAGAAATTAAAGAATATAAAATAGATAAAAATAATAATATTATTGAAATTGTATTTACAAATGGCGAAAAAATACAAAAAAAAATAAAAGGAATATCTAAAATTGAAATAGATAAAGACCGTATAGAACAAGAAATTAATAAAACAAAGGAAAAAATAAAAGAACAAAAAAGAATTATAAAAACAGATAAATTAAAATTTGAAAAGTTAAAAAAAGAATATAAGGAAAAAGCTAAAGAAATTAATATTAATAGTGAAAGCCAATTATCAAAAAATGAAGAATTACATTTATTGAAAAGTTATATAAGAAATGAAATGCAGTCTGATATGGATGTATCTAATTTAGACTTTGATAAAGCAGTTGATATCGTTATGGAACATGAAGTAGCAATTAATCCTGAATTATATATTCCTAAAGATGAAGCATATTTAAAAATATTAAGTGATTTATATATTGATACTCCAGCAGAATTAGCAACTTTATTTTTAATAGAAGCTAATAAAGTTTCTAAAAATAGTAAAAAAACATTACAAACAAAATTACGTGAAGTTTTAAAAGAATTAAATATGTCTAATAGTTTTTCTGATATTGAATTAAAATTTGAAAATAATAATTTAATAATTTATAATAATAAAACAAATAAAATAATTCACGATATTAAAATATTAAGAATAAATCAAATAGAAGTTTTATTATTAGATACAATAAAAAAAGAATTTTTAAAACATTTAAAATTATTAGGAATAAATGAAAATAATATTAATAATTTATCAGAATTACAAAAAGAACATATCGGAAATTTAAATATTAATTTGTTAGATGAAAAATATGAAAAATTAAGTCAATTAAAACAAGATTTAAAAGAAATAAAACAAGATATAAATATAGAATTATCTTAAATTTTTTTTAATATATATTTTATAATTCTGGGGTAAAAGAATAAAAAATATGGGAATATGGTATTCAACTGATTATTATTCTAGTAATCTTAAAAATTTTAATTCATATAAAGAAAAACAACAATTTATTAAAAATAGACAAAATAAAAAACTAATTGAATTAATTGAATTAAAAGAACAATTAATTAATGAATTAATTAAAGAATTAAAAGAAAATTCAAAATCTTTAATTGAAAAAAATTTTAGGTTTAGAAATTACACAAAATAATAATTATAAAATAACTGATGGAACTCCTAAAATTATAAAAGATTTATTTATAGAATTAGAAAAAAATAATATTAATAATATATATTTTATAGGATTAAAAACAAAAGAAATTCCTTCTGGTAAAAAATTTAAAATAGGAAATATTGAAGGAAGTGAATATATTGAAATTTATAATGATATGGAATGTTTTTTAAGTTAATTAAAATAATAAGTTTTTTTAATAAATAAAAAATTTTTATTATTTTTTTTTATAATAAAAATCCATTTAGATATAATTTTAATCTAATAAAAATTTTTAAATTTTATAATAATTTTATTTATAATGAAAAGTAAAAAAATAAAGGATAAAAATGCAAAATATTAAAGTTAGAAAAAGAACAGGTGAATTGGTTTTATTAGATATTTCCAAAATTAGAAAACATACACAAGCGGCATGTAAAGGATTAAAAAATGTTGATTTTAGTGAATTAGAACTTGATGCAAAACTTCAATTTAGAGATGGAATCACAACTGAAGAAATACAGCAAACATTAATAAAAACAGCAGTAGATAAAATAGATATAGATAAACCAGATTGGAATTTTGTGGCAGCAAGATTATTTCTATTTGATTTATATAAAAAAGTTACTGGGAAATGGGGATATAATAGTTTAGAAGAATATTTTGAAAAAGGTGAAAAAGAAGGAAGGCTTCTTTTAGGGCTTAAAGAAAAATATAATTTAAAAAAATTAGATAAATATATAAAGCCCGAAAGGGATTATCAATTTACATATTTAGGAATAAAAACATTGTATGATAGATATATATTAAAAGATAAAAAAGGGCACCCTATTGAACTTCCACAACATTTATTTATGGGTGTTGCAATGTTTTTGGCACAAAATGAAACAAATCCAGAAAGTATGGAATATTTAATAAATTTAGGATACAAAGTTCCAACAGCAAAAGAATTAAAAGAAAAATATAAGAATGAAGAAGAATTAAAAAAAGAAATTAGAACAATTTGGGCAAAACATTTTTATGATATAATCAGTAAGTTTGAAGTAATGGTGGCAACACCAACTTTAAGTAATGCTAGAACAAATAGACATCAACTTAGTAGTTGTTATTTAGGTTCAATGAGTGATAATATAGAAGGTATTTTTGATGATTTTAAAGAAATGGCGCTTTTATCTAAATTTGGCGGTGGTATTGGTTGGGATGTTTCAAAAATTCGTGCTATGGGAAGTGAAATTGATAATCATAAAAACGCAAGTGGTGGATTAATTCCCTGGCTTAAAATCACAAATGATATAGCTATTGCTGTGGATCAGCTTGGAACTAGAAAAGGTGCGATTGCCGTGTATCTTGAACCTTGGCATATGGATATAATGGATTTCCTTGAACTCAAAAAAAATAGTGGTGAAGAAAGAAGAAGAGCACATGACTTATTTCCTGCACTTTGGATTCCAGATTTATTTATGAAAAGAGTTGAAGAAAATGTAGAATGGACATTATTTGATCCTTATGAAACAGGTGATTTACATGATTTATATGGTGAAGAATTTGATAAAAAATATGTTGAATATGAAAATAATCCTAATATTAAAAAAGTAAAAGTAAATGCAAAAGATTTATGGAAAAAAATACTTCTTGAATATTATGAAACTGGAAATCCGTTTTTGTGTTTCAAAGACAATGCGAACAGAAGAAACCAAAACGACCATGCGGGAATTATCAGAAGTTCAAATTTATGTGTTACTGGTGATACAAGATTGGCAACACAATTTGGTTTAGTTACTGCAAAAGAACTTGAACAAATGCAAGAAGATATTATTGCGACATATGATTATAGAACTTGTGGTAATCCAAATGAATATGGAGTTGGAACCGCACAATGTATTAAAATGTATAAAACTAAAAAAAATGCTGATGTTTATGAGATTGTTACTAATGATGGATACAAAATCAAGGCAACAGATTGGCATGAATTTTATGTAAAAAGAGGGAATAAAATATTAAAAATTCCTTTAAGAGAAATTAAAAAAACAGATAAATTATTAATTCAGTCAGGAAAAGGACAGTTTGGAAAAGAAGGAAATTATTCATTAGGATTACTTATTGGATTTATAACTGGGGATGGAACACTTTCATTTAATAAAAACAAAAAACAAACTGCACATATTGATTTGTATAATGAAGATATTAAATTAAAAAAATATATTTTTATTCATTTAAAACAAGCAATTAAAGAATATAATACACTTAATAAGAGTTTAACAAAAAATTTTGATTTAGTAATGCCAAAAATTAAAAAGAACAGTGAAAATTCAAATAAAATAAGATTTTCAAGTGTTCGTTTAGGAAGAATTTTATATGAAAAATATAACTTTAAAAAAGAAACAAAATTGGAAGTTCCTGAATTTATATTCAAAGGAAAAGAAGAAACTGTAAGGGGATATTTACAAGGATTATTTACTTCTGATGGAAGTATTAATGTTTTACAAAATAATAGAATACCTTCTATATCAATACAATTATCAAGTATAAGTAAAAAATTACTTGAAGATGTACAAATATTATTGTCAAATTTTGGAATTAGAAGCAAAATAGTAAAACCTTATAAAAGAAAAAAAGAAAGTTTTTCATATAAAGGTAAAATATATAAAAGTAAACCTTTGTATAGATTATGTATAAACGGACATAATACAATTAATTTTATTAATCAAATAGGATTTTTAGGATATAAACAAGAAAAAGCCTATGCGGTATTTAGAAAAAGGTTAGAATTAGGTTATCCTATCCATGGAAGAAAAACAGAACATTTTGAAGTTTCAATAAAAGATATTAAATATATAGGAAAAGAAGATGTATATGATACAACACAACTACTAAATCATTCTTTAATATTTAATGGACTTGTAACTGGAAATTGTACGGAAATTTTTCAAAACACCGAATCAAATAAATATCTTGTTGAAGTATTTTATGAAGATGGAACAAAAGATTATTTTGAAGAAGAAGCAAATGTTAAAGTTGAAATAGATGGTATTGAAACTATAATTAAAGGTAAAAAAATAACTTCATTACATACTATAAATGGAAAAAAAGTATATTTTGTTCAGAAAACAGCTATTGAAGGTAAAACCGCAGTATGTAATCTTGCAAGTATTAATTTAAGTAAAGTAAATACTCCTAAAAAAATTGAAAAAATTATTCCATTATCAATTAGAATGTTAGATAATGTAATAGACTTAAATTTTTATCCTGTTAAAAAAACAAAAGATACTAATATACGAAATAGAGCTATTGGTTTAGGTGCTATGGGTGAAGCACAATTAGTTGCCGAAAAACAAATAATGTGGGGAAGTGAGAAACATTTAAAACTTATAGATGAACTTTTTGAAAGAATTAGTTATTCTGCCATAGAAGCAAGTACAAATTTAGCACAAGAAAAAGGAATATATCCTGAGTTTGAAGGAAGTAAATGGTCAAAAGGTATATTACCTATTGATACTATTAACAAAGAAGCTAAAAAACTAATCGATAGAGAATATGCAAAAGATTGGAAAGCTTTGAAGAAAAAAGTCAAAAAGGGAATGCGTAATGGATATTTGATGGCTATTGCACCAACAAGTTCAATTTCAATTCTAACAGGAACAACACAAGCTATTGAACCTGTTTATAAAAGAAAATGGTATGAAGAAAATCTAAGTGGACTTATTCCTGTGGTTGTTCCTAATCTTTCACCTGATACATATATGTTTTATACTCCAGCATATGAACTTGATCAAAGAATATTAGTAAAAGCAGCGGCAATAAGACAAAAATGGATAGATCAAGGACAAAGTCTTAATATATTTATTAATCCTGAAGAAGCAAGTGGTAAATATCTAAATGATATTTATTCATTAGGATGGAAATTAGGATTAAAATCATTCTATTATTTAAGAAGTAAATCACCTGAAAATAATGAAGAAATTATGGACAGAAGTGTTGAATGTTTCGGATGTCAATAATTTTTTTATTTTTCTTTGTTCTATTATTTATTTTAGATTTATATATAAACATTTAATAAAAAATTAAAAAATTTTTGAAAATTAGAATTTAATTAAATTTGAAAAAAAGATAATTATGAGTTTACAAGTTTTTAAAATAGAAGGGAAAGAGATATGTATTAATTACGACTTCTTTTTTAATAATTTAAAAAAATATTTTAAAGAAGAACTAAATATTGATTATGATGAAAATAGTTTATTATGTGAAGAAGAATTAATCTATAAAGCATTTAACAAAATACATAATGATCATATTATTTCTATTAATGTATTGGACGAGTTTGAAAAAGAATTTTATTTAAATTATTATAACTTAGCTAATAAAGCAAAAGAACACAAAACAACCAATTCTAAATTAATGATTCTTTTAGATCGAATGAATGGTGAATATGTATGTTTAATGTATCCCAAAAAAGCCGAATCTATTGAAAATACAATGGTATATGAAAATTGGCAAAAAAATTACAGAAAAAAATTCATGAATTATTTCCTTTCTTAAAAAAATATAAAGCCAAAAAAATTGTGAAAAAACATTATCAATAATATTTTTTTATTTATTATTTATTTAAAATTTTGATATAATTATTTAAAATATTCAAAGGAAATATTATGAAAAAAAGAATAGATAAATTATTAACAAAACTAGAAAATATTACATTAACAGAAAAACAAAAAGAAGAAATTAAAAGATTTTTAATAATTTTTAAATTAAAAAAATTAGCAAAAAATAAAAAATATAGAGAATATTTTGATTATGCCAAAAAATTAAGAAAAAATAATGTTAAAATAGAAATAATAACACAAGATATTAAAGATTTTAATAAATTTAATATTTCGAAAGGAAAATGATGGAAAAAATCAAATTAAAAAGAAATATATCAATAGAAAGATTAGAATTAATTTTAAGCACTTTGAATACAAATTTAATAAAAAAAATTTATGTTAGATATATAGATTCAATTAATGGTTATCATAATGGATATATTATACAAATAGGTTGTATTAAATATTATATAAATACAAATGCTTTAACTCCAGAAAAAAAACAAACAAAAAATGAAAAGGTTGAAAATGCTTTACAAAAAAGTAAATTAAAAATAATTTCTTTTTAATTTTCAAAATTTTTATGTTATAATTAAAAAAAGAAAGGATTAAAATGTTGAAAAAAAGTTTATTAATTTTAATTTTGGTTGTCACCTATGCAAGTGCAGATTGGAATTTTATTTCATCATTGTTTAAAAAAACTGTTGATGCAATAGCCTATACAGTTGAAACAAGTGGGCAAAATCCTAGAGTTTATGAATTTGATACACAAGGGTATCCACGAATGCATTGTGTTGTATTTTTAAGACCGGATACAAAAACAAGTCCGACAATGTTTTGTATGCGTTTAACGCCAGAAGATGCTAAAAAAAATGCAAAATTAGCTAAATAATAGGAATTTCTTTTTTTTCTTGTTGTTGTACTTGTTTTTCTTGTTTTTTTATTAAATTTACTAACATTTTTTCTTCACCTTGTTGCTGTTGTATTAATTGATTTTGTTGTTGAAGCAGTATATTCTGTTGATGTTGTTGTTCAATATAGGCTTTTAATTTATTCTTTTTCTTTCTTAATTCTTTATGCCAATTTTTAGCTCTTTTTCTTCTTTTTTTAATATAAGTTATCACTAAATCTGTAACTATTTTTTGTGGTCCAAATAAATACATAAAAATACTTATAAAGATTTTAAAAATTTGTACAAATTTTACTATCATTGAATTCTTTATTTTTTCTTTTATTCTTTTAAAAAAATTTTTCATTATATTTTCTAATAATTTACTAATTTGCCTTGCTAAAAATTGCAATATATAAGGATATGTAAAAAATAATATAAGAAAAACTATTCCACCAGCTATTAATGCTGCTATCATATTTTCTATGTTATCAATAAAACTTTTAGCTCCTGGTATCCAATCAAATATTTTATGTGCTATATTAAAAACATTAAGTCCTATATCCATAATTTTATTATATATCCATTCTTTTATTTTATCAAGCATATAAATATCCTTTATAATTTATTGTATTTATTATAAATAATTTGAAAAATATTAAGAATATTTAAAATTAAAAAAAGAAATTTAAAAAATTAAATATTAAATTGATTATTTTTTGGTAAAATTTTTAAATCCATCAATTTTAAAAATTTTTTATCTGATAAACTATCACCTATACCAATACTAAATATTTCTTTTTCTTTATTAAGTATATATTTAACCGCTTTTACTTTATCAAGATAAATAGGATAAAATGATAAAGTATTAGCACTTTCATATATTGAAAATTTATTAGAAAACATATTATTAATTAAATTTTTTAAAATATTCTTTATATGTGTTTGATTATCATATAATTTGAATTCAACATATGTATTATCTATTATATTTATTTTTTTAATACCATTTATAATTGGTGTAATTTTATTTATATAGTTAATAAAATTATTTATATATTTTAAATAAAGTTTTTTATCATAATTTATTTTGTATTCTTTTACTTTTTTTAAATTGGAACCATAATAAATATCTTTTCCAAAATTATTAATAATATATTTTATTTTTTTTCGCCATTCATTGTTTAAATAAAAGAAGGTTTTCTTATAACTTTCAAGATTTCTTGAAGTAACTATAATTAATTCACTGTTTGTATGTTCTAATGTATTATTTATAAGTTCTAAAACATTTTTATGTATGTATGATTCATTATTTTGTCCATATGTAAATTGTATCCAATATTTTTTATTAAAATTAACTATTTTTTTCTTTGTAAAAATTAAAGAATTGTCTAAATCAGTAAATATTAAAGTTTTCATTCTTGTATTCCATAATTATTATATCTGTTAAGAATATTTTTTGCCCATTTAGAATGGACTTTATATTCATACATTCTGTTATTATATTTTATAACAGCTTTACCTTTTTGAAATTCTTCAAGAATATTTTGTGCTATATCATATTCTTTTTTGGATACTTTGTAAAAAGTATTTAAAGTTTTAGCTTGTGTTGGATGTATAACCGTTTTATTAAATATACCTATGTTAATTTCATTTTCAACTTCTTCCATAAAAATATTAAGTATTTTCATATTATTAAATTCTTGTTTATTTTCTTCCCATATAAATGGGAATACTGGTGCTGAAAGATTAAATTCAGGTTTAAATATACTGTAAATATTAAAAAAATAATTATACATTAAGAAATTGTTAAAATAACTTTCATTTTCTTTTCTTATTAATCCAAATTGAGCTAATATATCTTCACCACCAATTCTTATTGTTAAAATTTTATTTTTATATTTTAAAAATTTTTCTTTTAATTTTCCTAATTCTTTATCTGTATAAATATTTTCAATAGTTGGCATAATTAAAAATTTTTCATTTTGTTTTATTATTTTAGGAAAATAAAAATCTATTTTTTTATATAAAATATCAGTATATTCTTCAAAATTTTCTAATGTTATTTTAGGTAATACAAAACCTTTAATTTTTTCTATACCTTTTATATTTAAAAGTTGTTTTAAATTTTCTTGATTACGTGGTCTTATAAATACGTGAAAATCTTTATGAATTTTATAATCTTGCAATACAAGTTCTAATTTTTTTAACCCTTTTTCTATGTCTTTTTCCATTGTAGAATCTTCAAAACAAATAACAATTGATTTTAAAAAATCATATTTTTTTCTTTGTAATATATATGTTAAATTGTCGTTTAATATAGGGACATATAAAGTTCCACCTAATTGAAAATAAAGTTCTTTTAAATTTTTCATTAACCATTCCCTTTTTTGCGTTATTTTAACAAAAATAATAAAAAAATTGAAAAAAGTAAAATGATCATAATATTTACAAAGAATTTTTAAGACAAGATATAGTTAGTACTTTTTTATTTGATACTGCTATTAAACCTAAAAATGAACATATAAAAAATTTATATATCGAATATTTAGAAAATTATTTAAAGACTGATAATAAAACGAAAAATTTAATAGTAAAAGAATTAAATAAATATTTACATAAAAAAATTAAATATAGTTAATTTGAAAAAATATTACGAAATAATTTGTTTTATAAAGTTAATATGGAAATGTTTATTGTACATTAATTTTCTTTTTCTAATCTTTCTATGATTAATTTAAAAAATTTTTCATTTTTCTCAGAACCTATAAATTTTCTATTGGTTTGTTTTGCAGCAATTGCAGTTGTTCCACTTCCTAAAAACGGATCAATTATTAAATCATTTTCATTAGAACTTAATAATATAAATTTTTTAATTAATTCTAGATTTTTAATATTACCATGAAATGATTTTTTAAAAGCATTATTTTTTTCATTTGCTTTTATATATTTTATAAAAGAAGGATATTTATATGTATAAGGATTTTTAACTTTATTTCTTTTATCTTTTAACCAACTTTCACTTGTAGGTATCCAATCAACTTTATTTAATCTTTTAGCTTTACCTTTACTTGCATATATAACAAGTTGTAAATCAAAACCAAAATTATTTTTTAAATATCTGTTAGTATTATGTGTTTGAAAAGCTAATAAATTATTAAATTTAAATATTTCTTTTACTTTACTAACCCACCTATCTATTTCTAATGTTGGTATAAAAATATATATATGGGATTCTTCTTTTAGAACACGGTGCATTTCTTTTAACCATAATTCATATTGATTAAAAACTGTTTCTTTTGAATCATCATATTCTTTGTTATTAGCAAATTCCACACCATAAGGTGGATCAGTTATTATTAAATCAACTGAATTATTACCCATATTTTTGAACATATCTAAACAATCAGAATTATAAATAGTAATATTATCGCCATTATAAATTTTCATAAAAAAATACCTTTTTTATGAAATTATAACAAAAATTTTATTTTAAAATAAAAAATATTTTTAATATAAAATTAATTTATAATTTTAACTTATTATTCCTTTATAAAAGGAAAAAATTTTTAAAATTTATAAATTCCGAAATTACGATATTTTTATCTTAATAAATAAAAAATTGTAAAAATGATTACTTATTTATTTTTTTTTATAATATGATAACCACAAAAAAATAAATAAAAATAAAGGATAGAAATGACTAAATTAAATGACAAACAATTAAAAAATAAAATTAAATTTATAGAAGATTATATCAATGCAAAAAATGCGGCAGATGAGGCAATTCATGACCCTAATGCAAATATTGATAATTTTTACTTAAACTTTTATATTTAGTTATTCTATATTTTCTTTTATTAAGTTTTTAAAATATTTTTATTTTTAAATGAATTATTAATATTTTGTATATTATTCACTTTATTCTTCATTTAAGTTTGATAAAATTTATATTATAATTTTAAAAATTTTGATAAGGAATATTTTTATGAACATTATTGAATTACCTTCATATACAAATATCACAGAATTTATACTATATACCAATGATAAAGGACAATTAATTACAAAAAAAGAATTAATTAAATTAATAAATATGGAAGAAGCTAAAAATGGTTATTATCATTTTCCAAATGAAGAATATATAAATCAAATTTTAGAGAATAACGGTAAAAAACATTATTAAAATTTGTAAAAACTGTGGTGAAATATTAACGATAAACAATGTTGAAAAAAATAAATGTATTTGTAATAAAAACAATTATAAACTTCATAATAAAGTTTTAATAAAACAAACAAAAAATAAGATTTATATAAAATATATTGAGTTAATTTTTAATGATAATAATATTAAAAAATTAAAAATCTTTAATGAAGTATTCCTTGAATATACTTCAAAAGATGAAAAAGAAAAAATGAAAAAAGAAAAAATTATGTATGCAGATAATATTATTAATATTTTTGAAAAAAAATAGCTGAATTTAACTTTAGAATTTTAAAAAATAGATATGAATTTGAGACAACAGGACAAATTATGAGTAATTGTATAAGTGGTTATTATTATAAAATGAAAAATAATATAGAAAACAGTTTGATCATAATTAGTTATGATAAAGAAAAAAAACAAAAATTAGCTATTGAATTAAATTATATTTATGATAAAGAAAAAATTAAAAATATTAATGTTATCCAAGCGTATCAAAAATATAACAATCCCCTAACAGAAGAACAAAAAAATATTTTAAAAAATTATTTAGAAAGTATTACTAAAAGTTATAAATTATAATTTTTTTATTTTTTATATAACAAAAATTTTAAAAAATTTGATATAATATATATAAGAAATATATTTAAAGGAAAATGTAATGAAAAAAAATATTGAAATAAAATTTTATGGAAAAAATATTTTAATAGAACCTGTTTATCAAGATGGAAAAATAAATTATACTGGTTTTTTGCTTGATGAAAAAAATACTGAAAAAAAAATGAAATTTACAAAAAATTTTTATAAATATATTAATTTTGGACAATTTAAAGATAAAGATTTGGCTAAATCTTATAAAAATATAATTATAAAAGCAAAAAACTTTATTAATGAAAATCAAGAATTAAAAAAAATAGTAGAAAATAAATTAAAAGAAGAAAAAAATAAAGAAAATATAAAAAACAATTCCAAAGAAGTTGTAAATGAAATATTTAAAAATAAATACGAAAACAAAGGTTATGAAGCAATTAATTTTTCAAATATAGGACTTATATTTGCAGTAAAAAAAGGACAAGGATTAACAATAAAAGAATTTGATAAAATAAAAAAATTGTTAGGGGAATATACTGTAATTCCTGATGTATATACTCCTGAAAAAGCAAGAAAATTACAAGAAAAAAATATACAAATTTTACAAGATATTAAAAATAATTTTCCTGGAATTGAAATAAAGATGATTTATGCGAACACTGATTACGGTATAATTCATGAAAATACATTAATTAATCAAGAATTTGAACCCTTGAATAAATTTATAAATTCTAAAAAAATGAAAAAACTTTATGAAGAAACTAAAAAAAATTTTAGAATGTCTAAAATTCCCAAAAAAGTAAAATTATCGCTAATACGAGAAGAATTTAAAAAATGGTTTGGACAATTTAAAGGTAATATTAAAATAGATCAAAATTTTATGGATAATATAAATTTAACAGGTGTTAACTTAGAAGAATTAAAATTATTAGGAATTTTATTAACAGGAAAAGAAACAGATAATACAGAAGAATATAAAATTATGAAAAAAGAAGGAATTTTTAAATATAAAATATTAAATGGTGTTTTAGAAAAAAAATTAACTTTTAATTCTAAAATAAATGTTAATTTTCTTGAAAAAGAAATTAATACAATTATTGAAAAACTTGATAAAAATTCTAATGATAAAAAAAAGAAATTAAGAATTTTAGAAAAATTAGAAGTTATAAATAAAATGATTAGTTTAGTATATGATAAATACCAAAAAATAGAATATAAAAATGATTTTATTAATTATTATTTTCAAAATTTAAATTTTAAAACAGCTGAAAGAGCAAAAATGCAAAAACTTGCTAAAAAATATAAATTCTTCTTTGAAGGAATACCACATAACTTTTATTCAACAGATAAAGAAATACAAAATTTCTTGAAAGATATTAAACCATTAGAAGATTATATCAAACCTAATTTGAAATATGAAGTAAAATCGGAAGACAAATATTTTTTATCTCCACATTTAGACGGTAATAAATATCAAAATATAAAAAAAGAATTATCTAAACCTATGGATAAAAATATAAAACAATTTTTTGAAAGAAATATTAATAATATTTTTAAATTATTTAAAACTGAATTTGATAGCAAAGCAAATTTACCTAATTCTATGCATATAAATAATTTTATTTATATTTTTAAAGAATTTGCACCTGATAAACTTTTGAATTTACAAAAAGAATTGAAAAGTAAAAGTATCGAAATAAAAAAAATGATAGATAATAAACATAAAGAAAATAAAATTCCATCAAGAAGTTTATTATTAGAAGAACAAAATATTAATGATTTATTAAGAAAAGTTAATGAAATAATTCAGAAATTTGGAATTAAATCTGAATTAAAAAATAATCAAGAAGAACAAATAGAACAAAAATAATAAAAATGCTTTAAACACTTCTTTTTTTTGTTTATTATTAATTTTTCCTTTAAATATATTCATGTTATAATATACTTTTAAATAAATTAAAAGGAATAAATATAAATGAATTTAATAAAACATTTTAAATATAAATACTATTTTAATAGAATGAGAAATAATAAAATAAATTTTTTTAATTCTAAAGAAAAATTAAAAGATTATCCTATATTAAAAAAATATGAAGAATTATTATTGGGTATTTTTTTTGTAAATGAAGGATATATTTTTGATTTATTAAAAACAAAAAAATTTTTTTATAAAATAGATGAAATTCCGTTACATATTAAAAAAAAATATGATATTTTAATTATGAATTTAAAAAAATTATCTAAAAACGAAATATTAAATAATAAAGATAAAATTTTTATATTTAATACTTTTGCTAATTATATGATTAATATTTATTATTTTGATAAAGTAATAATTCGTAAAATTTATAATGATAAAGTAAATAGAATATTAGATAATTTAGAATATATAACATATTCTGGAACAAAAATAAATTATAATTATTTTTTTGAACAATTAACACAAATAACTCCTAATATTAAAACAAACCTTTTACAATTAGAAAATTTAATAAAAATAACAGAAATTTTATGGAAAGATTGGAAAAATAATCCTAATAAATTAAAAAAATTTACAGAACAAGAATTATTTTATGTTTATATATATTTGGCATATAATTTTTTTTATATAAGTAAAAATGAAAAAAAATACACAGTACAAAAGAAAAATTTAATTAAAATAAAAAAAAATTTATTTTTTTATTCTGAAAAAGAATTTAATTTAAAATTAAATAATAATAAATTTTTGCAATTTTTGAAAATATTTGATAAAAACTTTTATAATTCTTTTCTTTTAATAAAAACTAATGTAAATAATAATTTAAATAATTTATCAAAGTATTAGCTTGGAATGAAACTTTTCAAAAGAGAAACACACACTATAACGGTAAAACATTTAGTGAGTGAAATTTACTATATATTTTATATTTTTTATATTATTTGTTTTATATAATTTTTTTTATAAAATAAATAATATAAAAAATATAAAGGATAAAAATGGCAGTTAGTTTAGTAAAAGGACAAAAAATTAGTCTTAGAAAAGATGACGGAAGTAATTTAAAAAATTTTTGTGTTGGAGCAAATTGGGGTGCTATTGAAAGTAAAGGATTTTTTGGTGGAAAAAAGATCATCCCAGTTGACTTAGATTTATCCTTAGGACTTTATGATGAAAATAACAATCTAGTTGAAAAAGTATATTTTGGAAATAAAAGAGCACCAGGTATAATTCATAGTGGTGATGATTTAACTGGAGATACAAACGGTGATGATGGACTCGATAATGAAATCATTCAAGTTAATTTAAACGAGGTTCCTTCTAATATATCACAAATCGTTTTTGTTTTAAATAGCTTTAAAAAACAAGATTTCGCCGATATTCCTTTTGCAAGTATTAGATTATATGAAGGAACGCCTGATAGGGTTGACAATATTGTAGCAAAATATGAAATAGCTAGTGATCCTAAGTTTGCTGGATATGTATCAATGGTATTAGGAAAACTTTATAAACGAAATGGAGAATGGAAATTTCAAGCTATTGGTGAACCGACAAAAGATAGGGATCTAAAATCAACATTGCAAACAGTAAAAGAAAGATATTTATAATATTTTTTTTGATTTTTATATAAATCTTTTTAAAATAAAAAAACAAATAAAAAATAAAGGATAAAAATGAACATTAAATTTTTAGAAAACGGTGATTATCTATTAGAAATTGAAGGAAAAGAATTTTCAATGAAAGAAATTGCTTTATATATTGAAATTATGAAAAATAAACAGTTAGTTCCAGAACAATTTAAAGAAATTGAAAATCAATGGCAACAGGCATTAAAAGATTATGAAGCAGGAAAATTAAACGAAGAACAAAAAAAATTCGTCGATAATATTAAAAAATTTTCAAAAGAAAAAGGTATTGAAGAAGTAATTTATTTTGGAATGGTTAATTTAAATAATTTTCTTGTTGAAAAAGTAAATAAAAAATTTACTGATAGTGATAATGAAAAACAGGTAAAAGAAGGAAAACTTATAATTGCGGATATATTTGATCTTGCTGGAAATCTTCAAGCATTACTTACAGGTGTTAAGCTTGAAATAGCTACACCTTTAGTTCCAGAAGAAGCAGGAAAAATTAAAACAAAAATTTCTTTCTTTTAATTTTTATTAATTTTTTGCAAAAAATATCTTGATTAATTATTATCCATAAATATTCTTAAAAAGAAAAGCACCCGCTATAATGGTAAAACATTTAGTGGGTGAAATTCATTTAATTACATTTCTATCACAATATCAATATCTGTACGATGTCCATGTTTTGTTGTAACTGAAACAGTTTCTTTAATACGATTATTGATACCTGTTATTTTAGTAAGTCCTAGTGTATTTAATAAAGCAGTAAAATTTCCTGGTTTTACATTATAAATACGCATTCCATAAGTTTCTTTGAGTTTATTTTTGAATTCTTCTTCACTTTTAAATCTTAAACCTTCTAATTTTTTTGCTAATTCAATAGTTTCTTTTCTTAATTCCATAATTTTTTCTGTTGAAAAATTTTTGTTATGCAATTCTTGTGCTACTGTTGTATGTATTACTTTAATTGGCATTTTTATCCTTTTTAAAATTATTTTTTTTTTATTTTAAAAAAAAATACAAATTTTTTATTTTTAAAAAAAAATTTTTTTAAAATTTTTTACCCAACCACAAAATAATAATATTAATTTTATTTATAAATTAAAGATTATAATTATTTTTTTTATAAAAAGATTTAAATACTAATATTGGTATAACATAATATGGTGGTAGAAACAATTCAATATTATCTAATATTTTACATTGTAGTGTATTTTTGCTTTAGATTTTTTAAAATTTAAGAATTTTCAATGGTGTTGACAATATTTTTTAAAAAATCTGGAAATTTATATCTATTACATTTTTTTATAATTGGTGAATTTTTTTTAATTTTATATAAATATATTTCCTTAATAAAAAAATTAGTATAATGATTTTCAAAACGATTGAAGAATAAAAGCATTTTATATTCTGAAACATCATTTAAAAAATAGACTTCTGTATCTTCATTCTTTTCATTTAATTTTTCAACTTCAAATGGAAATAATTCTATGAATTCTTTTTTTATTTTATTCCTTAAAAATTGTAAATCTAATATTTCATTATCTTTTATCTTTTTAAATTTATTATTCCAATTCCATTTTATTATCAACAAATAATTATTTAACATTGTTATTTTAATAATTCTTTTAGTTCATTATAAATTTCATTAGCAATTTCCATTTCAATAAATTCTATTAAATAATTACTATTTTTTGTAAATATTTCTATTACATTATAATTAATTCTAATATCTTCAATATCTTTTGGATTAATATTTAAAATTTCTAGTGGTGTTCCATCTTCTTCTATATTTATAATATTTTCTTCAACTTCAAAATAAATATTATCTTCTGTTATTTCATATAACATAAAATTTCCTTTTATTTAATTTATTATTAAATTTAAAGAAATTATATAAAAAGCTTTTTGTTTTACAAAAAATAATTTTTTTTGTAATTTTTTAAAAATATTGTATTATTCATTAAAAAAAGGATAATAATGCGAAAAATATTATTAATATTTTTTTTTATATCATTTTCAATAGCAAAAACTTATACATTAATTTTAGCAACTTTAACTATTCCTTATAAAATTAAATATATTGCTAATAACATTATTAAAGATATAAATAATACAAATAATTTAATTTTAAAAAATTATAAAGATAAATATTATATATTATTATATAAAACAAATAATAAAATTAAATATCAATATCTTTTAAAAAAATATAAAGCTATACCAATTAAAAATCCTTTAGAGTTAAAAAATTATTTATTACTTAAAATATACAAAGGTTATAAAATAACAAAGACTGATTTAAAAGGAACATTTATAAATGATTTATATGTATATCTACAACAAAAATATCCAAACACTGCCAAACAAAAACTTAATAAATATTTACAATGTTATAAAAATTTTAAAATTTTAAAAAATAATTTACTAATAGTTCCACAAGGATGTAATTATATATTTCCTATAAAAGTAGAAAAACAATTAAAAACTGTTTCTTTTAAAAATAAAATAATAAAAACTGATCCCAGATTTTTAGAAGATTTTAATAAAAATTATTTAATATATAATAAGAAAAAAAAAGAAAAAAGTTTTAAAAATAAAAAAATGAAATTAACTTCTTTGCCATTTTTTGAAGTAAAAACAGTAAAAAATGTGCCATCAGAAAAAGTTAATAAATCAAAAGAGAAAACAAAACAATCAAAAATATGGTTAAAAAACAAAAAAAATATATCAAATATTCAATTTTTAAATAAAGAACAAAATAAAACAAATATTCAAAGAAAAAACAAAATAAAAGTCAAATTAGAAAAACAAAAAGAAAAAGTGATATTAGATTTTAAAACTATTCCTTTTTTTGAAGATAATAAAACTAACAAAATTGTTATAACAAAAAGTCTTGAAAATAATAAAACAATGAATATTATTGATAATCTAAGAACAATTAAAACAAAAAATCCTAAAAATAATAAAAAAATATCTCCTCCATTAACCAATATAGCAAAAAATAATAAAAAAACTAATATGGATAAAAACAATATTTATATTAAAAAATATAAAAAGAAAGAGAATACTTTAATTTTTTCAATAATTGGTATTATTCTTATATTATTTTCATTATTAATAAATGTATATTACAATAGACAAAAGAATAAAGAAAATTATTATAAAAATTTGGAAGATAAAAAAAATTTAAAAAATATTAATAATACTATTATTATTCCAGAAATTTTACCAGAAGAAGAAATAAAACCAAATAATGAATATGAAAATATATTAAATAAAAGTATAAATCCTAAAAAATACAAATATATAAAAAATGTAAAAACTATTAAGAAAATAGAAAATTCTTAAAAAATTTTCTTATTTTTATTTTTATTTAAAATTTATTAAAAAAGGATAACGATAATGTTTGAATTAGAAATTTGCGGATTTAAAAAAATTTTGCAACCATTAAGAATTACAAATAGAAATACAGAAAAAATATTACAAAAATATCCTTATTTAAAAAATATTATATATTTATTTTTGAAAAATGAAATTAATCTTCTCGGAGAATTATATAAAACAAAAATCAAGAATTTTAATAAAAATAAAATTTTTATTAATTTAAAATTAGATAAATTTCATAAACAGTTAAAATATAATAATGAAAATACTTATGAAATTAGTGCAAATTTTAATTTTGATAATATTTCTGCAGAAGAAAAAAAATTATTTAATTATATTTTAATTAATAGTATTTTATATAAAAATAAAGTTAATATTTTAGATTTAAAAAAAATCAAAATTTTTATTGAAAATATTAAAGAAGAAAAAAATAAAAATTTAAAAAAATTAAAAAACGAATATAAAGTTCTTAAGGAAAAAGCAAATAATTATTTACTTTTATTAAATGAAGTTAAATCTATTAAATTATATGATACTAAAATAAAAATAACTAATAAAGAATATAAAAATAACATTAAAATGATAAATAATATTAAAAAAAGAATTTTATTTTTTATTGAAAAAATAGAAAGTTATAATATTGAAAGTTTAGAAAATGAATTGGTTCAATATTTAAATAAAATAAATTTAAAATCAAAACCAATATATTTTACAGATAAAGAAATTAATAAAATAAAAAAAATTAAAGATGAAATTTTAACTAATTATCCACATAAATTAGAAAAATGTTATTTAATTATAGATAATGAATTAAATAATATACTTAAAGAAAAATTAGCTAAATTTTTTAACAAAAAATTAAACACAAACCAAGAAATATTAAAATTATTTAATTATTTTGATATCTACGATTTTTCTGCATTATATGAACTTTTTAAAGTTAAAGAAAATGAAAATAAAAGTGTTTTTAATAAAAATTTAATACAATTAAAACAACAATTACAAAACAATAATTTTATTATATTTAATCATAATTCAAAAATAGAAGATTATAAAAATATAAAAGAAATTATAAATAAAATAATGAAATATCATAAATTAATAGATAATTTACATCTTGAAATTGAAAAATATAATAAATTATGGGAAAAACAACAAGAATTTCTTGGAAAAATTAATGAAATTATAGTAAAATTGAACCTTAAAGAAAAAATTACTTTTGAAAATTTTGAAGAAAAATATTCTTTATTTAAAGAAAATTTTAAAGAATATACAGAATTACTAAAACAAATTATTAATAAAAGAAATAATAAATTAAAGTTATTAAATAAACAAATAGAAAATATACAAATAGAGTTAGAAAAATTAGATAATATTACACTAGATAGTATAATTTTAAAACTTCCACATAATTATATTGTTGATAATGAAACTTTATTTTTTATAGAAAATAATTATCAAATTCCTGTAGAAGAATTAGAAAGTATAGAAAATGAAATTTACAATAGCATTAAAAATTATAATATTCAGATAATTGAAAAAATAAATAAATATAAAGATATATATATCATGATTGAAATATTAGATAAAAAAATAAAAATTTTAAAGAAAAAGGATAATAATGATAATTAATAGTGAAAATTATAGCAATAAAATATATTTAGAACATTATAAACATATTGATAAGTTAGATAAATTAAAAAATAAAATATATTTAAAAAATTATATATTGAGTGAAGAAGAACTCAAATATAAAGAAAAATTGCAAATGGAAGAAAATGAAAATGAAGATATCAATAATTTAGTAATTGATGAAGAAAAGGAATTATTTGCTGATTATGATTTAAGTCAACAAAATATTTTATTGAAAGATACAGATGAAAAATTTTTATTAAAACAACTTAATATTTTAAAAACTGTAATATTTTATGATTTGATTTTACCTAAAAAAATGTTTGAAGTTTTTAAAAAAGACATCGAAATGACTATTGAAATGAATAAAATAGCTGACGATAGGGATATAGAATTAAACGAAGAAGTAAAAGATGTGATAAAAAAATCTTTCTATATGATTTATTCAGAAGAAGATAAAAATAAAAAAAGAATATCTTACGAAGTAAAAAATAAAATGCTTGATAAAGATCTCAAAAAAATTTTTAAAATTAGAAATTTATTATATCAAGAAACATTAAATGAAACACTAAATTACAATGAATACAAAAAAATAATACAAAAACAATCGAGAATTATTGTTAATATTAATCCAACAACTTTTTATTATAAAGTTAAATTAAAAGAATTAAAAGAGCTTTATAAAAGAGGAGAAGTTGAAGATTTTGTAAATGATATATATATTAAAACAATAGAAATGAATATCGAAAGAATAAGAAAAATTATTGATATATTAGTTTTAATAAATATAAGACTTGTAATAAATTTAGTAAAACAATATATGACAAAAGTTCCAAATAATTTAAATTTTAATGATATTAAAAATGAAGGAATATTAGGTTTTATACAAGCTATTTATAAATTTAATCCATACTTGGATCAAAAACTATCAACATATGCCACATGGTGGATAAGACAAGCAATTATTTCGGAAATAAATAAATTTAGAAATATAGTTCCTGTTCCTTTGTATTATTCAAAAATTATTAGACTAGCAGAAGAAGCAAAAGAAAAACTTTTATTAGATAAAATTGAACCAACTGATCAAAATATCGTTAATTATCTAATTAAAAAAGGACATAACATTACATTAAAAAAATTACAAACTGCTAAATCATTTATTACAAATCAAAATCAAGTGAATATTAGTGGTCAAGATGAAACAGATGAAGGAGAAGATAAAAAAAATAATTTTGAAGATATTTTAAGTTATTTAATGCGTAATAATTCAATTGATACACAATTAGAAGAAGAGGAAGTAATTAATATATTAAAAGATATAATTGAAAACCAAGATATTTTAACTCCTAAAGAAAAACTTATTATAAAACAAAGATTACCTTTATTTACAGATGAACCTAAAACATTGGAAGAAATAGGTAAAAAAATGAATAGAACAAAAGAAAGAGTTAGGCAATTAGAAACTGACGCTTTTAATAAAATCAAAAAAATATTACCTTTATATTATGAAGATTTAAATATAAATTTAAATGATTTAGAAGAAATTTAATAAAATTATTATATAAAAAAAGATAAAGGATAAAAAATATGAAACATTTTTATGGAAGTTTTATTATTGCTATTATAGGAATAGGAATAGCATTTTTTATAGGTGGTTTAGAAGCGGCATATATAACATTTTTATTAAGTTTGTTAGAGGTGTCTTTATCTTTTGATAATGCGGTTGTAAATGCAAAAGTATTAAAAGATATGTCGCCTAAATGGCAACATAGATTTTTAACATGGGGAATGGTTATAGCAGTATTCGGAATGCGATTTTTGTTTCCGATATTAATCGTAATGGTTGTTAGTGGTTTAGGATTAATTGATACTGTACAGTTAGCTTTAAAAGAACCTTTAAAATATTCTGAAATTTTATCCACGCATGAAAATTTAATTTATGCATTTGGTGCAAGTTTCTTATTAATGGTATTTTGGGAATTTCTTTTTGATGAAGAAAAAGAAGTTAATTGGATTAAACCATTAGAAGATAATATTGTCACCAACAAATTAAAACAAATAGAAAATATAGGATTAATAATTACAATAAGTATTGGAATTTATTTAACATATTTACTTCAAGATTACAAAATTGCAATTGCTTTCTTTCTAGGGATGTTAATTAATGCTTTATTAAATAGTCTGGACGGAGTATTTAATACTAATGGGGTTAGAAATGGTTTAATGGGATTAATCTATCTTGAAGTGTTAGATGCAAGTTTTAGTTTTGATGGCGTTATTGGAGCATTTGCTATATCAACTGATGTAATTATTATTATGTTAGGATTAGGTATTGGAGCTATGTTCGTGCGAAGTTTGACATTGTATCTAGTTGAAAAAGGAACTTTGTCAGAATATAAATATTTAGAGCATGGGGCACATTATGCTATTTTAGTATTAGCTTTAATTATGATATTAAATATTCATTGGACACATGTTAGTGATATAGTAACAGGAACAATTGGAATTGCTTTAATTGGTATAGCATTCTTACATTCATATATTGAAAATAAAAGGGATAAAGCTTAATTTGAATTAATATTAAAAATATGATATTATTTTAATAAAAAAGGATTTTTATGAAACAAATAGAAATTATGATAATTAATACAGGTGGAACTTTTTCAAAAGAATATAATAAAAAAACTGGAAAATTAGAAGTTAATTGTAGTAAATTAAATAGTTATTATCCTTCAAAACATTCAAATTTATTAATTGAAGATTTAATTCTAAATTTAAATCTTTCTCCTTCATTAAAAATATCAATAACAAGTATTATTTGTAAAGATTCATTAGATATAACAAAAAAAGATAGAGAAAAACTTTTAGATTTAATAAAACAAATGAAAAACAAAGAAAGAATACTTATTATACATGGAACAGATACTATTGATAAAACTGCAGAATTTTTAAATAAATATATAAAAAATAAAAAAATTGTATTAACTGGTTCAATGTATCCTTATAGAATAAATCCTATTGAAGCTGGAGCTAATTTTGCAAGTGCTATTACCACTTTACAACTTATTCAAGAAAATGGAATATATATAGCTATTGATGGTATTGTTGAAAAATTTAAAAACATTAAAAAAGATAAAGAAAAAGCATATTTTTATTTAAAAGAAAAAAATTAAAAAATTAATAAACTAAATTAAAAATTGTTCTTTTTCTTATAAAAAAATGTAAAACATATTTTATATATCCTATTTTTTTTACTTTACGATTAATTTCTTTTTTTAATAAAATTTTAAGATTTTCTATATCATTTTTGTTAAGATTAAACCATTCTGTTCTTCCATCATGATATGGAATATTATTAGGATTAATATGTTTATTCCTAAATAATTGATGTAAAGCACTTTCTAATTCTAATGCTTCTTGTTCAGTTTTACATTTAATATAAAAACTATCTTTATAATCAATTTTTAAAAAAGTTAAAAATCCAACTATTTGTAAAAATCTTCTAAAAAAGTTATTACTTTTTCCTATTTTATAAAATCCTTTTTTTTTATCTTTAATTATATAAACATAACTATTATTGAACATAAAAACTCCTTTCTTTTTTTTATTATATCAAATTAAACTTAAAAATAACTTAAAAATTGCGATATTATTACTATTTTAACTATTTTTAATTTTAAAAGTTATTTTTTAAAATAAAATAAAAAGGTTAGAATATGTATATAAAAAGGAATATTAGTATAATATTGTCAATATTTATAATGACTACAACATTTTCAGGTTGTGGGGGAAGTGGCACAAGTGATGGTTCTAATATTGCAATAATTAATGGACAAGTTATTGATGGACCTGTAAAAGAAGTTAAAGTTTGTATAGATGGAAATTTCAACAAAGTTTGTGATAGTACAGAGCCTTTTGATATTACAGATAGTAAAGGTAAATTCAATATCACTTATAATAAAAGAAAAATATCGCTAGTAGCACCTTTAATAGCAGAACCTATCATAAATAAAAGTATGGATACTTATACAAATAAATATTTTATTAAAAGTTTAAGTGCATATAGGTTAGGAAATGAAAATTTTATATATATAACAGATTTATCTGATATAGTTGCAAAAGAAATATATTATATAAAAGAAAACGATCCAACTACAATACTAACTTCAATTGCTATTGCTAATCTTAACAATATATATTCAAAGAATATTTTTGGTCATATTGTACGATTAAATCAATATAATCCTTTAAAAAATAAAGATAATTTAGTTTTTTTCCATTTTTTCGAAAAACTTAAAAATAATAAAAAAATAGATAATATTAAACTTTTAAATAATAAATTAAGTGATTTATTAGATGAAAATACAACTGCTTATTATAATGATTTAAAAAATAAAATAAGTAATGGAAATATTAAATCTGTAAAAGATTTACAAATAGCTTTAAAATTAAATAATGAGAATTTATTAAATAAAATTTTAAATGGTGATATATTAACAGATAAAGATATTATTACTGGAATTTTATTAAATATTAATGATAAACAAAAATTAGATATTAATTCAACTTTAATAAATAATATAGCAAAACAATTAGCGAATAGTGATGTAAATATTAATAATTTAGATAAAAATAATAGTATTCCTATATTTACTAAAAATGGTGTAATACCTTTAGGTGAAGTATTTTCAACATATAAAAATGATGATAATCAAATAGTAATGGAAGGAAAAATTCCTTTTAACAATTATTTAACTGAAAATAAAACATATTATGTATCTTTTAATAATGGATTACCTTTAAACATTACTAATTCTGCTTCTGTATTATTAGATGGAAAAAATATAGGACTTTCATTTGCCAATTCATATATAAACGATGATAATATTGCTAAATATTATATTTTAAAGAATGGTGAAGTTGTTATAAAAGATAATGATAATAATATTTTTCTTATTGATCAAAATGGAAATAAATTTTTTTTAAAAAATTATAATATTAATGGCTATAATATTACATTAACAGATAAAAATAATAATACTATTACCTATGAACTATCTAATAATTCTGTTAATAATGAATTGTTTAAAGAAGGTATTAAATATACTAAATATTATTTAAAAAATGATGAAATTTTAATCAAAGATAATCTTGATAATTCTTATATTTTATATAATCCAAATACAAATCAAATATCTTCTATATCAAATGTTTCATTTGATAGTATAGGTAATGTTGTAATAGATGACGTTTCTTACAGTCTTCAAAATAATATTTTAAATTATCAAGTATCCTCAATATATATAACTAATGATGGAAGTACTTTTATTGTTAAAAATAATAAAGTTAAATATATAAAATCTGATGGAACAGTTATAAATATTCCTGTAAATAATTTTACAGTTAGTGATGGAAGTATTAATATATCAATAAATGGAAATAAAGAAACTTTTATTATAAATAAAACAAAAACAGAAGCTATTACAAGTCTAAATCCAATTTCATTTAATAAATTTATTAAATTATCCGATGGAAATTATTTAATAGATAATAATGAAGGTAAATATATAATTTCGGATAATGAAATAATTCCATTATCTTCATATACTTATGATTCGATAAATAATAATATCGATTATACCATTATTTCAAAAGGATTAACTGATACTATTTTAGGACAAACAAAAAAATTAAATGATCTTAATAACAATGAAGAAATTAAAAATTTATATTTAACAATAAATGATAATATAATTACTTCAACAAATGCTAATAATGATTATTTAATAGATACAGATAGTAATCAAACTTCATTATCCTCATATACCATTGATGGAAATATAATAACATATACAATAGATGGAACTTCTAATGAAGAAAATTTAAGTTCAATTAATTCAACTATTCAAAATTTACTTACTGATAATGGAACTATTAAAAAAATATATATTTTATCTAATAAAATTTTACTTGAATTTAACAATGGAACAAACTATTTAATAAATAAAAATTCTGGTATTTCATATAAGGTTAATAATATTAGTGAAAATTTACCTAATTTAAGTTGTGATATTATTTCTAACAATACTAACAGTACTAAAATATCTTTAAATTTAATTGATCAAATGAAAGATGAAAAAAATATATTAGATACTATTAAATTAGATAATAATGATATTATTGTAATTTTAAATAATGGAAAAACACTATTATATAATTCAGAAAATAATATTTATACTGAAATTTCTGATTTAATACTAAAAGGAAATACAGTTTCTTATAAAAAGAAAAATGGAGCTGTAGTTACAAAAAATGTAATAGATAATCTGAATAATATATTATCTAATAATAATATTGAAACAACATTATTAGCAGATGGAAGTATTTTATATAAAACTTTAAATAATTATATTTTAGTTGATAATAATGGTAATATTAATACTTATAATAAAAATAATGTTAGTTTTAATAAAAATAAAACTGTTTCATATCAATATACAGATACTAATGGAATAGTTCATACAATTGTTGGAACTTGGAATATAGATGATAATGGCAATCTTATTGTTTCAGATCCTGAAACAAATAAAACATTACTAAATATAGGACTATCAGGTAATAATAGTAATTTAGAAATAAAAGTTAAAAACTTAAAAACTAATGAAACTAAGTTAGGAACAGTAACATTAGCTGATAATTTACAAACAACAGTTACAGATACTTCACAAGCAATAACTTTTGTAAAAAATAAAATTTTACCTTTTAATATTTCTGATTTATTAGGTAAATCTTATACAAAACAATCAACTAGTAATACTATTAATTTTAATAATAACGGTATAGCAACAGAAGTAATAGACAAAGTTGGTATAATTCCTTATTATTATAAAATAGATAATAATGTTTTAATTTTAACTAATATGTATGACCCTAATGAAATAATATATTATATACCGGTAAAATTGATTGAGGGAAAACATTATAAATTTAATATAGTAAAAACAAAAAATAATAAAGTTATTAAAAATTATAAAGATGTATTAATCAAAGTATTAGATGATAAATATGCTCCTTATATAAATTCATTTATACAGTCAGCACAATTTACTCCTCAAGCAGTTGATTATAATAATAAAACATTTTATTTTGCAGATGGAAGTTATTATTATTTAACAAATAATAACATTGTATTATCTAATACTTTTAATAATATAGGTTTATGGGTTTATAAAAATAATGTTTTATATCTTTCTAATATGATTAATAAAAAATTTGAATTAGGACAAAAATATTCAAATGGTCCTATTCATACTATGCAATTATTAGATTTAGTAAATTCTATATGGGCAGAAAGAAAAATCTTTATAGTAAATGGAAAACCAGAACAAATAATTAATAACACAACAGATGCTAAAAATTATATAACAGATAATTATATAGCACCAGATCTTACCAATTCTAATATTACTTTTACATTTAATTCTGCTTTCCCTAATAAACTTGATATTTATAGAATTACGACTTATACTTATTATAATGAAACAACCGGGGAATATACAGATACAATGATTTATATTTATGGTAAAAATGGTTTAATAACTTCTGGAGTTTTAAATAATTATTATAATAACGGCGTTATTTATGTAAATGGTTATTATATAATGTTTACAAAGCTTGAATGGAATAAAGTTGAAGCTAATATTATAAAAGTTGACAGTAATAAAAAAGTTGTAAATGTTTATAAAGCAAATGGAAGTATTTATTATAATGAATATTAAATTTTAAGTTAATTAAATAAATTAATTTCTTTTAATTCTTTTTTTAAATTATTATCTTTTAATTTTTCTAATATATTTTTATATTTTTGTATTTGATATTTTAATTTTTCAATTTTAGATTTAATTTTTTCTTTTAGTATATATGTATCATCATTTAATAATTTTTTCAAAACAACTTCATTATAATATCTTAAATCATAAATTTCTTTATCTTTATTATAGCTAAAAATAAAATCGAATTCATCTTCATTTAAAATTTTTTTTAATTTAGTTTTATATTCTTTTAGAAATTCTAATTGTAAAATATAATCTTTATTTATTTTGTTTATAAAATATATAAATAAAAATATTGATAATATTGGAATGCTTATAGCTAAAATTTTTGATATTGTATATGATATTACAGTTATTATTGCAGTTATTGCAAAAAATAATATTGTAAATAATGAAATATATGTTTCTTTGTCTTCTGTTAAATAAAATTTAAATTTTAATTTTTCGTAATTTTGATATATTTTATTTAATTCAGGTAATATATTCTTTATTTTATTATTTAAATTTTTCAAATATTGTTCTTTTTTTTATACATTTTAAATTCCTTTTAGAAAATTTTTTTATTTTAACATAAAATTTTTATATAACAAAAAAAATTAAGTTTTTTTTAAGTTTAACTTGGTATAATTATATTAACTAAATTAAAGGAGTGCTGATGCAATGGGAAAAAATAGAAAAACATATTCCAGATAACAAAATTCAAGAAGTAAAGAAACTTTTTGAGGAAATATTAGCGATTAAAAGCTTAGAAACAGAAGAAATTTTTACTTTTTTAAGCAGTGAATTATGGGAAGCATTTTCTTTTGAGCAAATTGAAAGACAAAAAAATAAAAATAAAGGAATGGAAAATGCTTGAAATAATTGATAAAAAAGTTCTAAAAATAATTGGTGAAAGACCAAAAAAAATATCCAAACAAGATATGAAATATATTCTTAAAGTAAAAGATCCAATTACTGGAGAAATTCTTAAAGAACATATTATTGATTATAAAACTTATGTTATATATAAGAATAATAAAAACTACGAAATTGAAATAAGTCCAGAAAGTCTTAAACAACAAGAAGAAATAGAAAAGCAACAAGAACAATATGATCAAAAATATAAAAAAATATATGAAAAGCTAGAAAAAGAAATGCACATAGATGAAAAAATGAAAAGAAATATTCAAAGAATTATTGAAACAATAAATGATTGGATTGATATTTATGATTATAAAGAAGATGATACAAGTCTTAAAAAAGAACTTGAAGAAGTAATTATTGAAGTAATTAATTCATATCAAAAATAATTCTTTTTTATTAAAAAATTTAAAATATTTTTGGTGTGATAATATTAGTAAAATTTAATAAAAGGAATATAATGTTTTTAAATACAAAAAAAATAGAAGAAATTATACAAAGAAAACTTGAAATTCCAAAAGGAAAAATTAATATTGTAAAAGAAATAACTGTAAATAAACAAAAATAACATAAATTAAAATTACAATTTATAAATTTATGGGATATAGAAATTGATGTAAAAATAATAACTAATGAAGAAGGTAAAAAAATTATGATTGAAGGATTGAATGATGAAATAGATGTTTATTTACTTTCTGAAATTAAAGAAGGTAATGAAATAAAAATGGATAAACCTATTAAATTAGGCTATTTTTATCTTACAACACAAGAAGGAAATTATTTGGATTGTCATAAAAATGGATTGATTGATTTAAAAATTCCACTTATGATTAATACTGAAAAAAACAGTATAATTATGGCATATAATGAATGGAAAAAAGAACAAAAAGAAAAATTAGATAATAATGAAGAATTACAACAAAATATTTAAAATATATTGATTTTTTTTAATTAATTATGATATAATTAAATCAAAAAGGAACAAAAATGTTGAAAAAAATTAAAGTTATAACTAAAGTCCATTTAAACAGATATAATGAAATTGATGTTGTATATTTAAAAGAAGAAGTTATTGTATCTGAAAAAACTGCACCTTTGCTTATTGAGTTTATTGAAGAAAATGGTATTGAAAAAGTAAAAGAATTTGTAAAAAATGCAAAAGAACTAGACAAAAAAGATAAAGAAATTTTATTGAAAGAATTAAATACAGTATTTTTTAAAGATATTAAAATTCTTAAAAAAGGGGTAAATTTTAACAAAAAAATAAAATATGCATTAGATAATCTTGTTGACAAAATTATTGATTATATTGAAGAAAACCAAAAAGAAACAGAATTTAATTATGATTATACTGAAGGAATTTATGACGAAGAAGAAAGTAAAGTTTATACTTTACTAAAAGTTCTTTAATTTTTTTTTGTTTTTAAATAAAAACGATTTTATTTCTAAGTTATTTATTTTAATTTTTTCTTTTATTTAATATAAAATATGTTTAATATTTTTTTAATATATATGATGTTAGTGGGGATTAAAAAATAAAAAAAAATAATATCTTTTTGTATTTGAATTTTTATTATTTTAATTCTTTATTAGAAAGTTGCATCAATTTCTATATAAAAACCTTTGTATTTTATTTCTGTTTCATTATCACCATCAACACCATATGCTTCTTTATATCTATATCCAGCTTTTATTTCTGGATTTACAGGTCCTGGAATATCTATTGTATATTTAATTCCACCATCATAATCATAGTGATGATTATCTCCTACTTTTGCCCATTTAACATTTCCATATAATGAAGTATTAAAAATTTTCATTGTTTGAATTTCGCCATATACATAAGGTAATACAACACTCCAATCTTCATCAATATTTACAGAATTATTTGTAATTTTTTCATATCCATTAATTTTTGTATTACCTTTCCAAATATCCGCTCCTGCACCTAAATTAAAAGTAGCAAAAGCAGGACTAAATGTATAATACAATGTAATATCATATGAATTAATGGTTTGTTTAGTATTAGCATTAACTATTGCAGTATTAATATCAACATCATCAAATAATTCAACATTACCAGCTATATAATCGCTATGTCCACTTGTATTATATCTTGTATATTGAAATTTAACATTAGGAATGAATGGAATAAGCGTATGAATTTTTAACCATACATAAGGATTTTTTTTATCTTCTAATCCAAAATTTCCTGTATTTGAATTTCCATCATTTTCAGCGGAAGCATTATTAAAATAATTTATTGTATTACCATTTTTAACATATCCTGAAATATTTTGTTGCCAAATACCAATACCACCTGATAACACTAATGGTTCTGCTATTGCCGTTGAAGCAAGACCCATTGCTAAAATTGCACTTAACATTAATTTTTTCATACTTTTTCCTTTAATAATTTATTTATAGAATTATAACAATAATTTAGTATTTTATAAAAAAATAAATTATATATATTTTTTTAATTATTGGTCTTATTAAAACTTAAGTTTATATAATTAAAAATTATATTTTTAAAAAATTGATAATCTTTATTAGAAAGAATAATATTATCTTTGAAATATAAATAAACATTTAAATCTTTTCTTAATTTTTTATATTTTTTATCTTCAATGAAATTTTTATGTAAATAACACATTTGACTTAAAATATATAATAAAAATAATTTTTTATTTTTAGATATTTTATAATATTGTGTATAATCAATATTAATATTAAAAAATATATTTTTGATTTTTTTATATATTAAATATGATATTTTTTTATTTATATATTTTTCTGCATCATAGAGTAATAAAAGTTTTTTAAATGTTATATAATCTAACTGTATAGAATAATTATAAATTTCTTTTGTATTTATATCTTTAAATTTTATTTCCAAAATAGGAGATTTTATATACTGCTTTTTATATTTTTCATAGTCTTTTACAATATCTTTTATATTTTGTATAAGTGTATTATTCAAACACAAATCTTTATAAGTTAATTCAATTATAGGATTTTTTTCAGTATTTTTAAAAATCAATATAAATTTTAATTTAGTAAAATCGAAAGTTTTATATGTAAAAAATTTTTTAAATAATAATCCTATTATACCTTCATATTCTTCAATTGCTTTTTTAGGAATATTAACATTTATATTTCTATTTGAATAAATAAAAACTGCATTATTTTCTTTTGTTTTTTTACTTAATTCAGTTAATAGATTTTTATAAATATAAATATTATTTTTTGAAGTTTTTTTAATAAAATTTTTAACAGGTTGATAAATTTCTTCTAAGTTTCTTTTTTTTGTATCATTTATTTTATTTTTATAAAAAAAATAATTATTTATATATATGGTTCCAAGTTTTATAATTTTTTTATCAAATCTCAGTATTTGTGCCATTAATTAATATCCTCTAATAATAATTTTAGTTCATCATGTAATTGGTTTATTGTTTTTGAATATTTTATTATTTTATCAATTTGTTCTTGATATTTATTATCAAAATTTTCAGTTTGTTTTATTAAATCATTTTTGGTTTCATCAATAATATTTTTACTTTCTTCAATACTTTTAATAAAAGTGTTTAATGTAAATTGTTCTTTTTTTAATTTAGTAATTAATTTATCTAAATCTGCAAATGTATTAAATTGCTTTTTAATAAATTTATTAAATTCTTCTGTTTTATATATATATTCTTCTGTTTTTGTCTTAATAATATCTTGTAAATTATTTAAATGTTTGTTTGAATTTTCTTTTAATTCTTTTAGATTTTTTTCTTGCTGTTCTTTAATAAAATTTTCAGTTTCTCTTTTTGTTTTACTAATTGTTTTTATTAGTTCATTTTTTAAAGTATTTAATATTTCATTAGCAATATTATTAATATCTAATTTAATGTTGGTAGTTTCTTTTTTTAATTCTTCCCATTTATTTAATATATATTTAATATGTTTTATTTGTTCTTTATTTATGTTAAATAAAAAATTATTAATTTTTAAATTATATGAAACAAAAACATCTTTTTTTCTATTTTGTGCGGTATATTTATAGTCTTCATAAAAATTTTCTATTATTTCAATATTTGCATTTGAATTAAAATAAATGTTTCCAATATTATTACAACAAAAATATGTAATTACTAATAAATTATTTTCTATATTTATATTTTTAAAACTTAAAATTTTATGTTGTTTTTTTAATTCACTTTCATATTTGGAATTTCGCCAGGAATCAATAGTTTTAACTTGTTTTTTTAAATCTTCAAATTTTTTATTCCAATCTATTTCTTCATTATAAGTCATTTTTTACCTTTTTTATGTATTTATTTTTACTAAAGTGTAAAAATTACACATTCCTTAATTTTATTTTTTTAATAGGATTTTTATAATAATATCAAAAAATTTTATTAAAGTAAAGGTAAATTATGCAAATAAATCTAAATAAAAATATAACATTGTATAATGCAGATAATATTGAAATATTAAAATTTTTACCAGATGAAAGTATAGATATGATATTAACAAGTCCTCCTTATGATAATTTAAGAAAATATTCTTTAAAAAACAAAAAAGAAATCGAAAAATTATGGAATTTTGATAAATTTAAACTTATCGCAAAAGAATTAACAAGGATTTTAAAACAAGGAAGAGTTATTATCTGGATAGTTAATGATGCAACAATTAATTGTTCAGAAACAGGTACAAGTTTTAAACAAGCATTATATTTTATGGAATTGGGTTTAAAATTACATGATACTATGATTTTTAAAAAAGTAAATCCAATACCACAAATTTACAGAAAACGATATAATAATGAATTTGAATATATGTTTGTGTTTAGTAAAGGTTGTGTAAAAATTCATAATCCTATTACAGTAAAGACAAAACATAATGGATTAAAATTAAAAAATTCAACATATAAAAATTTTTCACCAGATAAACAAAAACGAAAAAAGAAAGCAAAGCCAGTTAAAGAGTATAAAATTAAAGGTAATATATGGGAATATGTTGTCGGAGTTAATAAAATAGATAAAGAAGCAAAAAGACACCCTGCACCTTTTCCTTATCAATTAGCTTATGATCACATCATATCATGGAGTAATAAAGGTGATATAATACTTGATCCATTTATGGGTTCAGGAACAACAGGAATAGCCTGTATCGATACCGATAGAAAATTTATAGGTATTGAAATAAGCAAAGAATACTGCGAAATTGCTAAAAATAGAATGTTAAAAAATATAAAAAATAAAAATTAAATTAAAAAATATTTTGAAAAAATCATAAAAGATGTGTAATGATATGGCTGGTAAATGATATTACTATCAATGGAAGTAAAACAAGAACAAATTTTAAACATAACCTGTAAAATAAACGACAGAAGAATAGACAAAAATTACAGTGCATAAGCAATACCTGGTGAAAAATATGTAAGAAAATAAAATAAATGAATAAAAAGAGAAATTAAATCAAAAAAATTTTTATTTTATATATATTTAATATAATATTTTGAAAATAAAAGGATAAAAATGCAAGTTAATATAACAAAAGAAAATTTAAAAGAAATTGTTAATAAAAATAAAATAGTTTTAATTGATTTTTGGGCGCCTTGGTGTGGTCCATGTAAATTAATGAATCCAATTGTTGAAGAATTAGCCGAAGAGCTTGAAGGTAAAGCAATAATTGGTAAAGTTAATGTTGATGAAGAAAAAGAATTAGCATTAAATTTTCAGATTAGAAGTATTCCAACATTGCTTATTATTGTTAATAAAGAAATTAAAGAAGTAATAGTTGGTGCCGTTAATAAAGGTTTTGTTTATAATAAACTAAAAAATTATCTTTAATATAAATTACAAAATATATTCTATTGTTTCCAATTTTCTATCAACCGTATTAGTAACTTCTAATCCTTCTTTTTTACCATTTTCTAATTCATATATATAACGATTGTTATTATATCCTGTTTGCTGTAAATTTTTAATTTTTTTAACCTCACCATGTTTATCAATTAAGAATTTTTTATTTTTATCAGATATAATAATATATTTTCTATTTGATAATTCATGATATTCTTTAATTTTTTCTTTTTGTTTATTTAATTCTTTCATTAAATTTTGTATAGCTTTAATTTGATTTCCAAAATTTTCTAATGTTTTTATCAAAAAGTCTATTTTTGTTTTAATTGTTCTTAGATTATCAATAATATTCATTGTTTTATTATTTATTTTTAATTCTTCTATTATTTTATTATATTTTTTATCTTCTTTATCTAATTCAATAAGTTTTCTAATTTCATTTGGTTTTATAGGATTAATTAATTTTAAGGGTATTTCAACAAAATATTTTTCTATTGTTTTGTAAATATCAATTATTTCTTCCAATGTATAAGGATTATGTGCCCAACCTTTGCCATAAATATATTCTTGATCAGTAAGCATTCCTTCTTTTTCTAAAATTTTTATTTTTTCATTATAATCTGCATTTTGCATATTATATTTTTTTAGTATATTTTCTTGTTTTTCAGTTCCTGAAAATAATGTTTGTTTGAATTTTGGAGTAATTTTTTTAAAACCTTCAATATAACTTTTTAATCTTAAATATTTTTGTATTTTTTGATTTTTTAACTTATTTAATAATGTATGATCATTGTTTTTTAATTTTTCTGTAAATTCATTTGATAATGTTTCAATATTTTTATTTAAATAATTTAAAAATTTATTAACTGTTAGTTCTTTTTCTAAATAGTTTAATTCTTTTTGTAAATATTTAGATGCTTCTTCTACTTCACCACAATAATATAGTGGAAATAAAATATTAATATTTAAATCAAAACCGTTAATTTTTTCTTTTGGATTTCTAAATGCGATTAAACCAGTTAAATATCTAACATTTGTTGATATTTTAACAGGAGTTGCAGCTTTTCTTTTTTTGGAAATTCCTACCATATAAGAATATGAAATTTTATCAGAAAGTTCAAATTCTGTTCTAAAATTTTCTATCTGTGTTTGTTCAAATAATCCTAATTTATTTTTCATTATTTTAACTTTTGTTATTTTTAATTATTATATCAAAAATTTTTAATTTTATATATATTATGGTATTTTTTATATCAATATTAACAATTTTATAAGTTTCAAATTTTCTTGTTTTAATAATTATTTATTTTTTTAATTTTATCTAAATAATTATTTGAAAGTCCATACTTATCTTTCAAATATTCTTTACAAATATAACCAGTATTATAGATTTTTTGTAGAGCTTCTTTTTCAAAAACAGTTCCTATTTTTCTTAATTTGTTTTTTTTAATGTATTCATTATTTATCATATCTCCGTCTAACCATACGCCAGATAAATTATCTTCAATAGAAATTAAACTAATGTTTTCGTCTTTTGTAATTATGATATCTCCATCATAAAGTTCTTCGTTTGTAATATCATTAAAAGTAGTATATTGAAGTAAAACAACATCATCAAAACTATCTGAATTTAAACCACCTCTTGTAGTTTCTTCATATGTAATATTTTTATTTTTTATATCAATATTAACAACTTTATGGGTTTCAAAAATTCCTAATTCTCTTGCAAGTCTTTTTGAAAATACCTTAAATTTAAGATTTTCAATTTTCATATTTATTCCTTTTTATTCAATATATCCGCAATTCCAAGTTTTTCCATCTATTACTGTATTAATCAAATTATCTAAAAATTCTTTAAAATTTCCTGTTTTTTCATAACAACCCATAGGTTTTTCAGTGTCTATAACAATTTCATATCCATAATCTCCTGTATATTCATACACGCCAACGTTTTTCATATATTCATTAAATATAATATTTTTATTTATTTCATATTTCCTAATTTTTTCGTCATTTCCATCATTAATGAATTCTCTTGTTTTAACAATTATTTTTCCATCAATTTCTTTTGTTTCAATAATATATTCATTTGTATTAAGTTTAAAAATATTTTCTAAAATGTGATTTATATCAAAATCATTTATTTCAAATTCAATATTAAATTTCATATTTACTCCTTGTTTTTATTTAAAATATTATAACATTTTTTAACACGAAAATCAAGTATTTTAACAAATTATTTTTCAAAATTTGTTAGCATCCAGTAGTTATTTTTTTATCAATTCCTTGCGAAAAATACTTCGACTAAATGCGAAATATTAGCAAAAAATAAAACTTCGTAAAAAAAAACATCCGTTATAACGATAAAATATTTAACAGATGAGATTCACTACTATTTTTAAATAAAATAAAAATAAAGTTTTCTTAATAAAAAAAATAAAAAATTTTTAATAATTATAAAAAAAATATTTTATAATTTTTAATTTAAACAAAATGTAATATTTTATATTAAAATTGAAAATTTTTTTTATAAAGAATATTATAAATATTATTTAATTTAATAAGATAAGTTTCGAGTTCTTTTACTTCTTGATTTATAATTTTTAAATTAATAATATCTAAAATTTCTTCAAGTTTTCTTTTTTCTTCATTATAATTGATTTTTTTTCTTTCTAATTTTTTCAGTAAATTTGAATAATTGCTATTAATATAATAATATCTTTTTACCAATTTATCGAACATAAAAAAACCTTTTCCATAAATTTTAGTTTTAATTTTATTTTAAAAAAAATATGATATAATTATATAAAAAAAGGATAAAAATGCGAAAAATTCGTCAATTTGTTAAATCAATAAAAATAAATAATAATTTTTATTTTATTTTAAAGGTATTAAAAGAAAAAATAAATTCATATACTATTTTGTTCAAAACTTATTTTATTTTTTATAAAATAATATTTGAATATACAATTCCTGCTATAAAAGGTATTTTTTATAGTATAATTTTTCCTATAATATTCTTATATTATACTATACCTGTATATGGAATGAATTTTTGTATATTTAGTATTACAGGATATTATATTTCAATGTTTATATTATATAATACTTTATTTAATAATAAAAAAAGTGCAAATTATTTTTATATAGGAATATTAATAGTTTCTTTAATACTTCTATTATTGGTTCCTTTTTAATTTAATTCAATGTTGATCTTTTAATTGATATTTTGTTTTTTAATACTGATATCGGTTATTTGATTATCTATATCAAATAAAGTTTTTAAAGCGGAAGCATATTTTACAGTTTTTTCTTCTGTTAAATTAAAATTTTTATATACAAAAGCATATTCATATAAATCAATAAATTCTATTTTTAATAATAAAGCAAAAAGTTGATTTAGATGGTTTTCTTTTGATAATTTTCCTGTAATTTTTTTCATTAAATTAGTACTTCTTTGTGGAATATTTCTATATGTAATTTTATATATTTCTTTACAAACTGTTTTGCAATATCAAGATAAATAGGAATACTGAAATTTGATATGTTAAACTTATTAATTGTTGTATTGTTTTAAAAATTTTTAAGATAATTTAGAAAAAGTTCCATATAATCCCTCCATAATTTAAATTAATATTAGTTATATTATATCATAAAAAATTTGAAATTTACTTAGAAGGTTTGTCAAAAATCGTATATAAAAAGAAAAATAAAGTTAAAAAAATAAAACTAATTATTATTTCAATAATAATTTCTGTAAAATAAATTAATCCTCCAAGAATAATATTATTTTCAATTCTACAAATATTAATATAAAAATAACTAAGTTTATTAAAGAATAAGTAATTAGTTAAATCCATCGAACCGGCTATTATAAATATTATTATTAATATAAATCCTGCAGGATACATATTAATTCATTTCCATTTCTTGTGTTTGCACATAACTTGTATTTTGTAATATTTCAAGTTCTTGGTTTTCAAAAAGTTTTTGATAACTTTCATATAAAATACTAGTTTCATCTAACAATGCTTCTTCTAAATCATTTTTATTTTTTCTTTTTGTTAATTCCATTTTTATTTCTAATAATTTTGATAAAATATTTAATTTATAAAAAGAATTTAAATTTTTTGGTTTAAAATTTTTGCTTTTATTTAATTCAATGAAAGAATTTATTGTCATATCTTTTTTTGAATTAGAAATTATTTCATTTTTAAATTGTTTTTCATCAAATAAAACATCAACATTTTTCCAATTTCTATATATATTTAAAAAATTATTAATATCTTTTTCTATTCTTTGATTAATTAATTTAATATTATTAATATTATATCCTTGTTCTTTATTTTTAGTAAAATATTTAATATATTCTTCATTAATTATTTTAATATTATTTAATTCTTGTAAAATATTTAAGTCTTTAATTAAATTTTCTTTTGAATATTCTTCACCATAACTTCCTTTAAAAAATTGTGGATTTAATGGATAAGTTTTTTTATATGAAGTTTTTATTTTATTTATGATTGATATTCCACTGTTAATTGTTGCCAATCCTGAAACAATAATTAAAACACCTGCACCATTTTTAAGAATTTTCCTTCTTTCCTTTTTTTCTTTTAATTCTTTTATTTCATTAGTTAAATTTTTTTCTATTAATGCTAAAATAGTCGTTTCATTTGTTTTGATACTTTTAAGCATTTTTTTATTATCTTTTATTTCCAATTCTGATATAAGCTTTTTTCTTTCCTTTGTTATTTTTTCAACAGTTTCTATTTTTAAATTTTCAACAGCTTGTTGATATTTTTTTTCGTTTATTTGTTTACTTTTTTTCAATTCAATTAAATCATCAAGATTTTTCTTATAATTAAAATGGATTTTATCAATAGCAAACATGTGCATTATTTGTTTATATTCAAAGTCTAATTCTGCTAATTGAACAGTATATACATTACCTTGAATTTTACCTGCTTGAAATTTGTATAGAAATTCTTGTTTTATTTCTTTATATTTATTTTCTATTAATTTTTTAGCTCTTTCTAAATTATCTTGAATATGCATATAATATTCAGTGAAATCAAATTTTCCTTCTTTAAACATAATTTCTTCGTTATCTTTATTATCTATATAATTTTGTAATATAAAACTAAATTCTTTAAATTTTAAATTTTTTAATTCAGACATAATATTCCTTATATTTATATTCTTAAATATATTTTAAAAAAATTTTTAATATATTTATTTAAAAAAACTAAAACTATTGAAAATAATATAGTTTTATGATATAATAATGTACAATTAATGTTTCAAAGGAATAATATGATATTAAAAGAAATTATTTTGAAAAATTATTTAATTGAAAAATATAAAAACAAAATTGAAGAAATGCTTTCAGAAACATCACTAGGAACAAATTCAACAGATGGTTTTGTTGTATTTGATAATTTTTTAAAACCAGAAATTAATTTAGATAATTTAGAAAGTGATATAATAAGTTTAAGTGAAGAATTAAATGAATATTATAATACAAAAGAAGAATTTGAAGAAAAATATGATTGTTTTAATATAGAAAATGAAATGTATGATCTTGAAGAAATATCAGAAGAAGATAAAGAACAAATAGAAGAAACATTAATTAATTTATATACTATACTAGAAGTATTTTATGAGCTGTTAGATGATGAACGAATAAACATTATAATTAGATGGAAAATTGCCAATTGGATAGAAAAATATGCAAATATTGATATGGAACATAGATACACAAGCTATATAAACAATGAAGACAGTTTTTTTAAAAATTATGTAAAATATTTAAGAAAAAAATTTCCAGGAAGATTTTATAATCTTTTAATAGATTATTTTTATTTAAGTAATAAAATAGAACTTAACCAATTAAAAGAATTTTTTGAATTTTCAGATAAAACAATAAACAATAAAGTTATACAACATTTCATTACATTAATTAATGAAACAAAAAAATTTGAAAAATCTAACACTAAAAACATAACTTTGTTTTACAATTTAAATCAAGTACTTGAAGAAGAAAATTACGATATAAAAATAGAAAATTTAAAGGAAAAATTATTATTATCTAATATTTATGAGCATTTAAAAGAACAAATAAAAACTTTAATTCTTTTAATAAATTATTTTGAAAATAATTCTTTATTTCGATTTTTTGCAAATCAAATTGAATATATTATAAAAAATTATAAAAATTTAAAACCTAAAAAAAGAAATATTGAAGATAATAAAAATTTAAAACCTAAAAAAAGAAATATTGAAGACAATGAAAATTTAAAACTTAAAAAAAGAAATATTGAAGACAATGAAAATTTAAAACCTAAAAAAAGAAATATTGAAGACAATGAAAATTTTAAAATAACAAAAAAAATAATAAATTCAACTTTATTAGAAAATATTGAAGAAGAAAAGCAAAACAAAAATGCGACAAAGCCAGAACAGAAAATATTATTAAAATTAAAAAAGAAAAGAAAAATATTAAATTAATATTTTAGTGGTGAATATATTAAAATTTCATGACTTTCTTTAATATTTGTTTTTTTACCTTTCGCCTTCCTATTTTTACCTATACGTTTTTCTCCTTGACCCATAGTATATTGCCATGAAGGAAAATATTGTTCAAAATCTTTATAATATTCTTTAATAGTAGGGTAATCGTTATAACTTAATATGAAATTACCTTTATGTTTTTTTAATAAATTTCGTAATATTTTATATTTAAAAGTGTCGTGATTAATAGGAAAATTTAGTATAGGAACAATTTTTTTTAAAACATTTTACTAATAAATATAAGAAAAAGACTTTCGGAAGTTTATTAATTTGTATTATATTAGAAATTTTACTATAATACAAACATATAAAGTATATAAATACAAATCAAACAGAAATATTGTTTAAGAGCAATCAATAAAACAAGCCAAAAAAATATATTATTGAGATTCACAAAAGGGGTATAAATATAAAAAACTCGAATATTAAAAAGTTTCAAGCTTTAAAAAAGAATTAAAAAATGTAATTAATATTATACTTTTAAAATAGATTATATTAAAGATTTTATTAATTCCTTGCAAAAAATACACCGACTAAGCATTAGCCAGAAATAACCGAAAAAATAAAAAAAGAAGCACACACCATAACGGTAAAACATTTAGTGGGTGAGATTCACATAAAAATAGTAAGTCTTTTGAAAATTAGAAAAAATAGTTGGAAAATATTTTTAATAAAATAGAAAATATTTTTAAGGAGAAAAACATATGAAAGTAAAAAATATTTTAAAAAAATTAAATTTGGAAAAATTAAATTACCAATTTTGTTTAACTGAAGAGGAAATAAATAATTTAAAAAAATTATCTAAAAATGAAGAAGACTGGAATAATTTTGCATTTGCTTATATTTCAAAAAAATTAAAAATGGATTTTTATAAAACATTGAAAATTAGCAAAGATACAGAACAAAACTTAAATAAATTTTGTCAACAAGTTAGTTTTTCTTCTTATGATAAATTAAATTCTTATAATTTTAAAAGAATAAAAATGAAAGAATTAATAAAAAAAGTTTATGATTGGATAGTAATTTCTTCTAATATTAATAAAAATATAATTTTAGAAAATTTAAAAAAATCAAATTTAATAAATCATAAATATTTTATATTTTATCTTATTTATTATTTTTATAATAATAGAAAATTTGAAGAAACTATTTTTTTTATTAATTATGTATTAGATCAAAAAATTTTTGATAATAAAAAAGACAAATTATATAATAATTTAATTTTATATAAATTAATTTCTTTAAAAGAAAAATATGATTATTTAAATAATAAAAAAATATTCAAAGAAATATGTAATACAGCTAAAATATTAGAAGGTTTCTCTTATCTAAAATTAATTTCTTTATTAGAATGTGCATTAGAATATCAAGATAAAGAAAAATTTAAAAACATTATAAATGAAAATATCAAAGAAATATGGAATTATAGTTTAATAGAAATTTTGAGCATATATGAACTATCTATATATATAAATATCCCTGAAATTGTTGAGCTTTTAAATAATATTATTAAAAATAAAGATATAAATATATTCAATGAAAATGATACAGAATTTTTGATATATAATTTCCTTGAGGGGACTAGATTAAAAAATCAAAAACAAAGAAAAAAATTTCAAAAATTAATAAAAGAAAAAATAAAAACATTTTCTTTTAAACATTATACCAATCCACAAATCACTCCTTACAGTTAAATTTAGCATTCCAAGCATCAATAATCCATTCATACCCACAAAGCTGTTTAATGCTTTCTTTATTTTTCATATAATTTGTTAAAGCTTCATCA